>Ga0302325_10016221_pt1 | contig 15801 bp, 15 predicted proteins | sample Palsa_T0_2_FD_201948 | JGI IMG/M metagenome (GOLD analysis project Ga0302325, IMG submission 201948) | Peat permafrost microbial communities from Stordalen Mire near Abisko, Sweden - Palsa_T0_2 | ecosystem: Environmental > Terrestrial > Soil > Palsa > Peat permafrost | place: Sweden: Abisko...
AGACAACACCGATGTCTACGCGTTCGTCAGCCCGGACAAGCCTTCGACCGTGACCCTGATCGCGAACTTCATCCCACTCCAGGCCGCAGCCGCTGGCCCCAACTTCTACCGCTTCGACCCAACCGTCCTCTACGAGATCAAGATCGACAATAACGGAGACGGCGTCGAGGATGTGACCTATCAGTTCCAATTCCAGACGAACGTCGGCAGTGGTGCGACCTTCCTCTACAACACAGGACAGATAGCATGGAACTCGAGCACCAACAGCTTCTCGAACCTCAACGTATGGCAGACCTACACGGTCAACAAGGTCCTCGGGCCCAGTCACAACCCCTCCCAGTCGGCCAACGCTGTACTCGGGACAGGACTGTTAGTCCCTCCGCCGGACATCGGACCCCGCTCCACCCCCAACTACGACACAGCGATATTCCCTAACACAGTCTACACGCTGAAGACCGGAGAGACTGTCTTCGCAGGCCCGAGGGCTGATGGGTTCTACGTAGACCTTGGCTCCATCTTCGACCTCGGCACCCTGAGGCCTGTCGAGAGCCTGCACCTTATCCCCACTCCGCCCAACGCGCCCGGCGTTGACGGAACCAGCGGATACAACGTGCACTCGATCGCAATCCAGGTCCCGATCACTGAGCTAACAAGCACCGGCAAGCTTCCGAGCGGCGTCGCAGACCCCACGGCCACAATCGGCATATGGAGCACAGCCAGCCGACAGATGGTCAGGGTACTCGAGAGAAACGCGTACGGCCAGCCAATCGCAACGATCGCCGGAGGATGGGAACAGGTCTCGCGTCTCGGCAATCCCCTCATCAACGAGGTGGTGATACCGCTCGCGCAGAAGGACTTCTGGAACAGCCAGACACCCGCATCCGACTCGCAGTTCGTGGCCAACTACAACGTGCCCCAGCTGCAGGGTCTCATCCCCTTCCTCTATCCGGGCGTGTTCCCCAACCTGGCGGCCTACGCCGCTAAGAACAACACGAGGGCGGACCTCGTGGCAATCCTCCTGACGGGCATCCCAACGGGCCTGATCGCCGGATTCCAGAACTACACGGGCACCACACAGGCGGACGAACTCCGTCTGAACGTGGCAATCGCCCCGACCCTTTCGACGACCAACCCAGCTGCCAACGCGACCAACAGACTTGGCCTCGTCGGCGGAGACGCGGGCGGGTTCCCGAACGGGCGCAGGGTATTCGACAACGTCACTGCGATAGAGCTGCAGGCTATCGGTGGCGCGGTCCTCGCCCTCGTGGCTCCCTCGTTCACACCGGACGCTGCGGTCGCAGCGCTGAACGACGGCACAACCAACTCCGTGCCATACCTCAGCAGCTTCCCGTACCTCGGCCACCCGTACCAGGGCTACCTGGCCAACACCGCGGAGGCACTGCAGAACTAGTAAGGACGGGCGGAGGAGCCTGAACGGCTCCGCCGCCACCACTGTTTTTCAAAGATACAAACGGAGTCGATGTCGATGGGACAAGACAGCCAATCAGGGACAGGCCTGTCGAGCAACGAAAAAGTCAGGGTCGTTATACTCTACGCAGTTATCGTCGCGGTTACTATCTTCGGATTCCTGGCTTCTTTCGCCATAGGGCGCATAGCGATCGTCCTTGCGGGACTCGGGCTGATTTCATACGTTCTGGGACTTCGCCACGGAGTAGATGCGGACCACATTGCCGCTATCGATAATACAACTAGGAAGCTTCTCCAGGAGAAGAAACGGCCGCTGGCAGTAGGAACCTGGTTCTCCCTTGGACACTCAACCATCGTCGTAGGTCTCATAGTCGCGTTCGTATTCGCTGCGCGCGCCATCAGCTCCAGTGTTCCGACCCTGCAGGTAGACGGAAACATCATCGGCACATTGGTCTCGGGTGGCTTCCTTTGGATAATAGGATTGGTCAACGTCGTCATAGTGATCGGGGTCTATCAGATTTTCAAGAAGATGAGGGAAGGCAAGCTCGACCAGGCCGAACTTGACAACCTGATGGAGAAGAGAGGCTTCATGAATCGTTTCTTCCACCGCTTCTTCAAGATTGTCAAAGAGCCATGGCAGATTTACCCCATAGGGGTCCTGTTCGGGCTCGGGTTCGACACTGCCACAGAGGTGGCCCTCATTGCAATCAGCGTCGGCGTCGGAGTTTCGGCGAATGTCCCCCTGTACTACGTGCTCGTCCTGCCGCTGATGTTCACATGCGGAATGGTCCTCGTCGACACGACAGACGGCGTCGCAATGAGGATGGCGTACGGGTGGGCCTTCCTCAACCCGCTCAGAAAAGTCTACTACAACCTGACTGTAACGATCATATCGGTAATGGTGGCCTGGGCTATCGGGTCGATAGAGGTCCTGCAAGTGCTGTCTACCGAGCTAAACCTCTCTGGAGGTTTCTGGCTGTGGATTAACGCGCTCAACTTCGAGACCATCGGCTACGGGATCGTCGGGCTCTTCATTGGATCATGGGTCGTTTCAATGGCCTACTGGCGGATCAACAAGTTCGAGCAGAAGTACCCAAGTTACTTCTCTGGTTCGCCCGCCACCGGTGCCTCTATCAACACCCCGGCGTAGATGTGCTGGCTATGGGGAAGAACGGGGTCACCGGGATAATGGTCCCGCTTGACGGGGAAGTCATCAACCGCGTGTTTCACCACAGGCCGATAATCGCAATGTTCGTCGACAAGTTCCCGTCCGACCTCGAAGTGGGGGACAGGACCTTCCTCTATGAGAAAGGAGGCGGCAGGGTGCTGGAAGGCGAGGGTACAATCGTCGGGATTTCTCAGCATACGGCTGACGAGGTCCGGAAAATCGGGGCCGAGCTCTCTGTCAACAGCGACGAGCTCGATAGGTATCTCGCTGAGTCGGGCAAGAAGGGAAGTGACGAGATGCTCGTCCTCAAGCTGCAGGACGCGATAAAGTATGCAAAGGCACTGAAATGCAGCTTGCCCGTGGGCAAGGACGGCGCATACATGACCAAGGTGGTATTCTCCACCATCCTATCCGAGAACTTCTAGTCGCGTTTCCTGGCCGCGGTTTCTGCGTTTTTGGCCTCAATAGCTTTGACCAGCTTCGCAAAGTAGGGGAAATTGTCGCTCCCGATGACATTCGCGCTGACGCCGTCCATGAAGGGCTTCATCCTCTGCCAAGAAATTTGGGGAACGAACATGTCGTCCACCGTCTTCAGGGTGATGATGCCTCTGTCGAGCAGGACGCCGATGGACTCGAACAGGGAAGATATCTGAAGAAAGGAGATCTGCTCCTCTTTCGGGAGCTTCAGAAAATCATCGTAAGTCTTGAGGTTTGAATTGACTACGGTCAGATAGGCGCTCTGGACCTCACGCGAGTTGGCGAACTCGTATAGGCGCATGATGATGTCCATGTCCGCTATCGCGGTGTTCTGCTCGATCTGCTTCGCGCTCGCATCCGCTTGGACAGCAGCAGCCTTGGCCTGTTCCGTCGCCGCCTCGATCATCTTCTTGTTGTCTTTGATCTCGAGGACGACGAAGATCGCGCCGAGGATGATCGCCATCGAACTCAGGAACGCTATCGAAGCGTCGATCTCCCCGAAGTTTATCGCGACCATTATGGTTCCAACTTCTTCGACGACCCGTGCTCCTTTATGAGCCTGCCGTCTTACGATTCGTGGTGATGGTGGTCGTCTTCCCCTTCTTCCAGCCCTGCGTGCATGAGCATGTGGTGGTACTGCTCTGGAGGATATAGGGCCAGGAAAGCTCGTTCCACGACTTCATTCAGCGCCGGATGGATGTGCATCGCGCCGCTGATGGTCTCGGCGCTCCTCTCAGGGGTGTACATGACGTTCACTATCTCCTGAATCAGGACCGAAGCGTGCGGACCTACGATGTGTGCGCCTAGTATCTTCATGTCGCTGCCCTGGACGATGACTTTGACGAAGTAGTCCTTGGCGTTCATCGCCTCGCCCTTCGCGGTGTTCTCGTACTGGTAGAACCCGATCAGGATGTCTTCGGGGTCATGCGTCTCGAGCGCCTCTTTCTCGCTCATGCCCACCGCCGCGACCTCGGGGTAGGTGAAGACCGCGTGCGGGACGGCATGGTAGTCCGACTTTACCTTCTTCTTCAGCACCGCGTTGTAGTAGACTATCTGCGACTCGTAGTTCGCCACGTGCTTGAACAGGTATCTTCCGTCCGCGTCGCCCAGAGCCCAGACGTTGGGCAGAGACGTCTCCATGTACTCGTTTACGGAGAGCCATCCCTTCTCATCCGTCTTGATGCCTGCCCTCTCAGGATGGAGGATGTCCGACATCGCCTCTCTCCCGCATGCGAGCATCAGTACCTCAGCCTCAAAGACGGCGTTGGCTCCCGTGGCCCTGTTGCGCGCGGTGACGACCCTCATCGGCCCCGCGCTGGCGACCTCTGTCACTTCATGGTCGGTAACTATCGTCATGTGCTGTTCCAGTCCCTTCCTGGCGACTTGCGCGATCTCGGACTCCTCGTCTGGCAGGAACTGGGGGTTCCTCCCTACGACCGTGACCTTCGAGCCCATGCTCGCGAAGAAGTGCCCATACTCGGCCGCGATGTAGCCTCCTCCCACGATAAGCATGCTCTTCGGCAGCTCGGTCAGCTTCAGGACTGTGTCACTAGTGATGTATCCGGACTTGTCTATTCCCTTGATCTTCGAGGTCGACGCCCTCGAACCGATACAGAGGAAGAACATCTTCCCGCTTATGGTCTCCTCACCTACCTTCATCGTGTAGGGCGAGACAAATTCCGCTGTCGAATGGTAGTAGTCGATGTTCGGGGAGCTGGAGAGCCCAGTCCTGATGGAATTGATGTCACTCTCAATCAGGCTGCGCATCCTTTGCATTATGAACGGAAAATCGATTTCGAGCGTGGCCGAGACTCCGAGTTCGCTCCCTTCCTCTATCGTCCTGACCAGCTCAGCGGGGTAGAGTAGCAGCTTCGAGGGGATGCACCCTCTCGTGAGGCATATGCCTCCAGGCTCGTCCTTGTCTATTACGGCGATCTTGATCTGCGGGTTTTCCTGAATCATGGGGTCCACGAGGTTCGTCGCCGAGCCCGTGCCGATTACGACGAGGTCGTACTCCTTCATGACCTCGCCGGAGGCCCTCTAGGATATGACCTTGTTCCCGTTGGTTTTAGGTTGCCTTTACCTGCTTGACCGTTCCAGACCGGACCTTGGCGAACACGGTGAACCCGCAGTTGGCGCACCTCGGCGAAGGCAGGGCTTCGAGTTGCTTCTGGCTTACTCTGGTGCGGCACCTTGCGCACTCGTATTCGGCGCTAGGGAAAACCGTCCTCACCGGGGTCTCGCTCAGCCTATGCTACCCCGCTTGCGCTCTTGATTGCCCCTTCTACCTTTGCCCTATAGGACTCGGCGGATACAGCGCCGATTATCGCGTCCCGGGCCTCGCCCTTGGCGAAGAATATGACCGTGGGGATGCTCATGATGCCGAACTTCGTGGCTAGCTCGGGCTCATCGTCGACATTGACCTTGACGAAGCGGACCTTGCCCTGATACTCGGTCGATAGTTTCTCGAGGATGGGAGAGACCATCTTGCATGGCGGACACCAGTCCGCGTAAAAATCAACGACGACCGGCGTGCTAGACTCGAAGACGCCCTTTTGGAAACCGTCATTCCCTATATTTTCAATTTTCTCTGCTTGCATCTATCTCACTGAGAAATACTCAGCGCTCAATAATATAAACGTAGTAGTAATTTTATACTATATTAGTAATTTGGGGATTACCTGGTAGCTCTGGCTTTACCGTTTTAGTGATTTCCCAGTAAAGGCAACATGACCAGCTAAGGTAATGTTGACCTACTTAGTAGCTGACAACTACCGGATATAATAGTCGCTCCTGATTCCGGTCTCTGCACGGTTTCATTGAAAGCTCAGATCGAGGAATCCATGTTCACTGAAAGGGAGTCCTGCTTCCTCTGCGATGGGGGCCTAGGGAGGCTCGCCACCGTCTCGCAAGACGGCCAGCCGCACGTCGTGCCGGTGGCCTACGAGTTCGACGGACACTACCTCTACTTCTCCGGCAGGAGCCTTTCTAGCAGCCTGAAGTATCGCAACATCTCGAAGAACCAGAAGGTCGCCTTCGTGGTCGATGACGTAGTCTCGCTCTCTCCCTGGCACGCCAGAGGGATGGAGATACGAGGAGTTGCGGAGATCCTCCTCGAGGACGGGCTCCCATACGTGAGGATATCCCCGTCGTCCAAGTCCAGCTGGGGCATCTAGAAGAAGTGAGTAGAAGATGACAAACCTCCTGGAGCCTCTCCTTCCCGATGTCTCCTATCTCGCCCTCGTCCTCAGGGTAGCGGTAGGAGCGAGCCTCATGGTCCACGGGTACCCGAAGCTCAGCGGCGAAGGCAAGAAGGGTGCCATCGGGTTCATGAAGAGCCAGGGCGTCCCTGGGATAGCGGCGGTCCTGACGGGGATCCTAGAGTTCTTCGGCGGCCTTTTTCTCGTCGTCGGATTGATCGTGCCTGTCGTGTCGTCCTTCTTCATCCTGCAGTTCGGGGCGATCATACTCCTGAAGGGGAAGAAGATGAAGATGCCTTACATTTCACCGGGCAAGCCGAACTACGAGATAGACGTCACCTACCTCCTGCTCGCCCTGGTCCTCTTCGTAGTCGGCGCGGGCGCGCTGTCCCTCGATTCACTGTTGGGATTCTAGCGCTGCGCCCTTCTTAACGTCGAACGGACCCCTCCGCCCGACGAATTGCCCCATCCTTGTCGCGTAGAGTTAAATCCCCTTGCACTTACCTCGTGGTATGTGCGCAATCTCTGCATCGTAGGGTTGCAATGGGGCGACGAAGGAAAGGGCAAGATTGTCGATTATTACGCTGACGGGTTCGAGGCGGTAGTAAGGTACAACGGCGGGAGCAACGCCGGACACACGATAGTGATAGGCGGACGCTCGTTCGTTTTCCATCTCATCCCTTCCGGTTTCCTCAAGAAGAAGAAATTACTGATCGGTCCTGGCGTTGCCCTTGACCCGCTCACCCTGAAAGATGAGCTCGGGCTCATCTCCAATGAGGGTGGCCGCGCCGACCTGCTCGTCGACGAGCGCTGTACCGTCGTGACGCCCCTTGAGAAAGAAATGGACGAGTTCATCGAAGGGCTCAGGGGCGACAACCCGCTCGGAACTACCAAACGCGGAATCGGGCCTTCCTACGCGATGCGCGCCCTGAGACTCAGCCCCCGGGCCGGGGACCTCGCAAGCGGGACGTTCGACACCGCCTCGGCGGTCGCTTTCTACAGGTCGTTCATGAAGACCATCCCTGACCTGTCGGCCTGGAAGGCCGAGTCGAGGGCCGTGCTCCAGGGGATCACCGGCGATGTCGGAGGGAGCATAATGGAGCTTAACGAGAAGGGGAGCTCAGTGATGTTCGAGGGCGCACAAGGTGTGCTCCTCGACCTGATCTACGGGACGTACCCGTACGTGACAGGAGCGCACACGATAGCCAACTATGTCCCCGCTGGTCTCGGCATCCCGAACAGCTCCCTAGGGGACGTGATGGGTGTCGCCAAGGCTTACACGACCCGGGTCGGCGGGGGGCCCTTCCCCACCGAGATAACGGGAGAGGTAGGGTCGAAGATACGCGCCGAGGGCAAGGAGTACGGAGCGACCACAGGGCGCCCGCGCAGGATAGGGTGGCTCGACCTGGTCGCCCTCAAGTACGCAGTCAGGCTAAATGGGGTGTCTGAGCTGGCGCTCACCAAGCTCGACATCCTGACGAAAGTCAAAGAGATGAAGGTCTGCACCAGCTATTCTATCGAGGGGCAGGAGACGTCGGACTTCTCCAAGGCCCTGCCGAGGCTCGCTTCGGCCAAGCCCCTCTACCTGGACATGCCCTCGTTCCTCGGGGTCGAACTCAGGGTCGATACGCTCCCGCGCATCGCAGAGGATTTCGTCGGCTACCTGGAGGAGGAGCTGAAGGTCAAGGTCACGTTGGTGTCGACCGGCGAGGAGAGGTCGGCGACTATCCGCCGAAGCGCGTAGCAAAAGTTTCTTAACGTCGGGCGCGACAGCTCCCGTAATGGCATCCTCGCAGGTGACCGTCCAGAAGGGCAAGCGTCTGGTCGGTCAGTCGCTGAAGAGGACGGAAGACCCCAAGTTCATGACCGGCGCCGGAATGTATCTCGATGACCTGCGTCTTCCGGAGATGCTCTTTGCGGCCTTCGTCCGGAGCCCGCATGCTCACGCCAAGGTCCTCAAGGTCGACGTTTCACCCGCTCTCGCGCTCCCTCGCGTCGTCGCCGCGCTTACTGGCAAGGACATCGACGGCAAGGTCAAGGACATGCCCACAACGGACACGGCTGGGTCCGAGGGCGGTGCATCGACCGGCCAAGACAAGCGCCCCACCGTAAGAAAGATGCTCGCAATCGATGAGGTGAACTTTGCAGGGGAAGCGGTCGCCGTGGTCTTCGCGGAGACGATGTACGCCGCAGAGGACGCAGCCGAGGCGGTCGAGGTGGAATACGAGCCGTTGGACGCTGTGGTGGACGTTGAAGCCGCCATGAAGCCAAAATCGCCCAGGGTCCACGCTCAGTTCTCCAACAACATCGCGTACCATACGGTTCTCAAGTTCGGCGACGTCGACACAGCTTTCCGCAAGGCCGACGTAGTGGTCAAGGTCAGCCTTCTCAACCAGCGCATCCACCCTGTCTGCATGGAGCCGAGGGGGATCGCCGCGTCGTATGACGCCGGTAACGGACTGCTCACGATCTGGCTTTCGACTCAGGACCCTCACACGCTCCGCAGCAGCCTGGCAGGCCTTCTGAAGACGGACCAGGCCAGCATCAGGCTCATCGCCCCGGACGTGGGGGGCGGTTTCGGCGGAAAGTCGGCTCCATATCCGGAGGACGTGGTGGTCGCCTACGCGGCGAAGAAACTGCTCCGCCCGATCAAGTGGGAAGAGGGCAGACGCGAGCACATGCTGACCATGACCCACGGCAGGGGCCAGAAACAGTGGGCCGAACTCGCCGTGAGGAGAGACGGCAAGATCCTCGGATACAAGATCAAGGTGCTCTCGGACGGGGGAGCATACTCAGACGGCGGAACGACCGGTCTCCCGGAGCTGACTGCGAAGATGGGCACAGGGGTCTATGACATCCCGGCCTACGAGGCGGACATCTATTCGATCTTCACCAACAAGGTGAACCACGGAGCCTACAGGGGCGCGGGAAGGCCCGAGGCGGCGTACCTCATCGAGAGGGCGATGAACGTCCTCGCTTCGAAGCTCAAACTGGACCCGGTCAAGGTAAGGCAGGTAAACTACATCAAGAAAGAGAAGTTCCCGTTCAAGACCCCAGGAGGGTACACCTACGACACGGCTGACTACGAGAAGAACCTCGCCAAGGCACTCGAGGTCTCAGGTTACCAGAAGCTCCGCCAGGAGCAGCGGGAGGCGAAGGCCGCCGGGCGCTTGGTGGGCATCGGCATAGTGACCTGGACGGAGATCTGCGGGTTCGGGCCTGGCCTGGCGCAGACCGGCTCAGTGACGGTGAACCGCGACGGCGGCGTCGTCCTTACCCTCGGTGGCCATCCACACGGGCAGGGTCACGCGATATCCATGATCCAGCTCTCCGCCGACGAACTGGGGCTGGACCCTGCGAAATTCACAGTCAGGTCCGGAGACACGAACATGCTGCCGTGGAGTTCGATGACAGCCGGGAGCAGGTCCGGCGCGCTGACCGGAGCTGCGATACTCATCTCTTCGCGGAAGGTCAGGGAGAAGATGGCAAAGATTGCGGCGAACGCGCTGAACGTGTCGACCGCGACCAAGATGGTCTTCTCCGAAGGGAAGATCTTCCCCGAAGGGAACGTAAGCAAGGCGCTCAAGTTCGAGGATGTCGCCGATATGGCCTACGATGCGGAGAGCATTCCCCAAGGTATGGAACCGACACTGTTCGAGTACACCGCATACGCGCCGCCCAACTACACGTTCCCGTTCGGGACCCATCTGGCCGTCGTCGAGGTCGACCGTGAGACCGGCGTGGTGAAGGTCCTCAAGTATTTCGCAATAGACGACTGCGGGAGTCTGCTCAACCCGATGCTCGTCGAGGGTCAGGTGCAGGGAGGCGTGATGCAGGGTGCCGGCCAGGCCCTGATGGAAGAGCTCGTTTTCGACGAGAACGGTCAGATGCTGACCTCCACACTCGCGGACTACCTGATACCCTCGGCGGATACGATGCCCGATATAGTCTGGGACAGGACGGAGACTCCCACCTACGCCAACCCCATGGGTGTGAAGGGGATAGGCGAAGCCGGGACGATTGCGGCGACGCCGGTGCTCGTGAACGCGGTCGAAGACGCTCTCTCGGAGTATGGTATCGTGGTAGAGAAGATGCCTCTGAGGTCGGACTACATCAAGTCCCTAATCCGGGGCGCGAAGAAGTCCTAGGCCAGCTTCTTCTCGAGCGACGTTATGATCTGCTTGACGTACTTATCGGCCTGAGAGTCGATGAGCCTCGAGCCGATGCTGGCCATCATCCCGCTGATTTTCGCGTCCGCTGCCCACTTCACGTGGGTGCCCCCGTTTGGCCCGTCCTCGAGCGTGAAGCTGCTCTCAAGGTCTACTGAGCTGTTGAGCCCCGTGCCCCTCGCCTTTAGTTTCGAGAAGGTAGGCCTCTTGTTGTCTACGAGGGTCAGCTTTACGTCGAGCACTCCCTTGATGAACGACATCCCCACCTTCGCCTTGATCTGGAAGTTGTGCTCGTCGATCACCTTGACGCTCTGGACGTCTGGGAAGATCGTGGTAACTTTCTTGGGGTCAGTGACAAAGTCGTAGACCTTCTCCTTGGGAGCCGCTACGTCGAACGAGCCTTCATAGTGCATGTTTCCACATCACTTCCTGGACTGGAGGACCTGCTTGTTCACCAGGTTTGGTGGCACCTGGCCGGTCAGCCCTGCGACCATATTCTGCGCCGCCAGGACGGCCATCGAGGTCCTGCTCTCGATCGACCCGCTGGCCAGGTGGGGCTCGACGACGACGTTCTTCATCTTCAGCAGGGGGTTGTCCACATCGACCGGCTCCTTCTCGAACACATCGAGGCCGGCGCCGGCTATTGTCCCCGCCTTGAGGGCCTCGATGAGGGCCTTCTCGTCGACCACCCCTCCCCTGGCGGTGTTGATTAGGAACGCCGTCTTCTTCATCATGAGGAACTCCTTGGGCCCGATGCTGTTCTTCGTCTCGGGCAGCAGTGGGACGTGGACCGACAGGAAGTCGCTCTCCCTGATGACGTCCTCCTTCGGCTTGAACTCGATTCCCAAACTCTTCTCGGCCTCCTCGTTCCTGAACGCGTCATAGTAGATTATCTTCATTCCGAACCCTTTGGCCCTCTTTGCCACTGCTATCCCGATGCGGCCAAGGCCGTAGATGCCGAGCGTCTTCCCGTAGACGTCCCTCCCTACAAGCAGCATCGGGCTCCACTTCAGTTTCCATGAGCCATCCCTAACGTAGCCGTCACCCTCGACCAGCCTCCTCGCGACAGCGAGCATCAGCCCGAGCGTCTCGTCCGCGACCGCCTCGGTGAGCACGCCCGGAGTGTGGGTCGCCAGTATCCCTCTCTTGGTAGCCGTTTCGAGGTCGATGTGGTCGAATCCGACGGACATGCTCGCAACAATCTTCAGCTTCTTTCCCGCTTCAAGCACCTGGGCGTCTATCTTCTCGGTGATGTTACAGTAGAGCCCGTCGACGTCTGCCACCTCCCTCAGCAGCACCTCCCTCGAAGGGGTTCCGTAGCTGTCGTTGACCTTTACGTCTGCAACCTTCCTGATCATGTCGAGCGCCTCCTCCGGTACCTCGTTGCTTGTCACATAGACGCGGTAGACCATTATGAAATTCTCGGACGGTTTTGGTCGCCCTGTATTTAACCCGCTCAGATTGCCGCGCGAAACGCGGCGTATTGAGGGTCACTTGCCAGACTTGTTCTTGGCCTGGTCGCCCGAGATCTTGACCGTCTTGCCCTGATCGCGCCTTGGTAGCTTGATGACGATTATCCCGTTCTTGAACTTGGCAGTACCCTTGTCGGGGTCGACGGAGACAGGCAGCTGTATCCTTCTGGAGTACCTGACATACTCGAAGGAAGACTCGCTGCGCCCGGGACCTCCTGACCTGAACGACTTTCTCATCTCTGCCTCTATGCTCACCGTGTCATCGGTGCAGGTAACCGTGACGTCGTCGCGGTCGACACCTGGGACATCGAACGTGACTGTCACGAATTCCGCACTCACGTCGACCTTCGAGAGCGGATGGAGTCCCTTGGGACCCTCGTCGAAGAGCGAGCCTCCGAGAGGCCGGAACAGTCCCGGAAACAGCCTGTCAATATCGTCGCGTCCTCCTTCAGAGTAATCGTCAATCGCCATGCATTATCACTATCTGTAGGCAGAGCTCCCTCCGTTCTGTGGCGCTGCTGGTTGCTGTGCCTGCTGGGTCTGCTGCATCAGTTCGCGCGTCCTAAGCCTGATGCCCTCTGCCTCCTTGAGCAGTGCATTGGAATCGACCTTGAGCGAGAGGAGCGGGTTGAGCGCCTCTATGATGGAGACCGACGCCCCCGGGTCGGGGAACTGCCCCAGCGACTCGGCCAGCAGGACCGCTCCTGACTGCCTTTCCTTCATCAGGTACTTGAGGAGGCTCGCGTAGAACCCCGTCATCACCCCGTCCTGGAACGGGAGCGCGCCGCTGGTCTGGAGCGCCTGTAAGGACGTCTCGTCGTTGCCGACTCCGACCACAGTCGACTTGCCGTCTCCCTGAGCTTCCTCTCTGGCCCTGGAGGGTGCCCCGGTGACCCCAACCACCAGCTCTGCCTTTGTCGACTTGGCCCAGGCCGCCACCTCCTTTGCCACTTCGAAGGAAAGCCTGCCGGCGAGCGGGACCTCTGAAATAATTACCACAAGGTTATCCTTCCCGAATATGTGCATGGGGTATCTCGCGCCCGAGTCGTGCACGACCATGACAGGAGGCATGAAGTCCGAGTCGATGTACCCTCGCTCCTCCAGCTTCAGTTGCTCCACGATGTAGGAACATGCTATGGTCCCGACGAGCCCCGCCTCCGGAACACCCACTATCACGTTGGGCTTGTTCAGCCTCGGACCGAAGTCCACCACCTGGACGCGCTTCGGGTGCTGAGGCATGGTCGCTGCCTCTCTTTGCCTGGATTAATTCTTTACTTCTTGAATACCCACTTCAGGTTCGGGGGGTCGGTCCTCTTGGTCACCCTCTCGCTCATCGCCTGGGTGATCAGTGGCAGTGCTATGGTCGCGTCGCAGTACACTACGCTCCTCGTCGAGTCGGAGGCGATCTTGCCCCAGCTGATAGCTTCCTCGAGCGTGCAGCCCGACAGCCCTCCCCACTGTGGGCTGTCTGTGGTTATCTGAATGGCGTACTCGTGCGGCGTCGCATCCTCGCCGCCCTCCGAGAGCGATTTGATGATCGTCGCGAGCTGGATGGTGTCCTTCGGGACCCCTCCGCCTATGTAGATGACGCCAGTCCTCTTGGTCTTCTCTGCTATCTGGCCTAGCTCCTCCATGTCCTTGGTCTGGTCCAGCCTGATCAGCTTGCCCTCCTCCCGCTTCAGGAGGCTGAGTGCGACCCCGTAGCCGCTGTCTATGAGGCCAGGTGAGTATATCGGGACGTTGTACTTCCACGCGGTCGCTGTGATGCTCTTGAAACCGAGCTTCCACTGGTACTCGCCGAACATGTTCAGGAACTCGCGCGTAGAGTAGACCCCCTTCGGGTCGAGCGTGCTGGCGAAAGTCCGTATCAGTCCTTCCAGTTGCCTGTACTCGAACTCGTCGGCGTAGATGTCGTAGAACCTGTCGATCTTCGCCTCGAGAAGCTCTTCGTCGTTGGCCAGCCACGTCCCCTGATAGTACTTGTTGCCCATCGCCTCCATTATGTCCTCGGAGATGTTCGCGCCGGTGCTGACGAGCACGTCGATGTAGCGGTTCTCGATCAGCCACCTTACCAGCTTCCATTGCCCGGTGGTGCTCATCGAGCCGGAATAGCCCATGAATATCGTGAGTCCCTTCTGCTGCACCATTTCGCTCCATATCCTGGCAGCCTCGCCCAGCCTCTTCCCCTGGAAGCCGGTCTGCGCCATGTCCTCGAGGAGTTTCGAGACGCTCTTCTTGCCTACCTCTAGCGACTTCTCGGGATTGGAGAGATACCTCTTGCGGTCTTGCACAACTCACCCTCGGGGGGAACGATATAATTCCTTAGCGGCTATCTTTTCAGCTTCTCTCGCGAGAGGCCGCTTCCCGCGGCCCCTGGGATGGTCATGCATGTGCTGGTCGCGAAGGCGACTAGCCTGCCCTTGTCGTCGGTCACTTTGCACACGATGAGGCCGGTCGACCTGCCCTTCTTCAGGACCTTCGCCTTCGCAATGATGTGCCCGGTCCAGACCGGACGCAGGAAGTTCAGCTTGAGTTCCATCGTCGTGAAGGTCTCGTTCGCCCCGAGCATGCTGCCGTATGCGATGCCCATGGCCGCGTCAGATATGTCGCAGAGTACCCCTCCGTGCAATGTCCCCATCGGGTTTGCGTGCTGCGGTCCTGCGTCCATCTCCATCCAGGCGGACCCCTTCCCTACCTTTGTCAGCTCGAACCCGATCAGTCTGGCGATCGGCGGCATGTATCCTTTGCCGATGGTGCTCCGAATGAGGCGAAGGCCTTCGGGCTCACGAGCCGCTCCTTGCTTCTTGGCCAACGCTAACCCAGCACTCCTGGACGCAATTTAAGGGCTACCTGACTGTGACTGACTTTGCCAGGTTTCTCGGATAGTCCGGGTCGTTCAAGAGCTCAGTCGCCATGAAGTATGCGAGTAGTTGCAGCGGTATCACCTCGAGGATTGGGGCCACTCCTCCGCCAGCATCCGGTATCCTGATGAGGTGCTTGAACACAGGGTGCTCCTTGCCGGAGACCCCGATTATCTCGGCTCCACGCGCCTGCAGCTCCATTGCGTTCGATATGACGCTGTCGAACCCCTCGCCGCTCTGGGCTATCACGACCACAGGCGTCCCCTTCTCTATGAGCGCCAGCGTGCCGTGCTTGAGCTCGCTCGCGGGCATTCCCTCCGCGTGGATGTACGAGAGCTCCTTCAGCTTGAGGGCACCCTCCTGGGCCACAGCGTAGTTGGCGCCCCGCGCGATGAAGTAGAAATCTGTCCTGTCGCTGAGGTCCCTAGCGATCCTCCTTATCGCCTCTTCACACTCCAGCGTCTTTCGGACCATCGCGGAGACTTTCTTCGGGTCACCGATCGAGTCCCGACCCAGTACGGCGTCCGCGATCATGTTGCCCACCATCACCATCGCGGTGAAACTCTTGGTCGCCGCCACTCCCACCTCCGGCCCGCAGTTCAGCAGGAGGGCTGCGTCGCTCTCTCTGGCAAGAGACGAGCCTGCGGCGTTTACCACCGCGAGTATCTTTGCCCCGCTCTTTCTCCCCGCATGTATGGCGTTGAGCAGGTCTGCCGTCTCGCCACTCTGGCTGAAGGCCACAATCACGGTGTCCTTATCCACGAAGTGGGCCTGCTCCTCGAACTCGCCGGCAATTATCACCTCGCACCTTACCCTCGCTTCGCGGCTGAGCCTGTCCTTCAGGAGCAGAGCCGCGTGGTAGCTCGACCCCGACGCTGTCAGGACGACCGACTTGGCTCCCCGTATCGCCTTGGCAAAGGCCGCCAGTTTTTCGGGCTCCTGCATCATCGCCCTGACGACCGTCTTGGGCTGTTCGTGGATCTCCTTTAGCGTGTAGTGCGCATAGTCCAGTTTCGAGACATCAGA
>Ga0302325_10016225_pt1 | contig 15798 bp, 19 predicted proteins | sample Palsa_T0_2_FD_201948 | JGI IMG/M metagenome (GOLD analysis project Ga0302325, IMG submission 201948) | Peat permafrost microbial communities from Stordalen Mire near Abisko, Sweden - Palsa_T0_2 | ecosystem: Environmental > Terrestrial > Soil > Palsa > Peat permafrost | place: Sweden: Abisko...
CCGATTCGCCTGCTATCCAGGCCGAAGGCGTTACGCCAAGTAGAAAGAAGTCGTTGTAATGTAGCGCGTGCAACGTTTTGGCGAACCACACCCTGAACCCCTGGTGAAGATTGTTAAGACCGCCGCAAGCCTGCCACACCACGGTAACTTTCCCGGCCCCCGTCCGCGCGCGTAAAAAAGTGGGAAGGGGAATCGCATGAAAAGCGATATGTATGATGCCGTCGCCACAGAGTGGGCAGCAGCACTCGGTCAGAAGGGAATACCTGTGGCAGCCGCTAAGGAGTTGGGTCGGTACATCGGTGGGTTGGAAAAACGCATCGCTGAATTGAACCAAATGATAGCTGATTTGGCGCGCTCGTCCGCGATAAGGATCAACGGGAAGTGGTCGCGAAAGTAAGGAGGTCGGTGATGACAGGAATCAAAGAGCGCAACAAGAATTTCACCTACGCTGCTAAGACAAAGGTAGGGAATAATGGATCGACTCTTGAGCATTGCATCGAACACGCGGACAACCTAGCGCAATGGGTTGTGAACAAGTGGGGCGCCAGCGGAGGAGATGCTGCTCCCTTGCCTGCAGACTTCAAGGCTTTGCTTGAGTTAGCCTGTCGGTATCGAACTGCCAAGCAAAACGCGGGCGCGTTCCGCGCGTATCAAACTATCAGGCCAAATGCGGACCCCGACCGAGACCTCGATGCCCTTCTCGAACAAGAAGCCGCCAAGGAACTCGCGGGGCGCGAAGTGTTTGCAAAAGCGTGTAAGGACTTTCAGGACAAACACGAGGGCTGTGGTGCGCAAAAACTCGGTCCCGTCGAAATCTCTTCGATGTAACATTGTGACACCAATTTTGAGCTTGAGTTCCGCTCGTTGGAAAACTATTGATTCTAAATGCATTCGTACCGCGTGGAGTTTTGACGAGGCACAGCTCCCTGTCTCCGCGTTTACCAGCTTGCGCAAGAAAAGCTCAAGGGTATCGAAGCGGACCTTGAGGCACTGAAGCGTACGAAGCGATATGTGAAAAAGGTTTTGGCCGACTGGGAACAGCGAATTCGGAAAACAGGAGCTGGGCAGAAATCGCACTTATTGTATTCGCTCAGCGACGCGGTAATGAAGTCTGGCGCTCCAGCAAATCAGTTTCGGAGGAAGAAGAGACCATGAAAACAGTAATCGTATTTCTTCTATTCAGCGGGCTGCAATTGGCGGCCCAGGACATGCAGTCTTGCCCGATGCACAAAGAGCATATGAAAGAGGCCACTCAGCATCAGGCGGAGGTGGAAAAGCACGGTGACGAGGCGATGGGATTCCCTCACGACAAGACCACTCATCATTTCCGCCTGTACTCGGACGGTGGGACTATCGAAGTGACTGTCAACGACAGCAAGGACTCCATGAATTTGCAGGCAATCCGGTCCCACCTGACGCACATTGTCACGATGTTTTCTAATGGAGAATTCTCCATTCCTATGTTCGTCCATGACCAGATGCCGCCCGGTGTGCCTGTGATGAAAGATAAACATGCTGAGATTTCTTACAGTCTTGAAGAGTTGCCAGCAGGTAGCAGAGTGCGTATTAAGACAACAAATGCCGACGCTCTGAAAGCAGTTTATGACTTCCTTCGCTTTCAGATTGAGGACCACCATGCTGGAGACACCACCGACATCCCGGCTGACCGTTAGTTGCCCCAAGATTTCAAGGTTCGAGAGAACGACAGACGCTTCTATCGTAGGTGAACTGCACTCGTTATCAGACCAATGGTGGCCCCGGCCAGGACAAGCCACGCGGAATTCACGCGAAACCGAAGCAGAGCGAGCAACGAGGCCACGGCCAAAACAACAGTAAGAGTATCAACCAAGGATGCTCGCCCAAGCTCCCAAGTGACGGCAGCCATCAACGCGAGCGATGCAACGTTCACACCATCAAGGAAAGCACCCGCAGGCTTGGACTTTCGAATACGCGGCACAAGCGGACCGCTTACCGCTACGAGTAGAAATGCGGGAAGGAAGATGCCCACCGTGGAAATGACGGCACCCCGAATTCCTCCAAGAATGAAGCCAATAAACGTAGCTGTTGTGAAAATAGGTCCTGGCGTCACTTGCCCCACAGCGACAGCATCGACAAGCTGCGCGTCCGTCAACCAGCCTCGATGGGTGACTAGATCGGCTCGAAGGAAGGCTAAGAGCACATATCCGCTGCCGAATACGGTCGCCCCTAGCTTCAAGAAAACCAGAAATAATGAAATTAGACTGAACGATGCTGTGGCTGCCAGGATGCCGCTTCCAAGGGTCACAAAAGGAAGCACCGAGAGAGACACACGGGAATTTTTTAGAGCAGACACGCATGCCACTCCGCCGGCGAGCAGAAGTAAAAGAAGAGGGTGCAAACCAAGGACAGAAAGCACGAGCGCAAGCACCGCCACAAGTCCAAGAAACGTTGTCTTGATCGCTTTTCGGCCAAGACTCCAAAGGGCCTGAAGAACGACAGCGATGACGACCGGCTTGATTCCATAGAGGACGCCTGCTAACGCCGGGAGCTCTCCAAAACGGACGTACAGCCATCCAATTCCGGAGACCATCAGTGCTGCTGGAAGAATGAAGCAGGTACCAGCGATCAGCAGACCTCTCCAACCGGCGCACAAGTAGCCAATATGAATAGCCACCTCGCTGGAACTGGGTCCAGGGATGAGATTGCTTGCACCGAGCAAGTCAAGGAATTTTTCACGAGAAAGCCACTTTCGTCTGCGGACGAGCTCGTCTTCCATTATTGCGATGTGTGCTGCCGGTCCTCCGAAGGCTGTCGTGCCCAACCTGAGAAAGAACAAGGCAAGCTCGTCGAGGGGAACTTGTCTGTTTTCGGAAAAAGATGCTGGAGATTCGAGGGCGGGCTGTTCAGCCATGTGTTGCGCCCCGTCTTTCTGCCAACCATGCGTCAAGAGACCACGCGCCAGCACCGACCAGCAGCAGAAAGATGAGACCGAGTAACATGCTCACATCCGTGCGAGCTTCATGAATCGTTCCCCAAAATCCGTTCTTCGCGAACGTGACGATTTTGGTCGAATATATGGCAACCGCGATATCAATGAGAAGCGGCACCGTCTCGCCAATCGTGCAACAAGACCGATCAACAGCAGAGAGCCACAAACAATCTCGACCACTCCGACAAACGGGGCCATGACCCCCGGCGAAGGAATGCCGATCTTCACGAAGCGTCCAACTCCGAGGGAGTCAGGGAACAAAAACTTTTGTATTCCTTCGGAAAGAAAGACCCAACCCACCAGAATACGGATGAGCAAGATCGCTTTCGCCGCGCGATCCGCCCAGGTTGCATTTGCGCTCACTGTCATTGCTCTTTCCTTGCGAAGCCGAGAAGTTAGAAATGAAGTTAACCGGGTTCAAACGTAGTCGAACAGGGTCATGAAGCCAAAGTCCATGTGCAATTGCTGATGGCAGTGGAACAAAGTAAGTCCGGGATTGTCGGCCGTAAAATCCACTTCGACCTCTTGATATCCGCCCACCATCACGACATCCTTTATCACGCCAGCGGTGGGCGTGCCGGCGAGTTTCGTGAGTTCAAAACTGTGACGATGCAGATGGATGGGATGGATGTCGTCGCTGGCATTGCGCATGCGGATACGGTAGCGTCTGCCTTGCTTCAAGTGAAATGAGGCAGGGACGATTCCCTGGGTCATTGGGTAAGCGACGCCGTTAATCGTCCATCGGTTGAAGCCTTCTTCGGCGGCGTTGTCCTTCGCAAACCTCATCTCGAACGTCTCGTCTGGCGAGAGTGCAGTTGCACCAGTTTTCGCGAAACGCAAATAATCCCAATGGAAGGGCTTCGGCAGTATCCAAACCGGCTTTCCTTTGTGTCCCCCATACTCAACGACAATTCCCATCCCGTGACCACGATCGTCATCCGCAAGATCACCCATGATCCACACACCAGGATGTTTCATCTCGACAAGGGCAGAAATGCGCTCAGCCGTTCCCAGCCACAGCACCGGGACTTCAGCAGGCGTCGGAACCGCATTGCCGTCTAATGCGATAACCTTGAACGTGTGTCCTGGTAGCGCCAGACTGCGAATCTCGGTCGCGCTGCCATTCAGAACATGAAAGAGTACGCGCTCGCCCTGTTTCACCAGCACCGGCTCGCCATGCCCGAACATACGTCCGTTGATGGTGAAATATCGATAACCCACTTCATAGCCATGCGGCATCCCCTTGGCGAGCGACGCTTTCATCGCGGACTCGCCAGCCGTTTCAAGTTCTTTTACTCGCGTGAAGGGGGTCAGAAAATCTTGGGCCATGTCGCCGCCTTGACTGAAAGACGGTTCGAATTCCTTGAGGACGAGAAATACTTCCCGATCGTAGCTGCCCGGCTCGTGTTTGGGTTCAATGTAAACCGGCCCCACTTGGCCGCTGTACTGTCCTAGGTGGAGATCGGCCCCGGCCCGATTATGTGTGTGGTAGAAACGGAAACCTGATGGTCGCGGGGTGAACACAATCCGGCGCATCCCGCGCGCCGGGATGAATGGAGTTCCTTCTTCGGCAGCGCCATCCACGTCTGTGGAAACCATTTGGCCGTGCCAATGCAACTGCTCGGGAGTGTCGGTGTCGTTGTGCACTTCGACCGTCGCTGGCTGACCTTCTTTGAAACGCAATAAGGGGCCTGGGAACTGACCATCATAGGTAATTGTCGAGACGATGTGTTTGGGGGCGATCTCAACCGGACTTGAAGCGATACGCAGGATGTAGTCTACTGGACTTGTTTCCGACCGCTGTCTGAGTGGTGCATTCGAAAGCGCCGTCTGGCCAATCGAAGTACTTGGACTGAAAAGCGTGGCCCCTGCTGCGGCAACCGTCGCCTTGAGAAAGTTACGGCGGGATCTAGTGTCTTTGCTCACAAACCGCTCCTGGGACGACTGAGTTGCGCGTCTACGTTTTTCTCGGGTCTCTCAATTGATCCGGATTTCTGCTCTCGTGGGAGATTTCCAATTCGCCAAATCAGCAACAACCACAAGCTTTGCCGCGCATGGTTTCCCATCCTTCCCATAAGATGAGCGGAACAATCACGAGAGCAGCAACCGGGTCAGTCCACCAAATGTGCCAAATCGCATTGATTCCAAGACCAACAAGAGCAATTATAGAAAGGTAGGCACACAGTGCGGATTCGGCAGCATCCGCCCGGAGTGCGGCACTGCCCGTGATGGCAGACAGTCTCCGCTTTTCCTTGGCTAGCCATGGCATGATTGCAGCAGCGCCGATCAAGATGGCTATCCCCCAGTATGTAATCTTCGCTTCACGGTGTCCCAAGAGTGCCATTGCGGAAACCACAGCCACATAGACCGCAAGTATGAACAATAATGCAGCGGCGATTCGCGCTACCTGTTTTTCTGATCGCTCTTGCGCAGAGGTACGAAACCGAAACAACACCACTATCGCCGAGAGAAGTTCGATCGCGCCGTCGCCACCAAAGGCAAGTAGTGCAGGGCTGCGCGCCATCCACGCAGCAGACAGTGATACGGATGCTTCCACTGTCATCCAAAGGATTGTGACTGTTTGAATCCGTTGAATAAGTTGGGTGGTATCTTGCGTCGGAGCTTGGAGAACAGAGGTCATTGAACCGCATTATGACACGCTCGCCCCAAGGATTCGCGAGTGAAGTCGCATCCCCTTGCATACGCCGTCTTCCACCCGAATAATTTTCACTGCCGCCTCGTTCTCGCTCGGCTTATGATTAACGAGAGTTGTCAGGGAGAGACGATGGATGCACAGCGCCATTGGGAAAATATCTATGGCAACAAGGCCGCGGACGAGGTCAGCTGGTACCGTCCGCACCTTGAAACCTCCCTTGAACTTCTAGAACGCGCAGCGCCCGAGTACTCCGCGTCCATAATCGACATCGGCGGCGGCGAGTCCACTCTCGTCGATGACCTGCTCGCTCGCGGATACCAGAACATCAGTGTCCTTGATATTTCGCAGACCGCCGTCGATGCGAACAAGAAGCGGCTGGGGCCTGCCTCGGAACATATCCGTTGGCTCGTCGCTGACATCACGAAGGCGAAGCTGGAGTCCGACGCCTACGATGTGTGGCACGACCGTGCAGTGTTCCACTTTCTGACATCGTCAGAAGAGCGGCTTGCATACGTTCGCCAAGTAGCCAAAGCGGTCAAGCCCGGAGGTCACGTGATTGTCAGCACCTTCGGGCCTTTAGGACCTACGAAGTGCAGCGGTCTGGACGTTGTTCGCTATGATGCGGTGTCCTTGCACCGCGAGTTTGGTGTGCGTTTCCGCCTGTTGGGACACTCTGAGGAACTGCATCGCACACCGTTCGATACAATCCAGCAGTTTCTTTACTGTTTCTGTCGGGTCGAATGAAAGAAATCCTCGAATCAACCTACGAGGATGTTTTAAGAAATTCCTGTGCGCCTAGGTAGCCGGGCGCGTCGCCCTTGCGCTAGCGGACTCAAGGCTCTACCCGATTGATCATAAAGCTCGACATTCCGTCGAAGAATGTTCGAAGGACTTGCTCGGCCTCTGCGGGCAGCGTAGCTTCACCAAAAGCACTATTCATCAAGCGCATCCATCGGTCGCGGGCAGCCTGATTTATATAGAATGGAGAATGCCGCGCTCGGAGGCGAGGATGGCCTCTTTGTTCGATGTAAGTCTGCGGCCCTCCGAACCGGCCGATCAGGAAATCTCGGAGGCGCTGCTCGGCACCTGGAAGATCTTTCGCCGGGTACATCGGCCCCAGAAGGTCATCTTGCGGAACTTGTCGATAGAAGGCGGCGACCAATCGTGTGAAACCTTCCGCGCCAATCATGGAATAAACTTCGAGTTCCTGCATGTACTTTTCTCTCCTGATCGAACTGTTCCGCCATCAGTTCTTCACGATGTTGCCGAGTCATCGGTTCCCTTACCTCCGTTACTCCACCGGCCCCGGCTGTAACGTACCACGCCGGAGAGACCGTTCCTTCATCAGCACGAAGAAAACCGGAACTAGGATCAGTACGTGAATCGTGGATGTAATCATTCCGCCGACCATGGGAGCAGCAATCGGCTTCATTACGTCAGAACCGATACCACTTGCCCAGAGGATCGGTATCCAGAGAATTTCGCGCCAAAGACCGGCATCAGCGCGTTGCAATCAGTCCGGTTTCGATTCGCTGTCCATTCGACTCTTGGAGGCGAACGCCGGGCGATTCTGTGGCTAGAAGTGGTCACCGTGCGGTGCCGTGACCGCCGGACGGGTTAGCACTGGACTGCCTGCCCTACCGGGCAGTCCACCCTCTCGCATTTCCTGTAAGCCCGTATTCCGGATAGTTTCGGGTTTGCTGACCAACCAGCATATTCCGGTTTGCTTCCGACGCTGGGGCGGACCGAAGGATGTGAAGGTACTCCAACGTTCGTCAGAGGCAGAAAACAGTTTGGCTTTGCGCCCAGAGACGTTCAGTGACAAAAGGGAGCGATCTTGTTGATCTCGTTCACAGCCCCAAACCACTCCCATTCTTCGCCGTCGCTGAAGATGTAAAAGGTTGCCCCATTTGGCAATAAGAGCACAGAGTTTCCGCCGTACCCGCTCATAAGAGGCACCCAGAAATCGCAGTGGTACTGCGGGAATTCCGCGGGCGTCATGTGCCTCGCCCAGAAATAGTTGTGATACCGGTAGGTGTCTTGCACAGGCGTTTCGCTCCACGGAACGGGCAGGCTCACGCTAATAGGATCTGCAGTGCGGAACAACGACTCTTTCAACCGGGTTGGCTCCAGAACCTGCTTGCCATCAATCATGCCCCCGCGGTTGTTGAGCAGGCGCCCGATTTTGGCAACGTCGTCCTGGATGAGGAACAAGCCGTAGCCTCCGAACGGCTTTCCCGTAGCGCTGTTACCCGTGCGCAGCGTGGTCAGTCCACCCTGGCTCAAGTGAATCGGCTCGTAAACCATATCGCGTATGGAATTGAAAATGTCGGCTCCGCTTCCTTGCCGCTGTTGCAGGTAACCATTCATGGCCTGGGTCAGGATGAATGTCGCGGACGATTGATAGACGAAAGTCGTGCCCGGATTTGCTTTGTGAGGAAATGGTGTAAATGCATCCTTAATTTTCTCGGCGTAAGGCTCGGCCGTGGTAAAGGCGTCCTCGTAAGGGCCGTCCTCATCTTCTTCCTCTTTTGTACTGATGTAGTTGCCGGTGGCCATATCGGACGTGTTGGCGAAGGTGACGTTCGTCCAGTCGCCACCGTCCACGTATTGCGGCACATGGTTTCGTATGAGTTCCCCATAGACAGAACTCCCATATTGCTGCCCTAGCCACATCAAAGCCAGGCCGGCAAACGCCGACTTCGCGACCGAATACGACGCGAACCGCATGTTATCGCAGAAGGCATACATCCCAGAGCGCGTCTGGCAGTTGCCGACATAATGGACGCCATTGATGAACAGCCCGTACGTGGTGACGTCTTCCGGAAACTTTCGGCCGCTCATAAAGTTCGCCAGATCGAGACCAGAATTGGGATAGTCGGCGGCGAGCGCGCTGAAAGGCTTGGTCGGCAGGCGATTTTCCATTTCGGCCGCCGTTGCTTTCCGGACTTCGTCTGCCCCTGCAACCTTGCTGGGGACGTAGGTGGCCGATAGTTGTCCCCACATGTTGAACTTGAAATATTCGCAAGTTTCCTGGGTGATCTGGTAGCGCACCTGCGAAACATGGGTGGCTTTCTTGTTGCTAAACAGAAACGTCATCTGCCCGTTATGGACGCAGTTGTGATTTCGTAACACCACAGCAAACGGCAAAGATGCCCGCGCGTAGCCGTGATCGCCGTTCTCCTGCCACACACGTCCCGGACCCACAATGTAGTTCCACGCCAAACTGCCGGTGATGACAAGCCCTTGCTGAACGGGAATAAGGTAGCTGCCGTTCTGCACAAATTGGAAACTGAAGCTTGCGAGGTGCCGCCACGGGGAATCGGTTCCGGTGTCGATCTTTTCATCGTCGCGCAGAAGTCGAAAGCCGCCGCTCGATGTAGGGTTCGACAGCGTCAAAGAACCTTCAAAAGTCTGCGAAGGTGCTGCCGCATTGGCGGGCACGGCAAAGCCCGCCCGGTCGTCGACCGGGGACGCGGCGGCGGTGTTTGAGAAGAGATCGCCGTACGTGAGAGCACTCCGATTTACATTGCCACTTCCTCCCAGCGGATCGCCGGGAATACTCAGAGAACTGGCTGAGAGGAAAGTGGCACCCAGAGAGGCTAACGTCGCCCACGACAACAGTCTGGCCAAAGATATCGGAAGCTTCATGAGCACAAGAAGTGTGAACGGGCACGAACTCTTCCCCGACTTGCGCCTCATGATATCCCGAATGGGCGTTTGGGAGCTACCGGCGCGACCGGTCCTTGAGCGCAGGTGTAGCGGTCGTGAATAGTTGCCACCTTGGATTACGGGCAATCCGGAATGTATGGTCCGCCGCCTTGTCGCAAGCGAAAAACGAAAGTGACAGGATGGTCTGCGCAAATGTATTCGGCCTTTGTGGAGCACAAGCCCCGGGCCTTGATGGAATGCGCTGCGCGCTCGTCCTATTAGTAATGCAGCCTTGGAAGGCTTTTCCGGATTACAGGTTTCGAGAGCGCCGGGTAAAAACTGACTGATGATGATCTGACGGTCATCGAGGGGAATACAGAGAAATTGGTTGCCAAGATTCAGGAACGGTACGGCATCGCTACGGACGAAGCGAAGCAACAAGTGGATGAATGGCAGCGGACTCGTCAATCCGATGCAACTGTCGCCGAACGTGATCCGAACCGTAAAGCAAGTTAGAGTTTAGGCAAAAGATTGAGGGGGTAGCCGCTGTCGCAGTCGGATGGCTCCGCTGCACAGCGGCTTTCACCCCGCTCGTCTGGAAGTACGAGTGCGCATTACGATGCTGACGTTCAGACGCGCAATGCTCCGCAACTGTTGGCACAAAATGGCGGCATCCGGAATTCCCGCCCCGGAGACCCTTCTGGTCACTCGCCAAGGTGATGTTCTTACTGCTTGGGGTCACCACTCGTAGGTAATTACGAGTGGCGATAGCAGAATAGTTGCGACGCCGGAGTTCCTCCAGCATCATTTTGCGTAAACGGGTCACAGGAATCTACTTTCCCTATGACCCACACAATGTCGGGATCAACGAAACAAGAATCGTTGCGCAACGAGATGAGCGCAGCGGCGCGTCCAAAACAAATCACGGTCTTTTTTCACTGGCTCGACCATTCACTGGTACGCACCTTGAATGTCGAGGGCACAGACTGCCGATAGCATTCTTTCACCTATGATTGGGCGAATGCTTCGCCCGAGCGGGCTCCGGTTGTCCCGATGGCTCCTCTCACGCGGCCATCTGCGCGTCCCGCGCCCGGCGTCCGAATCCCTATTGCGGCATTCGGCAAGAGTGGATGGCAGACAAACAGAACTTGCCGTTCATAGAAGCCCTTGTCCTTTACGACTATGAAGAGTCCGACATCGCAGCAATGACGGAGGAAGCCGTAGCAGACGCAAAAAGAGCGAATGGCAAAGCGTTTGGAACACAAGCCCCCGGACATCACGAAGACGGCAAGCTCAAAGGCGAAACCGCTGCATCCGCGTGGCGTGACAAAGCTGAAGTTGTACGGACCTAGTAGCACAGTGCGGGATTCCCATCCCCGCTAGTATTTACGCTAGCTGTGAATTGCTATCCGACCTCAGTTTCTCTCTTTGCTCATTTATCCAAGCGTCGATTACTCGCCGTATGCCGCCGTCCGTGCATTGTTGGCGGTTCTCTTCCAGCCTTTCAAGCTCAGTCTTGATCGTCGCTATCTCTACCCGTGAAAGCATCGCTATGCCCTCCCCGATAGTTCGATCATACTCCCGACTGTGCGATAGAGCACACATGGGGGTACAATACAGTACACAGGAGATGTCATGGGCTTCCACGCATCTCAAAAAATCACCTGCGCCATCTGCAAGCTTCCGATTGACTTGGAGCAGGACCGAAGCACCGACGAGAATGGCAAGGCCGTGCACGCGACGTGCTACATACGGCGCTTGCTATCGGCGGGCACTGACCCGCCCGATCCCCACCACGCAGAGTAGATCAAAAACCTAGTAGCACAGTGCGGGATTCCCCATCCCGCGCCCGTAAAACATCGAACCTTCGCAGCAGCAGCAGAACGATGAGGACGACCTCGAAAGCGGTTTAGCGAAGTGGTACGCGGAGAGTGAGCAGGTTCTGACAGGGCAGCAGGCTCCATTTGGCGTAATCATCGATATGAGGACGCTGGCCCCACTCCCGGTCGAAGCTCAAGGAGTGATGGTCCGGGGCCAAGCGATGTATCGCAGCCACGGTATGCAACGCTCCTGCGTCATCTTGGACGACGCCATCATGACAATCCAGTTTATGCGGCTGGCCAGACAGTCCGGAATCTTTAAGTACGAGCGGTACATTGATGCTTCGGCGCATAGAGATTGGCTTGCAAAAGCACGAAATTGGGTCAGGCATTCCATCGCTCCCGCGCGGACAGCAACTTAGTTGTGCATGGACCACGAGAATTAGCCGAGCAGCGAGGTCTCGTTCTATCAGTGGTCGGATGCGAAGGCATGCAAGGAGCCATCCATTACGAGATATACGACAGTTAAACCGTGGTTACGCTGCACTCTGGCCGAATGGTATTGCGACGTTTGTTCGGGCAATCACAGCGCAAGGGACTGCTAGGGCGAATGGTGGCCCTGCCATTCCTTAGCCTGCCGCTGCATTGGTCCGTAGCGCTCGCAAGCCGCTTCTTCCAGTCTTTTCCGGTCAATAATCCTTACATCCCCACGTGTATGGGCGATCGGCCGCTCTCTGCAAGATTCCAGCAGACACGGTCACGCTAGTTCCGCGAGCGCCTGTTCCAGCCTCTTGATCTCAGCTTTGATGGCGGCTATTTCCGCGAGCGTGAGCATGGGAGTGAGCATTATTGCTCAGACGGATCGTGTTGCTCCAACGCATTATTTGGTTGCCTTGGAAATGGAGTTTCCGCTATGAACCTGAATGTAGAACCCCCAGATTGGCGAATCCTTGCAGAACAAGCGAGCGTAGAAATGGACGGAGAAAAGCTGACGGTGCTGGTGCAACAACTCTGTGCCGCCTTGGACGGAAAAAACGGCAAGATGCCGCTACACACCTCGCTCTTTCCGTCCTAGGGCTCTACTGAGCACTATAGATCAGACGACGTGCTGGGCTTCCGAGTAGTGTTGGGCATCCCATAGGAGATCCAATGATTAGTTTAGAAACTGAAACTTGGCGTGGAATCCCAGCAACTGATCCAAGGATTCGAATTCTTATTGCGGATGACCAACCAATTATCAGGAAACAGGTTCGGGCGATCTTAGAGGAGCATCCCGGTTTTGAAGTATGCGGCGAAGTGCAAGACGGCGCTAGAGCCATTGAGGAAGCGCAGCGATTAAAACCGGATGTTGTCATCTTAAATATAAGTATGCCGGTTTTAAACGGACTAGAAGCAGCTCGCCAAATCAAGGTAAAGTTGCCGGACTTAGCAATTGTCATACTGTCGTCAAATGCGGATAAGCATTTCGTTGAAGAAGCTAAAAAGGTTGGGGCTCGCGGCTACGTCGCAAAAGACAAAGCAGGGCGTTCCCTAGTCAGTGCGGTAGAAGCCGCTGTGACTACCGATGAGTTTGTATTGGTGAATTAATGGGTCCTGATTTCACTTTGGTGAGATAAATGCATTCTAAGGTATGCTCTCGCTCGCCCTTCTAGCTCATTATTCATATTTCCATCAAAGGAAGTTGCCTGGTTCCCATTCTAAAGGCAGGTTGCGTTGACTATGGCGAGGGCGGACCGCAAGTGCGCGGTTCACCTCTAAGCCTCTGCTCGGGTCAGCCTTACGTGTGTGGAAATGCTTAGCACTTTCGGCAGGACCGAATTGCGAATTCCGCTAGAAGGAGGTTTTCAACAACCACAAGACGTTTACATCAACGACCAGGTTATTTGTGCAATGGGCGATGTTCCGACAGCAACCGTCTCGAGAATTGTTATCGAGGAATACCGACAGCTCTTGGAGCTTCCAGCGTAACGGTTCATCAAAGCTGTGACTCTCCAGTCCCTCATTTCAAGTGCTTGTTGACCGCCTTTGTCATCTGAAACATGTCCAATTTCTTAGTGCCAAAGATCGGCTGCAACTTATCGTTGGCCAGGATTTCTCGTTTGTTCTACGCGCCGAGCGGAACGACGGACCTTGCGTTTGGAGGAAACTCTCAGGATGCGTCTGTGGTGGAGGGTGCCACTGCAGGATACGCCTATGACACGCTGAATCGAAGATACAGCGCCGCCCAAAGTCGCTGGATTACGCCCGACCCTGCCGGATTAAGGGCGGTCAACCCGAGCAATCCGCAGACCTGGAACCGCTACGCCTATGTTATGAACAATCCGCTGGCAATGACTGACGTGCTTGGTTTAGATCCCCATGGTTGTCAGGGAATGGAGGGCCAGCCCTGCGGAACTGCCCTGACTTGCGGCGGGGGGAGTGGCTTGGGTGGCGGTGCCACTCCTTGTAGTACCCCGTGCACATCCGTCGACGGCGGGGGCTGCGTCTCGGGAGGGCTGCTTGGTTCTGACGACTCGACTGTTCAGTGCCCAGACAACGTCTGCAACGGATACGATAATGGTCGATACTTTGAGTTCGTAGCGGGGGCGGGTGGGGCAGAAGCATACGTCTCCTCTAGCGCTCTTGGAAACCTCAATGAAGTAAACGGCGTGTTCGTGTCTGCTGCTATGTATGCTGTCTATATTGCTAATGGAGTAGAGGCCCAACATGAAGCGCTCGCCGATGCAATCTCCTTAGCAAGTAATAGTCCCGACGGCTCTAACTGGGACTACATCTACCAAAACTTGATACCAGATCAAATTCATGGCGGCCACGAAGATTTTGATTGGATAGGCGATCCCAGCATCCTTAACTTTGTACCCCAAGAGGCCTTGGATTGGGGGGGCTGCCCAGTCTCGTGCAGATACGGGTTCATGGATCAAATCCATTACAATAACAACATGTTCCATCTTGATACGGTGGGTGTGAATTGGGGTTTCGGGTTGGGAGCGCTTCTGCACGGGTTGATCGACGTTGGGTTAGGTAATATTAACCCTAGCATACCTATGGGTCCTTAGCACATGCCCTATTGCGGCTTGCAAAAAGTTTCGCTTGGTTTCTCTCTTTTGGCAGTGACTGTTTGCGCGGGAATATATGTTCCCGCGCAGTCCCAAAGGGCGAGAGTTTCGACTTTGGAACTCGGAAGTTATGGATGGCAACCACTGCCCAAGAGGCAATCCGGGCAAGGCGGCGAGTGGCTGGGTATATTTAGCCAACGGGTCTCGATTGACCACAAGGGCCGCGTGTTGGTCGGGTTCACCGCACGTGACAATCAAGGCTTGGGCACTCGGGAACGTCCAGGACTTTTCTTTCATCTCTTGCGCTTTACGTCCGAAGGAAAATTAGATATCTCCCTCGTCTCGCCGACAAAGGATTTTTTCACGAATGGATTCTATTTGGGTGCGAACGACCAAATCCTTGTCCGCGCAAACGACACGCTTCAAGCGCTATCAGCAGGAGATGAAGCGGGTAAAGAGGGCATGGCTTGGCGAGTAGTGAGTTCCTGCCCCGGAGATTGCTACATCAAACAATCGTTCAGTCGCCGCACCATGATCCTCATAACCTTTCCGGGGACCGATCACTCTACTTACACAATCCTGGACACATCCTCCTCTCCTCCCCGCGTTGAACAAACGTGTTCCCGAATGGCGTTCTACGGCCAAAGAATCACGGACAAGTTCGCATATTGGGCCGGAGAAGAAGGGCTTGAGCCTTTTACACGCCGCTTCGCCTTTTGCGACTTGGATCATCCCCAGGAACTGCCGCTGGGATGGGGAGGGATTTTCTTCGCCCTTAATGACGACACATTTCTCCGTCTTGGTGCCGATTACAAGCACCCACGGAGCGCAGTCGAGGTCGCTGGATCAGACGGTCGGATAAGGTTTCGGCACGAATTGCCCGAGCATGACCTGCCTCGGCACCACGGAGCTTCCTGGGTGACAGCCGACGAGCGCGGCGACCGCTTTGCGTTTATCGTAGATACGTGGCGCGGGGGATCTCGTTTATTTGACACTTCGGGAAAGTTGGTTGCCAGCCGAATCCTAGTTTACACTGACGCCGGGCAGGAACTTGCGTCAGTGCCGGTGAATACCACCATTGCCGATCGCACATTTGGTTTTTCTATGAGCCCTGACGGTCAGCGCCTAGCAATTTTGGAAGACGCCGCCGTAAAAGTGGTTGACTTAGAAGAGGTAGCGAAAACTGACGCGCGCTGACGTTCCTCAGGAATCATCGCGAGGCAGTTGCTGCGATGGACTTCTTCACAGTCCCGACGCTCACGTTTGGTGTTCTGTATTGCTTTTTCGTGATCGGCCACGACCGGCGTAAGATCCTGCACTTCAATGTGACCCAAAACCCCAACGCTGTCTGGGTCGCACAGCAATTGCGAGAAGCGTGGGCCTACAAACAGCCGCACCGATTCTTGCTATTCGACCGAGACTCAAAGTTTGGAGTCGATGTGATTTCGGTTGTGAGGGACATGGGGAGCCAGCCAACCCGCACTGCCTTTCGCAGTCCGTGGCAGAACGGTGTTGCTGAGCGTTGGGTTGGAAGTTGCCGCCGAGATCTCCTAGAACACGTGATCGTCCTCAACGAACGGCATCTGAAGCGGCTCATGGGCGAATACGTTCGCTACTACCACGAGGACCGGACGCACCTCGGGCTCG
>Ga0302325_10016227_pt1 | contig 15796 bp, 10 predicted proteins | sample Palsa_T0_2_FD_201948 | JGI IMG/M metagenome (GOLD analysis project Ga0302325, IMG submission 201948) | Peat permafrost microbial communities from Stordalen Mire near Abisko, Sweden - Palsa_T0_2 | ecosystem: Environmental > Terrestrial > Soil > Palsa > Peat permafrost | place: Sweden: Abisko...
GCGACAGCTTCCCGAACAGACCCAGCAGCGTGCCGGACAAAAGCAGCCCGCCGCCGCCGGCGATCTTCTCGCCGAAATTTGAAATGCCAAAATAGATGCCTTCACGCCGCAGGCCGGTTCTCAACTCGTCGCTGTCGGCCACGCCGGCCACCATGGACGGCCCGATCATCCAAACCGCGCAGGCGAACATACCGCCGATCGCGCTCCCCACGATCAGCGGTCGCGGAGCCGGTTGGCAGCTACCTCGCCTATGGCTTCTTCTCCATTTCAGGCAACGGGATTCTTGTCTACCAGACGCGCGCTCAAGATTTCCAGATCACTTGGCTGGACCGCCAGGGGAACGCAATCGGCCGCGTGTTGGAACCGGGCCCTTACACCAGCTTGGCTGTTTCGGCGGACGGAACGCGAGCTATGGTCTCCCGCAACAATCCCATCGCAGGCGCGCCCTTTTGGAATCTGTGGCTGCTGGACCTGTCGCGAGGCACGAGCAAGCGATTCACCTCCGCTGTAGGTAGTAACAACTACCCTGTTTGGTCGCTGGACGGAAGCCGTGTCGCATTTGCCTCTAGTCGCGGGGGCGGCACTGCGGCGTTGAACCTATATCAAGAGCTGGTCCGCGGCGCCCAGGACGAGGAATGTCCTCTTGCGATCCAGTGAGACGAAGATCCCTACGAGGTGGTCGCGCGACGGACGGTTCCTCTTGTACACGGTCGCCGATCGAAAAACGAGGAATGATATTTGGGTGCTATCTATGGAGGGAGATCATCGGCGAACCCGGCTGTTGGGAACGGAGTTCAGCGAGTCCCAGGGTCAGTTTTCCCCGGACTCTCGCTGGATCGCCTACACATCCGATGCATCGGGCCGCAACGAGGTCTACGTCCGGGCATTTCCCGACGCTAAGGAGGATTTCGTCGTCTCTAAGAGCGGGGGTAGGAGCCCGCGGTGGGGCGACGATGGGAAAGAGTTGTATTACATCTCCTCCGATGGGAAAGTGATGGCGGTCGAAGTCGCCGCCGGTGGTTTGTTCCAGGCGGGAATTCCGAAGCCTCTCTTCCAAGCCTCCGGCGTCCCTCCCCAGTGGAGTGTGCAAGCAGGCGGCAAACGATTCCTGTTCGCCGTTCCAGTCGAGCAAACGCAAGCACCGTTTCGGGTTGTATTGAACTGGACGGCGGCACTAAGAAAATGACAATGTACCTCAAACGCGGGCGGAATAAATCGGTCAGCCCGGTTCCTGAAAGGGACTCAAACCGTCGATTTCAAAATGAGCATTAGCGGGGCAACTGGCCGGGGGGGTGAAGAAGTGAACGCCTGAAGCGCCTGCGGTGCGATGGCCCAGCGTGCCGAAGCAACAGATCAGGCCGCCGACGGTCCTCAACGCCCCGTAGGCCCGGGCCGTTACCCGGGTTTTCCTGTTTGAAAAAGCGGAACCACAGATGGACACAGATGCACACAGATAGGAGAAAACCAGGTCTTGCTCTTTTTCCTAGAATCCGCCGGTGTCCCGGATCCCCTTCCCTTCCACGCACTCATACGTGCGCCCGGCGCGCAGGTTCTTGAACTCCTCGGCCGCGCCGCTGGGCCAGTGCAGCACGGCGCGCTCGATGCTATCCCGCTGGCCCATGCCGAAGGTCACCGGCATCTCCGATTGCGACAAATAGCTGGAACCGCTCTTGACCATCCGCGATCCGGTTTCGCCGCCGCTGGTTACCCGCACCGTTGCGCCGATGCCGTCGCGATTCGACTTGGTCCCCACCAACCGGAAGCGTATGGCGCGATGGCCGCTGCTCTGATCGTTGCGGTACAAATGGACCGGCCCTTGATTCGTGGTGATCAAAACATCCAGATCGCCATCCCGATCGAAGTCGCCGAAGGCTGCGCCGCGCCCCACCTTGGGGTCCGCGAAGCCACCGCCTAGCGCGCCGGCCACATCCTGGAAGCCGGCGCTGCCTTTGTTTAGGAACAAGTGCGGCGGCTGCGCGTACCCGGTTTCGGGCCGGGATTCCCGGATGCCCGGGTCGATGTGGCCGTTCACTACCAGCAGGTCGAGCAGGCCGTCCAGGTCGGCGTCGAAGAAGAAACAGCCGAAGCCCAGACTGCGCCGCGAAAGCCGGCCCACGTCCGAACGCGCCGCTTGATCCACATACAGGCCGCCGCGCGTGCCGCGGTAAAAACCGATCATCTCGTTATCGAAATTCGTGATCGCCAGGCCGGCGATACCCGAATTGTCGTAGTCGGCGGCATCCACGCCCATGCCTGCGCGAGCCTTGCCGTCTTCGCTGAATGCCACGCCGGCTTTCACGGCGATGTCTTGAAACGTGCCGTCGCGCTGGTTGCGATAGAGCTTGTTGGGCTGCGTGTCGTTGGCAACCATCAGGTCGATCCATCCATCCTGGTCGTAATCCAGCATGGCCACCCCCAGCGATTTCGAGCTGCTGTCGAAGATCCCGCTCTTCGCCGTGACATCCTCGAACGTGCCGTTGCCGCGATTGCGGAACAGCCAGCAGGTGGCGCCGCGATAGGCTTCCGGGGTGCAGTACGATTTGTGCTTCGCGTCCATGCTGCAAAACACATCCTGCGCGGGCGACCACTTCACGTAGTTGCAAACGAACAGATCCAGCAAACCGTCGCGGTCGTAATCGAACCATAGCGCCGAACTGCTGAAGCCCAGCCGGCCGCCCAGCCCGCTACGCTCGGTAATATCCAGGAAGCGCCCTTTGCCGGTGTTCTCAAAAAGGCGGCTCTGGCCCACGCAGGTGACGTAGATATCCGGGAAGCCGTCGTTGTTGAAGTCTCCCACCGCCACTCCCATGCCGTACATCTCCACATCCAAGCCGGCGGCGTGGGTCACATCCGTGAACGTGCCGTTGCGGTTGTTACGATACAGGCGCATGGTGCTGCGCTGCTTCAGGTGACCCGGCCAGTCCATGCCATTTATCAGCAGGATGTCCTGCCAGCCGTCGTTGTCGTAGTCCAGAAAGGCGCAGCCCGGACCCAGCGTTTCGGGGAGATATTTCTCTCCAAACGCGCCGCTGTTGTGCCGGAATTGAATGCCGGCGGAGGAAGTTACGTCGGTGAAGCGGAAGCCGGGATCCGCTCCCTCACGGTCGCGTCTCGGTAGTGCGCTGGCCGGCGTCAGGGCCAGCGCGCCCCACAAGAATTCCCGGCGGTTCACGGCAGTTGCACCAACCCCTTCTTGAGGGCCCACACCACCAATTCCGTGGTGCGATGGATCCCCAGCGCAGACATGAGATTGGCGCGGTGCACGGAAACCGTATTCACGCTGAGGTTGAGAATCCCGGCGATTTCCTTGTTCGAATTCCCCTTGGCGATCAGCTCCAGAATCTGCTTTTCGCGCGGCGTGAGGCGTTCGTAATCCGGATCGGGTTCCCGGTGGGGAGCCAGCACACCGGGGCCGATGACCGTCTTTCCGGCCGCCAGATCTTTGATGGCGCCGGCCAGGTCCACGTCCAGAGCTTCCTTCAACAAGTATCCGCGCGCGCCGGCGTCCAAGGCGTTGCGCACGTAGTTCTCTTCGGAATACATGCTCAGGATCAGCACGGCGGTGTCCGGCGCGTTCTTCATGATTTCGCGGGTGGCTTGTACGCCATCCAACCCGGGCATGGACATGTCCATCACGATCACGCGCGGATGCAATTCGTGCGCCAGTTTTATGGCTTCCCGGCCGTTGGTGCCTTCGCCCACCACGCGTATCTCGGGATCGTCTTCCAGCATGCGCCGGAAGCCCTTGCGCACCAGGCCATGATCGTCCACCAGCAATACCGTGATTTCATTGCTCATAGGTATCCGTTAACGGAACATCCAGCCGCACCAGGGTGCCCCCTTCGCCGGGACGCAGCACTTCAAAAGTGCCCTCCAGCAACTCGGCGCGCTCGCGCATGGCGGTCATGCCGATGCCCTTGCGCGGGCTGCCGTTGCGCGATTCGGGCATGCCGGCGCCGCGGTCTTCCACTTCAAGGCTAAGCCGTCCGGGCGGAAACTCCAGCCGCACCACGGCCAGCGTCGAGCCCGAATGGCGCGCCAGATTGTTCAGCGCTTCCTGCAGCACGCGGTACACATGAATGGCCACCCGGTGCGCGATCTCCGGGCCGTCTCCCTTTTTCTCGTATCGTACCTTAATTCCAGTCTGCTTCTCGAATACCGGCAGATACCAGTCGATGGCCTTCTCCAGACCGCCATCGTCGAGCACGCTGGGGTGCATCAACTGCGAGAGGTTGCGGGTTTTTTCGAGCGTGGCTTGCGCCACTTCGCGGACTTCGCGCAGATCCACGCAGAATGGCGAATCCACGGGCAGGCGCTTTTCGGCCCGGCGCAGCATGGCGCCAATGGCCGTCAGCACCTGGCCGAATTCGTCGTGCAACTCGCGCGAGAGCGAGTGCAGTGTTTCCTCCTGCACCGTGATGAGCTTGCGCGCCAGATCGCTGCGGTGTTCGGACACGGTCGCCAGGTGCTGGAAGAGGCGGCGATTGGAATAAATCAAGTAGATGGTGGTGCCGAAGATGGCCAGCAGCACGGCGGCCAGGAACAGATACACGTCGCGCGCGACACCCAGATAGATCCCCTGGATGCGGGCGGCGGCCTCCTGCTCGGCTTCGTTGTTCTGCACCAGCAGCCGGGCGACGGTGCCGGTGAGCCCGCCCTGCTGGGCTTCGAGAGACGTGCGGATCGTTTCGCGCGCGGTGCGGCCGTCGCCCCCGTGGCCTTGCGCGGCCAACTCGAACATGCGTACGGCGGAAGTCCGGAACTGTGCTAGCGACTCGGCCAGGTAGCGTTGCCGCTGAGCTTCGCGCGCACCCGGAGCGAGTTGCGCTTCCAGATGCAGCGCGTCGTCCAGATCGTTGAGTCTGCTGTCGAACTGCTTTTTCCAAGCCACCAGCGGGTAGGGTTCGTCGCCATACAACATGTCGCGCATGGCGATGTCCAGTTGGTTCAGGTCGTTCTGAATGCGCAACAGTTGCAGGGAGTCTTTGCGGTTGCGGTCCACCGTGCGCGTCTGCAGATCCTCCAGACCGCGGATCTGGCGCAGCGCGTAAAACGAGAACACGCCCACGGCAGCCAATGTGACGGCGAGTCCCGCCAGCAGCCGGCCCGTGGGGGAATCGATGGACTTGGTCATGGCGCCAAGTCAAGCATAGCAAGGCACGCAAGGAACCCGACCGCGCGCGCATCCAGGACAGAAAGCGCCCGCAACCGGAAAAATCTCTTCCGCGCCCGAAAATCATGCCATTTTCATAATTCTCGACGATTCGGCTGTGTGTATATGGATAACTCTCCAGATTTATCCGCATATACTCATATTATTTCCTCCAGATGATACGATGACGTTTTGTCGTCGGGAAAGGCCCGAGATTTCCCCGCACAAAGTGACGCGCGCCCGCTCGAAACGAGCTCGCGGCCGCCGCTAAAAGGACCCGGCCTTGAGAGCGATGAGCCTGATTTGCGGCACGGCGTTGACTGCATCAGCCCTGCTCGCGCAAGCTTCACTCAACCATTGGCATCCCCAACAACACGTCCACCGGAACCACCACTAACCTATTGAGCTGCCTCGATGCAAACGGGAAGGCGGTGACTTGCCCGATCCCCGCGACCGGCGTAATTGGCGTCTGTGTCAGCAACTGCACCACATCCGGCAACGCCCAAATCGCGATCACAGGCGGTGCTGTGTGCACCTTCGACGGCTCCACGACACCGGGCGACTATGTCGCCCCGTCCTTAAATCTCTCCTTCCGCGGGTCGTCAAAACGTCGCCGTGAGTTTTGCAACAGCGTTTAGACCGAAAAAACCCACCGAGTGCATTCCCGGACCGGCGTCACCATGAGGTTGGATCCGCGCAACAATCGCTCGCGGAGAGTAAGGCTCATGGCCGGGCCGTCAGGCCGAAGCCGTGAGTCACACCGCTAGCATCAATATATTCGCCCACCACCTCCCCGAGCGCGTTAATGGCTAGGCCGTACGTTCCCTGGTAGGCGCCATAACCTGCTCCTGGGGCATCGAAGGTCAATATCGCGCCACTGGCGGCCCGTACGAAGCCGTGGACCTCGTTGGCGGCATCACGGTAGAATCCCGAAATCGTCCCAGCCTCGTTGATCGCATTGGCCGAGGTTCCCTGGAAGGCGCCTGTACCGGCGCCCGGTGCGTCGAACGCGGTTATGTCGCCATTCGCCCCGCGCACGAAACCGTGCGCCGTCCCATTCGCATCGACGTACTGTCCAGCGATCGCTCCGGCGTTGTTAATGGAATATGGTTGGGTTCCGTCAAAGGCACCACCGCCCGCATCCGGGGCATCGAACGTGGTTATGTCGCCATTGGCGGCACGAACGAAACCGTGAAACACATTGCCCGCATCCTGGTAGCTTCCGACCGTGGTCCCCGAAGCGTTGATGGAAAGGGCGGTCGTTGCTGTCGATCCCACAGGATCGAACGTGGCGATGGCCCCATCACGGGCACGGTCGAAACCGTGAGACACATTGTTCGCGTCGTAGTATTCCCCAACAATTTCGCCCGCTGAGTTAATGGCGTTGCCGTACGTTCCCTGGTAGGCGCCGATTCCCGCACCGGGAGCGGCGAACGAAACTATGTCGCCGTTCGGGCTGCGCGCGAAACCATAAATCACGTTTTTCGGGGAGTAAAAGAAACCAGTGAGCGCGCCCGCGTTGTTGATACCCGCAGGCCATGTAGAGGTCGCCGGTGGCGGCACATTGAATGTGGCTATCCTGCCATCGGCTGCGCGCAGGAAGCCGTTCGACTCACTCGTGGCGTCGGAGTAGCCTCCCGTGACTAAACCCGCATCGTTGATCGCACCGGCGGGGTAGGTGTCACCCGCGCCTGGGACGTTAAACGTCGTGATCGCGACCCTGCTATTGGGGACCATGTCCGCTACTCGCGACGGCTGCGCCAGGGCCCCGGAGGCAAGCAAGAAGCTAAGGCAAGTCCCTAGACTCCATCGGGCCCGCAATCGTTCTCGTCATCTTTGTCCTCCTTTGACCCAGGATTTCCATCTTGGCTTTCCGGGTTCTTTGAGTTTAACCCAGACTAGTCGCTCCAACCATTCTTGTCAAGATTTCTCGCTCGCTCATGTCAACCGGAATTTCCATTATGGACCCTTGGAACGCATAGGGTACCCCCTGATTGCCCCTCCCTTCAATCCCCTTGGGCAAGAATTATGAGTACCGGTACTTTCTATCTATCCCCGGAAGCATCTACACGGTCCTTTCTTACTGCGCGGCGCGGGCATCGAAGTATGTGATGAGCTTTCGCTCCTTCTGCGGCTGGCCCAGCAAACCTAGCTTGCAACTTCCAGGAAGACATCGGCTTTTCCGCAGCCAGAAAGGCGGCAGCGGCGAGATGGCTCTCGCGGTCTACACGGCTGTCGCCGCTCCCGAGGGCGGCGCACGCGTCGCGTGACGCCATGACGCTGTGCATTATGACGCTGTGCATTAGCCACATGGCCCCGGACGCGGGTCAAGCCGGCGGGGTAAGGCTCGTCGCCATACTGCATGTCGCGCATGAAGATGCCCAAGGTCATTCTGAATGCGCAGCAGTTGGAGCGAGTCCTTTCGGTTGCGGTCCACTGTGCGCGTCTGCAGATCCTCCAGGCCGCGGATCTGGCGCAGCGCGTAAAACGAGAACACGCCCACCGCCGCCAGCGTGACGGCGAGTCCCGCCAGCAGCAGCCCCGTGGGTGAGTCGATGGACTTAGTCATGGCGCCAAGTCAAGCATAGCAAGCCGGTAGCACAGGCGTCAGCCCGTGAAGGTAGCCACCCAAGCCGTCGCCCAGTTGGAGGACCGCAAGCCGGTAGCACAGGCTTCAGCCCGTGAAGGTAGCCACCGGGCGCTCATGGCAGATCCAGATCGAGCGCGTAGATATCGCTGTACTGGTGCACGACCGTAGCTGTCGGCTGGCCATCGGGGGCCAAATTAGAAAAGTAGTTACGATTCAGGTCGCTGCGAAGAAGCTGCGTCCACGCAGCCACCAGCTCTACCTTGCCGCCTCGCACTGCCACACGGCAGAGTGGACCTTCGCTGTTGGAGCGGTCCTGATAGTAGATGAACTTGCTGTCCGGCGACCATACCAGGGTAGTGACGAGGACGCCCTTCGCGAGCGGCTTCCACTTGTGGGCCGGCCCGTCGAACAGCACAATGCTGCTGCTGGTTTTTGCCGCCATATAGCGGCCATCGGGAGACCACCACGGAGGCGAGATATCATCAGGCTCAGAGACAGACACTTTTCCGGTTCTGAGGTCCAGCCGGCATGTGCTGGCGGCTATGGCCTTTCCCTGCGCGTCCAGCCACGTGCGTATGAACCCCATGGTGTGGCCGTCCGGCGAGACAGTGGGAACGTCTTCCGCGGTCGGTTCATTCTCAAACAGCACATCCGGTCTGCCGCCATCCACGGAAGCGATGCAGATCTTGCCGGGCTTACCGCCCGGCGGCAAAATGCGGACCGCCAGCCGTCTGCTATCGGGAAACCAGAGGCCGCTGTTAAATGCCTGCACGGGAGGAAAAGTCAACTGGCGCCGCTCGCTGCCATCCGGTCTCGCCCGCCATAAACACCTTTCCGGATATGTCGAGTAGGCGAACCATTTCCCGTCCGCGGAGTAGCCCAAGGAGTCGGCGGATACACCCGCCAGCACCGGCACGAATCTTCTCAAAGTCTGGTCGTAGCGCACGTTATCGTGCGTCTCTTTCGGGCTCAAAAGGAACAGCCGCTTGCCATCCGGGCTCATGGCCGGAGGCGCCCAGGCAAAGATGTCAAAGCCGGCGGCGTAGATCCCGGCCGGCCGTGGCCGCCGCAGCGGCCAGATGGGCACTTGTTCGCGAATCGCCCAAAGGGTGGTCTTGTGTTCGAAATACTCGCGGAGGAGGAAATACCTTCCGTCCGGCGTCCACGCGCCGGGTCCCTGACCCTCCCCCCAGCGCGCGCCCGGATTGTGCATCTCGGGCAGGAACGGCCGGAGGTGCGTCCCGTCGGATCGCACCTCCCAAAGCGACATGCCGCCTATGGCTGCGTTCACCCGGGTGAACCGGATCAGACTGCCATCCGGCGACCAGCCGTCGATGATGTCGGCTTGGACTCCTACCGTGTGCAAGCCTGAGCCGTCCGGATTGACCACCCAAAGGGCGTCTTCGTGATGCAAAGCGATCTTGGTTCCATCGTTGGACCACTGGGCGGACGGCGCGTCGAACTCGACAACCCGCCGCGGCGGCCCGCCATGCAAGGGAAGCCTCCAGATTGCCCTTGGACTATCGCGCTCCTCCCAGCCTCCGACCAAAAGCTCCGATCCATCGGGCGAGGTGTCCCGCAGCCGGGCGTTACCGAACGGAGTGGGAATCTCAACCGGATCTCCGCCTTCGACTGGAATTTGCACGATGCCGAAGCGTCCGCCACGTCGCTGGTCGAAGTAGACTTCCTTCCCGTCCGTGGCGACGCGGCCGTCCGCGAGCCCGAAGTGCGTAAGCTGTACGGAGCGGAGCACGCGCGGAGGCCGCGTCGTCGAAAGCGCCACCAGCATCGCCCCGGCGATCGCGGCGACCGCCCCGGCCGCCAGGCCCGCGATTATGATCGCCCGGTGCCGCCCCACGAATTTCCGTGCCCGGTACAGCGCGGATGCGCGCCGCGCCCGCACTGGCCGGCCCTGCAAGTAACGTTCGAGATCCGCTGCCAATTCCTCGACGGCGCCGTACCGCCGCGCCGCCTCCTTCTCGATGGACTTGCGCACGATATTGTCCAGGTCGCCCGCCAACACGCGGCGCAGCTTCGGCGGCACGCCCGGCGCGTGGCTCGCCAGCGGCGGCTCGTAATCCCTAATCACTCGCGCCGGATCGGTTTCGAAATCCTTGGCGCCCGCATAGGCCGATACGCCCGTCAGCAATCGATACAGCAGGACACCCAGCGAGTACACGTCGCTGGCGACCGTCACGGGCGCGCCGCTAACCTGCTCCGGGCTGGCTGAAATCGGCGTCAGCCGGCGCGTCAGCGTACGCGTGGTGTCCAGGTCCGCATGCGCCACCGGGTCCAGCACCTTGGCAATTCCGAAATCCAGCAAATGCGGATCGCCGTTCGCGCTCACCAGGATGTTGCCGGCCTTCAGGTCGCGATGCACTACCAGGTTTTGATGCGCGAACTGCACGGCGGAGCAGACCTTCAGAAACAGCCGCAGCACCGCGGCCGTATCCAGCTTCTTTTCGGCGGCGTAGGCGTCGATGCGCCGGCCGGCGATGTGCTCCATCACGAAGTAGGGCCGGCCGTCGGCGAGCGCGCCGCCATCCAGCAAGCGCGCGATATAAGGATGCTCCAGCCCGGCCATGATCTGCCGCTCCGCGCGGAAACGGCCCAGCAGTTCCGGATCGCCGGCGGTGGGAATCACCTTAATGGCGACTTGCTTGCGATATTGATCGTCGTCGCGGACCGCCAAGTAGACCGCGCCCATGCCGCCCGCGCCCAGCAGGCGTTCGACGCGGTAAGGTCCGATGCGTTCCGGCACGCCGGCGGTGGTAGCGGGCTGGGCCGCCCGATCGAAGATTGCGGCTTTCTCCTCGAACGACAAAAGCGACTCTACTTCCCGGCGTAGCTCCTCGTCGCCCGCGCAGGCCGACGCAAGCACGCCCGGCCGAGCTTCCGAGGCCGCCTCGCCAACCAAGTCCAGCACCCGTTTGATTTCCTGCCATTGTTCGCTGGTCATGCTCTAATCACGACAACCGGATTGAAGGGCGGGCAATCCTGCCCCGGGGTCCTCTGTGGGGGCGGCTTTCAGCCGGCTGGAGCCGCTGGATGGCGGGTTCCCAGCCTGAGAGGCTGCCGGCTATCTGCGGCGTGAGGTTGTCAATTCTTGGCCGGGACCGGACACTAGTCATAGCCGCGCGCCATCCAATTCGCGGACCAGCCACAACCGCGCCGTGCGCCATTCCCGCTTGACAGTGGCCGGGGAGACTTCCAGCGCCGAAGCGGTGTCTTCCACGCTCAGCCCGCTGAAGAAGCGCAGTTCCACGATGCGCGCCTGGCGCTCATCGATTCGCTCCAGCCGGTTCAACGCCAAGTCCAGGGACTGGATATAGAGCTGCCCATTTTCCATCAGTTCCAACCGGTCGTCCAACGGAACGCGGAATCCGCCGCCACGCTTCTGGGAATTGCTCGCCTCCGCGTGATTGACCAGGATGCAACGCATCATGCGCCGCCAGCCCCAGGATCTGCGGCCGGCAGGACCAATCCACGTGCTGTTGCCCGAGCAGGCGCAAATAGGCTTCGTGTACCAGCGCGGTGGGCTGCAAGGTGTGGTCCGGCCGCTCGCCCGCCAGGCAGGCTTGCGCGATGCGATGCAGTTTGGCATACAGAGCCGGCATCACAGCGTCCAGCGCGGTCTTGTCGCCCGCGCGCAGGGCGGCCAGCGCGGCATCGAAATCCGGGGAATCGCTCATCCCTTTCTATTGGAAGTGATTGTAACGCATGAGCCCGTTTCAAACGAGGCTTCCGGGCGGTCACTGCTCCAGCCCGACGCGGCGCAGCAGGTCGTGGAAGGCCGGGGTGGCGTGCAGACCGTCGAGTTCGGGAGCCGTTTCAGCGAAGTCCGCGTTGCCGTCGGCGTCGCTGAACGCTTGATTCAACCATTCCAGCGCTTTGCTCCGATCTCCGGCGAGCCCGTATTGATAGGCGATTTGAAGAGCGCGGTAAGCGCCTGGGTAGCCCTTCTCATTAAGCTCCGCGGACTTTATTCCGGCGTTCTCCCAGGTCGAGTCGCCAGGATGGTAGCGATTCGCTTCGAACTGTGCCGACTTTACGCGCGCAGCGTGAAGGCCCGATCTGGCGAAGGCGGCGGCGACCTCGTTCAGGTCGCGCGGCTGCACTGGAAGGTGCGCCAAGGCCGCGACCTTTCTGTCTTCGGCCAGGGCGTCCGGCACTCGGCCTTCGATCCAGTAGATGCGGGCCATCTTCACATGGGGATGGTGAGACCGCGGATCGATGGCGGCCTCCGTCTCAGCCTGTTCCAGCGCCCGATCGTACTGGTGCAGGCCTATGAGCATGTCCACGCGCAGATGATTGACCGGAAGCGAGAATGGGTCCAGTTGCCGCGCTCGCTCGTTTTCCGCCAGCGCCTCTTCCAAGCGCCCCAGCATCAGCAGGCCTACGGATCGGTAGTGGTGGGCAATCGCATAGTTGGGGTTCAAATCGAGCGCCCGGGTCAGTTCCTTCCCGGCAACGGCGAATCTGAACCGCCAGGTATCGATCAATCCAAGCGATGCGTACGCCTGGGCCAAGTCCGGCTCGAGAGCCAGCGCCTTCCGGGCGTACTTCTCCGCCACAGTTACGTTCGGCTTCGCCCACCAGCCGACTGCGTAGCAGTCGGCGAGGCCGGAATAGGCGAGCGCGAAATGCGGATCTTCCCGCAGCGCCTGCTCGAAATATCCGACTGCCGCCGGGAACAGTTCCGCGATTCTTTGATTCCAGAGGTAACGGCCCCGCAGGTAAGCGTCGTATGCCCGCGGATTGGAGGTTCCGCCCCGGGCCACGCGCGTCTCTTGGGCTGAAGTCAGCCGCCCGGTGACTTCGTGGGCAATCGCCACGGCCATTTCTCTCTCCAGTTGGATGACGTCCGCGGAGTCGCGATCATACGCCTCCGCCCACAGTTGCCGGTCGGTTCGCGCCTGCAGCAACTTCGCGGTGATTCGTACCCGGTTGCCGGAGCGCTGCACCGTGCCCTCCACGGCGGCGTCCACATTCAACTCCCGGGCAATTTCCGGCAGCGGCTTCTTGGTCCCCTGGTACCGCATCACAGAGGTCCGCGAGATCACCCGCAGGGTGATCATTTGGCCCAGGTCGGCGATTAGGGCATCGGTCAGGCCGGCGGCGAAGTATTCGTCCGCGGGATCGCGCGACAGGTTATCGAGGGGCAGGACGGCGATGGATTCAACGCCAGGCGGGGCCGCTGCATTCTTCAAGCCGAAGGCCGCCGGCAAGCGGCTGCGCAGGCTGCCCACGTTGAGGGCGAACAGAGCAGCCGCGATGGCCGCCACGGCGCCGGCCGAGTAAGCCCAGCGGAGGTTACGCCGGAACGGACCGGCAGAGGCGCCGAAAGCCGGCGCGATGGCAGGGTGCGGCCCGCTCGAATCCATATCGCGCTCCAACCGCTCCAATTCCGTCCGCAGATCGGCAGCGGTCTGGTAACGCGCCGCAGGGTCTTTCTCGAGTGCTTTCGCGACGATCTCCTGGAATCCCGGCGGTATTTCCGGGTTAACCTGCGACGCCGGTTCCGGCGCCTCGTGCAGGATCGCGTTCATGACCGCGCCAGACGTCTCGCCCTGGAAGGGCATTCTGCCGGTGGCCATCTCGTAGAGCACCACGCCAACGGTGAAGAGGTCGGTGCGAGCATCGACTTCGCGGCGCTCGATCTGTTCGGGCGACATGTACCGCGGCGTGCCAAGAATCATTCCGCTCACCGAGACCGAGGCGTCGGCGGCCAGCGGGATGGCGGCGAGCGCCTCCTGTCCCCAGCGCGCCAGACCGAAGTCCAGCAGTTTGGCGCCGAAGGCGGTCAGCATGATGTTGGCGGGCTTGACGTCCCTATGGATCACGCCGCGGCTGTGGGCGTAGGCCAAGGCGCCGGAGACTTCGATGGCGACGCGCAGCAGCTCCGCATAAGGCGATGGACCCTGCTTCAGCCGCGTGGCCAGGGTCTGCCCCTCCAGGTGCTCCATCACCAGATAATCGAGGTCGTCCCCGGCCCCGATATCGTACAGCGTACAGATGTTGGGATGGTTCAAACTGGAGATGGCGCGTGCTTCGCGTTCGAAACGCCTTCGGATGCCGCCTTGGCCCAGCATGCCACCCGTTAGGATCTTCAATGCCACGGTACGGCCCAGCCTGGTATCGCGGGCGCTATAGACCTCGCCCATGCCGCCCGCTCCAAGCGGCGTCAGGATCTCGTAGGGTCCCAGCCGGGCGCCTGCTGGAAGGCGAAAATCCCTGGCTTGGCTGGGCATCTGTCCACTACTGTCTCTCGCCACGTGGACATGCATGGCGCACGCCGCCTCATCGAGCACTGCGGCCCTGTCTTCGAAGGACAACAACGATTCGACTTCGCGGCGCAGATCCTCATCGCCCGCGCAGGCCGAGGCGAGCAAGGCCGGCCGAGTTTCCGAAGAGGCGTCTCCAACAAAATCCAGCACCCGCTTGATTTCCCGCCATCGTTCGCTGGTCATGCTCATGGTCATGGCCGCGCGCCATCCAATTCGCGGACCAGCCACAACCGCGCCGTACGCCATTCCCGCTTGACGGTGGCCGGAGAAACTTCCAGCGCCGACGCGGTGTCTTCCACGCTCAGCCCACTGAAAAAGCGCAGTTCCACGATGCGCGCCTGGCGCTCATCGATCCGCTCCAGCCGGGTCAGCGCCAAGTCCAGGGACTGGATATCGAGCTGGCCGTTTTCCATCAGTTCCAACTGGTCGTCCAGTGGGACGCGGAATCCGCCGCCGCGCTTCTGGGAATTGCGCGCCTCCGCGTGGTTGACCAGGATGCGGCGCATCATGCGCGCCGCCAGCCCCAGGATCTGCGGCCGGCAGGACCAATCCACATGCTGCTGCCCGAGCAGGCGTAAATAGGCTTCGTGCACCAGCGCGGTGGGCTGCAAGGTGTGGTCCGGCCGCTCGCCCGCCAGGCAGGCTTGCGCGATGCGATGCAGCTCGGCATACAGAGCCGGCATCACGGAGTCCAGCGCGGTCTTGTCGCCCGCGCGCAGGCCGGCCAGCGCAGCCTCGAAATCCGGGGAATCGCTCATCCCTTTCTATTGGAAGTGATTGTAACGCATGATCCCGTTTCGCGCCAATTCCTGCGTATTCGTATGAAGGCGTTTTCGGAAGGCCGCGGTGGCCATCCGAGCGATCTTGAAAGACGAAGACAAAGGAGTCTACAAGTGCGTAAATGTGTATTTTTGCTGATAGCAATCTCGCCCTGCCTGCTTGCACAGTCCGGCGCCGTTTGTAAGAATGTCGGCGGGACGATTTCGACTAACTTTCTAGACGCCACCGACACGCTGGGTTCAGCTACAGGCGACCTTGCAGGTGGGCTTGGAGTCAGTGTCCTGAGCGTCACGTCCGGACCAGGCGGCATACTTATCTTCCACAACCACCATCAATGGGTGACCGTGTACGGCGACACTATAAACCTCGCGGATGCGGATGCCACAGCATTCCCAACACCTGTTTCCGGTCTGTATGGGTTGAGTTATATAAAGGGCGTCACGATTACCGGGGGTACCGGCCGCTTCGCTAATGCGACAGGGACTCTCACCGCTGTCTATGGCGGGGTAAGTCAGACGGCGGAGCAGGTGGTGCTGCGATATCAAGGGAACGTCTGCCTGCAAACCGCCGCCTCGCCCGAATAAGGGCTTTCGGGCCGGTTCCGGCGCGCCGCCGTTGAAGATGAAATTTCGCTCTTGGGGGCCTGCTGTCTTTAATCGCGGCAGGCCCATGCGGCGCGCAATAAGACTGGAAGCGGAGGGCTGCGCGAAGCCCGTCCAGCGCCAATGAATTCGTTCGCCGGCCCTAGACTCAAAAAAGCGTGATCCCATTTCGCGCCGATTCCTGCGTATAGCTCAGAGGCCGATAATCGGTCGAGCCCGTTTTCGGAAATCGAGGAAACTATGAAAATTCGCGCAGCCTGTTTCTATCTGAGTTTCTGCTTCGCTGTCAGCGCCGTGGCGCAGCAACCCGCGCCCGTCCCGCGCGTGACCTGGTTCAGCGGCGTGGTAAAGGATGCCGCGGGCACGCCGCAGACGGGCCTCGTCG
>Ga0302325_10016229_pt1 | contig 15794 bp, 15 predicted proteins | sample Palsa_T0_2_FD_201948 | JGI IMG/M metagenome (GOLD analysis project Ga0302325, IMG submission 201948) | Peat permafrost microbial communities from Stordalen Mire near Abisko, Sweden - Palsa_T0_2 | ecosystem: Environmental > Terrestrial > Soil > Palsa > Peat permafrost | place: Sweden: Abisko...
ATCGGCGGGTACTTCGCCGGGATCACGCTCGGCCGCGGCGGCCGCCACCTGATGGCGCCCGCGATCAGCCCGAAGAAGACGTGGGAAGGCTTCGCGGGCTCAGTCGTCGCCTGCCTGATCGGCGGGGCACTCTGCCTGCCGCTGCTGCTGCACGGCCACGCCTGGCAGGGAGTGCTCACCGGGGCCGCGGCGGTACTCGCGGCGATCGGCGGCGACCTGGTCGAATCCATGATCAAGCGCGACCTGGACGTCAAGGACATGGGTACCCTGCTGCCCGGACACGGCGGCATCCTTGAGCGGCTTGACTCACTGCTCGCCGTCGCCCCCGTGGTCTGGCTCCTGCTGTTCGTATTCGTCCCCGTTCATTAGTTTTATCCGTCCGCGCTCGGGCAGTTTCCTGACGATCGGCGGCCAAGACTCGCCGGGCCGTCGCGCTCTCTCCCCCCCAGAGCGCTGCGGCCCGGCGACCCGCTCACCCCGTCAGGACGGACCCGGCGACCCGACGATCCAACTCCGCTGTTCCGCGGCGAGCCGCGTGACCAGGGCGGACGAGCCGCGTTCCTTGGTCAGTTGCCGGTCCCGTTCCGATATCGGGACGATCCAGAGCCAGCGGACGGGGTCCCCGCCGAAGGTGAAACCCGACAGGTCAGGCGGCTGCGGCCCCGGCAGGACGGCCGGCGCGTCGAGCAGCAGCACCGACCCGTAGACCTCGCCGGCCCCGAGCGGGAACGTCGCGGGTTCGTGATACCAGCGGACGCTGTGGCCGGGCCCGAACCAGGTGACGGCCCGCCAGGGGTAGGTCGCCAGCCACAGGAACGCCCGGGCCGCCTGGGCCGGCGGCAAGGTGGTGGCCAGCGCGAGCTCGATCCTGGCGTACCCGCTCGGGTCGTCCAGGACCTGCTCGACCACGGGCATCCGCTGGCAGCTCATGCCGACGGTGGACAGCACCGTGTAGGGACGGCGGGAGCTTGACGGCCGTTCGGTCACGCCGACCAGCGGCTGGTGGCCCGCCGAGGCGTCCCAGTAGTGGCCGCCCGGGCCGAGCCGGGGCGTCAGGTGATCCAGCAGCGCCTGCTGGAACCGCGCCCAGCCGGAGGCCGAGCCCCGCCAGCGCCAGTAGGCCCGGGACCGTTCCAGCCGGGGCGCGAGCCCTTCCATGGCGTCGTCGAGCGACCAGCCGAACGGTGTCTGGCCGATCACGTCGCTGCTGTAGCCGGGCATCCCGCGGTCCATGTCCGACCACCCCGCGATGACCGCGATCGGCCGTCCCTGCTCGAAGATCGCTACCCCGTCGCCTTCTTCGAACCACAGTGCTTCCAGCGCGGCGGCCTGCAGCGGCGGGCGGCCGGCCGGATGCCTGGTGCGCCCGGCGGGCATCAACGGCGCCCGGCCAGCGTCGAGTCGTGCCTGGTCGGTGACTGGCGGCGCGGGCCGGTGGTTGGCGATCCAGGTGGCGGATATCGCGGACGTGTCGTCGTGCAGGTAGGCGGCCGTGGTCAGCCCGTCGTATTCGACGGTCACCGTGCGGCTGCCGTAGGGGCTGATACTTTCCAGCAGCGTGACCGGTTCCCGCGGGCGGGTCGGCCCGCTGGCTTCCGGATGCGACAAAGCCATGGAACGAAATGTACTGACTTACCTGCGGGAGCCAAAACTTCTCCCCGCCGCCGGTGCGGGAGCGGCACCCGCCGGCCCGCCTATCCTGGTAGACAAGAGTTTTTTAACGCCGAACGGAGCCTGGTGTCACCCCATCGTCCCCCCGCCACCGGTCCCGTGGCCTCAGCCGGACCGCGGGTTCCGGTCGAGCTCACCCTGACCGGCCCGCCCGGCCTGGACCCCCCGGCGGGACGGCGCGCGGCGAGCCGGCGCCCGCCGAGGCACCTGGCCGACCTGCCGCTGGCCGAGCGCCGCGCCGCCGTAACCGAACTCGGCGAGCCGCCGTTCCGCGCCAGCCAGCTGTCCCGGCACTACTTCGGCCGCTACACCGACCGGGCCGAGGAGATGACCGACCTGCCGCGGGTATCCCGTGAGGCGCTGGCGCAGGCCCTGCTGCCCCTGCTGCTGACCGCGGAACGCGAGCTGGTCTGCGACGAGGGGACGACCCGCAAGACCCTGTGGCGGACCTTCGACGGGGCGCTGGTGGAGTCGGTGCTGATGCGGTACCCGGACCGGGTCACGATGTGCGTGTCGTCGCAGGCGGGCTGCGGGATGGCGTGCCCGTTCTGCGCGACCGGCCAGGCGGGCCTGACCCGCAACCTGTCCACGGCCGAGATCGTGGGCCAGGTGGTCGCGGGCGCGCGTGTGCTCGCGACGGGACGGGTGCCGGGCGGGCCGGGCCGGATCTCCAACGTGGTGTTCATGGGCATGGGGGAGCCGCTGGCTAACTACGCGAGCGTGCTGGCGGCCATCCGCCGGCTGACGGAGCCGCTGCCAGCAGGCATGGGTATCTCCCAGCGCTCGGTCACGGTCTCCACGGTGGGCCTGGTGCCTGCGATCAGCCGGCTCGCCGCCGAGGGGCTCTCGGTGCGGCTGGCCGTGTCCCTGCACGCCCCGGATGATGAGCTGCGCGACACGCTGGTGCCGGTGAACCGGCGCTGGCAGGTCGCCGAGGTGCTGGCCGCCGCGCGGGATTACACCGCCGTTACCGGCCGCCGCTTCTCCGTCGAGTACGCCCTGATCAAAGACATCAACGACCAGGCCTGGCGGGCTGATCTGCTGGGTTCGCTGCTGGCCGGCGATCTCGCGCACGTCAACCTGATCCCGCTCAATCCGACGCCCGGGTCGAAGTGGACCGCCTCGCGGCCCGCCGACCAAGGCGAGTTCGTCCGCCGCCTGGAGGCCCACGGTGTGCCGGTCACGGTGCGGGACACCCGCGGCCGCGAGATCGACGGTGCCTGCGGCCAGCTCGCCGCCTCGGCCCGCCCGTGACCCGCTGGTGAGCTGGGTCCAGCTGCTGCGGTGGCGGGCGGTGCACTGGGGGTGGGGTGCGGCCCAGCGGGCCGGGGCGGTGACCGCGGATACCCCGGCCGGGCGGCGATTCGCCGCGTTCGGCCGCGGGTCGATGGCGGCCTTCCCGCCGGGGGCAGTGTTCGGCGAGCGCTCGATCGCGATCGGGGAAGATACCCTGATCGGCCCGTTCGTCAGCCTGTCGGCCGGGATGGTCCCCGGTCAGGATCTTGGCCCGGTGCCGGTGCTCCAGATCGGGGACCGTTGCGTGATCGGCCGGGGTGGCCACATCGTGGCGCATCATTCGCTGGTGATCGGGGACGACGTGTTCACCGGGCCGTACGTTTACGTCACCGACCAGAACCACGGGTACGCCGATCCGGAGGTGCCGATCGGACGCCAGCTGCCGCACAACGCCGCGGTCCGCATCGGTTCGGGCAGCTGGCTGGGAGCCGGCGCGGTCGTGCTGCCTGGCGCGTGCATCGGCCGCAACGTCGTAATCGCGGCAGGCTCGGTGGTCCGCGGTACCGTCCCGGACCGGTGCGTGGCGGCAGGCGTCCCGGCCCGGGTCGTCCGGCGCTATCAGTCCGGCGAGGGCTGGTCGCAGGCAGCCAGCCCGGCAGACAGGCCGGCCGCGTCCGGGCCGCCCGGGTTCGGAGCAGCCGGGCCGGGGTCAGGCGTCGCCGTCGCCGAACTCGTCGAGGGCTTTGCGCAGTCGCCCGATCCGCCGCGCTAGCTGAGCGGTCGCCTGCTCCGCGTCGGCGTCTTTGGTCACCGCGGGAAGCTGGCGCAGCACGGCCACCGTCTCCTCGACCTCTTCCAGCCGCCCGGACACCTGAGTGAGCTGCGGGCGCTCGCCCGGTGATCCGGCCGGACCCAGCTGCTTCAGGTACAGGTCGACGAAGATCGACACCTTCGACATGAGCACCCAGGGATCGAACGGCTTGGCCAGGTAATCGACGGCGCCGGCGGCGTAGCCGCGGAACGCCTGCTCGGGTGGCCCGATTCCGGCGGTCAGGAAGATGATCGGCACGTCGCGCGTCTTGGCGTGCCGCTTGATCTGGGCCGCGGTCTCGAACCCGTCCATGCCCGGCATGACGATATCGAGCAGGACGACCGCGAAGTCGTCCTTGAGCAGGGCCTGCAGCGCCTGCTCGCCGGACTGGACGGACACCAGGATCTGGTTCAGCGGAGCCAAGATCGCGTCCAGCGCGACCAGGTTCTCCATCCGGTCGTCTACCAGAAGGATTCGGGCCTGCCGTGACACTGGCTCACTTCTCTCTCGCTGCCCGCAGCTCTAGCAGCCCGCCCCCAGCCGGCTTGATTCCATGGTCTCACGTCCTGACCTGGCCGTCTTCCCCAGCCGGCGATAGCTCCTGCCCGGCCGGTCAGGCGCTGCCGCCGCCCCGGGGCCCGCCAGCGGGTCGCGCCGCGGCCGGCCGGCTCGCCAGCGTCGGCGTGAAGGTCTCGCCGCGCAGCGCGCGTTCGACCAGGCCGACCGCGCGAGCGGTGGCGGCCAGCCGGGCGCCCTCCTTGCGGTAGGCGGCCAGAACGGTATCGACAGCGTGCGGCGGCAGCGTGCCGGCCAGCTCGGTCCTGGCCGTGCGGTATCCCTCGCGCGCGCCCTCGACGCACGCCTTGGCGTGGTACCTGGCCATGGCGGCCAGCGCCACCGGATAACGGCGCAAGACGCCGTGCAGCCGGTAATCGGGCGGCACGACGTCGAGCAGCCACCCGATCGCCGTGGACTCGAAGTCCTCGCTCCCAGGCGGGTGCACTCCAGCCGGCCACCCCGGAGGCATGTAGCTGGCCATATCACCACCATACCCCGATTCGAACCTTTTTTCTACCCCAAGCTCAGGTCGGATTGCGCTGCACCGAGCGATTTCGGCGAGCGTTTTGCCATACCGGTGTACCGCGAGGTTGCGGAATGCCCGGATATGCCGCCAGGCGACGTCCGGATAGCGATCTCGCAGCGACTCGGGGAGCGCGCTGGCGATCTCGCCCAGCAAGAGCAGCCGGTAGAGAACGGCATCCCGCAGTACCCGGTCTTCATCCCGCTGAGCACGGCTGATGCTATCCAGGTACTCGCGGATGGCCCGCGTGGTATCAGCGAGATGCGAGACCACGGCGCGGTTCGCATCCGACCTCGGCTACCAGGTCACGTTCGTCACCGAGGCCACCGCCACCAGCCCGATCGCGCACCGCGACGCCCCGCAAGGCCGGACGGTCGCGCAGCTGCTCGCGGACCCGCGCACACTGCCGGCCAGCGCGATCATCGAGCGGACCGAGTACGCGCTCGCCGGACGGTTCGCGACCATCGCTACGATCGCGGGGGCCACCGGCCAGGCCACCGCGCCCGCGTCCCAGTCCGGCCAGCACGCCCGCTGAGCCAGTCAGGCAAGCCAGCCAGCCACCTATACTGACCAGATCGTGACCAAGGTCGTCTTTCTGCTGGTCCCGGGGCTGCACCTGCTGGACCTAGCGGGACCGGCGCAGGCGTTCGGCACCGCAGCCGACCTCGGCTGCGGCTATGAGCTGGCCTTCCTCGCCGAGCATGAGGACGTCCCCGCTGCTCAGGGCGTCACCATGCGGGCTACCACGCAATGGCCCGCGCTCGCCCACGACGACCTCATCATCGTCCCGGGTTGGCGGGCTAACCCCGTAATCGCGGGCACCGGCCCGCTAGCCGACGCCACACTCAAGGCGCTCGCCGCGCATCACGCAAAGGGCGGCACGGTCGCCAGCGTCTGCGCCGGGGCCGATGCCCTCGGCCGGGCAGGTCTCCTCGACGGCCGCCGCTGCACCACCCACCACGACATCCAAGACGAGCTCGCTCAGCGCTACCCGAGAGCGACGGTCGTCCGCGACGTGCTCTACGTCATCGACGGCCGGGTCGCCACCTCCGCCGGGATCGCTAGCGGCATCGACCTAGCCCTGCACCTGATCGCCGTCCGGGACGGGCCGAGTACCTGGCGTTCACGTCGTTCCCGCGCGGCGCCGACGTGGCCGCGTCGAGGAAGGCGCCGACGACGTTCTGGTCCGGGATGCTGATCAGGATCTGGCCCCAGGCGTCCGGAACCAATTTGCCCGGCCGGTACAGCGTGAAGTAGCCGGCGTACCGGCCCTGGTCGTTGATCGGGCCCTGCACGAGCCGGCCGTCGATGTTCGGCAGGTCGCCCGGCACCGAGCCGAGCAGCATCTGCGCCAGGGCGCCGCCGTCCTTGCCGCCCATCACCTGCCAGGCGGCGTTCTTGTTCTGCGCGTCGGCCTGCATCATGACCTGCAGCGGGTCGTAGTCCGCCAGCACGTTCGCGAGCTGGTCGCGGTCGCTCGCGGAGTAGTCGAAGCCGTTGCCGATCGGGATCCTCAGCGTCCCGTTCTGTTACTGTTCGTAAACATGGTTGGCTCGCTGCGCGAGCAGGCTCAGCCCGTCCGGGTTCTGCGGCGTCTTCGGCTCCCCGGTGGCCCACAGCGATCCCGGCGGACCGAACTTGACCAGCATCGCGGCGGACCAGGCGTCGGGTGCGTTGGCGATGGCCTGGACCGCCTCCGGCGACAACCCGGCCGCATCGGCCACCGCCAGCCCCTGCCCGAAGGTCGCGAGGATCTTCTGGTCTTCCTCGGTGAGCACGGTGAACCGGTTCTGGTAGTTCGGCAGCGAGTCGTTGCTGTTCTCCAGGCCGTGCAAAGTCGAGGCGAGGTTCGCCACCGCCGGGGCCGCGTCGTTGTAGAAGTCCTGCAGCCAGGGGGTGCCTGCCTTGCCGTCGCCGGCGTGCTCGGCGATTTCCTGCTCGATGGCGGCGAACTTGGCCCGGGCGGCCGAGGGGTTCTTGCTGGCCTGCGCCTCGGCGGCGGCTAGCGCCTGCGCCTCGACGCTGGCGTCGGCGTTGTCCAGGGCCGGGCCGGAGAAGGGGATGTTCACCATCCCGCTGCCGGCCAGGCTGACGCATCATCCACCGAACGGGACTGGGCTTGATGCAGCGCGGCCAGGCTAACCGGCGACCCGGCTCCGCTGCTCCAGTACTCGTTCATGATGTTCACGATCGTCGGCACGTTGGCCGCGAGCACGTCCCGCAGATTCTCCAGCGCGCCCGCCGCCTGGCTGACCCGTTCCGGGTCGACGCCGACCTCGTCGCTGCCGCTCATATGCTCCCTCGTTACTCACGCTCTACCTACGTTGACGGCTCACGGCGTGGTCCGGTTCGAGGCAAATGACCCGGCCGAGTCTAACTGCGGGCGGCCAGGCGTCACGTGGGGCGGCTGAGGCCGTTGCCTGATCGTGTCCGGCCCGGCCTAGCTCGCCCGGGCCGCGGCGGCGTGCTGGGCGACGAATTGCTCCGCCTGCCGCTGTACCCCCGCGATGACGCTCGACCCGGCCGCGGGCAGTGCAGAGGCAGGGGGCCGGCGCGTGAACAACTTCGTCGAGGAGGCCGTGCAGGCCGCCGCCGCCGACATGGGCACCGTGCAGGCCGCGGCCGACGCCGTCAGCGGTGCTATCGCGGCGACGCCCCGGGCGTGGTGCTGCCTGGCCCAGGGGGATCAGCCGGGTCCGTTCCGGATAATGGAATTTTCGCCGCGCCTGACTCGGCCGCAACCCAGGCTCCGGCCTGGCCCTTTGAGCTTTCGTCGGCCTCGCTGCTGGCCGCGGGGGTGCTGGTCGCCCTCGGCCGGCGGCGGCGGGAGCAGCTGTGGGGGCGGGCGTTCGGGCGCCGGATCGCGGGTCCGGACCCGGACGCGGCGCTGGCCGAGAAGGCGCTCCGGCTGGGCGCGGACGACCCCGCGGTACGCAGGCTCGATACCGGGCTGCGCTACTTGTCCCAGCAGCTCGCCGCCGCGGACAAGACCCCGCCCACCGTGTTCGCGGCCCATCTGGGCCAGGAGAACCTGGACCTGTGGATCGCCCCGCCCGACCCGAACCCGCCGCGGCCCTGGTGGGGTTCGGCGAAGGTTTGACCGATCTATCTCCCGAACGGACACGGGTTGTCAGCACTCTCGATGAGGTCCTGCCGGAACTGGAGCAACACGCGGCGCGGGTCAGGGACGCGATGGCCGCGACGGGCCTGGAGTCGGTGCTGACCGGCCGGTCCCGCACCTGCGACGCCGAACTGTGGGCGCCGCACTACCTGATCATGGGGGTGCCGCCCACCCAGGCGCAGGCGGAGCGGCTGCTCGCGCTGGCCCGGAGCCGGTACCGGATGGCGGCGGGTTACGTGATCGCGGGCGACGTCCGCGGCGCCACCTGGACCTGGGAGCTGTCCCCGGACGGGCGGCTGAAGGCCGGCCTGCTCGGCTTCGATCTGGAGGCGCAGCTGCTGCCGCCGGAACAGTACGCGGCGATGATCAAGCTGTTCCGGGCCGCGTCGGCCGGGGCGGACGTCCCGATCGCGGCCCTGATCCCCGGGGCTGCGCCGGCCGCTCAGCTGGTGCCGGGCTCGGCCATGCCGGTGGAGGTCAGCCTGCTCGGCCAGGTCGCGGTCACCGCGCCCGGGCCGATCGAGCCGGACCGGCTCGCGCTGGCCACCGAGCTCGTCGTGTACCTGGCCGCGCATCCGGACGGCGTGCACACCAACGTGCTGACCGGCGCGGTCTGGCCGCGCGGGTCACCGGCGAGGTGCGCGACGCGGCGCTGTCCCGGGTGCACGCCTGGCTCGGCACCGACGATGCCGGGCAGCCGAACCTGCTCACCGATGCGTCCGGCCGGCTGCGCCTGGGCCCGGGCGCCCGGGTCGACTGGCAGGTGTTCCGGGCTTGGTTCGCCCGCGCCAGCCAGGCCGCGGCGGGATGCGATCCGGCGGCCGAGGCGGAGGCCCTGCAGCGGGCGCTGGCCCTGGTCCGCGGGCAGTTCCTGGACGGGCGCGACCCGTCCAGGTACGTCTGGCTGGCCACCGACGACATCGAGTACGAGGTCACCGCGGCGGTCGCCGACGCCGCGCACCGGCTGGCCGAGCTGCGGCTGGCGGCCGGCCAGCCGGACGCGGCGATGGAAGCGGCCCGGGCCGGGCTCCGGCTCGCCTTCAACGACGAGCTGGGTTGGCGCGACCTGCTGACCGCCGCGCACGCGACCGGTCAGGAGCACGTGCTGCGCGGGGTGGTGAGCGAGATCTCCGCCCGGGTCGCGCTGGACGAGGTGATGCCGAGGATGGCACCGGAAACCGAGGCGCTCATCGACGAGCTCCTCCCGTCCTGGCGGACCTAGCTGGATGCCCAAGACCGCCAGTCTGGCGCCGGCCGTGCTGACCGACAAGGACTACGAGCTGGCTTATCTGTACGCCGAGTACACCGGGGGACAGTCCTACGACTGGACCTCCTACGTCGACGCGGCGATGGAGACGCAGATCCGGGGCGTGCTGGCCGGCCAGGACGTGGTCACGGAGTCGTTCAAGGGCACGATCAAGATCTTCGACATGAGCGTGATCCACGACCCGGTCATCCCGGCGGACGTGGACGTGTCCGCCTGCTTCGACAACGCCCAGGCCGTGAACACCAGCCTCAGCACCGGAGCGGTGCTGCCCGGCCAGGCGCCGTCGGACAGCAACTACTACCGGTACACCGACGAGCTGGCGCCGACCTCGGCCGGCCAGTGGCAGATCGTATCGGCTTACCAGCGCATCTACTACCCGCAGGCGAAGGAGTGCAAGCCGTGAGACGCGCCGTCGGCTGGAGATCCCGTGTCGTCATCGCCGGACTGGCGGCCCTGCTGCCCGCCCTTTTTGGGTCCGGGCCGGCCAGCGCGGCCGACGGAACCTCACCGGTCAGCTGCGCCACCGGCAGCAGCTGCTATGTCCAGATCTTGCAGTGGGTCCATTTCGGCGGAGACTACGCCCCGGGCACGAGCAACACGGTCGTCGACATCCAGCCCCCGGCGTGCTCATGGGACCCGGTAGGCACCGCGCAGTCCGGCAGCCGGTACATCGTCAACTACTACGACGGCGACGCTCCCGCGCCCGGTTCTCCCTACGACCAGTACGCCTCGTACATGCAGGCCAAGACGATGCTGGCGACAGGGTCCACCGAAGCGGGCGAGTGGTACTACCTGCCGGACGCGCCGCATGACACCGCGGCCCAGGCGGCGCAGTGCGCGGCCCAGCCGCTGTGGTTCTTCGCGGTGCCAGGTGAGGCGATCCCCGGGGTCGTCCTGCCGCCGCTGACCCTGGCCCAGCTCGCCGCGTCCGTGCTGCGGGTCCCGGCCGCGGGCCGGATGTACCTGAGTCCGACGAGCGGGAACACCTATTCCAACCTGCCCACGTTCGCCCGGGTGACCCTGACCGGCCCGTACCACATCGGGCCGGGTGGCATGCCGTACGCGACCGCCTTCGCCGGGTTCAACGGCAACGGCGCCACCGTGTGGGTGGAAGCGACGCGGTTGCAGCTCGCCACCAACGACAGTTCGGCCACGCCGGACACGAACGGCTGCGGTTACCTAGGCTCGACCGAGATGGTGCTCGAGCCGAGGGTCGTGGCCAGCACCGGCGCCAACGGCACGGCCGACTGCGGGGTCACCTTCCGCGACCCGGGGACGTGGAATATCACGGCCAGCTTGACGTGGCGGACCTGCTGGGTCCCCGAGATCGTGCACAGCGCCCCGCCGGCCAACTGCACCCCGGTACCCGGCGCCGAACTCAACCCAGACAACTGGGCCCGCAACGTGACCGTCCACGAGATCCAAGCCGCTAACGGCGCCAACTGACGGAGATGAGTGCATAGCGCGCCTGGCGGGTCTGCTCGGCCTCGTCGGAAGCCGGGTACCTGGTACCAGCGCGACCTAGGGACCGGGGATCGCTACATCGGGTAAATGGTTGGGGTGGTGGTGTGAGTGCGGCCGGCGGGGGTCCGCCATCGCAGGACACCTGGCTCACTTTGATCCAGCCACCAGCCCTGGGCCTGCTTGACCCGGTGGTGATGACGGCACAAAGGGGCCAGGTTACATTCGCAGGTGACCCCGCCGCGATGCCAGGGCGTGGTGTGATCCAGGTCACAGTTGGCGGCGGCGTGCCCGCAGCCCGGCGCGGTGCAGGTGGCGTTGCGGGCGGTGATCAGGTGGCGGAGTTTGCGGCTGGGCCGGTAGCTCCCCTGGGCCTGGGCGTGATTGCAGGGGCCGCGGATGACGGTGTTGAATTTCAGGGTGCGGGGGTCAGGGGGTCCGGCGGGGTGACGGCCGGGGGCGCAGGCGTGCGCGGCGGCGGTCCCGTCGGGGTGCAGCACGGTGTAGCACCACCGGGTGCTGGCGTGCCGGGCGGCGGCGGCGAGGAGGTCGCGGGCGGTCTCGGGGTCCAGGAGCCCGAATCCGCCGGCTTCGCCGGGGGTGTCGGAGGTGCCTTGCCAGGTGGCCCACGGGATGGTGAGGGTGACCTGGGCGGCCAGGCTCGGGCCGGTGTTCCCCGCTGGCCGGCCGGCACCGGGGCCGGTCCCGCCGGGGCCGTTGCGGGGACCGCGGCCGGAGCCGCCGTTCCCGCCCGGGCCGCCGGGACCGCCCGGGCCATCGCTCTCGCCGGGGCCGCCGGTGTCACCGGGGTTACCAGTGTCACCCGGGTCATCGCTCTCACCCGGGTCATCGGTCTCGCCGGGGCCGCCCGTGCCGCCAAGATCGCCCGTCTCGCCGAGGTCGCTGAGACCGCTGGGGCCATCGGTGTCGCCGGGGGCGGTGTCGTGGCCGGGGCTGGGCGGGGTGAGGCGGATGTCGCGTTCTTGCAGCAGGTCGAGGTAGGCCATCGCGCGGAGTTCTTTGAGGGTGCCGGGGATCCCGGCCGCGCGCAGGTCGCGGGCCCGCTGGTCGATGTGCTGCCAGGACGCGAGGACTTGGTCGGGGGGGAGTTCGCGGGCGGACATCCCGGCGTTGCCGGAGGCTTCCCGGAACGGGCGGACGTGGGCGTCCTTGCGGGCCTCGTTCTTGCGCCGCAGCGCCGACTCCGGGTCCAGCTTGAGAACCACCCGGTGCGCGTGGGAGCGGAACTGCCCGAACGTCTTGGACTGCGCCGCCGCGGCCAGCTTCTCATCCGCCTCGGCCAGGTACTTGTCGTCCAGGTAGGCGGTCTCGTCTTCGGCGATGCGCAGGTGGACGGGGTGGATCTTCCCGGCCCGCAGCGCCGCGAACGTGACCGGCAGCCGGGCCGCGACGGTGCACGCGTAGGTGATCTGATCGGCGGCGGTCTGCCAGGTCACGTGCAGGTCCGGGGCCAGCGCCTCGGCCGCGAACTCGCGGATCTTCGGGTGACCGGGCAGGCCCGCGACCGCCGCGTTGGGATCACGCGAATCCAGCCCGCGGGCACCGCCGCGGCGGCCACCGGAAGGCGCACCCGAAGGCCCGGAAGGCGCACCGGAAGGCGCATCGGGGGCCGCGTCCGGGGCGGGAGCGGGGCGGCGGGGGTCGGGGCGGATGGCATACTCGCGGATCGCGGTCATCTCGGCCCAGGCCGCGAACGACCCGATCCGCCGCACCGCCACGATGACCCCGGCCAGGTCGTCATCGGACAAGGTGGCCAGGATCTTCTCATCGGCGGTCGCCGCGTGCACCAAGGTGGCCAGGACCGGGCCGGGAATCAGCTGCTGCGCGGTGCCGCCCTCGCCGAACCCGGCCCCGGAGATATCCGCCGCGGTCAGCTCCTCACCCGCGGCCGCCGCGGCCATCAGCTCCCCGAGATAGGCCGCGCTGTCGTCCTCATCGTCCCCGGGCGGCGGGAACCCGGAAGCCTCGGGAGGCTCCGGGGCGCCGTCGTTCCCGCCGTCCGGGACGGGCCGCGAGCTGTCAGGCTCGGGGGCGTCCGGGTCGGGATCGGGGGACGTGGGTGAGGACATGCACCACCTCTCGTTCGGAAGAAAAGAGGAAGGGGGCTTGAGAACAAGAATACCATTTCGATGGCTCGCCATCTAGCATTTAGCGAACCTTTTTTCGATGAAGTGTCGATATGACGGCCCGCTCAGCGTCGGTCGGCCTGGTCCTGGGCGGCGGCATCGTTCGCGGTCTGGACCAGCCCGCTCTGGTAGGCGAAGACGACCGCCTGGACGCGGTCCCGCAAACCGAGTTTGGCCAGGAGCCTGGCTACGTGGGTCTTCACCGTCGGGCATGCGGATATCCATCAAGACGACATCTGGGGAGAGCCGTTCGGTCAGGGCGACCGCCTCGGCGCCGTTGGTCGCCTCGCCCACCACCTCCACGCCCGGCTGGCGTTCCAGGATCAGCCGGAAGCCGGCCCGGACCAGCCGCTGGTCGTCGGCGATGAGGACGCGCACGGTCATCGGGCCGCCGCCTCCAGGTGGCGGGGGAGCGCGACGGTGATCTTCTCCCCGGCGCCGAGGACACACCGGCTGATCTGCCCGTCGCACCGCGTGATCTGCTCCCGGGTGGTGGCATCCGGCCAATCCGGGCAGCTTTCCGGGAGGGCAAGGTCCAGTTCGAGGGCGTCGTCGCGGAAGTGCAGGCCGATCGTGACGGGTCCGGCGACCGCCCGGCCCGCGCGCGAGAGCACGTCGGCGACCAGCCGGTAGGCCGCCACGTCGATGCCGCCGAGCAGCGGGCCCGGGTTGCCTGTCACGGTCAGGTCGACCAGCCTGCCGGCGGCGCCGGATCGCCCGATGAGGTCGTGGATGTGCTCGATTCCGAGCAGGGGCCGCAGCTCGGCGGGGTCGTGCTCGGCGCGCAGGAGGCCCAGTATCTGGCGCATCTGGCCCAGGGCCGCGCGGCCGGACGCCTCGATCCGGGCGATGGAGGAGATCGCCGCCTCCGGATCGGCGCAGGCCATGGCGTCCGTGGCCTCGGCCAGCACGATCATGCCGCTGACCTGCTCCGCCACGCTCGAATCCAGGTCGCGCACCAGGTGCGTTCGCTCTCCGGCCAGGGCCAGGAGCTCGCGCGCCTGCTGTTCGGCCTCCAGCCGCGCCGACGTGCGTTCGAGGTCACCGATCATCGTCCGCTGCGAACGGACGACCCGCGCCACCACCCAGAGCGCAGTGGCTACGACCACGTTGGATACGACGTTGCCCGCGCCCAGGTGCCAGTAAGCGCCTTCCCCGGCGAAGGCGCCGACGGTGAGGGCCAGCCCGGTGATGGCGGTACCGGCCGTCGACCACGCCGCCACCGTCCACAGCGGCACCACGAACACGTAGGTGCTGACCAAGGTGGGGGCGTTGATGGAGGTGAGGCCGTTGCTGAGCGGCAGCGCCAGGAGGTTCACCGCGACCAGGAACAGCAGCGGCGCCCGGCGACGCCAGTACAGCAAAAGCGACATGGCCGCGGTCAGCCCGGCGTTGAGGGCCAGCGGCTCCCGGCGATCGCCGCTCAAAACCGCGTCGGCGACCAGCGCGGCGAGCACGAGCGCGGTCAACGCCGCCCTGCTCCCCGTGCTCGGCCGGCGGAGCCCGCTCGCGGCCCGGGCGATGCCTGCCCGCACCCGGGATCGGGTCTGCCCCGGCGCTGGCTCAGGTCGCGGGCGGGCTAGGGGGAGCCGTGCGTGCACCTGGTAGCCGCCGTCCGGGCCGGACCCGTGCCAGAGCGCGCCGCCGCAGGCCTGCACCCGCTCGCGCATGCCGACCAGGCCATGCCCGGAGCGAGCGGGATGGCGCCCGGTCACCCCAGGCCGGGGTGGAGCGTTGGTCACCCGGACGTCGACTTCGCTGGGCTCGAAGGCCACCCGGATTTCGGTCGGCGCCGATGAGGCGTGCTTGACCACGTTGGTCAGCGCCTCCTGGACGATGCGGTACAGAGTCAGATCCGTGCTCGCCCGGAGCACGGGAATGGCCCCCGCCACCGAGAGCTGAGCGGGGAGGCCGCCGGCGCGCCGCCGCTCGACCAGCGCCGTGAGCCCGCCGATCCCGAATCGCGGCCCGGCCGCGTCGTCTTCGCCCTGGCGCAGCACGCCCATGATGCGGCGCAGTTCGGCCATCGCGGCCCGGCCGGACGTCGCCACTTCGCGCAGCGCGGCTCGCGCCATCGCCGGCTCGTCGCGGACGGTGATCCGGGCCGCCCCCGCTTGCACCACCATGACGCTGACGCCGTGGGCCACGACATCGTGCAGTTCCCGGGCGACACGGTTGCGTTCCCGGGCGGCGACGGCAGCCAGTCGCAGCTCCTGCTCGTGCCGCAGCTGCTCGTTGGCCGACGCCAGGCGCTGCGCCAGGCTCCGCTGGCGAGCCACCATGACGCCCGCCGCCGCGGGCACCACCGTGATCACCAGGCCGTGGGCCGCGAGGTCGGCGACGGTCAGCTCGCCGATGGCCGCGGCCACCGTGACACAAGCGAGTAGCCCGTACCCCAGCAGCGCCGCCAGCTGCGCCAGGTGACGCCTGGTCAGGCCGCGCGCGCCCGCGGTGTAGAAGGTCAGCAGGACCGCGAACGGCTCGACCGCCATGCCGTGGTCGTGGGTCAGGCCTGCGTACCCGGCCAGGCCTGTCGCGGCCACGACCGCGGCCAGCAGCGGGCCGCGGCGCCGCCACGCCACCGCAGTTGTGCCGCCGACCGCGCAGGCCACGGCCAGCACCGTCAGGACGCCAGATGAAGCCGGGACCAGCGTGGCCAGGACACCCGCGGACAGCACCACGGCCAGGCCGGCATCGACGAACCCGGCCCACGACCCGGCCAGCGCGCGAGCCTGGTCTACGGCTGCCCTCCCGCGGCTCATACCCGCAGGCTAACGCGCGAGGCGGACGAGGGGCGTCATCCATACGGATGAACTGGCGTAGTCGCCCGGACGACAGCGCAAACCATCCGGGAGTCCACCGCATATCGCTCACGGGACTGACGCCAATCGCGGCCCCCGGATTCAGGCTTACAGAGGAATCCGAGAGGCCCTCGCGCCTCGCCGACGCAGTGGAGGTACGTCCCTTATGAATAGCAAGAAGTTCCGGATCACGGCCGG
>Ga0302325_10016230_pt1 | contig 15793 bp, 14 predicted proteins | sample Palsa_T0_2_FD_201948 | JGI IMG/M metagenome (GOLD analysis project Ga0302325, IMG submission 201948) | Peat permafrost microbial communities from Stordalen Mire near Abisko, Sweden - Palsa_T0_2 | ecosystem: Environmental > Terrestrial > Soil > Palsa > Peat permafrost | place: Sweden: Abisko...
GCAGATCAGAGTCAGTTTCTACTGTCGGCCCGGTAGCGTACGAACTTGAGGCCGGCCTGACACGGGCACGACGTGGTAATCCCTGAGGCCATTGTACGCTATCGTACGGACATTTGCGAGTGTACGCTGTCGCACGCAATTTGCAGCGGCGCCGGACCTCTCGGCGCAACCCGCCGTTCCTGCAGCTACCGCTCTAACTCGTCGCGCCTTGTCAGTCGCTGTCGTCGCCGAAGAAGCTCCTCGCTCCACTCTTGACAAAACGATCTCGAGAAAAAACATCAATTCGTACTCGTCGTGTTCCCTAGATGTATACTGACCAGCGAATCAAGGCCGCTCTTCGCGACGTCCCTACAAGGCTATGGGAAAACGTTTCGGCGGGTCAGAGATGCTTTACAAGCCGCTTTGGGCCCAGAGCATCCTCAAATTGCGCCAGCGATTGGGGCTCGATCAAGCCGCCCTCGGACGAAAAATCCACTCGTCGGCAATGGCCGTCTCCCGTTGGGAGCGCGGAGTGCAGGAACCGCTTTCGCACAGCTACATCGAACTGGGCAATCTCGCAGGGGATCCCGATTGCTGGTATTTCTGGGAGCGCGCCGGCCTGCACAACGACGATCTGATGCGGGCAATGCCGCACTTGCAGCGACGCCTGCGGCTAACGCAGAGCGCCGACATTGAGATCGTAAGAGCGGGCAGCGGCGGCAAAAAGACGACCCAGAAGATTCAGGTGGTGGCCATTCCTTTGGTCAAGATCGTCGCACCGTCACCCAAAGCAGATGGCCCCATCCCGCAACTTCTGCAGGGGGCCCCGGTAGAAGGTGCGATTGCGGCGCCCAAGGATTGGTGTCCGAATCCCGCACAAACGACTTGCTTGCGGGTGCAGGGCTCTTCCATGGCGCCGCTGATCGGCGATGGCTACATCGTTGCGGTGGACTCTTCGCAGACCGACAACAGCAAGCTGGACGGTAAGATTGTGGTCGCCTGGAACAAGGATAAGGGGCTGGCCATCTCGCGCCTGCGCCGCTACGACGACACGGAAGTTTTGCAGCCGGAGAATCAGGAATACGAGTCGATCACGCTGAACAAGGACCACAACTGGAAGATTCTGGCGAAAGTGTTGTGGTGGATTGGGAAAGCGCCGTAGGCTGTAACGGAAGATCTTGCCTCGCGCAGCAACCCTTATTCGCAGCGAATTCCTCGACACAGAAGAAAACTTGGCAGAGATTCTTCACTGCTCGCGCAGGCGAACTGCGAACCTGCCTACCGCGGAAGCTCCCCTTGCTGGGGACTTTCGCTTTTTGTGTTGAGTGAGGCGCTCCGAGTGGAGCCAGTGCACGCACCCTCGAATACAATCCGGAATACACTGCTTTCGCGGGCCAGCCGATGGGAGTAAAGTACGGCGATAGTCCCCCGAAGGAGGCTGGCATGACCCGTGCGTCGCTGAAAGTGAATGGGCAGGTTCACACGATTGAGGTGGACCCTGAGACTCCGCTGCTTTACGTGCTTCGCGACAATTTGGGCCAGCACAATCCGCGGTTTGGCTGTGGGTTGGGCCAGTGCGGCGCCTGCACGGTGCTGATGGATAATCGCCCGATCAGGTCTTGTCTGTTGCCGGTTTCCCGCGCGGCGGGCAGGGAGATCGTGACGCTCGAGGGGCTGAGCGCGGGTGACGTGCCACATCCGGTACAGCAGGCGTTCATCGACGAGCAGGTTTTTCAGTGTGGCTACTGCCTGAACGGCTGGGTGCTGACGACGAAAGCTCTGCTGGACAAGAACCCGCACCCGAGCGATGGGGAAATGAGGAAGGCTTTTGAAAGTTTGGTGTGCCGCTGCGGCAGCCATGTGCGGATTTTCAGCGCCGTGCGCCGCGCTGCGGACGCCACGAAGAGGAGCGCATAACCATGGCTCCCAAACTGCCGCTGTCGAGAAGAGAGTTCGTCAAGGACGCCGGAGGATTGATCATCGGGTTCAGCCTGATGGACGCGGCCGCGCTGCCGCGGTTGCTGGCCGCTCCAGCGGACGATGCCATGACGCCGCCCTCACCCGGGCAACTGGACGGCTGGCTGCGCATTGAGAAGGACGAGACGATTCGCTTTTTTACCGGCAAGGCCGAAATCGGCATGGGCGTGCAAACCGCGCTTTCGCAAATTGTCGCGGAGGAGCTGGACGCGCCTTTCGAACATATTCGGTTCGTCATGGGCGACACCGCGACGACGCCGGATCAAGGCGGCGTGGGCGGCAGCACTTCGGTCGCGCAGGGCGCGAAGCCGCTGCGCAATGCCGCGGCGACCGCGCGCTTCGTGCTGTTACAACTGGGGTCGCAGAGGCTGGGCGCGCCAGTGGAAGAGCTGCAGACGAAAAATGGTTTCGTCAGCGTAAACGGCGACGCCTCGAAGAGCGTTTCTTACGGGGAGCTGGCCGGCGCGACGGATTTGCGTGAGGCGTTGAAGGTTACTGGCAACGGCTTTGGCCTGAACGTGGAGGGCGCGGGCAAACCCAAGAGGCCATCGGCCTACACGGTCGTGGGGCAACCGATTCCCCGCGTGGACCTGCGGCCGAAAATAATGGGGCAGTTCACCTATATGGGCGACGTGCGAGTTCCCGGGATGCTGCACGGGCGCGTGGTGCGGCCGGCGGGCGTCGGAGCGACGTTCGTGAGCGTGGATGACAGTGCGTCGAAAGAAGTTCCGGGGTTCGTCAAGACCGTGGTGAAGGGCAATTTTGTGGGTGTGGTTGCAGAGAGCGAGTGGGCCGCGATTCGCGCGTCGCGAGCGCTCAAGGTTCGCTGGACCGCGGCCAAGACAGCGTTTCCCGAGCAGCAGGATTTGTACCAGCATTTGCGTTCCGCCACGCCGAAGGTGAGTAGGGAAGGCATAACGCGAGGCGACGCTGCCGCCGCGCTTTCGAGCGCACCGAAAAAGCTGCAAGCGAGCTACGACTGGCCCTTCCAGGCGCACGCGACGATGGGGCCGGGCTGCGCCATCGCGGACGTGCATGCCGACGGCGTGACGACGGTCTGGTCGGGCGGGCAGAAGCCACACTCCTTGCAAATGGGCGTGGCCGAGCTGCTGCACGTGCCGAAGGAACAAGTGCACGTGATTTGGGTAGAAGACGCGGGATCGTATGGGCGTCCGGGATATGACGACGTTGCCGGTGACGCCGTGCTGCTCTCGCAGGATGTGGGCAAGCCGGTGCGGGTGCAGTGGATGCGCGCGGACATGACCTCGTGGGGCGCCAAGGGCAATCCCACGGCGTATGATCTGGTGGCGGGACTTGACGGCGCAGGGAACGTGAGCGCGTTCCAATTCACCTCGCACGCCCTTTCCGGCACCGAAATTACTCCCCAGCCGACGACGGCGGGAAACCTACTCGCCAGCCAGCTGATTGGAATTGTCAATAAGGCACCGGGCGATGAATTTCCGCTGTTCGGCGACGGGTCCACGGCCTACGAATTTCCGAATGTCCACGCGGTGGCGCACGTCATTCCCGCTTTCGAGCCCATGGCGTCGCCGTTGCGCACCACGCATTTGCGCGATCCCAACGGGCCGTCCACGGCGTTTGCCGTCGAGTCGTTTGTGGACGAGATGGCGTCCAGCGCGGGCCTCGATCCGATCGAATTCCGGCTGAAATACGTCAGCGATCCGCGGGGCAAGGCGGTGCTGGCGGCGGCAGCGGAAAAGGCTGGATGGGACAGCCGATCCTCGCCAAAGAAAAATGGCAGCTCGACGGCGGAAGTGGTCACGGGCCGGGGCGTGGGCCTCGGCGTGCGCAACGGAACCTACGTCGCGACGATCGCGGAAGTGGAAGTGAATCGCAAGACAGGAGTGGTGCGGGTGAAGCGCTTCGTCTGCGCGCACGATTGCGGTCTGATCATTAATCCCGATGGGCTGCGCGGAGTGATCGGGGCGAACCTGATGCAGTCGATGAGCCGCGCGCTGAAGGAAGAGGTCAAGTTTGACCGCAGCCAGGTGACCAGCGTGGATTGGGTCACCTATCCTGTGGCGAGAGCTTCGGACGTTCCGGAGCAGGTGGACATTGTGCTGATCAATCATCCGGATTTGCCGGCGGGCGGGGCGGGCGAGCCTTCGAGCCGTCCGACGGCCGGAGCGATCGCTAATGCCATTTTCGACGCGACCGGCGCGCGCGTGCGCCAGGCGCCGCTGACGCCTGCGCGCGTCAAAGCGGCGCTCGCGGCCAAGGCGTAATTTCGGTCCGCGAGCAGGAGCCACAGCAGCGCCACGCGCGCAGTTACCATGACCATCATCGCGGCTCTCCATGTTCCGTTGCTTCTGTTTGTTCCCTGGACGAGCAAGTGGGTTCCGAATGCCTCCGAAACTTGAGTGTCCACGATCTCGAGGGCTGGGCCAGGCGGGTGCGCGGCGCAATGGGAGTGTGTGCGAGCAAACGTTGAGGGCCGAGAAGGAATCGCGCTACTTGAAGGAGAATCCAGCATTGCTCGAGGCGCTGGGTGGGGAGACTGGTTGTAAACGCCTGTCATCGGAGTTTTACGCGCGCGTGGGCGGCGATCCTGTACTGCGTCCTCTATTTCCCGGGAAGAGCCTCCGATGCGCGACGGAAGAGTTCGCCGCCTTCCTGGTTCAATTCCTCGGAGGCAGCGAAGAGCACACGCAGAGCCGCTGGTGGCTGAGCTTGCGGGAATCCCATGCGAGATTCGAGATTGGCTCTGCCGAGCGGCGCGCCTGGTTGACGCATATGGCGGAGACGCTGGACGCGATCTCCCTCGGTGAGGCAACGCGGAAGGATCTCAAGCGATTCTTCGATCATGGTTCCGCATATATTGCCGGTCAGGAAACAGGCCATGAAGCTGGCCGGTCCGAACACGGCGAACTCGCAACGCGCTGGAAGGAGCAGCTTTTTTTGGATGCCGCCATTGCCGCGATTGCCGCTGGCCGCTCCGGAGAAGCCATCGAAATCGCATCGCGGTTTGTGTCGAGGCCGTCGGTGTTCGTTGGATTGCTCGCTCGAATGGCCGGGTCCGGCGACGCCAGCATGGTCGATTTTGTCGTGGAAACGGTTGAGCGCGAACCGTTGCTGGCAAGACATCGCTTTGCAGGACGCGCCCTCCTCCATTTCGCATCCGGCGCCGGCTGCACTCCAGTCGTGAAATCGTTGCTCCGGCTCGGAGTGGATCCCGACATACAGCAACGCGGAGGTCACACACCGCTTTACTGCGTGGCGAACGAGTGCGCATCGGAATCAGGACCGGAGGTCGTGAGAACGCTGGTGCAAGCAGGCGCGGATGTGAATGCATGTGGCGGCGTGATGCACGCGACCCCGTTGCACATGGCCGCGCGGCGGGGCTTTGTGGAGATCGCGAAGGCGCTGCTCGATTGTGGGGCTGCGATCGATGCTCACGATCGCAAAGGCGATACGCCGCTCCAAAGGGCGATCAAGTGCCGGAAAGCTGCGGTGGTGCAATTGCTCGTGGATCTAGGGGCTGCGCGGATGGCCCGAGCTTAGGTAAATCGTATCCGAACGTCGCTAAATCGCATCCTAACGTTGAAACATGTTGAAACTCCGATAGGTTTGATGGCCGGAGCTGTACATGAAAGGAACCGTTCCCGTGGAATCTGCATCCGCATCCATCGACGCCAAGATCAAGCAGCTCGGGGACTGGCGAGGACATACCCTTGCTCGTGTCCGTGAGCTCATTCACGAAGCTGACCCCGATATCCAGGAGGAGTGGAAATGGGCCAAGCCGAAGTCCCCGGGAACTCCCGTCTGGTCCCATGACGGCATCGTCTGCACGGGGGAATCGTACAAGGAGGTCGTGAAGCTGACCTTCGCTCGCGGAGCCTCCATCAAAGATCCGAAGAAGCTTTTCAATTCCAGCCTCGAAGGGAACGCGCGGCGTGCGATCGACATCCGCGAAGGGGAGAAGATCAACGAAGCTGCGTTCAAGCAACTCATCCTCGCCGCGGTGGGGACCAACTCCGCGGCGCGCGCTCAACGGGCGACCAAGAACAAGAAGAAGTAAGTCCGGTTCTCACGCGCGTGACGTAAGAACCGATTACGCGCTTCGGCCTCTTTGTCGCCCGACTCGGCCAACCGCTGCAGCTACTACACTACTCGACGAGCGTGGCCGGATTGGTGACGGCCATGCGGCGGATTTCCGCAGACGTGAAACCGGCGTCGAGCAATTTCTGCGTGAACATGGCGAAACCTTCGGAGACCGGTGGGTTGATGGTTTGCCCGAGGTCGGTCGAGAGGACGCAGCGCTCCGGGGTCGCTTTGCGGATGGCTTCGAAGACGCCCTCCCAGGTCGCTTTCCCGGTGTACATCGTGGTGAAGCAATGCTCGATGAGCGCGCCCATCTGCGCCAGCTCTTGCTGCTCGGCGGCAGTGAGATTTTGCGACGGGAATTCCGCGTGAGTCACGAGAACTCGCTTCAGGCCCATCTCGCGCGCGGTTTTAACCAGCGCGAAAATTTCCACTCGTCCGAGATGCCCGGTGGCCAGAATCATGTTGTACTTGCCGATGAGTTCGAGGCAAAGCCGCGCGGCGTCGGTGAGCTTGCCGCTGCCATCGACCACGGAAATGGGCGCCGGCGAAATTCCCGTTGCGGCGAGCTCACGCTGGATTTTGGCCCAAAAGGGAAGCTTGGCCGAGGGGCCGTCCACACGGCCGGCGGTCTCGTTGGCTGCGTCCACCGTGGGCATCCAGACGATTTTGCAGCCGCAGCGGCCGGCCAGTTCGACGGCCACTGGATTCAAGCCGCCGACCGAATGATTCAAGGTGATGGCGCCGTAGGCAGCGATGCCGGGAACGGCCTTGGTGACGACCTTGGCGCGCTCGGCGGTTGGAAGATAATGCGACTTGAGAACGAAACCGCGCAGCCCACGCGAAAGAAATTCCTTGGCTAGATCAAGATCGTCAATGCGCCGCTCGATGACGTCGGGCGCCACGTGCACCTGCAAATCGTAAGCGCCCTGGAGCGCTTCCCAAGCTGCTTGCGAGACCGGCGAGACTGCTGTTGCGTGCATGTCGTTTCTCCCCTGTTTATGCAATTCCGCCGGCATTCGCGTTGGCGTCCCACCGGCGGCTGTGCCGCTATGCTGCGTTGCGCTCAGGCGAGTTTTAGCCTGAGCATCTTGCGGGCGTTGCCCTCGTAGATCTTTTTTCGATCCTCGCCGGAAATCGGCAGCTCATCAATGCAGCGAATCGTTTCCCGAATATAGCCCGGGCCCTTTTCCGGGTCAAACGGCGAGTCGGAGGCGAAGACAACTTTGTCAACGCCAAAAAAATCGAGGCCGCACTCCATGGCCGCGCGAGAGCCGAACGTCGCCGTGTCCGCGTAGTACATCTTGAAGTATTCCTGCGGGCGTTTTTTCAGGCGGCGAACGACGAGGCTGAGATCTTCATCGTCGGTGCGAGCGCCGAGTTGATCCATTCCAGGGCCGGTGCGGCCGGAAAAGTAAGGAACCATGGCGCCCATGTGGTGGGCGATGATTTTGAGGTTGGGAAAGCGATCGAAGTAACCCGCTAGCAGAATCCGGGACATGGCCACGCTGGTTTCATAGGGCCAGCCGAAGACCCACCACATCTCAAATTTGGATTTTTTCTCGGTGAGGTAATCGGGGAAGTTCTGCCCGCGCGCGGGATGAAGCCAGATGGGGAGATCGTAGGCCGCCATCTTTTCGAAGATGGGCAGATACTCGGGATCGTCCAGTGGGCGGCCGTTCACATTCGAGTAGATCTGAATTCCCGCCGCTCCCAGTTTCAGGACGGCGCGATCGATTTCCGCCAGCGAGGCTTCGATGTTGTTCATAGCCAGGGAGGCGACAAATCCCGGAAAGCGATCGGGATGCTTGACGACCAGCTCGGCCATGCCGTCATTGGCCAGCGAGGCGAGTTCGGCGGCCAAAGGAGGTTCTCCCAGCACTTCGATTTGGGGAGCCGCGAGGCTGATCACTTGGACGTAATCGGGGAAGCGGTCCATGACGCGGAAACGCACGTCCAGATCGACAATGCAGGGGATTCCGCGAATGCGCTTTTGCATGTGCGCGCCTTTTTCGGAGACGGTGAGCATGCGGTCGAAAAAGTTTTTGGGGAAGAGATGGCAGAACAGGTCGATCTTCATAGGCGTCCTTTCATGCTAGCTAGGTTGCTGGCTGCGTAAGGCTGGCGCCGCTAGATCTCAGAGCGGTTCTCCCGCGAGCCATTGTTTTCCCCGGTTGTAGAGCGCCTCGACTTCCGGTCCCTTGGTTCCCGGCAGATCCGTTCGCACCGTGTAGCCGATGTTTGTTTGCAAATAGGCGAGGTGGCGGTAGCCTTCGGGGAAACGCTCCAAGAGCTTTGCGTCAAGCGAAAGCGTCTGCGACGGATCGACCGGGTCGATGCGATCTTTCTCATAGATCAGCCGGCGCAGCACGATGGCCCAGCGCCCGTCGCGTTTCTCGAAGAAATCGTAGAAGCGCGCGATGCAGAGCACATCGCATAAAACGTTGTGTACCGGGGCGCGCTGCGAAATCATCGTTCGGGTTTGCGCAACGGCCCGCTGGCCGGCCACTTCGAGTGAACTTCCGCCGAGCAAATGGAAGATGCTCACGCCGCGATCCATTCCCTCCTGGGTGACGCGCATAAATTCCTCGGCCGATCCCTGAAACCAGGTGGCCATCATGCGGCCGTCCGCGTGCCAGACGTTCCGAAAGCGCTCCCAATCGCCGGAGTCGCGCCAGATCACCCAGTTTTCAATGACCTCGCGGATGGCTACTTTGTCCGCGGCAGCTTCATTCATTTTTCTTCGCTCCCAGATTCGCGTGACCGGCGCACATGCGCTTTCCTTTCGGCTCGGCGATTCTATCGCCGTCTTCAGAATACGTACCACAGTTTCCGGGAGGCACGGTTCCAGTCATTCGGCAGTTGCCCGGGCGGCCCAGGGGACGGAGGGACGGATCCGCTGAAAGGCCGGTTTCATCGAGGCGAAAATCTTAGGGGAGGCTTATCGGGCGCGTCAACGAAACGCGGCGTCTTTCATCAAGGAGGGGCATCACGGGCACGACGAGGCGTGATTGGGCTTCCTTTGCCGTCACCGGGGCCTCATTGGGCATCGCTGCGCTTCCCTCGCTTGACAGCATCCGGGAAATGACCTACGGTCATAAATGACTATTGGTCATTTATATGCCGCGCCAGACGAGTCTCAGACGCACTCATTCCCCGACGCCGCATCCGCCTCGCTTGGGCCGGCGGGAGCGGCACAAGACCGACGTTCGAAATCGCCTGATGCGAGCGGCGTTCGAGCTTTTTGGCGCGCGCGGATTTCAGGCCACCACGGTCGAGGACATCACGCAAGCCGCCGACGTGGCCAAGGGAACATTTTTCAATTATTTCCCGACGAAGGAACGGCTGCTGACAGAAATGGGCGAACACCGGGTCGATATTCTTCGCGCGGCGCTGGCCGAAGCCCGGGAAAATAGCAAATCGGTTCGAGATCAGCTGCATGACCTGTTATGGAACCTGATGGAGGAGCCGGGCAGTAGCCGTGGAATGGCTCGCTGCATGCTGCTGGGGCCGCTCAGCGAAGAGCCGATCGTGAGCGTGGCGGAAACGGCCATCGCGCGCGGGCGACACATTCTTCGCGAGATGATGGCGCTGGGACAGCGCCGGGGCGAGATTCGGCGGGACTGGTCTTCGGTGGAGCTGGCCTTATTGTTTCAGCAGGCCTTTTACGGCGCTTTGTATCTTTGGGCTCTGCACCCGAATCTAAAATTGTCACGCAGCCTGGAACGGACATTCGCTCAGTTCTGGGCCGGGGCCAAGGCGCGTGAAGACACTCCTAGAAAGAGGCATCATGAAGTCGTCTCGTAGACGGGCTTGGAATTTTGCACTCGTGCTGTGGCTAAGCGCTAGCTTGGCTTCGGCGCAGGGCATCGGGCCCTCCGGCGGAATCGGTGCGCCACAGACTTCGACGCAGAACCCGCTTCTCGGCAGTGTGCCGACGGGAAAAGCCAGCGCCGAAGTTCTCCCGCTATCTCTTTCTGATGCGATCGACCGCGGCTTGCGGCAAAACCTCGGCGTGCTGATGGGCAACGATTCGGTGGTGTCGTCGCAGGGGCAATTGTGGGAACAGCGCAGTCTCCTGCTGCCCAACGTTTCCGGCCTTGTTTCCGAGCATGCCGCGCAGGTGGACCTGGCGCAAGAAGGCTTCCAGAAGGTTATCGCGCGCTTTCCGGGTTTTCCGCTGGTCCTCGGTCCCTTCGGATATTTCGATATGGAGGCTGACGCGTCCGACTCGGTGGTCGATATGCACGCGCTGGACAGTGCGCGATCGGCATCGAGGAGCCTGGCGGCTGCGAAACTCAGCTACCAGGACTTGAGGGAACTCGTTGTGCTCGTGGTTGCGGCGACATATCTCCAAGCGATTGCCTCCTCTTCGCGCGCGGATACCGCGGAAGCGCAGGTAGAGACCGCTCAGGCGCTCTATGACCAGGCCGTGGATCTGAAGCGCGTGGGCACGACGTCGGGCATCGATCTGCTGCGCGCGCAGGTGGAACTGCAGTCGCGGCAGCAGCAGCGGATCGCGGCCCGCAACGATTTCGCCAAGCAAAAACTGGCGCTGGCGCGCGCGATCGGGTTGCCGCTGGGGCAAGAATTCACTTTGACCGATACCGCTCCGTATGAAGCGTCGACGCCGTCGAGCCTGGACGATTATTTGCAACAGGCCTACGCGAATCGAGCCGACTTTCAGAGCGCGCTCAGCGTGGTGCGAGCGGCCGAATACGCGCGCCGGTCGGCCACCGAGGAGCATCTGCCGACGGTGACGGCGGATGCCAGTTATGGCCTCGTCGGGCCGACGCCCTCGCAAACACACGGCACCTTCACGGCTGCCGCCTCGCTCAACATTCCCATCTTCGCGGGGAACAGGGCGCACGCCGATGCGCTGACTGCTCAAGCCGAGCTCGACCGGGACCGCCAGCGCGTCGACGATCTTCGCGCGCAAATCGAGCAGGACCTGCGCGATGACTTGCTGGACTTGCAGTCGGCTGCGGACCAGGTGAGCGTCGCCAAGAGCAATGTGGACCTGGCGCAGCAAACCTTGACGGAAGCGCGAGACCGCTTCCGCGCGGGAGCCACGGACAACCTCGAAGTGGTGCAAGCACAAGACGCTGTCGCCACCGCCAACGAATCCTACATCGCGAGCTTGTACTCTTATAATCTCGCGCGAGTCCGGCTGGCCCGCGCCACCGGTGGCGCCGAGCGAGGCATCCGCCAATATTGGAAGGGAAAGTAGCCATGGCTGACCAAACGAAATACTCCGCAACGGACGTCGCACACGAGGCTCCGCCGAGTTCCGGCGGAAGCCAGGGACCGCCAGCGCCTGAAACGCGCGGTTCGCCATCCCCGGCGTCGCGCACGGGCACGCTCCTGCTGGTGGCCGGGATCGTCCTGGTGTTGGTGGTCGGCGGCGTATTCCTGTGGCGCTACCTGGCCACCTACGAATCCACCGATGACGCGCAGGTGGACGGACACCTCAACGCCATCAGCGCGCGCGTCGCGGGATACGTTACGGACGTCGACGTCACGGACAATCAGTACGTCGAGAAGGGCCAACGGCTGGTCCAGATTGATCCGCGCGATTACCAGGTTGCGGTCGAGAAAGCGAAGGCGGATCTTGCCGACGCGGAGGCAGCCGCGCAGGCCATGAATCTCAATGTGCCCGTCGAGACCATCAATTCGTCCACGCAGGTATCGGCGTCGGAGGCGGACGTAGCGGGAGCGCAGGCCGCCATCTCCGCCGCGCAGAAGCAGGCTGAGGCGGCGCGCGCGCAGCTGCAAGCAGCGGAAGCGAATAGCACGCGCGCGCAAGAGGACGTGACGAGATATCGCGAACTGCTCGCCAAGGATGAAGTCTCGAAGCAAATCTACGATCAGTCGGACGCTACAGCGAAGGCCGACGCAGCCAGGGTGGAAGCCGCGCGTGCTGACGTGGCGGCGGCCGACCAGCAGGTGGCCCAGGCACAGAGCCGCGTGGCGCAAGCCCAAGCGGCTTTGGCGTATTCGCACACCGGGCCGCAGCAGGTGGAGGCGACGCGCGCCAGAGCTCGAGCCGCGCTCGCGCAGGTCCAGCAAAAGAAGGCGGCGCTCGATCAGGCCGAGCTGAACGTGCAGTATTGCACGGTCCTCGCGCCGGTCAGCGGCGTGGTGAGCAAAGACGTCGAGGTGGGAATGAACGTGCAGCCGGGGCAGACGCTGGTCTCTGTGGTGCCGCTCGACGATGTGTGGATCACGGCCAATTTCAAGGAGACGCAGCTGGCCAATATGCGCCCCGGCCAGCCCGTGACCATTTCTGTGGACGCTTTTTCGCACGAGTTTCACGGCAGGGTGGATAGCATCGCCGGGGCCAGCGGCGCGCGCTTCAGCCTGCTGCCGCCGGAAAACGCCACGGGCAATTACGTGAAAGTCGTGCAACGTGTGCCAGTCAAGATCGTGCTCGATCCAGGCGAAAATAAGGACCACTTGTTGCGCTTGGGAATGTCCGTTGTGCCGAAGGTGTGGATCAGGTGAGCGAGGCAGCAGCCGCAGCGCTTCCGGCGGAGCGGGCGTACGTGCCTCCGCTCGTCAATCCGTGGATCATCGCGCTGACCGTGACGCTCGCGACGTTCATGGAGGTGCTCGACACCAGCATCGCCAATGTCTCGCTGCCGCACATTGCCGGGGGCCTGTCGGCCGGCGTCGATGAGAGCACTTGGGTTCTGACGTCCTACCTGGTGTCCAACGCGATCGTGTTGCCGATGAGCGGCTGGTTTTCTTCGCTCATTGGGCGAAAGCGTTTCTACATGGTATGCGTGGCGATTTTCACGGTCAGTTCTTTTTTGTGCGGGCTGGCTCCGAATCTCGGCATGCTGATCTTCTTTCGTGTTCTGCAAGGAGCGGGCGGCGGCGGGCTGCAACCGAGCGAGCAATCCATACTGGCCGATACGTTTCCTCCGGCCAAGCGCGGCATGGCGTTTGCGGTTTACGGCATGGCCGTGGTGGTGGCGCCGGCGCTCGGACCCACGCTGGGCGGCTGGATCACCGACACGTATAGCTGGCGCTGGATTTTTTTCATCAACGTACCCGTCGGCATCATTTCTCTGCTGCTTACCTCGCGCCTGATTAGCGACCCCCCGCATTTGAGCGGCGAGCGGCGCGGCAAGAATTGGAGTATCGACTACATCGGTCTGGGTTTGCTGGCGCTGGGACTGGGAACCCTGCAGGTGGTTCTCGATAAAGGCCAGCGCGACGATTGGTTCGACTCGCGCCTGATCTTGAGCTTCACCGTCATCGCGGTGATCGCGCTGGTGTCGGTGGTTGTTTGGGAGTGGCGGCAGGCACATCCGATCATCGACCTCAAACTTTTCCGTGATCGCTCTTTCGCCACCGCAAACGCGCTGATGTTTATGCTCGGTTTTGTACTCTGGGGCTCGACGCTGTTGATTCCGCTCTTCTCCCAGACCATGCTGGGTTATCCAGCCGAGCAGGCGGGTTTGGCGCTCATGCCCGGAGGACTGATGATCATCCTCTGCTTGCCTCTGGTTGGATACCTGCTGGCCAGACGAGACCCAAGATACTTAATGATGTTCGGGCTATTGATTTTGTCCGGGTCGCTGGTCTTCATGACCCGTTTCGATTTGCAGATCAGCTTTCAGACGGTGGCGCTGGCACGTTTGATTCAGGGCGCGGGACTGGCGTTTCTGTTTGTGCCCATAAACACCGTTGCATATTCCTACCTTCCGCCGGAGAAGAATAATGCCGCTTCCGGCCTCATCAATCTGGCGCGAAACGTCGGGGCCAGTATGGGCATTTCCTTTGTGACCACGATGCTTGACCGCCGCCAGCAATTTCATCAGGACCGTCTGTCGGCGCACCTCAGTGCCGCCAATCCGCAGGTGCGGGCCATGCTGCATGGCACGACGAGTGCGCTCGGTGCGCATAGCGGCTCGGGAGCGATGCGACAGGCGTATGCGTTGCTGCAGGGAAGCGTGGAGCGGCAATCCATGATGCTCGCTTACATCGACAATTTCCGGGTGCTGAGTATCGTGGCCGTGGTGCTGATCCCCGCGGTGATGATTGTCAAGAAGCCCAAACGAGGCAGGAGTGTGCCTGTGCATTAGCGGTCGGAGAGCATCCGGCCGAAGAGCGAGCGGCTGGAGCGCGCGCAGGTTCCCGCGGCGCTTAATCCAGTTCGAGGTCCGTCTCGACGGGCTGATCGTAGTCCACGCCTTCGACCTCGAAGCCAAATAGGTTGCGGAAGTCACGCTGAAATTGCGCGAAGTTGGTAAGGGCGCGCAGATTTTCCGTGGTGACTTGCGGCCAGAGGGCGGCCACTTCCGCTTGAACATCGGCGCGCATTTCGCGATCGTCGAGGCGGATGCGCCCGGCTTCGTCGGTGGCGGGCGCCGAGCCGGTGGCCAGGAAATCGGAAAACAGCCGGCAGGCTTGCTCGATGGGATATTCTTCGAGTCCTTTGCTGCGCATCACCTTCGAGAGCAGGCTCATATACAAAGGCACAACGGGAATCGCAGCCGAGGCCTGCGTGACCACCGCTTTATTGACCGAGACCCACGCGTGACCTCCGAACTTGGCCGATAGCGCGGCATCGAGCGAGTGCGCGGTCTGCTCGAGATCGTGCTTGGCGCGGCCAATCGTGCCGTCGCGATAGACGGGCCAGGTCACCTCGGGGCCGATGTAGGAATACGCGAGCGTGCGTGCGCCGCGCGCGAGCAGGCCTTCCGCGGCGAACGCCTCAATCCACATGCGCCAGTCCTCACCACCCATGACGGCGATGGTGTCGGCGATCTCCTTGTCGGTTGCGGGCGCCAGGGTAACATCCACCACTTTTTCCGAATCGAGCTCGATGGTGCGGCTCGAAAAGGGTTGGCCGATGGGCTTGAGCGCTGAACTGTAAGCCACACCCGAGCGGGGATGAGTGCGTTTGGGTGACGCCAGACTGTAGATGATCAGACCGAGCGGCGCAAGTTCGCGGCGAACGATCGCGACGGCTTCGCGTTTGCACGCATCGGAGAAGGCATCGCCATTGATGCTCGCTGCGAAAAGGCCGTCGCGTTTGGCGTACTCGTGCAGCGCGACCGAATTGTAGTAGCCGGCCGTGGCCGTTTTGTCGCCGTCGGGCGGGCGCTCGAAGAAGACTCCCAGAGTACGCGCGCCATAGCCCCAAGCAGCGGCGAGGCGGGAGGCCAAACCGTAGCCGGTCGAGGCGCCGATGACCAGGACGTAGCGTAGCGCCGAGGGTGCGGGCGCGGCCTCGCCGGCGACGGCAATCTGGTCTTCGACATTGCGGCGGCAGCCTTCGGGATGGGCGTTGACGCAGATGAAACCGCGTGAGCGGCGCTTGACGATCTGTTCTGGCATCGGAACCCGGCGCTAGGTGCTGAAGATTTGCTGAATCTTGGCAGCGAGGTCGAAATCGTTGCGGGTCAGGCCGCCGGAACTGTGCGTGGAAAGGTCGATCACGACTTTGTTCCAGGCGTTCGACCAATCGGGGTGGTGATCCATTTTTTCGGCGGCCAACGCCACCCGGGTCATGAATGCGAAAGCCTGCGCGAAATCGCGAAACTCGAAAACGCGGTGTAGGTTGCCTCGCTCGACGCTCCAGCCGGGAAGTTCGGCCAGTCCCGTGGCGATTTCCTGGTCATTCAATTTCGTGCGTGCCATGCGCTCCTCCGTTTTTACCGGCTCCCGCTCATCGGGAGACTGCCGCTCGGTTCGAGCGCTTCGGCATTATGCCGCGCAGGCCCGGCGCGGGCAAGGCGGCAAAGAAGCGGTAAAGAGGTTG
>Ga0302325_10016231_pt1 | contig 15792 bp, 13 predicted proteins | sample Palsa_T0_2_FD_201948 | JGI IMG/M metagenome (GOLD analysis project Ga0302325, IMG submission 201948) | Peat permafrost microbial communities from Stordalen Mire near Abisko, Sweden - Palsa_T0_2 | ecosystem: Environmental > Terrestrial > Soil > Palsa > Peat permafrost | place: Sweden: Abisko...
TGGGGCCTGATGATCAACGACAACCGGCTGTCGCTGACGGTTCAGCCGTGGGGCGTGCTGCTGCCGATCATCGGGATCGCGGTGCTGACAGTCGGAGCCAACCTGCTGACCGACGCGTTCGCGCGCTCGGCGATCGGCATCGACCGAGGAGAGGGCTGACCACATGGCCGTCGCAGAACCACCCATCACCGACGCGGTCGCCGTCCGCAACCTGCGGATCGAGCTCGTCTCCTCCGGCGAGGACATCGTCGATCAGATCGTGCTGGAGGTGACCGCCGGCCAGGTCCTGGGTCTCGTCGGCGAGTCGGGCTCGGGCAAGACGACCGTCGGCATGGCGCTGCTGGGCTACTGCCGGCCGGGCGGCAAGGTCGTCGGCGGCGAGGTCGTGATCGACGGGCGTGACCTGCAGGGGCTGCGTCAGGGCGAGCTGCGCCGGCTGCGCGGCGGCACCGTCTCCTACATCCCCCAGGACCCCGGGACAGCCCTGAACCCGGCGCTGCGGATCGGGCGACAGCTGTCGGAGATGCTCGAAGCCCACTCCCCGTCGATGAGCGACGACGAGCGCGACGCCCGGGTGCGTGAGTCGCTCGAGGAGGTGGCGCTGCCACCATCTGGCGTCTCGGTCGAGGACTTCCTGAACCGCTACACCCACCAGCTGTCCGGCGGTCAGCAGCAGCGCGTCGCGATCGCGATGGCGTTCGCCAACCGTCCCCACGTGATCGTCTGCGACGAGCCAACCACCGGCCTCGACGTCACCACCCAGGCCCGGGTGCTGAAGACCGTCCGGGAGCTCTGCCAGGAGCACGACGTCGCCGCTCTGTACGTCAGCCACGATCTGGCGGTCGTCGCCGAGCTGGCCGATCACGTCGCGGTCATGTACGCCGGTCGGATCGTCGAACGCGGCCCCCGGGACGTGATCTTCTCCACTCCGCGCCACCCCTACACCCGGCGGCTGCTGCGAGCGGTGCCGGACCTCGGGGGCAAGCGGGCGGTGCTCGGGATCCCCGGACGCGCGCCGCTGCCCGGCAACCGGCCCACCGGCTGCTTCTTCGAGCCTCGGTGCGATCTGGCGATCGATCAGTGCGCCAAGGAGTTCCCGGCGCCGACCGCCTACGAGGGCGGCAAGCACCTGGTCTGCTGCTACCGCGCCGACGACGCGCCCTCGGCAATCCGGGTGGCCTCCGAGCCGGCGCCGATGGGACCGGCCGGCGACGTCGTGCTGGCGTTGCAGCACATCGATGCCAGCTACGGATCACACCAGATCCTGCACGACGTCGACTTCGAGGTCCGGCGCAACCAGTGCGTGGCGCTGGTGGGCGAGTCGGGCAGTGGCAAGACCACGACCGCGCGCTGCGTGGCCGGCCTGCATCGCCAGTACACGGGCGAGATCAAGCTCGACGACGTCACGCTGGGCCAGTCCGCGCGCGCGCGCACCGCCGTTGCCCGCAAGCGGATCCAGTACGTGTTCCAGAATCCATACGCCTCGCTGAACCCGCGTCGCACGATCGGGCAGACGATTGCGCGGCAGCTGCACCTGTTTCCGCCGGAGGGCGGCACCACCCGCGGCAACATCGGCACCAAGGTCGCCGAGTGCCTGGAGCGGGTCTCGCTCAGTCGTGAGGCGGCCAGCCGCTACCCCGATCAGCTGTCGGGCGGCGAGCGCCAGCGCGTCGCCGTGGCCCGCGCGCTGGCGGCCGAGCCGGCGCTGCTGGTCTGCGACGAGATCACCTCGGCGCTCGACGTCTCGGTCCAGGCCGCGATCGTCGAGCTGCTGCGTGACCTGCGTGAGCAGACCGGGCTGTCACTGCTGTTCATCACCCACAACCTGGCGCTGATCCGGACGATCGCCGACAAGGTGATCGTGATGACCGAGGGTCGGATCGTCGAGTCGGGCGACACGCTCGACGTGTTTCAGCGTCCCCAGGCCGAGTACACGCAGCGGCTGCTGGCGAACACGCCCACCGTCGAGAACGCGCTCGGTTCCGGCGGCGCCGCCTAGCCCGACCGTCCGGTGACGACCGAGAGGCCCAGCGCGCGGTGAACACCGAGGCGTTCATCACCTGCGCGATCACCGGCGCGGGCGACACGACGTCACGCTCCGAGCTGGTTCCGGTCACCCCCGAGCAGATCGCCGAGTCGGCGATCGGCGCCGCCCGCGCGGGCGCGGCCGTCGTCCACATCCACGTCCGTGACCCCGCGACGCGCCAGGGCTCACGCGACGTCTCGCTCTACCGCCGCGCCGTCGAGCTCGTCCGCGCCGCCGACGTCGACGCGGTGATCAACCTGACCGCCGGGATGGGCGGCGACCTCGTGCTCGGCGGGCCGGAGGCGCCGCTGCCGCCGGCCGACGACGGGACCGACATGGTCGGCGCCTCCGAGCGCCTGGCCCACGTCGCCGAGCTGCGGCCCGAGATCTGCACGCTGGACTGCGGAACGATGAACTTCGCCGCCGGCGGCGACTACGTGATGACCAACACGCCGGACATGCTGCGGACGATGGCGGCTGCGATCAGGTCGTTGGGCGTCCGGCCGGAGCTGGAGGTGTTCGACTACGGCCAGCTGGTGATGGTGCACGACCTGGTCGCCGAGGGCCTGATCGACGACCCGGTGCTGATCCAGCTGTGCATGGGGATCCGCTATGGCGCTCCCGACGATCCCCAGACGCTGATCGGACTGGTCGACAAGCTGCCACCGGGAACCGTGTTCTCGGCCTTCTCGATCGGGCGGATGCAGCTGCCGTACGTGGCGATGGCGGTGCTGGCCGGCGGCAACGTGCGCGTCGGGCTGGAGGACAATCTCTACCTGGGACCGGGCGAGAAGGCGACCAACGCGGGGCTCGTGGAGCGGGCGCGAACGATTCTTGAGGCGATGAACGTGCGCGTGCTCGGCCCTGACGACGTTCGCGACCGGCTGGCCCTGCGGGCCGGTGGCTGACGACCGCCTGCCACGCCGCGTCGCGCTGCTGGGCTCGGGCGTGATCGGCGGCGGCTGGGCGGCCCGGCTGCTGCTGTCCGGCGTCGACGTCGCGCTGTATGACCCGGCGCCGGGCGCGAGCGAGATCGCGGAGACGCAGCTGCGCCGCGCACAGCGGGCGTGGTCCAGGCTGACGCTCGCGCCGTCGCCTCGGTCGGGCACGCTGACGCTGGCCGGCACCGTCGCCGAGGCGGTCGCCGGCGCCGAGCTGGTGCAGGAGTCCGCTCCGGAGCGCGAGCCGCTCAAGATCGACCTGCTGGCACAGGCGTGCGCGGCGGCGCCGGCCAACGCGATCATCGCCTCCTCCACCTCGGGGCTGTTGCCGACCCAGATCTCGGCCGGGATGCCGCACCCCGAGCGGTTCCTGGTCGCGCACCCGTTCAACCCCGTTTACCTGCTGCCGCTGGTGGAGCTGTGCGGCGGCGTGCACACGTCGCCGGAGACGATCGAGCGGGCGGCCTCGCTGTACCGCGCGCTCGGGATGCACCCGCTGATCGTCCGCCACGAGATCGACGGCTTCATCGCCGACCGGCTGCTGGAGGCCGTCTGGCGCGAGGCGCTCTGGCTGGTCCACGACGGCGTCGCAACCGCCGAGGAGATCGACGACGCGCTGCGCTACGGCCCGGGCCTGCGCTGGTCGACGATGGGCACCTTCCTGATCTACCGCCTGGCCGGCGGCGAGGCCGGTATGCGCCACTTCATGGCCCAGTTCGGACCGGCGCTGCAGCTGCCGTGGACCAAGCTCACCGACGTCCCAGAGCTCGACGACGAGCTGCTGGACCGCCTTGTCTCCGAATCGGACGCGCAGGCGGCCGGGCGGTCGATCGAGGAGCTCGCCCGCGTCCGCGACGACTGCCTGGTGGCGGTGCTCAGCGGTCTGCGCGGGCAGTCGTGGGGCGCGGGCGTCGACATCGCGGCGACCGAGCGGCGCTGGCAGCGGGCCGCGCTGACGGCCACCGACGGCGTCGCGGCCGCCGGCGACGGGCTGCTGCACCTGCACCAGGCGATCGTCGCGCCCGACTGGATTGATTACAACGGCCACATGACCGAATACCGGTATCTGCAGGTGCTCGCCGACACGACGGACCGGTTCCTGCCGCTGATCGGCGCCGGCGGCGACTACGCCGCGTCCGGAAGCTCGTTCTACACGGTCGAGACCCACATCCGCCACCTCGGCGAGGCACACGCCGGCGACCGGCTGTCGGTCAGCACGCGGCTGCTGGCCCACGATCCCAAGCGGCTGCACCTGTTCCACGAGATCCGCCGCGCCGACGACGGCTCGCCGGTCGCGACCGGCGAGCACATGCTGCTGCACGTCGACATGGCCGCCGGCCGCGCCGTCCCCGCCGGCGCCGAGGTGCTCGCCGCGCTCGATCGGATCGCGGAATCCCAGCGCGAGCTGCCCTGGCCAGACTCCGCCGGCCGGGCGATCGGCGCTGGACAGGCCTCCGCGGCGCCCACCCCGAATCTTTGAACATATTTGTGCAGAGGCGCCTCGGCGGGTTACCCTTGGCAAGCACTCGAGATCAACGACGTCGGAGGAGTAGATGCCCGAGAAGATGTGGAATGGCGAGCCATTCTGGGGGCTCGGTTACGAGTGGGACCCCGAGTGGGTGCTGAGCGACCGCCAGCGTGAGCTTCGTGACTTGCTGATCGAGCTCTGCGAGTCCGAGATGCGGGCCAACGCCAAGGTCTCCGACGACAAGCTCGAGTACCCACGTGAGAACCTCGAGCTGCTCGGCCGCCACGGCTTTTTGGCGCTGACCGTGCCGACCGAGTACGGGGGCCTCGGCGAGGACCACGTCGGCTTCTCGATGACCTGTGAGACGATCGCGCGCTACGGCTGCGCCTCGACCGCGATGTGTTACGTGATGCACATGGCCGCGGTCAACACGATCATGCTGCGCCCCACCGACGCCCTGATCGAGAAGTACATCAAGCCGCTCGGCGGCGGCAAGATCGGGACCCTGTCCTATTCGGACCCGGAGACCGGCTCGCACTTCTGGTACCCGATCTCATCCGGGGCGGTCCGTGAGAACGGCGGCTACAAGGTCAACAAGAAGGCGTCGTGGACGACCTCAGGCGGTTTCGCCGACTTCTACGTGGTCCAGACCACCAGCCCGGACTTCACCGGCTACGACGACCTCTCGGTGTTCGTGATCGACGGCGAGGACGTCAAGTCCCAGCCGTCGACCTGGGACGCGCTCGGCCTGCGCGGCAACCAGTCTGGCCCGATCCAGGTCGAGGATGTCGAGATTCCCGGCGAGCAGATCGTCGGCCCCGAGGGAGATGGCGCCGCCTCCAACGACGAGTCGGTCGACCCCTGGTTCTTGATCGGCTCAAGCTCGGTCTGGAACGGGATCGCGCTCGGCGCGATCGACATCGCCAAGCGCCAGACGACCCGCAAGCGCCACGTCGACGTCGGCCTACGCGTCGCCGACTACCCGACGATCCAGGACTACGTCGGCGAGGCCGTGATGGACACCAACGCCTGCCGCCTGTTCGTCTTCTCGGTCGCGCAGGCGATGGACAACGCCACCGGCCACAACACCAAGCAGCTGCCCCCCGGGGAGTTCGCGCGAGCCAACTTCCTGCACTGGGCGTGGCAGATCAAGTTCGAGGCCGCCAAGAACACCGCCCACGTCGTCGACAAGATGCTGCACGCCTGCGGCGGCTCGGGCTACAAGCGCGACATGGAGCTCGAGCGCTACCTGCGTGACGCCAAGGCCGGCTGGGTGATGGGACCGACCAACGAGGTCCTGCGCCAGTTCGTCGGCAAGGCGGTGCTGCTCGGGTTCGACGCGCTGGACTACTGGAACCAGACGTACAACCGGCGCGCGGTCGAGAACGAGATCAAGAAGCTCGACGACGACGGCAAGCGCAAGCTCGCCGAAGAGCTGCTGGCCCAGGTCGACAAGGCCGCGGCCTCCGCCTGAGCCAATGGCCACGTTTGCGCCGGTGCTGCTCGACGGGCTGCTGGCACGTGACCCGGCGCTCGAGACCTTCCCGGTCCGCGCCGGCGGGCTGACCGTGGTCGAGCTGGCCGGCGACGACCGCGTCGAGCTCGTCGACCTCTACGGCGGCCAGGTGGCGGAGGTGACCGTGCTCGGCGCGCCGGTCAGGCTGCCCCAGGACGCGCCCGCGACGGTGCTCAGGACGATGGCCGATTCGGCCACAGCCCCGCTCGCCGCCCGTGGCCTTGACCGCCACGACGCCCGCTGCGCGCGGCTGTTCGGCCCGGACTCCCCTCCCAGTAATTCGATCGAAATAGTCGCGGAGGCTGATACGACGCTGATCGTCGCCGCCCCCGGCGGACGCGTCGTCGACGGCGAGTTGCCGGCGACCGACCTGCAGCTCCGGGTCACGCGCAGCCGGCCGCGCGCCACCGATCAGGCGCCGCTGCCGCCGCCGCTGGCCGAGCCCCGGCTGGACTTCCGCGTCGACCGCGCCAGCGCTCTGTCGTATGAGGTCCGTGAGGGCGAGTACATCCAGGTGATCGACGTCCGCGGCAAGCAGTGCTCGGACTTCCTGGCCTTCGACGCGCACAAGCTCGCCGATGGCGTGGAACGCGGCCTCGACGCGACCGTGACCCGGACGCTGATGGGCAACGCGTATCCGCAGCCGGGGCTGCACGGCAAGTTCTACGACCTCGACATGGACCCGCTCGTCGAGGTCGTGCGCGACACCGTCGGCCGCCACGACACGTTCGCGCTGGCCTGCCAGGCCAAGTACTACGAGGACCTCGGCTACCCGGGCCACATCAACTGCACCGACAACTTCAACGGCGCGCTTGACCGGTTCGAGATCGCGCCGCGGCGGGGCTGGGAGGCGCTGAACTTCTTCTACAACACCGCCTTTGACTCGAACATGCAGCTGATCTCCGACGAGCCGTGGTCCCGGCCCGGCGACTACGTGATGCTGCGCGCGATGAGCGACCTGGTGTGCGCCTCCTCGGCCTGCCCCGACGACATCGACCCCTCGAATGGCTGGGAGGTAACGGACATCCATGTGCGCGTCTATTCGCCGCAGAACCGCTTCTCGACCGCGATCGCTCGGCGCGTGACCGCCGACGCCGAGCCGGTACTGACCCGGGAGACCGCGTTTCACTCCCGCAACGCCGCGCTGACCAAGAGCTTCGTCGAGTACCGCGGCTACTGGCTGCCGCACTGCTTCAACAACGAGGGCGCGATCGCCGAGTACTGGGCGTGCCGCGAGCGGCTGGCCGTGATGGACCTCTCACCGCTGCGCAAGTGGGAGGTGCTCGGCCCCGACGCCGAGGCGCTGATGCAGTGGGTCGTGACCCGCAACATCCGCAAGCTGTCGGTCGGCCAGGTCGTCTACACGGCGCTGTGCAACGAGACCGGCGGGATGATCGACGACGCGACCGTGTTCCGGCTCGGTCAGGACAACTTCCGCTTCATCGGCGGCGACGAGTACGACGGGATCTGGATGCGCCAGGTCGCCGACGAGCATGGGCTCAAAGTGCTGATCAAGCCCGCGACCGACCAACTCCACAACCTCGCAGTCCAGGGGCCGTTGAGCCGCGAGGCGCTGGCCGAGATCGTCTGGACGCCGCCGTCGCAGCCCGGGTTGACCGAGCTCAAATGGTTCCGGTTTCTGGTCGGCCGCCTCGGTGATCATCAGGGGATCCCGGTGATCGTCTCCCGCACCGGCTACAGCGGCGAGCTCGGCTACGAGGTGTTCTGCCATCCCTCCGACGGCGAAGCGGTGTGGGATGCGATCTGGAAGGTCGGCGAGCCGCGCGGGATGCTGCCGCTCGGGCTGGAGGCGCTTGACCTGCTGCGAATCGAGGCCGGGCTGATCTTCGCCGGCTACGAGTTCGATGATCAGGTCGACCCGTTCGAGGCGGGGATCGGGTTCACAGTCGCGCTGGACGGCGAGGACTTCGTCGGCCGCGACGCGCTGCTGGAGCGCAGCGCCCATCCGCAGCGCCGGCTGGTCGGCTTGGAGTTGGACGGCAACGAGGTCTGCGGACACGGCGACGACGTCTACGTCGATCGCCGCCGCGTCGGCGTGATCACGAGCGGGATGCGCTCGCCGCTGCTGCGCAAATCGATCGCGCTGTGCCGGATGAACGTCGGCTACGCCGAGCTCGGCACCCGCATCGAGGTCGGCCAGCTCGACGGACTCCAGAAGCGCCTGCCGGCAACCGTCGTGCGCTATCCCTTCTACGACCCGGAGAAGCAGCGACCGCGGTCGTGACCGAGCGAGACGGCGTCGCGAAGCTGACCCGGGTCGCGGACATCGCGACCGCGGAGGACGCGGGCCTGATGCCCCCGCCCAGGCGCGCCGGCTCGGGGACCTACCCCGCGATCACGGCCCGCGGCGGCCGCACGCTGCACGATGTCACCACCTCCGCCCGGCACGCGATCGAGCAGCCGACGGGCATCGCCCGGCTGACGCCGCGGTCGGCTGCCGCCGAGCGCGCCGCGCGGGAGCTGCGCCAGGTGATGGGCCGCTTCGCGACCGGCGTCACGGTCGTCACGACCGTCCATCGGGACACGATCCATGGGATGACCGCCAACGCGTTCTTGTCGGTCTCGCTGCGCCCGCCTTTGGTGCTCGTTTCACTCGGCCGCTGCCGGATGTCGGAAATGCTGCCCCGCACCGGCCGCTACGGCATCAGCGTGCTCGCCTCCGACCAGGAGCACTTCGCCGCCCACTTCGCCGGCCAGCGGGTGTCGCCGGTCGATCCGTCGTTCGCCTGGCACGGGGAGCTGCCCCTGCTGGACGGCGCGCTGGCCCACGTCGGCTGCAAGGTCATCGACGTCCATCCCGCCGGCGACCACGTGCTCTGGATCGGCGAGGTCGAGCACCTCTGGCACCGTGACGGCGAGCCGCTGCTGTTCTACACCGGCCGCTTCGGGACGCTCGCCGACGTGTCGGACCGCGCCGGCGGCCGCTGACGCCGTTCGCCGACGCGCCGCCCCGCGCCCGCCCACGCCGCCCCGCGCCGAGAATTGACGAAGTTGGCGCAAACTCGCCTTGTTTCGTGACGCGAGCGCGTGGCACCTTGGGGGCCGTGCGGAGTGGATGGCAAAAACCTAAAGAACGGGTTGGGCAACTTGCCAAGGTCCGGGTGGCGACGCTCGCCGGCCGCCAGCAGGGCCGGATCACGAACGCGCAGCTGCACTCCATCGGCGTGACCGACACGACGATCGCGAATTGGACACGGGCCGGCTATCTCCACCGCGGGCTCCGCGGTGTCCATGCGGTCGGCAGCCCCGCCCGCACGACCGAGTCCGACCTGTTCGAGGCCGTGCTCTACGCCGGCCCCGGCGCGATGCTGTCCCACGTGACCGGCGCCTGGTGGCTCGGGATGATCGACCACCCCGCCCCGGTGATCCATGTCTCGACGCCGCGGCGCCGGACCTCGCCGCGCGGGATCTTGATCCACAACCGCCGTGGCGGGCTGCAGCGAGTCCCCTACAAGGGCATCCCGACCACGACGGTCGCGCAGACGATCCTCGACCTCGCCGCCGCCGGCGAGCTCACGCTCGTACGCCGGGCGCTCGCCCGGCTGGACTACCAGCACCGGCTTGACCTGGACGGGTTGCTGGCGGTCTGCGAGCGCGGACGCGCGGGAAGCGATCCGCTGTCGTGGGCGATCGCCCACTACGACCCGCGCTTCGCGCACACGCGTAGCCCGCTCGAGGACGACTGGCTGATCCGCTGCGAGCAGCTCGGCATTCCCAAGCCCGACGATGTCAATGTCGAGATCTGCGGGATCTCGGTCGACGTCGTGTATTACGACGCGAAGCTGATCATTGAGCTCAACGGCATCGACAACCACCGCTCCCCCGCGCAGATCCGGCGTGACCTCCGCAACGACCTGACCCTGCGAACGGCCGGCTGGATCGTGCTGCGCTACAGCTCCGACCAGGTGCACGACGACGCCGAGACCGTCCGTGCCGAGGTCCTGGACCACCTGGCGAGGCGCGCCGGGCTCGGAACCAGCGGCGAGACGCCGGGGCTCAGCCGTCGGGCGCGATCCACACCAGGCAGCCGACCCGCCGCCTGATCCGCCGCGCCGCCACCAGCCGCCACCACCGCGGCGAGCGGTGAGGATCGGGGCCGAGCACGAGCAGCCCGGCCTGGCGCTCACGGACGAGCTCGAGCAGCGCGGCGATCGGCCGGCGACTGGAGATCCGCAGCAGCTCGGTCGGGATCCCGAGCGCCGCGGCGCGCTCGGCGGTCGCCCGCACGGCGTCGAGGTCCTCCTCGTGCGGCAACGTCGCGTACTCACGCGCCAGCGTCAGCGTCGTCGGGTGCGGCGGCAGCCAGATCAGGTTGGCCAGCAACAGCCGCGCGCCGGTCTCAAGCGCGGCCTCGATCGCGACCCGCTCGGCAGCCGGATCGACCCGGACCGACAGCGTCGCCAGCACGACCGGACGCGCTGCGAGCGCGCCATGCGCGTGCCGCCCGGCACCGAGGGTTGGCTGGTCGACGGCCGCCATCTCGGCGAATGATCACAGCACCGCGGCGTCGGGAACACTCCCCGTGGAGCAGCGCAGGACGCTCCGACGCTCCATGGGTCCAAACCTGCCCGAAGCTCATTGACCGCATTTGTACCAACTGGTATAAACCCCCCGTCGACGCCGACCGAGCGGATCGCTTTGGACCTGCCGCCGCGCGTTCGATGCCACCCGATTCAAGGAGGGATGAGGCTTGGAGGAGACCGGCACTGCCGCCGTCGAGGAGGTGCAACTCCTGAAGACGCTGCGATGGTGGGACGGGTTCATCATCGCGCTCTGCAACCCCGGCTTCCTGCTCGGCAGCCTCGGCTACACGCTGGGCATCTTCGGCGTCGTCGGCTCGATGATCCTCTGGGGCGCGTCGGCGTCGATCGGCATGCTGCAGGCCTGGATCTACTCCGAGCCCGCGACGATGTTCGGTCACCGCAGCGGCGGGATCGCGCTGTACGCGCACGAGGGGTGGCGCAAGTACACGACGCTGGTCGGGCCGCTGGCGGCGTTCGGGTACTGGATCGGCTGGTCGGTCGTGCTGTCGATCTTCGGCAAGATCATCGGCGATCTGGCGACCTCGCAGTGGTGGCCGGGCTCGGGCCTGTCGATCGGCTTCCTCGGCAACACGCTGACGCTGTCGTCGTTCATCGCGATCGGCTGCATCATCTTCGTCTGGGCCTTCAACATCTTCGGCCTGCGCCCGGCGGTGTGGTTCACCTACGCCTGTGCGGCCCTGCTGATGGTGCCGCTCGTGCTGTTCGTGATCGTCCCCTACTTCAGCGGCCATTGGCACGGCTCGAACGTCCACTTCCACGCTCCGGGACCCTGGGGCGGCGTCAAGCTGGCGATCGTCTACATGTTCATCCTTGCCTGGTCGGCATACGGGACCGAAGCGTGCGCGACGTTCGCCCCCGAGTACAAGTCGATCCAGGACACCCATCAGGCGCTGCGCCGATCGGCGATGTTCATGCTGCTGGTCTGCGTGCTGCTGCCGCTCGGGCTCGGCGGCGTCAACGGCGTCAACGCGGCCGTCGCGACGGGCGCCGAGGGCCAGTTCTACACGAGCGCGATGACGACGCTCGTCGGCCACGGCGCGGCGTCGTTCTTCACGATCTGCATCATCGCGTCGCTGCTGTTGTCGATGACCTCCTCGACCGCGGACGCGGGCCGCGCCCTGTACGGGATCTCACGGGCCGGGATGACGATCAAGGCGTTCGGCGTGCTCAGCCGCTTCCACGTCCCCGCCCGGGCGATGACGTTGGACCTGGTCGTCAACATCCTGCTGGTGTTGCTGATCAAGTCCAACCTGGCGATCCTGTACATGAGCAACATCGGCTACGTGCTCGCGCACGTGTTCGCGCTCTCGGGCTTCCTGCTGTTGCGCCGCGACCGGCCGAAGTGGCCGAGACCGATCAGGATCGGCTCCGCGTGGCTGCCGATCGCCGCCTTCCTGTGCCTGATCAACGTCGTGTTCCTGGTCGTCGGCGCGCTCGCGCCCAAACTCAACGGCTACGGGACCTGGACCGACTTCGCGATCGGCGTCGGGATCCTGTTCGCGTCGCTTCTGCTGTTCATCTACCGGCGGGTGGTCGAGGACAAGGAGGGCGTCCACATGCGTGAGGACGTGCCGGAAGTTCCCGACGAGGCCGAGCTGCAGGCGCTGACCGGCTCTCCGATCCCGGTCACGACCGGCTGACACGCGGATGCGGACGATCCTCGTCGGCTACGACGACTCCGAGGCGGCCGGGCGGGCGCTCGAGCGGGCGGCGACGCTCGCCAAGGCGCTCGGGGCGGCGCTGGTGGTCACGAGCGTCGCGCCCGTGACCGAGACGACCGGCGGACGTTCGCTCGGCGCCGACCCGGTGGCGCCGGCCTCCGAGCACCTGGCCGAGCTGCGCGAGGCCCGCGCCTACCTCGACGGTCAGGGGCTGACCGCCGCGTTCGTCGAAGCCGTGGGCCACGAGGGCGAGGGGCTGCTGGCCGCCGCGCAGGCCCACGACGCCGACCTGATCGTGGTCGGCGCGGCCGAGTCCTCACTCGTGCAGCGGCTGCTCGGCCACTCGGTGCCTGACACGGTCGCGCACCGCGCGCGCTGCGACGTGCTGATCGTGCGCTGAGCCCCGGGTCGCCGCTCAGCGCAGCACGTGCTGGGCCAGGAAGCGCCGCGCGACGGCGGCCGCCGGCTCGTGCTCGACCGCGACCTGGTAGTTCAGCCGCTGGATCACGGGCGTGGTCAGCTTCAGGGTGACGGCGTTGAGCGTCTGCTCGAATGCCGGGCCTTCGTGCTTGAGCGTCGACTTGCGCACGACCGGCGCCACCTGCTGAAAGCCGAAGATGTTCTTGGGGTCCGAGAGCACCACGTAATGGCGCCGCTGTAACTGCCCATCGGTCGTGAACACCGCGATCGTCTGCACCTTGCCGCTGTCAAGTGCGGCGTACTGGGCCCCGATCTGGTACGGCAGGAACCGGACATGCAGGCCATATGCCTGCTCCATCCCGCGCACGCCCTCGTAACGGGTGCGGTTCTCCGGCGGGCCCGCGTACGTGAACGTCCCGAGCTTCTTGAGATCGCTCATCGTCTTCAGGCCGTACTTGCGAGCGAGCGCGGGGAGCACCGCGACGCGGTCAGCATCCTGGTACGGGCTCGGATCGAGCATCTTGAAGCCGGAGCTGTTCTCGTACTCGGCGGCCTGCTCGTAGGCCTGCTTGGCGTTGGTCGGTGGCGTCTTGGCCGCCACCGGGGCGCCCGGCGCGGCGAGGCTGATGTCCTGCAGGATCGAGACGATCACGCCGGTGTACTCCGGGTACATGTCGATCCGGCCGCGGACGAGGTCGTCGTTGGCCGTGCTCGTCGGCCCCAGGTCCGGCTTCAGCGTCACCTGAAAGCCCTTGGCGCGCAACGCCTGCGCGTACAACTGGCCGAGGATGAACTCCTCGGTGAAGTTCTTGTCGCCGATCACGACCGGCGGCTTGCCCGCGCCCGGCCGGCCCCTGGGGATCGGGACCGGGGTCGTGCTCGGCGCGAAGCTCTGACCACACGCGGCGACGGCGATCGCCGCCGCCAGCGCGATCGCGATCGCCATTGCCGCACGCGGCAATGGCCGTTTGCGTCCCGCGCGCGCCGAGCATCGCGTCATTATTCGCCGACGGTACCCCGCTGCCGCCAATCGCAACCGTCGGTGGTTTGACGATCCGGCCAACCTGGGTAAAGCGACCAAATCGCTGCTTGCGCCCGCACCCGGCCCTCGCCCGATCCCGTCCCGTGAGCTCGTTCAACTTCCCAGAGCAGGTCCGGGGAAAACCGGGATTCCTGGCGCGCATGACGGCCGCGACGGCGCTCGGCGAGGGCCTCGACGGCTACGACCTCGGCGTGATCAGCGTGGTGCTGCCGCAGATCACGTCGCAATACAGCATGAGCTCGTTCGAGGCCGGGATGATCGGCGCCTCGACGCTGATCGGGATCTTCATCGGCGCCCCGCTCGTCGGGATCCTCACCGACCGCGTCGGGCGCCGGGTCCCGTTCACGATCGACATTCTGTTCTTCATCGTGCTCGGGCTCGCGCAGCTGATCGTGACCGGCACCTGGACGCTGTTCGCGGTGAGGCTGCTCCTCGGGATCGCGATCGGCGCCGAGTACTCGATCGGCGCCGCGATGATGTCCGAGCTGTCCCCGTCCAAGGGCCGCGGGAGCCGCTTGGCGTGGCTGCAGGTCTGCTGGTACGTCGGCTACCTGCTCGCGGTGATCGTCGGCTACTCGATGAGGAGCGCCGGCGTCGGCTGGCACCTGATCCTCGCGACCAGCGCGATCCCGGGGATCGTGACGATGTTCCTGCGCTGGGGGATGCCGGAGTCCCCGCGCTGGCTGCTCAGCCAGGACCGGGTCGAGGAGGCGAGACGAATCGTCAACGAGTACCTCGGCGGCGAGGCGTACTTCGAGAAGGAGGACCTCGGCGGCGAGGAAGCCAAGCCGGGCCACTACCGGGAGCTGTTCGCGCCGGAGATGCGCAAGCGCACGACGTTCGCGTGCGTGTTCTGGTTCTGCATCGTCGCCCCGTACTTCGCAATCTTCACCTTCGCGCCGCTGGTGTTCGACTCGCTGCACATCTCCGATCAGCGGACCGCGACGATCGCCGCCAACGGGATCGCGGCGGTGGGCTCGCTGCTCGGGATGCTGCTGATCGAGCGCGTCGGGCGCCGGCCGATGCTGATCGTCGCGTTCTGGGTGACCGCGGTCTGCCTGTTCGTGATCGGCGGCTGGAGCGCCGCGCCGGGGATGGTCGTGGTGGTCTGCTTCGGCGTGTTCTCGCTGTTCAACGCCGGCGGCGGGAACCTCACCGGCGTCTACCCGGCGGAGCTGTTCCCGTCCGAGCTGCGCTCCTCCGGGGTCGGGCTGGCCGCGGCGTTCAGCCGGATCGGCGCCGCCGCGGGCACGTTCCTGTTGCCGATCGGGATCGCGGACATCGGGATCGGTCCGAGCGTCTGCGTCGGCGGTGCGATATGCGTGATCGGCGCCGTGATCTCGCACCTGTGGGCGCCCGAGACCACGGGCGCGTCGCTGACGCGGACCGCGTCGGACGCCGCGCCGCTGGCGCCCGACGCCGCCGGGGTGCAACCGCTGATTTGACCGGCGCTCCCGCCGGCTACTCCGGCGTCAGCGTCCAGGTCGGCAGCTGCGCCAGTGCCGCGCGGTACTTGCGCGAGTGGATCGGCCGGAAGAACATCGACCACGTCGTGGCCGCGATCGCGACGATGATCAGACCGCCGAGCGCCTTGCCGACGAGCACCCCGGCGACGATGCAGGCCAACGCGACGACGCTGATCGCCAGCGGCACCCGCCGGTAGCGCAGCTGCGTGGCGCGGATCGCGGCGTACTGCTCAAGCGGAATCTGGTGGGTGTCCCAGGTCCGCCCGCAGGCTTCGCAGGTCCAACGTTCGCCGTAGGCGAGATACCGCTTCTCGCCGCACCGGCACGAGACGGTGATCTTCGGTCCGCGCACGGTCGGTTCAAGGGTTGTGCCACTCATGTGAGCATTTTCCCTCCAGCCGGACACCACGACTCAGTGCGCCGGTGCCTCCCAGCCCTCGAGCACCGAGGGCTGGTAGTCGGCGCCGACCGTCCGCGACCCCGCCACCCATGGCCCGAGCTCGGGTTGGGCGAACTTGGCGTGGCGCTCTTTCAGCTTGATCCCGTACGAGTTGCCCGATTGCAGGTGCTTGATCAGCACCTTGCGCGCGAGCTCGTCCTCGCGGCCGGCCGGGATCTCGAAATAGATCTTGATGAACGAGTTGGAGTAGCGGTCGAACACCGCCGGCACCCCGTCCTCGACCAGCA
>Ga0302325_10016233_pt1 | contig 15792 bp, 17 predicted proteins | sample Palsa_T0_2_FD_201948 | JGI IMG/M metagenome (GOLD analysis project Ga0302325, IMG submission 201948) | Peat permafrost microbial communities from Stordalen Mire near Abisko, Sweden - Palsa_T0_2 | ecosystem: Environmental > Terrestrial > Soil > Palsa > Peat permafrost | place: Sweden: Abisko...
TTTTCACCGGTCGAGTTCTTATTCACGCTTCTTCACAATCGTTGATCAGATACAAGTAAGCCCAGATGCTACATCGAAAGAGTCGAGAAGCAGAGGTTGCTGCCTCTTGAAGGCCCAAGCGAGGTCTCAGCAGCCTTAGACTCACGTCACGTGCTTTGTTCTTGGGAGTTACACAACTCGTGCCCCTAAAAAGAGGAAGAAGACGAGTTTCTCTGGTTTCTACTGCCTGGTTGTCAATTCAGAGAACAAGGTTTGAAGGGTTGATCAAAGTATCACGTGATTGATGGTCACTCTTTCCACCTATCTGGAGGCTAGGCTGTAGTCATTGTTGGTCACAGCATATCTACATTCTCGCCTTCAAGACCCGATTTGTTTTCGATGGCTCAAGTTAATATTTCACTACCTTCGTTCACATTCAGTGCAACTACATGAGCAACTCCTCGCGTTGTGATGCTATCTATTTATGGACAAGCCCCCAACCATGGAGTAAAGTATGTTCCATCAAAGTCCTACTCCTGCATTTCGACCAGTATTTCTAAATGACGAACGGATTCTAGTGCCCAAAAGCTCCGGATACCCTCCCCACACTTCGACAAGTGAAGGACCGCTTGTGGTTGTTCCAATTGAGGTTCCCCAACGTGCTCGACACCCCGTGAGACAAAGTGCAGCGGGGGTTCCAAACATGTGAAGTTGAGCCTCTCGGGGCCCTGTGTTGTTAATTGGGTTTTCGAGGGATTGTAACGACCATTTTCTTTGGCCAAAGACCGAGGTCACATTGGCTGAAGGGAAGAACTTCCATCTATTTACTGATCTCTGGGAGACCTGATTCGGTACCGGGAACACCTCGCGGAAGAAAGGCGATTAGTGGTGTGTTAAACAAAAACAGATAAATTGCCATGCCGAATCCTCTTCTTTGAGGATCGATGGGAATCATCTCAGCCCCGGTGCAAAGCGACGATCACTTGATCATGCAGTGGAAAACATCTGGCGTAGGTCTTTACCAGGCATTGCGAGGGAAGAAAAGCCTTCTTAGGGCTCGGGGTTTCCTTCAAGAGAATGCCATAACTACTCGCTTCGACTGAGAAGCATGAATGTCCACTTGGATTCAGCAAAGCCCTCTTTGCCAGAGACGGCACACCTGGAGAACGAAGCTGTCCTGCCATAGCTCCATTCTGCTGAGTAGCTGACGCCATCGACTTCTTGAGAAAACATTTGGGACCATTCGCAGGATTTGGGAACAGCCTTCTGATCCACAGTAAGTCTCAGGCACAGCTCTATTATGTGATCAGCCTCACACCTCGCCTTGCTTGAAATTTGAGTAAGGCGTTGCGAACTACATACTCAAGGGTGCAGAAGCTTCATCCACAGCCAAGGATGAACATTAACATGAGAAATTTCAGCAGCAACTGTTCAAAACTCGACTGCGATGCCTTGGCGGTGGTGGAATCGCCTTGCGGCTTTCTTAAAAAGGAATGTCCACACTTGGAGACTGGCCTCATGCAGGCTGTCACTTCGATAGTCTGGATATACGACACGATGGCCAGTTGAATGGAATACCATTCGTCCATTCGTGGATGAGAACAAGAAGAACCCCTGCATTTAGAAAGTTGCCCTCCGGTCTGGAGAATACTGAGCAGTCCACCCAGCTTCGAACGTTTGAGCACCTTCAGGGCTTCCCCCACTAGCCTCATCATCCACCGCCTGGTTCTGGTGCTTCGGCCCAGCCTCGTTCAGACTTCCGTCTCTCTCACCGACTATCAAGATCCATTTGCTGCCAACCGCCCCAACCACGAGGCTTGAAATTGAATCATTGCGATGTGTTCACATGTGCTTACTCGGTAGGAGGCCAGGACCCGACTCCTGCGCACATGAGGATGCAGCCGGCCAACAGATCGTGGTGTTTTCTTTCGTTTCTACAATGGCCGCGCAGATTCCGTGATACCAGCGCCACCTGGTTGAAGTGATAGGACTCGGAAATGGAAGGCTTCTTCAGCCGGGCGCACTACGGGTAATGGCTCTGCAACGCTGCGATAGCGAGGTCATCGATAGGTTTGGTTGTTGCTGCGGGATATGCGGGAGATTTCCAATCACCTCCAATGGTCACCACACTTGCTGCATGTGCCGCCAACGCATCAGAGACCGAGCATGTCCCTCACAATCGCTTGGTCGAGCGAGAGGAGATGCGAGAATGGCCCGGAACCGACTGCGTTGAGGAACCTTTTTTTGGAGTTGGCTTTCCAGCTAGCTCCCCTGAGCATCATTCAACTTTGGCTGCTCTCGGCACGATCTTCAAGAGATCATCATTTCAGCCTTGTCGGAAAGCGGTAACTAGACAGTCTATGAGCTCACGGCGATTCGACTTTACCAGGAATGGGTTGAAACTCTGGCCCGGGCCGGCGGCAGACTTCGCACCCTCGGTGCGCCATTTTTCTCATGCTCTACAGCAGGGAAAGTAGCTGACAGCGGGCTGTGGACGATGCTGCGCATGCGAGCCTTCACCGTCATTGGCGTCAATTGCATGCTATCCTTGGCAACAGCTATCGATGCTTCGACGGCAATGTTTTTGTGAGGTCCTACTCGCCGCGTGCTGGTGAATCTGGTCGCAGGGCGGTGGCCTCCTGTGCCAAATCCTGAATCTGCGCACACCGAGCTCGAATCAGAGTAGCTGGGCTCACTGATTCGTGACATGTGCTGCACGAACACAAAAGCATCACGTCCGCTAGCTCTGGCCGAATCCATGCTTTTCCAACCAAAATCCTTGGACGGCGGGACTGCAGACGGCCCGCAATTCTTTGCGACTTGATAAGTTGGATAAAGTCGGCCACGTCTGACAGCTCATCACTGTCTCACGCAATCCTCAGCTACGCGAGTGCCTTAAGTGTGCCCAACCCCCCACTTGCTCTTTGCACCACAACTCCCATCTTCTTTCCTCAATTTCATCCTCCTACCCATATGCATCGAACTTCGCTATATTGCAGGACCACTACCACCGACCTTACTGCTTGCTATCAGCCAAGGCACCTGGAATCACGACCATCAGCTTCAACACCATTCTACTTCGGCCGCTGGCTCAAGTGAATTCGCCCCTAAAACAACAACAACTCGATCCAGAGGAGAACCAGCTTTTTCTTTCTGTCTTCAGGACCATTTGTGCTTCCCAATGACTTGTGTGGAAACTCGGACCGTTGGGCTACATCAGCCGGACAAAATGGCCGGACTCCAAAAGCATCCGAGGACCAAGGCTGCCGCCAGGTATATTCTTTTTTCTATCACGCTTGTTTTTGAAATTTTTGCAATGTTCGAGAATATTTTGTTGTCCGAAAAAAATGTTTCCCTTTTCTTCACGCAACCAACATCTCCGGATTCTCTGGATACCAGTCCACTTTCCCGGCCCGCTCAGCTATTCCGGCTCCCCAGGGGGTTTCTTTCTCGTGTTGTCATTCACACCCTGCCAAAGGCTCTATCATGTGACCTGCCCACCCGTGACAGGATTTCATCCAAGGCCCCGGCGAAATATGGCCTGTGGTAAGTAGCACAGTCAGCAAATACTTCATATGGAAATGGCTCCAGATGGCTCCAAGCCAGAGAAATCCAAGGAACTCCGTTGACCGTTGGGGACGGTTCAGATTTGTCCAATCAGGAATACAATGGGATTGTCCATCACAGCTCCCAGCTGCGTCACGTGTCGACTTCAGACGAACCGTCTTGGATCGGGATGTGGTCTGCAAAGCCTTGCTGACACATCAATTCACGCCAACAGTTGTGAATATCAACACACATATGTTCACACTGTCCATGACGATACCCGGCCGCCAGGCTAGTGTAATCTGTCACTGCAATTAATTATTGCATGCAGCCGCACAGGAGTTTACTTTTCGACTTGCCTCAGGATTATCGTCAACACATCCAGACAGGAACCATGTGCAGGTCCACCTATGGATAGGCCGTGTGCTTTCATTCCACGATTTCCGCAGGAATCCAGCAGGAGATGAACATTGATCCGTCGCCGTCGACGAGGACGGACCCGCACAGGCCAGTGCTGGGTTCCGTCGGGCACAATTATGCCTATGAGTACGTACACCTGCTCAACGCCTAATTGGTGTCTTGCATGCTACCCCTTATTCGCGAACGAGCATACACTAACCATTACTTCGTGTTGTTCTCCTCGCAGACATCTGCCCTTGGATCATTGGACCGCCCATTCCTGGATATTGAGATGCCTCTTAGGATACTTTAGACTACCCCGCCTCTGGCTCTCTCCTTGCTCTCGGCTCGTAGAATTCAACCAACTCCATGGGAATATTTGCACCATGGATCCGCTGCTCACCATAGCGACATCCCCCTGGTCTGTAGCCACGCACGTAACCCCTAGTCGAGGTGTCATCATGCTGACCCAACAAGTTTTAGGTGCCTTCGAATCTGATGTTGCGTCTTTGTTGCTTTTGTTTTATTGATTTGCAATATATGTTATGACATAATGGTTGCACAACACACTGACCATCTCTGTGTAGCGGCTACAATCTTCCGAATGGAACTGTCCGTGGAATGCCTTCATTTTCTTTGCCTCAAAAAGGACCTGCCCAGGGTCAAACCAGTGGAACTTTCTGGAACGGTGAAGGTGAACAGAACTTCCACCAAGATCCAATATCGCCCCATGGAATTACCCAAAATGGATTTTCTGACTCTCTCAACTCGTTCCACCTTTCCCAAGAGGCTCAATCCGGTCATGACCATGGCCGTGGATCATTCTCAGGTTCCTCAAGGTCTCTATGGAACACAGAACTCTGTTCAACCGAGATGTCACGACAACTGTCCACAGATTCAATAGGAGCCCAATCCCAAGGGACCACTTACTCGAGTGCATACCCGTTCGATCAGATCCGATCAGCGAGTATGTATCCCGATGACTCTCAGATATTGTATCATGTACCATCGGTAAGGTCAGATGGCTCAGATAGGTCAAATAGCCCTGTCGAATTGTTTCCTGTCACACATCAGGATCTTCCGGAATTCGAGAATTTTTCGTACCAGAATGGAGAGGACTCATCTGTGGCCCACTCGATGTTCCAGAGGAACTCTATGGCCGGTATTGCAACGCCTGCAAATGCTACCATGGCATCAGGACCATACAGTATATTTACTACCTCTGGGGATGAGATGTTTGTATCGAACTCGCTGCCAAGTCAAGTTTCAGTATCAAGGGAATCCTTGTCGTTCCCTCCTAGTGCGATGATGAACTCTCCGGAAATGTGGGAGCCTGATTTCCTGGACTCCCAAAGGTCTTCCCCAACATTGCATGAGGATCCCTTGGCGCTGCCACCGCCATACATGATGACATCAACAACAAACAGCCCTTTGGACTACTCACCAAGTCTTGATGGCCTTTCTCCAAGGTACGTTGAGGACTTTGCAGATTTGGTGGAACCTGCCCCTTACACAACGACTGGTGACAGGGTAACAAGGAAACCTATTGGCCCCCGGCAATCCAAAGTGACCAGCGACTCCAGACGTACACGTGTGGCTGGATCTTCTGAGACCTCCGACGAGTCCTTCCACAAGCTAGTTGGCCGCTCAAGTCTGGAGCTTGACAACACTGCTCGGGAGCATCCGCTCTACCATAATGTGGCCCCCAAGGCCGATGGCCTGTATCACTGCCCATTTGAGGATGACCCAAAGATGAACTGCACCCACAAGCCCGAAAAACTCAAGTGCAACTACGAGTATGCTCCTCGCCTTTCTTTTGTTTTCCCCTGCTTCCAACGCTAACCACCTGATGTGTACTAGCAAATTCGTGGATTCTCACTTGAAGCCATACAAATGTAAGGTCAACACCTGCAAGGAACTCTGCTTTTCTTCCACGGCTTGCCTGCTCCGCCATGAGCGCGAAGCTCATGCTATGCATGGACACGGCGACAAACCTTTCCTCTGCACCTATGAAGGTTGTGAGCGAGGAGTTCCTGGAAATGGCTTCCCACGCCACTGGAATCTCAGGGATCATATGAAGCGAGTTCACAATGACCCCGGACAACCTTCCAAAAGCAATGCCTCTACATCTCCCCCAGCCTCTGGGCCTCCAGCCAGAAACAGGAAGCGTAAGGCAAGTGATCTTACAGCCGAGAGCCCATTCACGGAGAAGCCCCAGAAGAGGAACGCCACTCCACCGGCTGTGATCCCCCAGCCGCAGGAACCAAGCCTGGTTGATCGCTACCACGAGAAGTATGAGATACTTCTGGAGACTGTTGCACAGCTTAAAGATCCGAAGAATACAGAAAATATGGAGTTGCTCCGCAATGCGAATGCGCACATCAAGGTAATGGTTCAGACAACCCAGCGGATCCATTCCGCTCCAGCTATTGGGCAGAACTTCAATCAGCAATCCGGCTGAAGGAACACTCCACCCGCTAAACAAGGACTTTGTGAGTACTGACAGATGAACTGATCTCCGAACCCCCTCTGTTGCCTTATTCGTGTTTGGAACCATGCTAACCACCCGTCTACGCAAAGATATACCCACCTCGAAAGTGACCTCGACACTCGGATCCTTCAGGCGCAAGGAGAGAGTACAGTGGTCCCCAGAACGCGTACTTGACATAAGGATATCGACAGTCTAAGTCATGGACCAGTCATGCAACCTACATATTCCCATGGATACTGCCGTTGGAAGCCCATTGAATCCAAGAACAAGGAGATTGAATTTGCCAGGGATGATTGCCGGGACAGACATTCCGAGGAGATGCCGTATGGATGCCGTGGATTTATTTGCCGGAAATTTTGATGCCGGATGCCATGGATGTTGCCCACGCGGATCGGAGGTCAAGATGGATGATGAATGGTGGATGATTAGTAGCTAGGATAGTATTAGGATAGATTGAGGGTCGATGCCTCGAGAGTTAGATTGTTTTTGCTTGCGAGTTTGGTTCGCTGTTGCTTGCTCCATTAGCTTTGAGTTTGATACTTGATGACTTAGAAAGAGGAGGAGGAAGCGCTGCGGCGCATTACTGGTGACAATGAGAAAGATGATGACGGCGGTAAATCTCGAATTGCTTGATATTTAGATAGACCGTGAATCAAGTTCACGTTTGTTTTTGCCCTGACGTCCCAAGGTGACTTGACTCTCCCATGGATAAGACATCCTTGTGCCTCCTCCATGTCCAGAACCCTCCTATAACCTCACAAGCAGGCGAATCATTAACGACTTCCGGTTTCGAATTTCCTCCTCGCCAGGGTCACCTGATGAGGTGGTATAAACTTCTCGTTAAGGTGTAAGAGCCGGGGCGACCCGAAAAACCAGTTCATCCAAACTTATCCATGGCGGTTCCTGGATTTTCGTTCCAAGCAAAACGCTCCTACCAAAAAGCGAACTACTCCCCAGGGATTCTTCATCGGTTAGGTTGCTCAACTACCCTTGAAAAAACGTCGGCTCCAAGTCGACTGTCGTAATTTTCGTGATGTCGCTGCATTGAAGATCCTTAAGTTTAGGGTCTTGTGGACCTATATCGCAGCCACCACAACTGGTAACCCCAAGACCCCCGAAGATGTCCCATGATCCGTTGATCCAAGCGTTCTATGCTGGTTCACAGACGCCATCGAACTAATAGCACTCGGTCATATTATAGCATGGAAACTGAATAGAAGAAAATATGCCCGTGTGCTGTTCAGAAGCTACAAGTGGATTACAGCATGTTTTGGTTCTGAAAACCGTAGCGGGGCAGCAACAGCCAATTTGGTGTTTGGTTCTATACAGTACCTATTATGGGCCTTGCTTCGCCTAAATAAATAGGGGGGCGAGGGAAATCGCCCTCGGCAAATTGGCCTTCATTAATGGCACACCTTTGCATACGCTGATGTCGTATACTGCGATCGTTGACTAAGAGAGTACCTAGGGTCTAAAACATTATCGCTCCACCCCTGGTTCTCCTCGAGATTGAGTGCTCTTTCCCATTAGGTTGTGAATCAAATAGCTGCCACGTGATCTACCCCGCGCACCCCCACTATAGAGATAAAGAGCTGGATGAATCTGCATGGATGTATACAGTACAATTTTAGGGAATCAGATAATATTCGGATCTACTACATTGTACTTAGATCATCCTTTCTATCGAAAGTTAATGTCAGTCTGCTGGAGAATATCGATACAGAACTAGACATTATGGAGGAGAAGCCTGTAGTTGCAAGCATGAGCAATGAAATCATTCTCAGCATTGAAGATCTTCAGAGAGAAGGATCAAAGAAGCTTCCCAGCTTTAAACGAGGCAGGCCATCTCTTCCTTGTCTTTTAACTCTCTTCAAAACACCTTCATGTCAACCCATTCTCGAAAACTCTAATAATCCAAACAGAATTCTTCAACTCCGGTTCCACAGGCCAAATAACCGTACACGAGAACTCCACCGCCTACCTGAAATACCGTCTCCGCTCTCGAGTTCTCCGAGATGTCTCAAAAGCCGACACCAGCACGGTCGTTCTGGGAAAAAAGATTTCCTTCCCTCTCTGCGTCTCTCCAGCTGGTATCCAAGCCATGGCTCATCCAGACGGAGAGCTAGCAACTAGCCGCGCCTGCGCAAAACGCGTTATAAACATGGGAATCTCTTCATACTCCAACTATTCCGTTGAAGAAGTAATCCAGGCTGGGCGAGAAGTGGGGAATATGGCGCATGTGATGCAGCTGTACACCATGAAAGACAGAGCCATGGAAGAAAGGATCATCAAGCGTGCAGAAGCAGCAGGCTGTAAAGCTATCTTTCTCACAGCAGATAGTCCCGTACTGGGAGTCAGGTACAACGAGTGGAGGAACGACTTCCGCACTCCAGACGGTCTGGGATTCCCTATGATCGAGAGGACGTCTGAGCAAATCATGGCGCAGACGCACGATAGTGGATTCATGGCTTTCAATTCTGATAGCCATTCCTGGGCGGATGACATTCCTTGGATCAGAAGCCGGACGAAGATGGAGATCTGGATCAAGGGAGTCCTCACTGCGGAGGATGTTTTGTTGGCGAGGGAGTATGGGTGTGAGGGCGTGATTGTTAGTAACCATGGGGGCAGACAGTTGGATGGTACAGTGGCTACGATTGATGCGCTGCCTGAGTGTGTGGAGGCGGCGAATGGGAAGATTAGGGTACATGTTGACGGAGGGATTAGAAACGGCGCGGATATCTTTAAGGCCATAGCTCTTGGGGCCGAGTGCTGTTGGATTGGACGACCTGTGATCTGGGGTCTAGCTGTGCGTTTTCTGAAAATGAATCTGGGATTGTGCTAACTTTTCTAGTACGATGGCCAAAATGGGGTGGAAAAGTGCTTGGATATTCTGTATGATGAATTCAGGCGCTGCATGATGTTGACCGGCTGCACAAAGATTTCGGATATTTCCAAGGCCTCTCTGGGTATCGTTCGAGCAGATGGCCCTCTAGCACGCCTATGAGCACTCTGATATTCTAGAACGTCCGGGATCGAATGGAGTGTCGATCTTGATGTGAAATGCCACGAGGAAGCATCGTGAAGAGGAAACTTTTGAAGTGTACAGCTTTGACTTGAGACCACTGGAGATGAGTCCGCATTTTCTGTATTCTTCGAGCTAAAGCAAAGTACAAACTAACTGATTTTGCACTTATTTGGACTGGGGAAATCATGTATATCAGTCCACTCCACTTAGCATAATCCCCGAAACTAGCATATCATAAGAAGGCTCAAAACCCTTGCACTTCTTAAGCCTTGATACCAGTTCTCCATCCAACCTTCATGATTGTCTCCATTCTATGTTCAGTGGAGTTCCTTACCAAGTCCTCATCGAGTGCGACCTCTCCCGGAGGATACAAAACAATGACGGTGCTTCCTCCGTAGTAGAAAGCTCCCAAGCATTGGCCTCTTCTAACCTCTGTTCCAATGGTGTCAACTCCTCCCACGTATTTGATGCTTCCAACTAGCATTGCTCCAACAGCCACCAGTGCAATGGGTGAACCAGTCGAAGATCGTTTGAGAGTCATGACCGAGCGCTTGTTTTCGCAGAACACGTCCAATGTACCTGGTTCATTGATAGCTTGAGGATTGACTGTATAGTATGTACCTGGTATGTCCTTAATGCTGCGAACAGTCCCGGAAACTGGGGCATGCCATCTGTGATAATCTTGTGGGGCAAGTCGAGCAATAACGATCGAACCTCCATCGAACTGCGCTGCAAGCTCAGCATCCCCAAGAAGACGCTCGAGAGTAAAGCCAAATCCCTTGATCCAATATTTTGTAGCCAAGTCAATGCTTGGGAATGCCGTCAAACGACAGTCTGCGGGGGAGGAGGTTACGAGGTCGTTCTCAGGCTCTGCGATGGGACGAGCAGACTCCTTGATCTCGCGTGCGAAGAAAGCATTAAATGTAGGGTATGCGTTTGGGTCAGGCTCGACCATCTCGTGGAGGGTGGGACCGAGTTGGAACGATTCAATGAAGGGAATTATGTGCTGCTTGCTCTCTGGAGAATCGTACTCCTTACCCATCTTCTCGCTTTGATCTTTTAGTAATTGAAGCGTCTTCTTCCAATGCAAAGCTTTCTCCTGCTCAGAGCCATAGTATAGCAAATGCATTCCCACTCGCACGTAGATGCTCATCGCCTCCCATGTCTTCTCTCCAGTCTGACGGTCGAGGACGTAATTGCCCAAGTGGAACTTGTTCTCGACGCTTTGGATAGTGCCTTGCGGCAAGAACTTCGATAGCCAGGCATGTGACTCGGCGGAGGTTGATGAGCCATGGATATGGGAGGTCGGAGGTTGATTGTGATTCTCTGCTCTCGTGGTAAGCTCTTCCAGGGCGCCTGCGCTGGCACTGTACCCCTCGTCGGTGAGCGGATGAGGTTCGTAATCGAGCACTTTGTCGTCGACCGGGCCTTCCATGTTGATTGAATGCGATTGGGGTTCAGTGAAGTAAGAGGCAACTCGCAAGTTGTGTTCAGGGAAGCTGAAACCTACCGTGAGTGGGAGGGGAAGGTCTACCTTTAATGGGCCTGGATACTCGTAGTGCCCCTCTTTGTGGCTGATCTGGATGGTGCATAGATCCTTGCTTTTGATGTCAGAGAGTGCTTGCAGTTGCGCTGGTCAAACCAGGCATCAAATCAAGAGAAGGCACAATTGGTCTCAACCAACCAAGGTTAGGAGGAGAATAGTTGGCGGAATGTGGATCTCGCGCAAACAAGCAACCTGGTGATGTCTTGGCAAAAACAAGCTTTCCTCCCCTGAACTTTCTCCAGCCACAGCCCGACCAGAGTCCACGTGACTCTTATCAACCACATCGTTATCAAGCCACATTTATTATTTTGAGGCTGCTTCACAGCTCGAAACATCCGCATCTACAGCAAACGGTTTCCTTATCACTATCACCGCAATCATGGCTCGCCTTTCGACTGTGAACAGCCCCGCTCCGGATCCGACTGCAGTCAACCTCACACGCATGATCGCGCGATTACAACAGATCCTTATTTCTCCAGATCAAGGCACAGAGTCCAAACTCCGGAGTTCGAGCTTGGAGAGGGACAAAGTTGGGACGGTAAGGCATACTTCCTCTTTGTTTTGTACAACACGAACCTTATTGTAACTGCAGAATATCGAACACGCCCGCTCCCTCCTCCTCAAGCTAGAACAAGACGCGCAGAACATTAAAGTCCAAACGCGGAAACAAGAAACACAAGTTGAGCTTTCTAAGAAACGAGAGGCGATCCAAAGATTGAGTGAGCGACTAGATGAGCTCAATGAAGTCAGTTCTTTCTCATTCACCAATGCATAACATACACTGATCATGAGCAGTTGGGCGCAAACGATGACCAAGAAGATGACTCGTCAGAAGGAGAAGACCTGCTGGGCGAAGACACCCCCTCAGAAGAAACCGATTCCCATTCCCACGCTTCACATATCGAACCTCAATCCAACACTCCCTCTCCACTGCAAGCCACGTCTCCCACTTTGCTCCCGACAGAACCTGCCCCTCTGCAACCAGCGATACATCCCACACCCGACTTTCCTCCATCACAACTATCGCCCGAACCAGAATCCACACTTCGCTCCCGTACCCCACGCTCCGAACGAGCAGAGCTCCTCTCAACCACTACCGGTTCCTCCATTTCCCATACATCTGAAGCCCTTCTCACACATAACCGTACGGAACAAGAATCGTTGACAGCCTCCCTCCTTTCAATGGCCTCGCAACTAAAAGCTAGCTCCCAAGCCTTCGCTAGCTCCCTCGATGCAGAGAAAACCATTCTTGACTCAGCCGCGTCGGGCCTAGATAAAAATGAGCAGGGTATGGAAGCTGCGCAGAAGAGAGTCGGGGCTCTGAGAAAATTGACGGAAGGGAGGGGCTGGTGGGGTAGGATGTTGATGTATGCGTGGATCGCGGGGTTGATGGTTATTGCTCTTATGGTTGTGTTTGTGATGCCCAAGTTGCGGTTTTAGTTCGGTCTCATGCCAATTGAGCCATGGGAATCTGTTGGATGGCGATGAGTTATGCACGTGTTGGGAGCGGCTGGAGTTTTGGGTAACAACATGGGGAGGAGTTATGGTGAAGGGTGACTTTGCTGAGATGAACCAACAGCGTACGATCATTTATTTATACCAATGAAAGTAATGTTTTGATTAGGAATTCTATGGTAACTATTTGCGTCCATATGTCCGGCGCGTAAAGACACTGGGCGATGCTGTGGGCGGATGAAATCCACCTCATCATGATTGCAATGCAGACTTGTTGAAGAGACCTGCAAACCTCTGCCTCATAGAGATCTTATGCTCAAAACATCCAGGACAGCCCACGAAATAGCCATCAAGCCTGTAATGTTTCCCCTTCCCTATCTCTATGTTGAAAATCCATCGAAACCACAAAACAAGGGAAATGGAGAAAACCATAGATCACCTATCAAATGAGAACTCCTCTCCAACTCACTTTCGGTATTTCAGCCACTGAGGAAATATTCCACTCCCTTTAGGCCGCTGAGCAGCTTCCAGCAGTATAAGGCTGAGAAGCAGTTCCACTCGTCACCTAATCCGAAAGACAGATAAGTCCCTGTGGTGTTCTTGCTCTCACGATGTCATCAAACCCACAACCCGCTCCATCACTCCATTGACTTCCTTGAGTCGTGATCAGAGTTCGCTCCGTCTCACCACTGTCCTCGCTTCTGCTGCTGCTACCCATCACGCCAGATCCACCACCAATGCTGCTGGTAAAGCTGGCCTCGAAACTGCCGCCAAAGCCACCACCAAGCTCCTCATGCTCGGACTCATCTCTCGACTCACTAGAAATACTGATTACACTCCGTCCTTTACTCTCGTTTCTCGAGTCGGTGGTTATCGTCAGCGCAGTCGTACCACCCTCCTCAGAATCCTCATCTCCAACCTCACTATCTGTATCATAAACCACTTCTGCTTCCTTCTCACTCTCGCTCTCACCCTCTCCACTCTGCACCTCCTCACTGCTATCCCCTTCAACACTTTGCCTAACTCTCAACTCAGGCCTCACATACCCATCACACACAAACCCGACCGGTCTTCCCAAAATCGGAGGCGTATAAACGAAATAATCCTCAGGCATCTTTATGCCCTCCAGACGGTTATCCCACTCGATACCCGTCTTCTTGCGGAAGAAGTCTTTGAAGTAGAAGAAGGCCTCGGCGAAGGGCATTGGGTGGCAGTGTTCGCGGTAGTATGTTGTTTGGCGGTGGGAACGGGAGAGGATGCAGCCGGTCATGAAGTGGTGGGGTGGGCCGGCGTTGGACTCGAAGAGCTGGAATGAAAAGTTAGTTTGATAACGAAGAAGACGAGAAGGGGAAACACGGACGTAACAAGTATATTTTTCGAGATGGACTTTGCCGTCGATATTCACACGGGTGAGAGTTACTTTGTACTCGAAATGATCGAAGGGGTCGCAGTAAACATGATTAAGCTCTACTCGTGTAGTTAGATAGTTGTTTTGTGTTAATTTAGAGTGGCGAAGTACTCACTGTTATCAACCAAAGCCTTCGATGCTCTTGTTCCCTCTTCAAACTTTTTCCGATACGCAACATGGTCGGTAAATCCTTTCTTGATGCGGGCGATAGTTCGATCAAGAGTGTAAGGTCCCTCAGGCTTCAGGCTCTTCCTCAGCTTTGGGCCAAGGAGGCAGTCTTCAAGCCAATCGAAAACTACAATTTTGCATTGCTTTTTACCTAGGTCCCAGGCTTTGCGGACTGTTGTGGCAATGAGTTATGCTATTCCGGAAATATGAACTGAATACTTACCTTGCTCAGTGCGCTTCTTGTACTCTTCGATGGAGCAGATGAGGTGGGTGGTTTCTGGTCCGACTTTTTTCTCATAAGTACCCCCGTGAGCAGTGATCCACCTACTAATAGATTCATAAGTGATGGGCTGCGGGTCATTTTTGCTAGTAGTCATGATAGAACCAGCAATGCTCATAACCTTGCCTTTGAAGATCGCCTTCATAGGCCGCTCTTTCTTGGTTGCTGCCTTCCGAACCTGGATTGGGTTTGGTGTAACCCGTCGAGATGAACCGGAGGTGCCACGGGACTTGCGTGAAGCTGGCTTTCCAGAGCTAAACTTGAATTTGGGAGGCGCCATCGCAGAGGTTGTAAGTGGTACGAAATGTACCAATGAGATGATGGACAACGCTCGGCGGTGGAAAGATATGCTTGGTTATGTTGGTAAATGATGATGGGTCATTTAGGAAGAGGTGCCAAAGACAGAGGAGGAGGGGCGAATTGGTATGAGCTTCGGAGACTCAAAGCCGAACTAGGAAGGCCGAAATCACGACAACTTGAAGAAGAGAAAACTGTGATAAGGGATAAATATGAGAAATCTGCATGCAAAGGCAATGAAGTGTAGAGTTGTGGTGAAATGAACAGTGCAAGTCAGTGTTAGCATCTGAGGAGTTCAAAGCTTGCTTAATGTTCTCGGCTAGTAAAGGTGAAAAGGGGGACGAAGAGAAAGTGAAGGGACGGATTGTGTTTAGGACGATAGCAGATGTAGCAGATGGAATAATGAAATAGTCTGAACTTTTCCGTCAAGAGAATTTGAATGTCCCGAAAAGTTTGGTACTTTGAAATAGTTTCTCGATGTGCTTATTGCAGAAATCGAGTACATTGAGGATTCGCTTATGGTTCCAATGTTAATTCAATAGACATGAAAGTATGTTTTCCCTAGATAGGGCCCTAGGAGAAAGCAAACAACCCCCCCTCAGGAGACGATGCTGGTGGGCACATGCACATACAGAGGCAGAAACACGCAATAACAATGCAGACAACAAAGGACCAGACTTGCTGCAACATAGAAAGATATTGGATCCAAGGAACCGAAGGCAAACGACTTGTTGGATAATTGGATTTCTAGTGCTTTTGACTCTACCGAACGCCTCTAGCCGCCTTTATAAATGCGTGTATCTTCGCAACACTTTGAACGCCATTTTCTTCAACCCCGCTGCTAACATCAACGCCGATGATCCTGTCACTTAGTTCGCTAGCAGCATGTACTGCATCAGCAACATTTTCTGGATTCAGTCCACCAGCAAGTAATACTCGGAGCTCAGAGTCTTCAGTGAGAACGGCCTTGACGTCGCCCATGTCTAGCTTCTGACCAGTTCCACCAGAGCCAGAATCAAGCAAAGGCACGGTGTGATAGCCTCGCTTTCCCAGTCCTGGTTGGCCAGGCTTGAAGCTTCGGATCACCGGAACAGGGATCAAATTTGCCCACTCGAGGGGTTCATCGCCGTGGAGCTGGATAATGTCGAGCTCATAGGCTTTCTGAAGCTCCAGCACCTCTTCAAGTGGCTGATTTTGG
>Ga0302325_10016234_pt1 | contig 15791 bp, 13 predicted proteins | sample Palsa_T0_2_FD_201948 | JGI IMG/M metagenome (GOLD analysis project Ga0302325, IMG submission 201948) | Peat permafrost microbial communities from Stordalen Mire near Abisko, Sweden - Palsa_T0_2 | ecosystem: Environmental > Terrestrial > Soil > Palsa > Peat permafrost | place: Sweden: Abisko...
ACCGCGCGACGCCAGCCGGTCGACACACTGCCTGACGATCTTCAGTGACTGCTCCATCTCGTCCATCTTGATCACGTACCGGCCGTACGCGTCGCACGTGTCGGTGACAGGCACGTCGAAGTCGTAGGTCTCATAGCCGCAGTACGGCTGGGACTTGCGCAGGTCCCAGGGCAGCCCGGTTGACCTCAGCATGGGGCCGGTCACGCTGAGGGCCATGCAGCTCGCCAGGTCCAGGTAGGCGATGCCCTTCATCCGGCCGATGAAGATCGAGTTAGCGTCCATCAGAGCGCGCAGGTCATGGACGAGTTTCGGGGCACTGCCAAGGAACGCGCTGACCGCCTCGATAGCGCCCGGAGGCAGGTCCTGCGCCACGCCGCCCGGCCGGATGTAGGCGTGGTTCATCCGCAGTCCGGTGATCAGCTCAAACAGGTCAAGGACGCGTTCGCGCATGCGCACGCCCTGCATGAAAATCGTGGTCGCGCCGAGTTCCAGGCCCATCGGGCCGATCCCGCCCAGGTGCGACGAGATCCGGTTGAGCTCCATCATCATGACCCTGATGATCTGGGCTCGCTCGGGGATGCGGTCTTCGATGCCGAGCAGCCGTTCCACCGCGAGGCAGTACGCGGCCTCGTTGAAGAACGGCATGAGGTAGTCCATCCTGGTGCAGAAGGTGGTGCCCTGCGTCCAGGTGCGGAACTCCATGTTCTTCTCGATGCCGGTGTGCAGGTACCCGACGGCGGCCCGCACCTCGGAAACGGTCTCGCCCTCCAGCGTCAGGATCAGCCGGAGTACCCCGTGGGTGGACGGGTGCTGCGGGCCCATGTTGATGACGATCCGTTCGCCGCTCTCGAAGTCCCTGGCCTCGTTGGCGGCGGCGACGATCTCGTCCCAGTCCTCGCCGGAGGCCGTATAGACCCGGCCCTCCGCGGCGTCGGAGTCAGCGTCGCTCGCGCCGGCCGGCGCGTGCGGCGGCTGCGCATGCGTCATGAGTAGTGCCTCCGCTCGTCGGGAGCCGGGATCTTCGCGCCGCGGTACTCGACCGGGATGCCGCCGAGCGGGTAGTCCTTGCGCTGCGGGTGACCCTTCCAGTCATCTGGCATCTCGATCCTGGTGAGCGCCGGATGGCCGTCGAAGATGATCCCGAAGAAATCCCAGGTCTCCCGCTCGTGCCAGTTGCAGGCCGGGTACACGCCGACCAGCGAGGGAATGTGCGGGTCCGCGTCCGGCGCGCTCACCTCGAGCCGCACCCGGCGGTTGTGGGTGATGGACAGCAGGTGGTAAACGGCGTGCAGCTCACGGCCGGTGTCGTCGAGGTAGTGCACGCCGGAAACCCCGCTGCACAGTTCGAAACGCAACGCCGGGTCGTCCCGGAATTGTGCCGCCACCTCGGGCAGCCGCTCCCGGCGGACATGGAAGGTCAGCTCGCCCCGGTCCGCGACCACTCGCTCGATCGCGTCGGAGGCGTGGACCCCGGCTGCCTCCAGCGCCGCGCTGAGCGCGTCCGCGATGGCGTCGAAGTAGGAACCGTAAGGACGCGGGCTGTCGACTCCAGGCGCCTGGTGCACCCGCAGCAGGCCGAAACCCGAGGTGTCCGGCGTGTCCTGCACGCCGAACATGCCGGTGCGGATGACCGGCTCGGCCAGTCGCTCCTGGCCGAGCCGGGCGGGGAGGTTGGCATCGCCGGCGCCGGCACTTCCCTCACCGGATTGGGCCTCGCCGGATTGGGCCTCGCCTACGGGTGGCACCGGGCCCTGCGGGGCCGCAGATCCGTGGGTCTCCTCGGATCCTGCCTTACCGGGCTCGCCAGGCCCGCTCACAGCTCGGATTCCTCGGGTACGGCCAGGTGCAGCGGCGTGAGGTGCAGCCGCGCTTCCTCGAGCTCGGTGATCTGCCGGTCGCGGTTCTTGCCGAGCTTGGAGTTCATGATCTTGTCGTGCAGCTTGAGGATGGCGTCGAGCAGCATCTCCGGGCGCGGCGGGCAGCCGGGCAGGTAGATGTCCACCGGGATGATGTGATCCACGCCCTGCACGATCGCGTAGTTGTTGAACATGCCGCCGCTTGAGGCGCACACGCCCATCGAGATGACCCACTTGGGGTCGGACATCTGGTCGTAGATCTGCCTCGTCACCGGGGCCATCTTCTGGCTGAGCCGGCCGGCCACGATCATCAGGTCCGCCTGCCGCGGGGTGTTCGACGCGCGCTCCATGCCGAACCTGGCCAGGTCGTGCTTGGGGCCGCCGGTCATCATCAGCTCGATGGCGCAGCAGGCCAGGCCGAAGGTGGCCGGCCACACCGAACGCGCCCGGGCCCAGCCCGCCGCCTTCTCCACGGAGGTCAGCAGCACGCCGCTCGGCAGCTTGTCTTCGATACCCATGGCTCTAATCCCATTCCAGGCCGCCGCGCCGCCAGATGTACGCGTACGCGACCAGCACAGTGATGACGAAGGTGACCATCTCGACCAGGCCGAAGGCGCCGAGCTTGTTGAAGGTAACCGCCCAGGGATACAGGAAAATGATCTCGATGTCGAACACGATGAACAGCATCGCGGTCAGGTAGTACTTGACCGGGACCCGGCCCCCGTCGGGCGGCGTCGGCGTCGGCTCGATGCCGCACTCGTAGCTCTCCAGCTTGGCCCGGTTCCACCGCTTCGGCCCGGCTTGGGTGCCCATGAAGACGGAAAAGCTGGCGAAGCCGAGGGCGAGCACGGCCAGCACAAAGATCGGAACGTAAAGCCTCATCGACGTTCACTCCCTCCACGGGCCGGATGCCAACGTCGTCTTATCCTAGGGACTACCTGCATAGCTACTCACTCAGGGTTAGGTGCGAGTTTGGACAGACCGTTGACCAGCCGGTCTGCCGCGTCTCCACGCGGGTCGGTCAGGTTCGCGAGCAGCTTGATCGCGAACCGCATCAGCGCGGGCCTGGACATGCCGTGCTTGGTCGCGAAGTGCATCAGATGCGGCCGGCCGATGGCTTTCACGAAGACGCGGCCGAGGGTGTAGTAGCCGCCGTACGCCTGGCTGAGCGCGCGCGGATACCCGGCCAGCACCTGCTCGGCCTCCGCCCGGCGCGGCCGCGCGAGCGCCTGCGTGATGGTGCGCGCCAAGATCTCGCCCGACTCCATCGCGTACGCTATGCCCTCGCCGTTGAAGGGGTTCACCATGCCGCCGGCGTCGCCGGCCAGCAGCAGCCCCCGGTGGTAGTGCGGGGTCCGGTTGAAGCCCATCGGCAGCGCCGCGCCCCGGATCGGCTGGGTGCGGTTCTCCTCGGTGTAGCCCCACTCGGCCGGCATTGATTTAAGCCACCGGCGCAGCAGGGCATGATAATCGGTGTGGCCGAACGCGGCGCTGGTGTTCAGCAGGCCCAGGCCGACGTTGGCCGTCCCGTCGCCCATGCCGAAGATCCAGCCGTACCCGGGCAGCAGCCGGTCGCCGTCCCACAGGTCGAGCCAGGACTCCAGGTAGTCGTCATCGTGCCGCGGCGTCCGGTAGTAGGTCCTGACCGCGACGCCGAGCGGGCGGTCGTCGCGCTTGCGCAGCCCCATCGCCACCGAGAGCCGCGAGGAGTTCCCGTCGGCCGCCACCACGATGCGCGAGGTGTACGTCCGGGGGGACGGCTCGTGGCCTTCCCCGCCCTCGGCTCTGGCTATCACCCCGGTGATCTGGCCGGTGCGGTCGTCGATGACCGGGCCGGTCACGGTGACGCCTTCGAGCAGCTTGGCGCCAGCCTGCTGGGCCCGGCGGGCCAGCGTCTGGTCCAGGTCGTGGCGGGTCCGGACCAGGCCGTAACCGGGATAGCTGGCCAGTTCGGGCCAGGGAAGCTCGAGCCGCTTGCCCGCCCCGATCACGCGCAGGCCCTTGTTCCGCACCCAGCCTTCCTGCTCGCTGACGTTGATGCCCATGCCGACGAGGGCCTTGACCGCGCGCGGGGTCAGGCCGTCGCCGCAGACCTTCTCCCTGGGGAACCGGGACTTCTCGAGCACGAGCACGTCGAGTCCCGCCTGCGCCAGGTAAAAGGCGGTCGTCGAACCAGCCGGCCCGGCGCCCACGACGATGACGTCCGCCTCATCAGCGTCCGGCCGGCCGCTGGCAGCGCGGTGCCTGCCGCCGACTCGGTGTTCCTGGGGAGCGTGTTCGGTCACTTGGTCAGATCCATAATGTCTTGTGAACCGCTTCACAAATGTTTTGCCAACAGTTTAGACCTAGCCGGGTCCGGCTTTACGCCGGGTCAGCCGCGCCGGGCCACATGCACGGCGACCACCCCCAGGCTAACGTCGCGCCACCGTACCGCCGACCAGCCGGCCGCCTCGATCAGGCCGGCCAGCTCGCGCTGGGCCGGCCAGTCCGTGATCGACTCGGCCAGGTATTCGTAGGCTTCCGGGCTGCGGGCGGTCCGCCGGGCGATCGCGGGCAGGATGTTGAGCAGATACCGCCGGTAAAGCTTATCGACCGGGGCAATCGTGATCGTGCTGAACTCGCACACCACCAGCCGCCCGCCCGGTCGGGTCACCCGGCGCATCTCGGCCAGGGCCGCGCCGGGGCTGGCCACGTTCCGCAGCCCGAACGAGATCGTCACCGCGTCGAACGCCTCGTCACCGAACGGCAGCCGGAGCGCGTCGCCGGCCACGAAGCTCAACCTCCCGGGGGGACGATCCCCCCCAAACCCCCCCTGATTACGGGGGGGCTGCCCGCCCCCCCGTGCCCCCCCGGGGCTGGCCCCGGCCAGCCTGGACCGGCCTGCTTGCAGCATGCCGAGGGAGAAATCGCAGGCCACGCAGTCGGCGCCGGCGGCGGTGAAGGTCAGCGAGGAGGTCCCGGTGCCCGCGGCCAGATCAAGCACGCGCTCGGAAAGGCCGGCCGCGGTGATCCGGGCCACGGCGCGCCGCCACAGCCTGACCTGGCCCGCGGACAAGATGTCGTTCAGCAGGTCGTAGCGACCCGCGATCGCGTCGAACATCGCCGCCACGTCGCCGGGGCGCTTGTCCAGGTGGGCACGGGCCATGGAGCCACCCTACGGGGCTAGAGCAGTGCGGGGCGCTGCCAGGGCTGGCCTAGGACGTGCTCGGCCAGGAAGGCGAACACCGTCTCGTACCAGATCCGCGCGTTACCAGGGGTGAGGATCCAGTGGTTCTCGTCGGGGAAGTACAGGAACTTGGCCTCCGCCTGGTGACTGGACAGGTCCCACCAGAGCCGCAGCGCCTCGGAGATCGGCACCCGGTAGTCCTTGTTGCCGTGGATGACCAGCATCGGCGTGCGGATCTGGCTGATGTGCAGGTGCGGCGAGTTCGCCTGGTACATTTCCGGGCTGGTCAGCGGATCCCCGAATTGCGGCCGCCAGAACATCGGGTGGTCGGTGGTGCCGAACATCTGGTCAAGCATCCACAACCCGGCGTGGCTCACGATCGCCTTGAACCGGTCCGTGTGGCCGGCCATCCAGTTCGCCATGTAGCCGCCATAGGAGCCGCCCATCATCGCGACCCGGTCCGCGTCGATGTCCGGGCGGCCCGCCGCGGAGTCGGTCGCGGCCATGATGTCGGCGAAGGGCCGGGCGCCCCATTGACGGTGGGCGCGGGCGATGAACTCCTGGCCGTAGCCGGTGGACAGCGCCGGGTCCGGCAGCAGCACGGCGTAGCCGCGCGCGGCCATCAGCCACGGGTTCCACCGCCATGACCACGTGTTCCAGCTGCTCATCGGGCCGCCGTGCACCCAGAGCAGCAACGGTGCCGGGCTGCTCGCGGATGCGGTTTCCGGCAGCACGAGCCACGACCTGATCCGCTGACCGTCCTCGGCGTAGGCCTCGACCTCCTCCAGCCGTCCGGGCAGCGCCAGCGGGACGCCGGGGCATTCCAGGGCGGCTGGCTCCGCGCCAGTCGTCAGGTCGATGCGGACCGGGGTGGACGGGCTGGCCACCGTGGCCCGCAGCGCGTACAGGTACCGGCCGTCCGGCGCGACGTTCAGCTCGGTGTACGCGCCGTCATCGCCGGTCACCCGGGTGAGGCCACCCGTCTGCACGTCAACCCGGAACACCGGCCGCCTGCCGCCGTCGTCGGCGGCGAAGTAGAGCGAGCGCGAATCGTGCGACCAGGCCGGCTCTTCCGGCCACCGGTCCCAGCCGGGCAGCAGGTCACGGCCCGAGTCGCCGGACGCGCCCGGCCCCTCGATGTCGAGCATGACCAAGGTCAGATCCGGGGGCCGTTCGGCGGTGGTATGGGTCTCGCGCTGGCACGTGACAAACCGCCCGTCCGGAGAGACCCGCGGGCTGAAGAAGTCGAACTCGGGCCCGCTGAGCAGGACCCGCCGCTTGCCGCTGGCCACGTCGATCATCACCAGCTCGCTATGCGACTCCCCGGCGGGGTGCCACTGCCACCATCCGGTGACGAGCGACGTGCCATCGGGTGTCAGCTCGAAGGCCTGCCCGTCCAGCGCCCGGCCCGGTTCCGGGGTCAGGTCACGCAGCCCGGCGAACTCCGCGGCTTCCCCGGCCGCCGCTTTTCCGGGCTCCGCGGCGACCGCGGGCTCTTCCTCCCGGCCGGCCCATCCGGGGCCGGCCTGCGGCGCCTGATCGGTATCCACGGCGAAGAGCCTGAGCTGGTCCGGCCCCAGGTCGTGGTCCCAGAACCTGACCGGAGCCGACTCGTGCAAGATGGCGGTAATCCCGGCGTCGTTACGTTCCCGGCGCCGCCGGGCGTCGTCCGCGGCGCTGTTTCCCTCGGCCGCCGGCAGCACCGGGGAGGCGACGACGATGGCGCCGGCGCCGGCGGCTACCTCTGCGCCCGCGACCCCGCCGGGCGGGCCCGCGACCACCCTGGCCTCGCCTCCGGCCGACGGGAGCAGCCAGAGCGAGCTCACCTCCGCGGCGGGCTCCGGCCGCGCCTGGCCCGCGCCGGGATCCGGCCGCTTGGAGGTGAAAAGCAGCGAGGAGTCCGGCAGGAAACGCGGGCTGCCCTCCCCCTCCGCCGATCTGGTCAGCCGCCGGGCCGGGCCGCCCTGCGTGTCGATCCGCCAGATGCTGGTCAGGTACTTCTTGGCGTCCGGGCTCAGCGTCTGCACGGTCGCCGCCAGCCAGCCGCCTTCCGGTGACAGCCGCAGCGCTCCGACCCGCGGCACCGCCACGAACGCACCGAGGTCACCAAACGGGGTCGACGGGGTCGACGGGGTCGACGGGTTCGTGGCCCCGCCGCCCTCGGCAGGAGTATCAGCGCTCACAATCGCTCCCGGTTAGCTCGATAAGCCGCAATCCGGACCCTATCCCAGCCCTTCTCCGGGATCCGTGGCCGGAAGTGTGTACCTGCCCCCGTCGGACGGGGGGTAGGTACAGGATCTCTGGTCAGCGGGCCTCGGTGATCATGGCGGCGCCCACGGTGGCGTTGGTGGCCTCGTCCATGAAGATGAGGCCGCCGGTGGTGCGGTTCCTGGTGTAGGGATCGCAGAAGATGGGCTGGGTGAGGCGGAGCCTGACCCGGCCGATCTCGTTCAGGCTCAGCTGCGTCGCCGTCTCGTCGCGGTGCAGGGTGTTCACGTCGATCCGGTAGTGCAGGTCGGTGACCATCGCCTTGACCGTCCGCGAGGTGTGCTTGACGATGAGCCGGCTGCGCCGCGCCAGCACCTGGTCCGACGCCATCCAGCAGAGCATCGCCTCGATGTCCTGGGTGGCCGCCGGGCGGTTGTTCGGGCGGCAGATCATGTCGCCCCGGGAGATGTCCACGTCGTCGTCGAGCAGCAGCGTCACCGACATGGGCGCGAACGCCTCGGGCACCTCGAGGCCACTGCGCTCAATTCGCCGCACCCGGGTGGTGAAGCCGGACGGCAGGTGCAGCACCTCATCGCCGGGCTTGAGCACACCGCCGGCCACCTGGCCGGCGTAGCCGCGGTAATCGTGCAGTTCGGCGTCGGTGGCGGCGTGCGGCCGGATGACGTACTGCACCGGGAAGCGGACGTCGATCAGGTTACGGTCCGACGCGATGTGCACGCGCTCCAGATGGTGCAGCAGCGAGGGCCCGTCGTACCAGGTCATGTTGGCCGACCGGTCCACCACGTTGTCGCCGTGCAGCGCGGACATCGGGATGAAGGTCAGGTCGCCGATATCCAGCCGGGCCGCGAAGGCGGAGAACTCCTCGCAGATGCGGTCGAACACCTCGGCCCGGTAGTCGACGAGGTCCATCTTGTTCACCGCGAGCACCATGTGCGGTACCCGCAGCAAGGTGGCGAGGAACGCGTGCCGCCGCGACTGCTCGGTGAGCCCGTTGCGGGCGTCGACCAGCACCACCGCGAGGTCAGCCGTGGACGCGCCGGTAACCATGTTGCGCGTGTACTGGATGTGGCCGGGGGTGTCGGCGATGATGAACTTGCGCCGGGGCGTCGCGAAGTACCGGTAGGCGACGTCGATCGTGATGCCCTGTTCCCGCTCGGCCCGCAGCCCGTCGGTGAGCAGGGCCAGGTTCGTGTAGTCCTCGCCGCGGTCCCGGCTGGTCCGCTCGACCGCTTCCAGCTGATCGGCGAAGATCGACTTGGAGTCGTAGAGCAGCCGCCCGATCAACGTCGACTTGCCGTCATCGACCGAACCGGCGGTGGCGAACCGCATCATGTCCATCAGAAGTACCCCTCGCGCTTGCGGTCTTCCATCGCCGCCTCGCTGACCCGGTCGTCGCCCCGGGTCTGGCCGCGCTCGGTGATCCGGGTCGCCGCCACCTCCGCGATGACCTCGGCCACCGTCGCAGCCGTAGAGGAGACCGCCCCGGTGCCGGTCATGTCGCCTACCGTCCGGTACCGCACCGTGGCGGTGAACAGCGGCTCGTCCTCGCCCCGCGGCACGTGCGGGTTGTCGGCCAGCAGCAGGCCGTCCCGCTCGAATACCTGCCGCTGGTGCGCGTAGTAGATGGGCGGGATGTCGAGTTCCTCCCGCTGGATGTACGACCAGACGTCGAGCTCGGTCCAGTTCGACAGCGGGAACACGCGGATGTGCTCACCCCGGTGCAGCCGGGTGTTGTACAGGTTCCACAGTTCGGGTCGCTGGTTCTTGGGGTCCCACTGGCCGAACTCGTCCCGGAAGGAGAACACCCGTTCCTTCGCCCTGGCCTTCTCCTCGTCCCGCCGCGCGCCGCCGAACAGCGCGTCGAACCGGTGCTCCTCGATGGCGTCGAGCAGGGTCACCGTCTGCAGCCGGTTCCTGCTCGCGTGCCTGCCGGTCTCCTCGGCGACCCGGCCCGCGTCGATGGATTCCTGCACCGACGCGACGATCAGCCGGACGCTGAGCTCGGCCACCCGGTGATCGCGGAACTCGATCACCTCCGGGAAGTTGTGCCCGGTGTCTATGTGCATCACGGGGAACGGGATCCGGGCCGGCCAGAACGCCTTCTCCGCGAGCGCCAGCATCACGACCGAGTCCTTGCCGCCGGAGAACAGCAGCACCGGCCGCTCGAACTCGGCACCGACCTCGCGCATGATGTGGATGGCCTCGGACTCGAGGGCATCGAGCTGAGACATCTGATAGTCAGGACGCATGCGTGACTTCCCGGATCGCTTGCAGGAGCGAACCCGCAAGGGCGGGCCGGCACACCAGAATATCTGGCATCAAGAGGTCGACCTGATTGTAAGTGAGCGCCGATCCGTCGATGCGGGAGGCATGCAGACCGGCCGCCCGGGCGACCGCCACCGGTGCCGCCGTATCCCATTCATAAAATCCACCCCCGTGGATATAGGCATCGGCCTCGCCGCAGACGACCGCCGCCACCTTTGCCCCAGCTGAGCCCCATGGTATTAGTTCCGCATTAATGAGCTCAGAAATATCCTGAACGAACCGTGGTGCCCGGGTCCGGCTTACCACGATCCGCAATCCCCCGGTTGACGCGCCGACGGAGCCAGCCGGCGGGTCGAGCGTGGACAGGACCTTGCCCTGGGCGGGGAGGGCGACCGCGCCCGCGGTGAGATCACCGGCTCCGTCGGCTGCACGCCGTTCCCACAGGGCCACGTGGACCGCCCAGTCGGTGCGGCCCGGTTCGCCGAATTCCCTGGTTCCGTCGAGCGGGTCCACGATCCATACCCGTTCCGCCGTGAGCCGGGCGGGGTCGTCGGCGCCCTCCTCGGACAGGACCACGTCGTCCGGGCGGCGCCGGGCCAGCTCCGCGACGCAGAACTCGTGCGACAGCCGGTCACCCGCCTTACGCAGCGTGTCGGGCTCATCGGAAAAACCGCGGGCGCGCAGCTCGAGCAGGCCCCGGCCGGCCTCTTCGGCGAGCTCACGGGCGAGCGCATGATCGTCGTTTGTCATCGAGCTTGATCTCTCCTCGGCCGGGCCTAGTCGGTGTGGTACGTGTTCTGGGCGGCGGTCAGCCCCTTGGTGATCAGGGTCTCGGTGGCATCGGCGCAGCGCTCGATGAACAGCGGCAGGTCCTTGCGTTCGGCCGCGGCGAAGTCGCGCAGCACGTAGACGGCGGCGTCCATCCGGCCCGGCGGCCGCCCGATGCCGAACCTGACGCGATAGTAGTCGCGGGTCCCGAGCGCTTGCGTGATGGAGCGGAGTCCGTTGTGACCGTTGTCGCCGCCACCGAGCTTGAGGCGTACCGCGCCGAACGGAACATCCAGCTCGTCGTGGATCACCACCAGACGTTCCGGCGGGATCTTGTAGAAGGCCACCAGGGCCGCGACCGGCCTGCCGGACAGGTTCATGTACGAGCGCGGCCGGGCCAGCGTGACCGGGACCTCCGCGAGCCGGCCCTCGGCGATGTCGTTGCCCGACCGGTGCGCCTTGAAGCGCACCCCGGGCCCGCAAGCGGTCTCGGCGAGCCGGGCTAGCACCATGTGCCCCGCGTTGTGCCGGTTGCCCGCGTACTCCGGGCCCGGATTGCCCAGGCCGGCGACAACCCAGCGCTCTCCGGTCAGCCGGCCTGCTCCCCTTCGCTGCCTGCCGCCGCACCATCCAGGGACTCGGGCACCTCGGACGCCGCCTCCGCGGTCTCTTCGCCGGCCTCTTCTGCCGTCTGCTGCGCCATCACGTGCAGGACGAGGGTGTCCGCCTCGATCTGCAGGGTGACGCCCGCGGGCAGCTTCAGGTCGCTGGCGTAGACCGCCTGGCCCAGCTCCATGCCTTCCACGTCGACGTCGATGCCCTGCGGGATGTGCGTGGCCTCGGCCTCCACCGGGATCTGGATGATCTGCTGGTTGAGGATCCCGCCCGGGAAGATCTCGCCAACCACCCGGATCGGCACGTCGATGGTGACCTTCTCGCCGCTGCGGACCAGGATCAGGTCGACGTGCTCGATGATGTTCTTGAGCGGATCCCGCTGCACCGCCTTCGGCAGCGCGATCTCGCTGCCGTTCTTCAGGCCTTCGAGGCGTAGCAGCACGTTCGGCGTCCTCAGGGCCCGCATCAGGTCATGCCCGGGCAGGCTCAGGTGACGGGTCTCCGTGCCGTGTCCGTACAGCACGGCGGGCACCCGGCCCTCCCGGCGGGTACGGCGGGCTGCGCCCTTGCCGAACTCGTCACGAGTCTCGGCGGCGATCTTTACCTCGGGCACGGTGCTCTCCTCATCTCAACCTGCAATGCGCGTACGAAGTGTAGCCGACAACGCCGGTGCGTGCGGATCCGATCGTTCCGCCGTCCCGGGCGGGATCACGCGGCCGGAGTTGCGGTTACTCGTGCGGGATTTCGTCAGGCTTGATGCCCTCGTCTTTCTCGTCGTCGTCTTCTTCGTCTTCGTCGTCGTCTTCTGGCGAGTTCTCGCTCGCATCCAGCTCGTAGAGGTCTTCAAGATCGTTTATGCCGGCCAGGTCCCCGATGACGGCTGCATTTCCCATGATGGTCCTCTCATTTCCGGCCCCCGAAATTGTTAATACGGGGGAGACGCGCAGCATCGTATCGGCCGCAGACCCGCGTTGAGCCGATATCAGGAAATGCCGGATGCGACCTGTTCGGCATGCACTTCCGCCGCCTGCTCACTGGCACCTAGGTCATCAAAGATTACAGTCGCGCGAGCCCACGACTCGCGCGCCTCGGCCGCCAGGCCGGCCCGGCTCTGCGCGGTGCCAAGAGACTTCAGCGTGGCGGCCTGCCGATGCCGGTTGCCAGTAGCCTGGTGACTGGCCAGCGCCTGCTGCAGGCAGGTCATGGCCTCGGCTTCACGGCGCAACGACGAGTAGCAGCGCCCGAGGATATGCAGGACATAGCCGAGGCCGTCCACATATTCGATCTCGGCGAAGGCCCGCCGGGCCTGCCGCAGGTAGTCAATGGCCTCCTCGGCTCGGTTAAGGTCCAGCAGCACCGCCCCCAGGTTGCCCAGCGCGATGCCCTCGCCGTACCTGTTTCCCACCTCCCGGTTCAGGTCCAGCGCTCGCCGCAGTACATCGGGAGCCTCAGCCGTTCGCCCCAGCCGCTGGTAGGCGTCCGCAAGGTTGTTGGCCGCCTGCGCCTCGCCCATCCGGTCCCCGATCTCGCGGCGGACGGCGAGCGCCCGTTCGAGGTAACCGACGCCTTCGGTGCTCTGGGTGAAGACGAGGGCCTCGCCGAGGTTGTTCAGCACCCATGCCTCGCCCTGACGGTTCCCCGCCTGGCGGGCGCTCGCCAGCGCGATACGGTGCGTAGCGATGCAATCGGCCCAGTTACCGCGCCGGTTGACCAGGCTGAACAGGGGCGCGGGCAGCCGCCAGGCGACCTCGTGCAGGCCGGACGCCGATGCCTGGCGGGTCGCGGCGACCACGTTGACACGCTCGCTGTCGTACCACTGCAGGGCCTCGTCCCCGGTGGAGAAACGGAGCGGCGGGGCGCCCTGCTCGGCGCCGTCGAGCGGCACGTTGTAGCGGTGCGGTGAGACGGCCGTGGCGGCGGCGTCGACGGTGCGCAGGTACCAGCGGAGCAGGCGCCCGGTTGCGGCGGCGCGCTCGGGTCCGGGCAGGTCAGCTGCGGCTCGTTCGGAAGCATAGACACGCAGCAGGTCGTGGAGCTTATACCGGTCCGGGCCGGTCGATTCCAGCAGGTGCGTGTCGACCAGGGTCTCGAGCGCGTTCGCCGCCAGGTACTCCGGCGTCCCGAACAGAGCCGCGGCCGCCACCGCCGAGATCGACGGACCCGGCCAGAGGCCGAGCAGCCGGAACGCGTCGGCCGGCGCGATCCCGTCCCGCTCGGCCGTGGTGGGCAGGCTGGCGAAGCTCACCTGGAAGCTGGCCCGGACGGCGAGGTCCCCGGCCCTCAGCTCGTCCAGCCGGTGGTGCTCGTCGCGCAGCCTGCTGGCCATGGCCTGGATGCTCCAGCCGCTCCGGGTGGCCAGCCGCGCCGCGCAGATCCTGATGGCCAGGGGCAGGCCCGCGCAGGCCTCGAGCAGTTCGGCGGTGGCCTGCGGCTCAGCCGCGGCGCGGTCATCGCCCACGGCCTTGGCGAACAGCGTCAGCGCCTCATCATCGTCGAGCACGTTGAGGTCGACGAGCCTGGTGCTGGCCAGGTCCGGCATCTGGCTCCTAGTCGTCACCAGCACGGCGGACGACGAACTGCCCGGCAGCAGCGGCCTGACCTGAGCGGCATCGCGCGCGTTGTCCAGCAGGACAAGCATCCGGCGGCCGGCCAGCTCCGTCCGGTACCGGCCGGCCCGCTCGTCGTCATCGACGGGGATCTGCCGGCCGTCCACGCCGAGGTCGCGCAGGAACCGGGCTAGCACGTCGCCCGGCGAGAGCGGGGTGGAGGTCGCGCCGAGCAGGTCGACGTACAGCTGACCGCCGGGAAACTTGCGGCGGACGCGGTGCGCGGCGTGGACCGCCAGTGAGGTCTTGCCGAGACCGCCGACCCCGGCCACGACGGCGACGCGGACCGCTCCGGTGCCGTTGCTCGCGCCTGGGCCCGCGAGCAGGTCCACCAGGCGTTTTACCTGTTCGTCGCGGCCGGTGAAGTCCGTCACGTCGGCCGGGAGCTGCGCCGGGACCGGCGCGGCCGGGCGGGGTCCCCGGGCCGGACGCGTCGCCGTCGCGGCGTCGTCCGCGGCGGCCCGGCTCTGGCCAGCGGCCGTTTTCCTGGGACGCGCCGCTACCGTGCCGGCCGAGATGGTCCCGGGCAGGCTGGTCTGGTCTTTGGCCAGCAGCTCGGCGTGCAGCTGGCGCAGCTCAGCCCCCGGGTCCACGCCCAGCTGGCCGGAGATGACGTTCCGCGCCTGGCCGTAGACCTCGAGCGCCTCGGCGTGCCGCCCGGCCCCGTCCAGGGCCCGCATCAGCTGCAGCCACAAGCCTTCCCGCAGCGGGTGGTCGGCCAGCAGCCTGCGGATCTCCGGCACGGCCTGGTCACGGTCGCCGCAGGCGAGCTCGGCGGCGATCCGGAGCTCGAGGGCGCCGAGGCGGAGCTCGGCCAGCCGTTCGGCCTCGGCCTGGACCAGCGGCGTCGCCCGGACGTCGGCCAGCGGCCGCCCGTACCACAGGGCCAGCGCCTCGGTGAGCTGACGGGCCGCGCCCTGCGGATCACCGGAGCCGAGCAGCCGCCTGCCGTCGCGCACCATGGTCTCGAACAGCAGCGCGTCGGTATCGGCCGCCGCCACCCGAAGCTGATAGCCGGGAGCGCGGGTGACCAGCAGGCTGCTATCGGCGTCGCCTAGAAGCCGGCGCAGCCTGAGCACGTAGATGCTGATGAGATTGACCGCCTTGGCCGGCGGGTCTTCCCCCCAAACCTCGTCGATGAGCGCGTCGGCGGAGACAATCTGCCCAGCATTGATCAGCAGGGCCGCCAGAACGGAACGCCACTTCGGCGCCCCGATGCCCTTCCAGTCATCTCCCACCCGGACCTCAAGCGGTCCGAGCAGCCGGAACTTCATCCCGCGATCACACGCCTCCGGCTACACGTAATCGGCTGTCAAGAAGTCCACTTAACCATGGCTCAACCGGGACGTAAACCGGCTAGCCGATGATGTGGACAGCGCCGCGGCGATGACGCCGTATCGCTAGCTAGCTGGGCCGGACGGTTACGGGGGCGCCGTTCGGCCGGTGCCCTGAACGCCCGCTCACCTAGCGGGGTGGGTGCGGCGGGAAAGCGGTCCTGGCCCCTGGTGGGGAGGGAGGGGCCGGCCTCGTGGCCAGGACCGCCCCAAGCCGCTAGCTTGGCCGTCGTCCCCGTGCCCACGGCGGGGGGCGGGGACGACGGCCACCGCCGCGGGCCGGGGTGTGGCGCCTCCCCGCCCCGGCCGCGGCGGTTTCAGCTCTGGCCGTCGAACAGGCTGGTCACCGAGCCGTCGCTGAACACCTCGCTGATCGCCCGGGCCAGCAGCGGCGCGATCGACAGCACGGTGAGCTTGTCGAACTGCTTCTCCTGCGGGACCGGCAGCGTGTTCGTGATGATGATCTCGCTGATCCTGGAGTTCTTCAGGGTGTCCACCGCCGCGCCGGACAGCACCCCGTGGGTGGCGGTGGCGATGACCCGGTCCGCGCCTTGCTCGAACAACGCCTCCGCGGCCTTGGCGATCGTCGTGCCGGTGTCGATCATGTCATCCACCAGGATGCAGGTGCGCCCGGCCACCTGCCCGACCACCTCGAACATCCTGACCTGGTTCGCCACGTCGGGATCGCGCCGCTTGTGGATGATGGCCAGCGGGCAGCCGAGCCGGTCCGTCCACCGTTCGCAGACCCTGACCCGGCCGGCGTCGGGGGCGACCACGGTGACCTGGCTGACGTCGAGCTTCTTCTCGATGTACGTGGCCAGGATGGACAGCGCGAACAGGTGGTCCACGGGGCCGTCGAAGAAACCCTGGATCTGGGCGGTGTGCAGGTCCACCGCCATCAGCCGGTCGGCGCCCGCCGTGGCGAACAGGTCGGCCATGAGCCGCGCGGAGA
>Ga0302325_10016235_pt1 | contig 15790 bp, 15 predicted proteins | sample Palsa_T0_2_FD_201948 | JGI IMG/M metagenome (GOLD analysis project Ga0302325, IMG submission 201948) | Peat permafrost microbial communities from Stordalen Mire near Abisko, Sweden - Palsa_T0_2 | ecosystem: Environmental > Terrestrial > Soil > Palsa > Peat permafrost | place: Sweden: Abisko...
CGCGGTGAAAATTGTTCCTCCATGGTTTGCATCACCTTGTCCGTATGCCGGCGGAGCGCTCCCTCTGGATCCAGACCCTTGGCGCGACCGGCTGCCGCCAGCTCGAAAAGCATGCGTCCCAACGACTCTTCCGTAAGATTTTCCGCCAGCGCGCCGACCTGCCGCGTGTCGACCGCGCGCTCGGCCGGCAGCCCTTTCTTCTCGATCTGCCTCCAGACCGCCTCGGCGAACATGAGAGCGGGCAGCCGCGGAGGGAGCGCCTTGAATATCCGGGCCGGATCGGCCGCGGCGCGATTTGCCTTCTCCCCGGCCTTGATCACGTCCCATTGCGCCAACACTTCCGCGGAGGTCTCGAGCCTGCCCTCGCCGAATACGTGGGGGTGCCGGCGGATAAGCTTCTCATTTATATCCCGCGCGACGTCATCGAAGTTGAATTGCCCGGCCTCCTCGGCCAGCAGCGAGTGAAAGACCACTTGAATCAGCACATCGCCCAGTTCCTCGCGCATGTGGGGCAGGTCGTTCTGGTCGATCGTCTCGAGCAGCTCGCTGCATTCGTCGATCAGGCAGCGGGCGAGGCTCTGGTGCGTTTGTTCCTGGTCCCAGGGGCAGCCATCCTTCCCCCGCAAGCGCGCCATGGTTTTTCGCAGGTCATCGATCGAGCTCATGAAAAGATTTTGAGCAGGAAGTGCAGGAAGAGCACGAACAAAGACTTCTTGGGTGGGGCGGCGCGTCCCCGCGACGCCTGATTGGCTCAGACTGCGACAAAACGCCTGCAGAGTCCAACAGGCGTCGCGGGGACGCGCCGCCCCACCCCAAAGCTTGCGCTTCGAACAACTTTTGAGGCTATTTAATCCCGATGCCCGACAAACTCGACGAGATCATGGCCCACAAGCGGCGGGAAATCGCGCCGCGCCTTCGTGAGGTGTCCGAGGACGAACTGGCCCAGCTCGATGCCCGGCTGCCCCGGCGTCCGTCGCTGGCCCGGGCCCTGCGCCGCGCGGACGGCAAGCTGGCCGTGATCGCGGAAATCAAGCGCCGCTCGCCCTCCGCCGGGGAAATCAAGCCGGAAGCCGACGCTTTCGAGCAGGCGCAACGCTACCAGGCCGCGGGCGCCGACGCACTGTCCGTCCTCACCGACCAAAAATATTTCGGCGGCACGCTGGATGATCTGCGGAAGATTGCGCTTGGAGCTGGCGTGCTACTTCCCTGTCTTAGGAAGGACTTCATGGTCCATCCCCTGCAGGTGCTGGAAGCCCGCGAGGCCGGGGCCAGCGCCATCCTCATCATCGTGCGGGCGCTCACCGATGAGCAGATCCGGGTCATTCACCGCGCCGCGCGGGCGGCCGGAATGGACTCGCTCTTTGAGATCCACAGCGAAGCCGAGCTCAAGCGCGCCGTGGATCACGGCGCCGCCATCATCGGCGTGAACAACCGCGACCTCTCCATCTTCAAGACCGATCTCGCCCTCACCGAGCGGCTCATCCCCCTATGCCCCAAGGACGTGATCGCCGTGAGTGAGAGCGGCATCGCCGCCGGCGCCGATGCCGCCCGCGCCCGCGCCGCCGGCGCCCACGCCGTCCTGGTCGGCGAAGCCCTGATGAAGTCCCCCGACCCCGCCCAGCTTATTTCCGCTTTCCGCTTTCCGCTTTCCGCTTTTTGATTCAGATGCCTCCGCTGTCGCCTTCCGCCACCCGGGCCCTTCTCGCGCAGCTCGGGCACACCCCCAGGCATTTCCTCGGACAAAGCTTTCTCGTGGACGGCAATATCGTCCGAAAATCCCTTGCGCTGGCCGGGGTGCAGCCGGGCGATTCGGTCGTGGAGATCGGTCCGGGCCTGGGCACCCTGACCACCGCGTTGCTGGAAGCCGGCGCCGAGGTCTGGGCCGTGGAAAAGGATCCCCGGCTGCACGCCTATCTCGCCGACACCCTGGTTCCCCTGTTTCCGGCTACCTTTCACCTCATGGCCGGCGACGCCATCGAACAACCCCTGGCCGGGTTAAACAGCGCCTCATTCAAGATCGTGGCCAATCCCCCCTACGCCATTGCCAACCCGTGGCTCGACGCCGTTCTGGCCGGACCGTTGCCCGAGCGCATGGTGCTCATGCTGCAACAAGAAGCGGCGCGACGCTACACCGCCCAACCCGGCAGCAAGGCTTTTGGCTCCATATCCATCTTTCTGCAAGCCGCTTACGATGTCGCCCCGGGCCACCAGGTCTCAGCCGCCTGCTTCCATCCCGAACCCGACATCGAGTCCTGCCTGCTCAATCTGGCTCGCAAGCCCGCTCCCGTGGTTTTCCGGCCGGGCGCAAAGACGCTGATTCGTTCGTGCTTCCAGCAGAGGCGCAAGCAAATCGGAGCCCTGGTGCGCGGCCGTCTCGGCGCATTTGAAGCTCCTTGGTTGGAACATCTTCGCGCAGCGGGCCTCTCACCAAAGACGCGCCCCGAGGGCATTCCGATTGAGCTTTGGATGGAGCTTTCCGACCTTTTTCCATCCGCAGCTTGAAAGATCGGCCGGGGCTGTTCTTATCCAGACAAATTATGTCCCGCATCGCATTCGCGACCGTCATGATCCTTGCGGCATTGGCCGGGAAGGCCCAGGTGCCCGGCGGCGCGCTGGTGGGCCATATCGCGGGCGACACCTATTATTCGGACAATGGGGCCTACAAGATCGAGATCCCCGTGCTGCCCGAGCTCGGCGGGGCGATCACCGACACCAAGGACGTCGCCACTTTTGAGGACGCCTACAGCACCCACATCACCATCGCGGCATTTGCCCAGGACGCGGCGCAGCGCTGGCAGCTTTCGACGCGCGGCACCAAGGAGTACCTGATCTATTTCTTCACCGATTTCGTCCTGAGGGATTTCAAGAACGTGTTCAAGGACGCCCGGCTGGAAAGCACCGGCCGCTTTGTGCCCTCCATCTTCGATGGCGCCCTCATCACCTATGTGCTCCTTCCCGGCGGGTCGATGTTCACGGGCAAGGTCACGGTGGTCGATCCCGACCGGAAGGCGATCGTCGCCAAACGCGGCAACCTGCTGTTCGTCAAAAACGGTTTCATTTTCGTCATCAGCATCGAACTGGCTGAGCGGGTCACCGAGGGCAGCGCCTATCACCTGACGAACGCCGAGGAGGACGCCACGTTGCGCGATCGCTTGATCGATATCGCCGACCGGATCCAATTCCTGAAGCAGGCCACCCCGCCGGCGGCCGCGCCGGGCAAATAGCCTTTATGCAATCCTTGATCACCCTTCTGCTCGTCGGCGCCCTGGCTGGCTGGATCTGCGGACTGATTGTCAAAGGCGCCGGTTTCGGCGCCGCCGGCAATATCATCGTTGGGATCATCGGCGCATTCATCGGCAATTTTTGCTTTGGTTTGCTCGGGATCGGCGCGACGGGCCTGCTCGGCCACTTGATTTTCGCGGTGGCCGGCGCCCTGCTGTTCGTGTGGCTGCTCGGCTTCATCAAGCGGTAGGAAAATTTCGAATTTCGAATTTCGAATTTCGAAATTTTCTTCGCACACCCGTTGAGTCCGCGGCCGCGGCCCACCCGGCGATCGTTTTGCCATCCAGCATCAATTGCGGGGCGATGTCCGCCAGCGGGACCAGCACGAACGCCCGTTCCTTCAGGCGCGGATGCGGCAGGCGGAGCCGCTCGCCGTCCATCCGCCGGTTGGCGTAGAGCAGGATGTCGATGTCGATCGTCCGCGGCCCCCAGCGCACCGTCCGCACCCGGCCGAGTTCCTTTTCGATGCCCTGGCACGTCTCGAGCAATTCCTCCGCCCCCTGCTCCGTGCGGATCTCGACCGCCATATTGAAAAAATCGGGCTGCTCCGTCAGGCCGACCGGAGCGGTGACGTAAATCGGCGAGACGGAGGTCACCCTGGTACCACGGGACCCGTCCAGGCGCTCCACCGCCCGCGCGAGGTGCGCCCGGCGGTCGCCCACGTTACTGCCCAGGCCGAGGTAGGCGGTCTGCGCGCTCGCTGCTGGCTTCGACGGCGACATAATCGAGCAACCCGGGAATGGGCGCCGCGGGTTTTTTGATGGTGATTTCGACTTTGGTGACGCGCTCGCACTCCTGGAGGATGGCATCGATGATGCGCTGGCAGAGCGTTTCGAGCAGCTTGACCCGTTCCTCCTCGACGATCTTCCGGCAAATGGCGTGCACCTGGGCGTAATTCACAGTGGCGGAAAGGCGGTCGGTCGCGGCGGCCTCGGTGATGTCCAGCGTGAGCGCCAGATCGACGAAGAATCGCTGCCCCTGCTTGCTTTCCGCGGGATAGTGCCCGTGGTAGCCATAGAAGGCCATGTTTTTGAGATGGATGCGCCCGCTCATGTGATGGCCCACGGAATAGATGAAAGGAGCCGAAGGGAAGTTTTAACGTCCCGCCGAGGTGGGGCGGCGCGTCCCCGCGACGCCTGCTCGTCTCTGCGGACGACAAAAGCTCGCGGAGTCCAAAAGGCGTCGCGGGGACGCGCCGCCCCACCTTTCTACGCCCGGCCCACGGCTCCCAAGATGGCTTCAGTCATTCTCACCGCGCGAAAATTCGCCATCACGTCGTGAACCCGCACGAATTCCACGCCCTGGACCACCGCCAGCACCGTAGTCGCCAGCGTGCCCTCCAGGCTCTCCTCCGGCGTGACGCCCAGCGCCTTGCCGATGACGGACTTGCGCGAGGCGCCCAGGAGCAGGGGCCGGCCGAACGACTTCAAGACGCCCAGCTGCCCGAGGATTTCGAGATTTTGCGCCTGCGTTTTGAAAAAACCGATCCCGGGATCCAGAATAATCCGCTCCTCCGCCACGCCCGCCTCCCCGGCGATCGTCAGCGACCGCTCGAAGAAGCGTTTGATTTTCTCCATCGTATTTCCGGGCGCTTTCGGGAACCCCCGGTCATGGTGCATCAAAATCACCGCGCAGCCGTGCTCGGCCGCGACGGCCGCCATCCCCGGATCCCCCTGAAAACCCCGGACATCGTTGAGAACCTGGGCGCCCGCCGCGAGCGCGGCGCGCGCCACGGCCGGTTTGTAGGTGTCGATCGAAAGCGGCACGGACACGGTGGGGGCGAGAGATTCCAGCACCGGACCAACCCGCGCGATTTCCTCCCCGGCCGAAATTTCCTCATGCCCGGGCCGGGTGGATTGCCCGCCGATGTCGATCATCGCGGCACCCTCCTCCGCCATGCGTCTTCCCTGCCGCACCGCCGCCTCCAGCCCGGCAAATCGTCCACCGTCGAAAAAAGAATCGGGCGTGACATTCAAGATCCCCACCAGCCGCGTCCCGCCGCCAACGTTCAAAAGGCCTCCCAATAAATCATTTCGGGTCGATCTCACATTTTTCGCTTTCCGCTTTCCGCTTTCCGCTTTTCAGAGCACTTCTTTCGGCAGCAAAGGCTGGAGCTTTTTCAGGTCCTGCACCGCATCCCGGTGGCAGACGAGGATGGCGTCGGGCGTCTCGACCACGACCAGGTCCTTGACCCCGCAAAGCGCGATCACCCGGCCGTTGCTGATGGCGATATTGTTGGTCGAATCGACCGCGACCACCTTCCCGCGCACGGTATTTCCCGCGGCGTCGGGATGAAGGTGGCCCGGCAGCGCCGTCCACGTGCCGACGTCGTCCCAATCGAACTCGGAAACAATCGCGGCAACCCGGGAGGCCTGCTCCATGATCGCGTAATCCACTGAAATCCTGGCGAGCCCGGGAAAACGGGTCGCGAGATAGTCCGAAAAATCGCCCTGGGGAAACTCCCGCACAAAGGCGGCGAGCGCGGGAGCCTGCCTCGCCGCCTCGGCCAGGAAAACCTCCGCTTGCCAGACAAAAATGGAGGCATTCCACGCAAAATTGCCCGCGTCGACGTAGCGTTGCGCCGTGGCGGCATCGGGCTTCTCGACAAACCGCCGCACGCGCCGAAATACGCCGCCGGCATTTCGCCCGAGTTCCTCCGCCAATTCAAGATAGCCAAATCCCGTGGCCGGGAACCGCGGCTTGATCCCAAACGTGAGCAGTTCCGGGTTCGCGGCCGCCCACGCCAGAGCCGCGCGGAGCTGCTCGGCAAAGCGGCCGGAATCGTGAATGGACGCATCGGCCGCCAGGAGCGCCACGACCGCGTCCGGATCCCGCGCCCGGACAAGGCCGGTCGCCAGGGCAGCCGCCGGCCCGCTGTCGCGCCGCGCCGGTTCAGCGACGATTTGCGTTGCGGGCAGATGCGGCAGCGCCGCGCGGACGTCCCCGGCTTGCGCCTCGCTGGTCAGCACGAGGATGTTTCCCGCCGGGACCACGCCGTCAAGGCGGCGGACCGTCTCCTCCAGCAGCGTCCGCTCGGAAAGAAGCTTGAGCAGGTGCTTGGGCTTGCGCGCGCGGCTCATCGGCCAAAACCGCTCGCCGGTGCCCCCCGCGAGGACGCAGGCGTAGAAATGGTCGCTGTTCATTGGCGCCCCCATGCAAGCGATCTCTGATGAGAAAACAAGGCCTTTGGGTGGGGCGGCGCGTCCCCGCGACGCCTGTTTGGCTCCGCAGTGGTTTGATATCCGCTTCGCTCACGGGTAATTTCTCTCGGACGGACTCCAACGGCGTCGCAGGGACGCGCCGCCCCACCCACAACAGCTCAATTCTCCCCGATCCGGTCGTCCGGCACCCCACCCTGGAGTTTCCGCCTCAGCCGCAGGGCGTCGATTTCCGTCCGAAGCCGGCGGTTGAAAAGTTCGAGCCGGTCGTGGACGTCGAGCGTCTCGAGCAGCTTCTGCTTCAGCGCCGGGCTCTCGCAAAGATTGAAGGCGGCGATATCCACGAACGTCTCCGGGTCGTCGATCGCCTTGAGAAAGCCCGTCATCTCCGCCGCCGTCGCCTCCAGCTTGAACTTGATGCGCAGCAGGCGCGCGAGTTCGGAACGCAGGCGCTGATTTTCGGCGACCGGCGCCCCGGGCTCGCTCAGGAGCGCGCGCATGCGGATCCGCCGGTAGGGCTCGTCGTCGACGATTCCCGTGATCTCAATGCGGCAAAGGCCCTGCAACAGCAGGTTTGAGGTGCCATTTTCGTTCTTCTGGCACGCCCGCACGATGCCGATCCCGGCCACGCGGTGCGGCGGATCGACCTGGCTCGTGGTTCCCGCGAGACGCTGGTCGAGGCCGGCGACGGCAAACAGCCGATCGGTCGCGAGCACGTCGGAAAGCATCTGCCGGTAACGCGGCTCGAAGATATGCAACGGGAGAAGCGCCTGCGGAAAAAACGCCACATTGGGCAGCGTCATCACCGGCACCTCCTCCGGCATGGTAATATCCAGCTCAACAGGCATTCCCCAACGTAGAAACGTTCGCGCGGAACTCAAGCAGGCCCTTCACCCGTGCTGCATTGGCGTTTTCCTGTGCCAGCCCCTGTCCCAAAGCCCGTCCAAGTGTGCCACGATGGCTTAAATTGTCCCATATTTCCGTGTGGTGTTCGGGCCGCTTTATTTTTTAACTCGTTAATCCATATAAACTAAGGACAAATCCATGATCGGGGGCACGGCCATTGCTAAGAAAGGGGCATGAGCCGCATTCTTGGAATTGATTTAGGAACCACAAATTCCTGCATGGCCGTCATGGAAGGCGGGGAGCCCGTGGTCATCCCGAACGCAGAGGGCGCGCGCACGACCCCATCGGTCGTTGCTTTTACCAAGACGGGGGAACGTCTCGTCGGCCAGGCGGCCAAACGCCAGGCCATCACCAATCCCAGCAATACCATATTTTCCGCCAAACGCCTGATCGGCCGAAAATTTTCCGAAGTCCGCGAAGAGATCAAGAACATGCCCTTCAAGGTGGTCGAGGGTAAAAATGGCGATGCGAGCATCGAGGTGAAAGTGGGCGACAAAACCGAGCAGTTCGCGCCCCAGCAGATCGCCGCCTTTGTGCTCGGCAAGATGAAAGCCGACGCCGAGGCCTACCTGGGCGAAAAGATCCTCCAGGCGGTCATCACGGTGCCGGCCTATTTCAACGACTCGCAGCGCCAGGCCACCAAGGACGCCGGCAAGATCGCGGGCCTCGACGTGCTGCGGATCATCAACGAACCCACGGCGGCGTCGCTGGCCTACGGGCTGGACAAGAAAAAGGACGAAAAAATCGCGGTGTTCGACCTCGGCGGCGGCACGTTCGACGTCTCGGTCCTTGAAATCGGCGACGGGGTCTTCGAGGTGAAGGCCACCAACGGCGATACCCATCTCGGCGGCGACAATTGGGACGAGGCGATCATCTCGTGGCTGGTGGACGCCTTCAAAAAGGACAACGGCATCGACCTGCGCAAGGACCCGATGGCCCTCCAGCGCCTCAAGGAAGAGGCCGAGAAGGCGAAGATCGCCCTCTCCTCGACCCAGTCGGTGGACATCAACCTGCCCTTTATCACGGCCGACGCCTCCGGTCCGAAACATCTTAACGTGCAGCTCAGCCGCGCGAAGATGGAGCAGATCTGCGACCCGCTCTTCGAGCGCTGCGTGGCGCCGTACAAGAGCTGCCTCAAGGACGCCGGCCTCACCGCCGCGCAGATCGACGAGCTCGTCCTCGTCGGCGGCATGACGCGCATGCCCAAGGTCGTGGACATCGCGAAGAATCTCGGCGGCAAGCAGCCCCACCAGGGCGTCAATCCCGATGAGGTCGTCGCCGTGGGCGCCGCCATCCAGGGCGGAGTCCTGAAGGGTGATGTGCGCGACGTGCTCCTGCTCGACGTCACGCCGCTCACGCTCGGCATCATGACCGCGGGCGATGTCGCCACCGCGATGATCCCGCGCAACACCACCATCCCCTCGAAGAAGACGCAGACCTTCTCAACCTACAGCGACAGCCAGCCCTCGGTCGAAATCGTCGTGCTCCAGGGCGAGCGCCCCATGGCGCGCGACAACAAGACCCTCGGCACGTTCCGCCTCGACGGCATCCCGCCGGCGCCGCGTGGCACGCCGCAGATCGAGGTCACCTTCGACATCGACGCCAATGGCATCCTGCACGTCTCGGCCAAGGATCTCGGCACCGGTAAGGACCAGAAGATCACCATCCAGGGCTCGTCCGGCCTTTCCAAGGAGGAGGTCGAAAAGATGACCAAGGAGGCCGAATTGCATGCCACCGAGGACAAGAAACGCCGCGAGGCGGTCGAGACGAAGAACCAGCTCGATACGACCATTTACCAGCTCGAAAAGACCGTAAAGGACGCGGGCGACAAGCTTCCCGCCGACAAGAAGGCCGGCGCCGAGGCGGCCATCGCCTCCGCCAAGCAGGATCTCGAGAGCAACGATCCCGACCGCATGAAGGCCGCGCTGGAGAAACTCTCCAAGGCCGGCGCGGAATTCTATGCCGAGGCCCAGGCGGCCGCTGCGGCGGCCGGCGCGGGCGCCGGTGACACCGCTGGCGCGGGCGCTCCGCCGCCCGAGGCCGACGGCAAGAAAGCCGAAAAGAAGTCCGACGTCGTGGACGCCGATTTCGAGGTCGTCGACGAGGACAAGGACAAAAAGTAAGCCCCTTTCGCGCGCCGTCCCCGGGTTTTCCGGGGACGGCGCGCTTCACGTCAGCCCATCCCAATCAACCTTCAACCCAAACCCAGATCCATATGGCTAAAGTAAAAATCAAACCCATCGGTGACCGCGTCCTCGTGCGGCACCTCGAGGAAAAAGAGCAGGTCCGCGGAGGCATCATCATCCCGGACAGCGCCAAAGAGAAGCCCCAGGAGGCTGAAGTCATCGCGCTTGGCACCGGCAAGCGGGACGAGAGCGGCAAGGTCCATCCCTTCGAGGTGAAGGTCGGCGACCGCGTCCTCATCAGCAAATATGGCGGCACCGAGGTGAAGCTCGACGACCAGAAATTCAATCTGGTCCGCGAGGACGACATCCTCGGCGTCATCGCCTGAGCGGCCCCCTGAAACTCAAATTTTAAAACTTAAAAACTAAACTATCACTATGGCTGCAAAACAACTTCTCTTCGACGAAGCCGCGCGTCAAAAACTCCTGCGCGGCGTCGAGCTCCTCTCCCGGGCCGTCAAGGTCACCCTCGGCCCGAAGGGCCGCAATGTCGTCATCGACAAGAAATTCGGCTCGCCGACCGTCACCAAGGACGGCGTCACCGTCGCCAAGGAGGTCGAGCTTCCCGATCCCTATGAAAACATGGGCGCGCAGATGGTGAAGGAGGTCGCTTCCAAGACCTCCGACGCCGCCGGCGACGGCACCACCACCGCCACCGTGCTCGCCGAGGGCATCTACCGCGAGGGGCTCAAGAACGTCACCGCCGGCTCCAATCCGGTTTACCTGAAGCGCGGGATCGACAAGGCCGTCGAGGCCGCCGTCGCCGAGCTCGCCCGCATCTCCAAGAAGGTCTCGGACCGCGAGGAGATCCGCCAGGTCGCCACCGTCTCGGCCAACTGGGACGAGACGATCGGCAACATCATCGCCGACGCCATGGACAAGGTCGGCAAGGATGGCACGATCACGGTCGAGGAAGCCAAGTCGATCGAGACCACCCTCGACGTCGTCGAGGGCATGCAGTTCGACAAGGGCTATCTCTCGCCCTACTTCACGACCAATGCCGAGAGCATGGAAGCCGTCCTCGAGGACGCCTACGTGCTGATCCACGAAAAGAAGATTTCGAGCCTGCAGGACCTGCTCCCGCTGCTCCAGACCGTGGCCAAGAGCGGCAAGCCCCTTCTCGTCATCGCCGAGGAAGTCGAGGGTGAAGCCCTCGCCGCCCTGGTGGTGAACAAGATCCGCGGCACGCTCAACGTCTGCGCCGTCAAGGCCCCCGGCTTTGGCGACCGCCGCAAGGCCATGCTCGAGGATATCGCCATCCTCACCGGCGGCCGCTGCCTCACCGAGGACCTCGGCATCAAGCTCGAGAACGTCACGATGAGCGACCTGGGCCGCGCCAAGCGCATCACGGTGGACAAGGAAAACACCACGATCGTCGAGGGCGGCGGCAAGTCGTCCGACATCCAGGGCCGCGTGAAGCAGATCCGCCGCCAGATCGAGGAAACCACCTCCGACTACGACGGCGAGAAGCTCCAGGAACGCCTGGCCAAGCTCGCCGGCGGTGTCGCCGTCATCAATGTCGGCGCCGCAACCGAGGCCGAGATGAAGGAGAAGAAGGGCCGCGTCGAGGACGCCCTGCACGCCACCCGGGCCGCGGTTGAGGAGGGCATCGTCGCCGGCGGCGGCGTCGCCCTGCTGCGCTGCGCCAAGGTCATCGACAACCTCGCCATCGAGGGCGACGAAAAGATCGGTTCGCTGATCGTCCGTCGCGCCATCGAGCATCCTCTCAAGCAGCTCTGCGCCAATGCCGGCGTGGACGGCGGCGTGATCGTCAAGGAAGTCTACGCCTCCAAGGGCAATCACGGCTACAACGTCGCGACCGACAAGTTCGAGGATCTCGTGAAAGCCGGCGTAGTTGACCCGACCAAGGTCACCCGCACCGCGCTGCAAAACGCGGCCTCGATCGCCGGCCTGCTCCTGACAACCGAGTGCATGATCACCGAACTGCCGGAGAAGAAAGATTCGGGCGCCGGTCATCCCCCCGGCGGCGGCGGTGGCGGCGGAATGGACTACTGAGTTTCAGGCTCGTCCAAAAAAATTCAAAGGCGCTCCGGCAACGGAGCGCCTTTTTTGTCGGCAAAGTAGGCGCCGCGCTTGTCGCGGCGGAGCAGAGCGAAGACGGATCCCGCCGCGTTCCTCATGAAGGTAGACGCTGCGTCCCCGCCGCGTTCCTCATGAAGGTAGACGCTGCGTCCCCGCTGCGTTCCTCAAAGGAAAGAGGCGGCACGCCTCTTCTCTTCTACGGTGGACCCGTGTCCGCTTTCCCCCTTTGCTCCGGCAATGGAAGTCATCTTTCTCGGCACCGGAACCTCCCAGGGCGTGCCGTTGATCGGATGCCGGTGCGCGGTGTGCGCGTCCCCCGACCCGCGCAACCGCCGCACCCGGGCCTCGATCCACGTCGTGATGGACGGCCTCCACGTGCAGGTGGATGCCGCGCCGGAGCTGCGCCTCCAGTGCGTGCGCGAAAACATCGCGAAGCTCGATCTTTTCATCCTCACCCACGGTCACGCCGACCATGTCGCGGGCATGGACGACCTGCGCCGCTTCTGCGACTTGAACGGAGGGACCGCGATGTCCGTTTATTCGACCGAGGAAGGCCTGGGCCGCGTGCGCGCCGTCTATCCCTACGCGATCCTGGATCGTCCCCTGGTTCGGGGTTATCCGGCATTCACCCTCCTGCCCATGCCGCCGAGACTCGATCTGCCCCAGGGGTCGATCGAATCCACCCCCCTTCCCCATGGCGGTGTCACCACCCTCGGGCTCGTCTTCACCGAGCGCAGCAGCGGAAAAAAGTTCGTCTACTACACCGATTGCAAAACGGTGCCCCGCGCCGCGATCGAGCTCGCGCGGAATGCCGACGCTGTCGTCCTCGACGGACTGCGTCCCGATTCTCACCCCACTCACATGAGCATCCCCGAAGCCGCCACGATGGCGCGCGAGATTGGGCCCGCCCCCACCTGGCTGATCCACCTCACCCACCTGACCGATCATGCCCGGGATGAGGCGCTGCTACCCGTAGGGGTTAAGTTCTCGTACGACGGCCTGCGACTAAGCATTTAGCAGGCGGCGTTGAGCACGTAGCATGGGCTTCCAGCCTATGTTCTTTGAGCTCATGGGCTGGAAGCCCATGCTACCTCAAACGCCTCGGTGGTATTTTATCATTCTGAACAACAGGTGATTATAAACTATTTTATGATCCGATTGAAAACGTGCTTGATCAATTCATACTAAACTAATCTACATTTGATTATAGCACGATTCATCACTCATCATGCAAACCAAACCAACCTCCATCCTGGCAGTCACCCTCACGGCCTTCGCCGCCGTTCTCGCCCAGTCCCGATCCGTTCGGGCGGCCGACACCAACCCGCCGATCGTCTCAAGCCAGCCGGCGTGGCTGACCGACCTTTCGGTGGCGGACAAGGAGTCCTACGATGACAACGTCCTGGTGGTGTCCGGCCTCGGCATGCCGGAGCAATCTTCCTGGGTGAACACGGTGACGGCCAAAGTCGGGGTCGACTTCGCCCCCCTGCTCGCCGACGGGCCGGCCGTCCAGGCACTGACCCTGGCCTACCAGCCCGAACACTCCGACTACGTCAACGCCCAGTCGGAGACCTATACCTCCCACAAGATCAATGACCTGTTCAAGGGGAAGCTGGGCATTTTCAGCTACAGCCTGGACAACGCCTTCGTCTACGTGGACGGCGACAAGCTGGCCGAGACCTACGCCCTCAACCAATTGTCCGGTGCCGCAGCGAGCCAGGGAGATAAGTACCGCAACAATTTCACCCATGCGGTGCCCCGCGAACGCCGGAATCAGTATCAGGACCGCTACAACTTCCAGCTGCGCTGGGACAGCTCCAGCGTGTTCTTCCGCCCGGTGTCCTCGCTCACCTATTACAATCTCAACACCTATCTGTTCAACACGTCGAAGGCTCCCTACCTGGGATATCAGGACTACATCGACCGCTGGGATGTGAACGGCGGCGCCGACTTGGGCTACAAGGTCACTTCCGGTTTCTCCCTCCTCGTCGGCTACCGCGACGGCTACCAGCATCAGGACCCGTTCTCCCTCGGGATCAACAGCGACCAGCATTTCTCCTCGAACCACTACCAGCGCCTGCTGTTCGGATTTGAAGGCAAGCTGGGGCCTTGGCTGACGGTGAAGTACCTCGGCGGACCCGACTACCGGGACTACAACCCGGACGCCCCGATCATCCACGACCGCACGACCCGTTACTACGGGGAGGGCCAGGCGACGGCGGTCCTGTCCAAGAATCAGTCGCTCAGCCTCACCTACAAGCAGTGGCTGTTCGTCTCGAGCACGGGCCTGGTGCCGTACGACGACATCTCCTACGCCCTGGTGTATCACGTGAACCTGACCAAGCAGCTCGGGTTCGATCTGGGCGGCAAATACCTCGAGGCCAACTACACCCTCGGGGACGACGTGGCCGGTTCCGCGCCCAGCCTGCGCGACGACATCGATTACCAGGGCTCGGTCGGCTTCAGCTACCTGATCATCCCCCACCTCACCGCCAACATCGGCTACACGTATGACAAGGGTTCCAACGGGCTCGAGACCCTGGCCGCCACGTACGACCCGGCCTACCGCGAATTCGAGCACGGGGTGTTCTCCGTCGGGCTAAAATACGGGTTCTAAATGCCCCCAATCCATGAAATACCCATCCGTCATCCTGCTCGCCCTGGCCCTCGCCTCCGCGGCGTCCGCCAGCACCATCGAACTGCTCAACGTCTCCTACGACCCGACGCGTGAACTTTACGCCGATTACAACGCCGCCTTCTCCCGGTACTGGAAGGCCAAGACCGGCGACGACGTCGTCATCAAGCAATCGCACGGGGGATCCGGCGCCCAGGCGCGCTCGGTGATCGACGGCCTGCAGGCCGACGTCGTCACGCTCGCGCTCGCCGCCGACATCGACGCGCTGCACACCCATGGCAACCTCCTGCCGGCCGACTGGCAGGCGCGCCTGCCGCAGCATTCGACGCCTTACACCAGCACGATCGTGCTGCTGGTCCGCAAGGGCAATCCCAAGGGCATCAAGGACTGGGACGACGTGATCAATCCCGGCGTGTCCATCGTGGTCGCCAACCCGAAGACATCCGGCGGCGCCCGCTGGGCCTACCTCGCGGCGTGGGGTTACGCCGAGCGGAAATACGGCAGCAAGGACAAGGCCAGGGATTTCGTCACGACCCTCTACCAGCACGTCGCCGTGCTCGACTCGGGCGCGCGCGGGGCGACCACCACGTTCGTCCAGCGGGGGATCGGCGACGTCCTGCTCGCCTGGGAAAATGAGGCGTTTCTGGCGGTAAAGGAGTTCGGTTCGGACAAGTTCGAGATCGTCGTGCCCTCGTCCAGCATCCTGGCTGAGCCCCCGGTCGCCTGGGTGGACCGCGTCGTGGCGCGCAAGGGGACCGCCGACGTGGCCAAAGCGTATCTTGAGTACCTCTATTCGGACGAGGGCCAGGACATCGCCGGGCGCAATTTTTATCGGCCGCGCAATGCGACGATCGCCGCCAAATACGCCAACGTGTTTCCCAAGGTCGATCTCTTCACCATCGACGACGTGTTCGGCGGCTGGACCGCGGCCCAGAAAACTCACTTCGCCGATGGCGGGGTCTTTGACCAGATTTACCAAAAATGAAGTTCCGCCCCCAGTTGCGAGGGGACGAATCGGCGGACGCCAACCCGTCCGCCGATTTGCTGCACGCGCATCTCAGCGCGGTCTATGCGCTGGCGCAAAACTCAAGCCACGTCTTCGCCTCTCCGCTGGGGCCGGTGCGGTTTGGCGCCCGCCACGCCTACCTGCCCCGCTTCGTCTTTTTTGGGCCGCATGCCTCGGACGAATCCTGGCGGCTCGCTTTTCTCGCCGGCTTCGACCGGCGGGATTTGCGCCCCGCCCACGCCGTCCTGGCGCTGGTCCAGCGGCTCGCCGCGCAGGCGGACACCGGTCACGGGCTGCACCTGACCTTCTTTCCCGTGGTCGACGCGGCCGGCGCGTTTCTCGGCGCACCGGATCGCGGGCTGGCCGGGCACCACTGGGGCCGCAGCCCGGCGCCCGAGATCGGCCTGCTGGAAAAGGAGATCCGCCAGTGCAGCTATCATGGATTCATCCGCGTCGAGACCGCGCCGCCGGGGGAGGAAGCCGCCACGATCCGCCTCTGGGGTTCCGTCGCCGACCACCTTGTCCCCGACCTGGAGCTGATCACCACCGAGGACATCGAGGCATTCCCCGTCCGTTT
>Ga0302325_10016236_pt1 | contig 15789 bp, 13 predicted proteins | sample Palsa_T0_2_FD_201948 | JGI IMG/M metagenome (GOLD analysis project Ga0302325, IMG submission 201948) | Peat permafrost microbial communities from Stordalen Mire near Abisko, Sweden - Palsa_T0_2 | ecosystem: Environmental > Terrestrial > Soil > Palsa > Peat permafrost | place: Sweden: Abisko...
GATCGCGCACCGCGACGCCGGTCTCGATGTTGGTGAGGTCGTCGGAGGTCAGGATCGCCACCGAGGCCGCGCGCGACAGATTGACGGACTCCAGCGTCTGACCGAGCGTCGAGTCGCCGAGCACGAGTGGTACACCGCGCTGGCGGACCTGGTTGAGATAGCGATTGGTCTCGTCGCGCTCGACCACGACCACCTCTCGACCGCGGGCGAGCAGGCCGTCGAGTACCTGCATCCCGACCGAGCCGAGCCCAATCATGACGACGTGGCCCTGCATCCCCGGAATCCGAGCCTGGCCGAGTGACTGCGCGATCCGCCGGCTCACGAGCGCGTTGGTCAGCAACGCGAAGATCGTCGTCACCATCGTCGTTCCAGCCAGGATCAGAAAGATCCCGAATATCTCCATCCACTGCGGCTGGGTCGCGAACGAGAAGTCGCCGAACCCGACCGTCGCGATCGTCTCGACCGTGAAGTAGACCGAGCTGACCAGACTCAGATGCCGGCCGGAGGGGCCCAGTTGGTAGCCGAAATGCAGCACCAGTGTCGAGGCGATGAGCAGCCCAAAGAACAGCCCAGCGGCGATCCGCAGCGAACGGCCCGAGTCGCTCATGACGTTGGCGACCAGCCTGCGCAGCGTACTGAGCACGCGATGGCCCACCTGCTGGACCTCGGCGCCCGCGACCGGCCCCGAGCGCAGGCCCGCAGAGGCAAGCTCCTCTGGCGTACCCAGCAGCGTCACCCGGTCCCCTGCGCGGACAGCCTCGTCGCGTCCCGGGCAGACGATCGGTGCCAACTCATCGTCACTGGTGACTCCGAGCGGGACGAGGCTTCCGTACAGCTCGCGGAGGGTGCCGGCGCGCGGAGCGTCCACCTCGGTGGTGACGAACAGGGTGCCACCGAGCTTGATGTCATGAGCGCGTCGGCCCAAGCATGCCTCGACCACCGACGGCGCAAACAGCGCCGCGACATCGAGCACGGTGGCAGCGCCGGTGACCTCCTCGACGGCCCGCGCCACGGCAGGATTGTCGAGGTGCGCGACCACCCGCACGTCGGACCGCAGATCTCGCACGAGCAGCACCGTCTCGAGCGTCTTGAGGTCGCTCGACTCGATGCACACGACCGCGGCCGCGCCCGCGATCCCGGCTTCGTGCAGCGGCTCGGTCAGGTGCGCATCACGCGCGAGCAGCCGGATGCCCCAACCGCGAACGATCCTGGCGAAGCGCTCGTCCCCTTCGTCGTCGAGGACCACCACGATGGCTCCCGCCAGGTGCAACTGCTCCACCGTGCGCAGACCGACCTCGTGGAGGCCGCAGACGATCACATGACCGATCCAGCCGCGGCAGCTGGTGGGCTCTGCGGACTGGGCGCCGGCGCGGGCACCCGCCACCCGTTCGACGACGTCTTCCTCCTGCACTGTTCGCGCCACAACGGGGGATATTGCATCCACGCAGCACTTCTCACCATGGCCAAGCGGCGCACATCTCGGTCGTCCAAGCCTCCAAACCGGAGGCTCGCTTGATCAGGCCACTAAGGGTCAGGGCCGAACCGGACGGCCAGCGCTACCGCCGAACGTGGTGCGAGCGCCGAGTTTCCACCAAACCGAACCGCCAGCCGCGCGCGGCCACTCGAGCCGACGTGGCGCCCGCGCAGGGTCACCTTGACCTTGTCGGTGCACAGGCGTCCCACCGTTGTGCGCGCCTGGCCGACGGTTGTGCGCCCGACAGTGGCAGCGACGCTGACCGAGCCGCGGCAGCCGATCGCCGATGGTGGTTCCCGCCGCGCTTCTCGCCAGGACGCGTACGTGGTAGGTCCGCCGTGGCACCAAGCCACTGATCGCGGCGCTCACCGCGACGGTGCCGGTGCCCGCGGCGATTGGGCGATCGGATGTTTCAGCGCCGTAATGGACACGGCGACAACCTCACCCTCACCGACTCGACCGTGAGCGATAACAACACCGCGTCTGTCTCAGCGCTGCCGCTGAACCCGTCCACTCCCACCGACGGTGTTTCCGACCACGTCGACGTTGTCGAGCACGAGCGAGCCGGGACCTGCCACGGCGATCCCGCCGCCGCTCTGCCCAGTGGTGGTGGTATCGCCACCGGTGATGGTCAGATCCTCGAGCTTGACCGCAGCCGAATTGCCGGTCACCAGCATGACCCGGTTGTCGTTCCCGGAGGCGGCTGGAGCTAACGGCGAACTGCGTCACGCGCCAACCGCGCCCCCAGCTTCAACAGCGGCGCAGTTCCAGAACGCAACGCGGCGACCCTGATGGACGGTCGACCGTAGAGTATCGCGGCAGTCTCCCGCAGTGCCTGGCCGAGCGTCTCGTCGTAGGGGTGCCACCAGGGGTTGCGGAGCTTCGAGGACTCCCAGACCCGCAGCTTGATGTTCACGCATTCGTACAGGCCGAACTTCGAGTGCGTGCGTCCGAGCCCGGATTCCTTGACGCCACCCCACGAGCACTGACAGGCGCCGTGGCTGAACATGTGATCGTTGATCCATACCATGCCGGCCTGCAGTTCACCGGCGATCTGTTCGCCCTGGCTGCGATCCGCAGTCCAGACCGACGCGCCGAGCCCGAAGTCGCTGTCATTGGCCAGCGCAATCGCCTCGTCCGCGGAATCGACCACCACGATCGGGAGCACCGGCCCGAAGATCTCCTCGCGCATGATGCGCATGTCGTGCGTGACGCCGGTCAGGACGGTGGGAGCGTAGAAGGCACCCGGCTCGAAGCCTCCGGGAGCGACCGCCGGTCCGCCACAGTGCAACCTGGCACCCTCAGCGACCGCGTCCTGCACCAACTCGTCCACGAGGTCGAACTGCTCGCGTGAGACCATCGGCCCGATCTCGGTGTCCCAGCTGAGCGGGTCGCCGACGCGCAGCGCGCACGCCCCGTCCACCACGCCGGCGATGAAGCGCTCGGACACCTGGCGCAGGACATAGACACGCTCGATCCCCGAGCACGTCTGACCGGCATTGGCGAATCCGCCCCACAAGGCGCCGGCGATCGCGTGGTCGAGATTCGCGTCGGGCAGCACGATCATCGGATCCTTGCCACCGAGCTCGAGCACCGAGCCCTTCAGCTGGCGCGCGCATTTCTCACCCACTCCGCGTCCGGTGTCGACCGAACCGGTGAAGAAGATCTTCGCGACGCTCGACTCGACCAGCGCCGAGCCCGTTCCGGGGCCGTGCAGGACCCGCACGAGGCCTTCGGGCAGGCCTGCGCGCGCGAGCAGGGCGGCGATCCGCTCGCCGATCAACGGCGTCAGCGAGGCCGGCTTGAGCACCACCCCGTTGCCGGCCATCAGCGCGATCGCGACCTCGCCCAGCGGAATCGTCCACGGATAGTTCCAGGGCGAGATGATCCCGATCACGCCGAGCGGCTCGTAGACGAGCGTCGAGTGCTTGGTCTTCAGAAACAGCTGCGGCATCGGGACCTTCTCGTCGGCGAGAATCTGCTGCCCCTCCCGGGCGATCCATCCGAGCGCGTCGATCGTCGGTAACAGCTCCATCGAGAACGCCTCATTGCGCGGCTTGCCCTGCTCATTGGCGATCAGATCGCGGATCTCAGCGGACTCGTCGATCAGGATCTGGACGGCGCGCTCGAGGTAGCGCCCGCGGTCGCGCAGGGGGAGCGCGGCCCAGAACGGCTGCACCGCGGCTACCTCGTCGACCACCGCCTGGACGTCTTCCGGCGCGGTGACGCTCACCGCCCCGAGACGGGCGCCGGTGGCGGGGTTGAATGATTCAAGCGTCCGCGTAGGGGTGCTCAGTGCCATCACGAGGAGATTACTGACTGGCCGCGGTCGTCTGGAACGTGTCGTTCAGGCTGCGCGCGCCCCGGCGAGCGCGCGGGCCCGCCCGATCAGCGCCCGCGTCAACAACTCGTCGAGGCCGTCGGTGAGGTGGCTGTCGACGACGAGCTGGTCAGGCTGGCCCGACGGCACGTTCCCGAGCTCAATCGCCCCGATCCCCACGATGGTCTCGGTGCACCCGACCAGCGCGGCGGCGCAGATCACGACTCGCCGCCGTGGATCAAACCGGACCAGACGCGCGAGCTCGAGCTCGTCTGGCTCGATCCCCTGACGCTCGAGCAGCTGCGCGATTGCGGGCAGATCCCGGACCCGCGCCAGTCGCAGGCACACCCTGGGTCCGCGCGGCAGCACATATGACCGGGCCAAAAGGGCCCCGGGGTCAAAGCTCGGTTCCATCTTCCTACAGGGTAGTAGCTTTGCTTCAGGAATCGGCCACACCGCGTGCGCGGCGGATCTCCCTGAGCTGCTCGCGCAGCTGCGCCTCAGCGTCGTCGGGCTGGTAGAAGCGGCTGCCAATCACCGCGTCGGGCATCAGTTCCTGGGGTGAGATGTGGCCCTCGCGCCGGTGCGGGTTGTCATAGCCCCCGTCGCTGCGGGTCGAAGAACGCACATGCGCCGGCGGTGCTTGTGCACCGCGCTCGCGAATGTGTTCGCGGGCTGCGAACACGGCTCGCTTGGCGGCGTCTGACTTGGGCGCCAGTGACAGGTAGATCGCGGCCTGCGCGAGCGCAAACTGGCACTCGGGCAGGCCGACATGCTCGACGGCGTCGGCCGCCGCAGTGGCGACCAGCAGCGCCTGTGGGTCGGCGTTGCCGATGTCCTCGGAGGCGAGGATGACCATTCTGCGAACGATGAAACGCGGATCTTCGCCCCCCTCGAGCATGACCGCGAGGTAGTAGAGCGACGCGTCGGGATCAGAGCCGCGGGTGGCCTTGATCCAGGCCGAGATCGTGTCGTAGTGCCGATCGGCCTGCCGGTCATACAGCAGCGCCCGGCGCTGCAGCGCGTCCTCGGCGTGCGCCAGCGTCACCGCCTGATCGGGGCCGGCAGCGTCGCACGCGAGTTGCAGACCGTTCAGCGCCGTGCGCGCGTCTCCGCCCGATCGCTCGGCCAGGAACTCGAGCGCGTCCGATTGCACCCTGCCGTCCGGGCCGCAGTGCCCACGAGCCACCGCGCGATCGAGCAACCCGCGGAGCTCGTCGGGGCGCAGTGCCTCGAGTTCGTACACATGGGTACGCGAGAGCAACGCCGAGTTGACCTCGAAGTACGGATTCTCCGTGGTCGCACCGATCAGCGTGATCAGCCCCTCCTCCACGGCCGGGAGCAGGGCGTCCTGCTGGGCCTTATTGAAGCGGTGGATCTCATCGAGAAAGAAGATCGTCTTGCGACCTGTGCTGGACAGACGTTCGCGTGCCCGCGCGATCACGCCACGAACCTCGGCCCGTCCCGCCTCCACCGCGCTCTCCTCCTCGAACGCCGCGCCCGACGCGTCAGCGATCAGTCGCGCCAACGTCGTCTTGCCGCTGCCCGGAGGGCCATGCAGGATCATCGAGTGCGGTCGGCCGTCCTCGATCGCCCGGCGCAGCGCCGAGCCGGCGGCCAGGAGCCGCTGCTGACCGACGAACTCCGCCAGCGTGCGGGGCCGCAGCTGGGTGGCCAGCGGTGCGTCGGCGGCGGACCCCGCAGCGCTGGCAACGGTCGGCTCCGGCTCGCCGAAGAGGCGCTCCATGTGACGAAGTATGAGCGCTGGGCCAGTGGCGACCGCTAGCGCCCGACGATCGCCAGCGCCGCCTCGTGCAGCAGCCCGTTGGTGGCGATTGCGTCCCCGCCGTCCGCCGTCGGACGGCCGCCGAGATCGGTGAACCGCCCGCCCGCCTCCTGCACCACCATCAGCGGCGCCGCGAGATCCCAGACCGAGACGACCGGATCAAGCCCGATCTCCACCGCGCCCTCGGCGACCAGCATGTAGCCCCAGAAATCGCCGTACCCGCGCGTGCGCCAGCAGCGATCGGCCAGCCCTAGCAGGGCGTCCAAGCGGCCAACCGCCCGCCAATCCTCGAGCCCGGCGAAACACAGCTGTGCGTCGTCGAGCTCGCGCACCGCCGACACCCGCAGACGGCGTGCGTGGTCGGTCAATCCGTCGTCGACGAACGCACCCGCCCCCTGCGAGCCCCACCAGCGGCGGTGCAGCGCCGGCGCCGACACCACGCCGATCGTCATCTCGTCGTCCTCTTGCAGCGCCACCAGCGTGGCCCACACCGGAACGCCGCGCACGTAGTTCTTGGTCCCATCGATCGGGTCGACGATCCAGCGACGCGTGGCGCCGGGAGCTGTCGAAGTGCCGTACTCCTCTCCGATCACCGAGTCCGCGGGGCGGGCTGCCGCCAGCCGCTCACGAAACGCCTGCTCGACGGCGCGGTCTGCCTCGGTCACGGGCGTGAGATCAGGCTTAGTCTCGACGACGAGGTCCTCAGCGCCGTAGCGGCTGAGCGTGATCGCGTCAGCCAGGTCGGCCAGCTCGAGCGCAAGCGACAGGTCGTCGGCGGAGGCGGCCACGCGTGTGATGCTACGCGGGATCCCAGCGGCGAGAAGCGACCGTTCACGTTACGCTCCCGAGCGCGACATGAGCGACGACCTCCAGCGCGAGACGACCGAGGTCCTCCAGCGCCTCCTGCGCTTCGACACGGTCAATCCGCCCGGCCACGAGCGCCCGGCGATCGAATACCTGGAGCGCTACGTCCAGGCTGCCGGCTTCCGCACCGAGCTGCTAGCCGCCAGCCACGAGCGCCCGAACCTCGTCGCCGACCTCGACAGCGGGAACGACGGCCCAACGCTGTGCTTCCTCGGCCACGTCGACACGGTGCTCGCCGATCCGTCCGAGTGGAGCCACGATCCGTGGTCCGGCGACCTGGCCGGGGGCTGTCTGTGGGGCCGAGGCGCTCTCGACATGAAATCTCAGGTCGCCGCTGAGGCGGTGGCGGGCGCCACGCTCGCGCGCCAGCGATGGCGGCCCGCCCGAGGCCGACTGAAGCTCGTGTTCGTCGCCGACGAGGAGACCGGCGGGGATCTCGGAGCCCGCTGGCTGACCAGTACGCATCCGGACAAGGTCCGCTGCGATTTCTTGCTCAACGAGGGTGGCGGCGAGGTATTCGAGTACGGGGGCCGGCGACGGTACGGCGTCTGCTGCGCGGAGAAGGGGATCTTCCGCTTCACGATCACGGCGCTGGGCGCGGCGGGCCACGCCTCGCTGCCACGGACCGGCGACAACGCGCTGCTCAAGCTCGCACCAGTGCTGGCGCGGCTGGCCGATCAGCCCTCGTCATTCGAGGTGACCGAGGCGCCCGCCGCGCTGCTGAGAGGGCTCGGCGAGGATCCGGCCGACCCGGCAGCGGCGCTGGCCCGGATCGGAGCCTCAGAACCTGCGCTGGTCACGATCGTGGAGCCGATGCTGGGCGTGACCCTGACGCCGACGATGGCCCGCGCGTCGGAGAAGATCAACGTGATCCCCTCGCGGGCCCAACTCAGGGTCGACTGCCGGGTTCCTCCGGGACTGGGGGAGGATGCCGCCCGGCGACGCATCGCCGAGGTTCTGGGCGATGACTCCGAGCACCTGAGGATCGAGTTCACCGAGACTGTCACCGGCAACAGCTCGCCCATCACCAGCCCGCTGATGGACGCGATCGATCGCTGGGTCCAGGCCAACGACCCAGGTGCCAGCTCCGTGCCGGTGATCCTTCCCGGCTTCTCGGACTCGCGCTGGTTCCGCGATGCCTTCACCGACTGCGTCGCCTACGGCTTCTTCCCCCAGCGCTACATGACGCTGCTGGAGGCCGTCCCCCTGGTCCACAACGCGGACGAGCGAATCGACGTGCGCGACTTGGGGTTCGCCGCGCGCTTCTACACCGACGTGGCCCGCGAGCTACTCGGCTGAGCCGGTCCCGGCCCGGCCCCCGGCCCCGGCCCCGGCGCGGGCGGATCGGATTCGCTGAGCTCTCGGGTCGAGCGCGGCACCAGCGCCAGCAACAGCAGCACCAGCCCGACCACGCTGCCAACCCCGAGCACCGTACGGGCCCCGAAGGCCGACGCCAACGGACCCGCCACCAGGTAGCCGAGCGGGAGCAGCGCCAGCGACCCCATCCAATCGTAGGAGCTGACACGCGACAGCGCGTGCGCGGGAACGTGACGCGCGAGCGCGGTCTCCCACCAGATCATCAGCAGCGAGAAGCCAAAACCGGTCGCGAACGCACACGCGATCACGACCGCCAGCGGGGCGCCGAGACTGAACACGGCGTTCTGCAGCGGCCAGGCGAGGACCAGCAGCAGGCCGGCGCGCAAGGGGCGGGCGGGCCGCCACTTGAGTCCGGCCAGCGCGCCACACACCGCACCCAGGCCGGCGACGCTCTCCAGCACGCCGAACACGCCGGTGCCGCCGTACACATCGCGCGCGATCAGCGGCGCCAGCGCGTACCACTGCGCGTAGACGCAGAACACCGCTCCGGTGAACACGGCGATCGTGACCCAGATCCAGGTGCGGGAGCGTACCTCTCGCCAACCCGCGCGCAGCTCCCACAGCACAGGGGCCGGCGGGGGCGTATCGCCGCGCGGGCGCGGGTGGACACGCGTGAGCAGCAGCGCGCTGATCACGAAAGTGGCCGCGTCGAACGCGAACGCCTCGCCCGCGCCGACCCCGAGCACCAACACGGTCGCGAGCGCCGGGCCGACCAGAAACGCCAGGTTGGCCGTCATCTCGCTCAGCGCCCTCGCGTCCTGGATCAGCCCCTCCGGCACGGTCTGCGGCATGAGGCCCGTGTATGCGGGCTGGAAGAAGGCCTGCGCGGCACCGAACAGAGCCTCGATCACGACCATCTGCCAGACCTGCACGACCCCGGTGAGGATCACAATCGCGAGCACCGTGTGCAGCACGGCTCTCACCAGGTCGGTGGCGATCATGATGCGATGTCGCGGCAGGCGATCGGCCCACACGCCGCCGAACAGCAGCAACGTCACCAGTGGCAGCGACTGAGCGGCCAGGACCAGCCCGAGATCGGTCGGCGAGCCAGTCAGTTGGGTGACGAACAGTGCCAGGGCGACGACCACCGCCCGGTCGCCGATCACGCTGGCTGACTGGCCCAGGAACAGATAGCGGAAATCTGGATAGCGCAGGACGCGCAGGTAGGAACTCACGCTGCACTCGTCATAAATTGCGACACTAGCTTCGTGGCGACGCCGAGTGACGAACGCCGGGGCGCGCCGACGGTCAGTGGAGGCCGGCTCACGGGGGCCGACGTCGAGCGTGGACTCAGCGGTGTGTTCAGCGGCATCCACGAGGCGATCGGTCAGCGCGCGCGAATCGGCCGTGACCCCGAGAATGACCTGGTCGTCGACGACCTGCTGGTCTCGCGCTTTCACGCCGAGCTGCGAGCGCGCCCCGATGGCCGGCACGAGCTGGTCGACCTGGGCAGCCGCAACGGCACGTTTGTCAACGGGCGCATGGTCGACCGGGCGATCGTGGAAGAGCTCGACATCGTCAGCGTCGGCCACAACACATTCCGGCTCGTGGGCCTCGGCCTCGAGGAGTACATCGACACCGGCTTGGTCACCTTCCAGGCGGTGGGGCTCGCAGTGCGGGCCGCCAACGGGCGCTCACTGCTCTCTGATGTCAGCTTCAGCCTCGAGGAGCGTTCATTCCTGGCTGTCGTCGGACCCTCCGGCGCCGGCAAGTCCACGCTGCTGAACGCGCTGACCGGGTTTCGTCCCGCCGCCGAGGGACACGTGCTCTACGACGGGCGCGACCTCTACGAGCACTACGACGAGCTACGCCTGCGCCTTGGCTTCGTGCCTCAGGAGGACGTCGTCCACGGCGGCCTGACTGTCGGCCAAGCGCTCGATTACGCGGCGCAATTGCGGTTTCCTCGGGACGTGGGCAGCGCCGAGCGCGGTGCGCAGATCGAGGAGGTCCTCGATCACCTCGGCATCGCCGGCACGAGCGACGTCGTTGTCGATCGTCTCTCAGGCGGCCAGCGCCGACGTGTGGTGGTCGCGATGGAGCTGGTGACCAAACCGTCGCTGCTGTTCCTCGACGAGCCGACCTCCGGGCTCGATCCGGGCAACGAGCGCGGGTTGATGCTGATGCTGCGAGCCCTCGCCGACGATGGGCGGACGGTGATCGCAGTGACACACAGCATGCAGAGCATCCGCCTCTGCGATCGCCTGCTCGTGCTGGCCTCCGGCGGGCGCGCCGCCTACTTCGGTCCACCCCAGCTCGCGCCCGCATTCTTCGGCTGCGAGGACCTCCAAGACGTATTCCAGCTCCTCAACAGCGACCCTGACCGGGATTGGAGCGCCGCGTTGCGCGCCGATCCGGCGTATGCCCGCCAGCTCGAGGCGATCTCGGCCGAGCAGGCCGAGGTGGTGGAGCCCGCCGAGCCGCCGCGCGGGTTGGCCGCCGGACCGCGCGCGCTGATCGGAGCCGCGCAGCGTTCGAGCTCTCAGTTCAGCGTGCTCGTGCGCCGGTACGTGCGCGTGCTCGCCGCCGACCGGCGCAACGCGGCCCTGCTCGTTCTCCAGCCGGTGATCCTGGGGCTGCTGATGCTGGTGGCGCTGCCGGCCCATGAGCTCGCCGCGCCGGCGGCCGGCCAGGTCCGGGCCGTATCGCGGGCCGGCCTCGTGCTCCTCGTCGTCCTCCTCGGTGCCACGTGGATCGGCGCGTCCAACGCGGTGCGTGAGATCGTTCGTGAGCTCCCGATCATCCAGCGCGAACGCGCTACCGGCCTGGGAGTCGGCCCCTACATCGCCTCGAAGGTGGTCGTCCTGGGCACGCTCACGCTCGCGCAATGCGCGGTCATGGCGGTGCTGGCGCTCGGCCGCGAGGGCTCGCACGATCAGGGCAGCCTGTTGCCGAGCCCGTTGCCGGAGCTCATTATCGCCGCGGTGCTGGCCGGCTTGTGTGGGATGGCGCTCGGGCTGCTGATCTCGGCGCTGGTCTCGACCGCCGACCAGGCAATGACCGTGCTGCCGGTGGTCCTCCTGCTCGAGCTCCTGCTCGCCATGGGCGGTCTGTTTCCGGATGTCGTCGACAAGCCGGTGCTCAAGCAGTTGAGCTATGCGGCCAGTACGCAGTGGTCGTTTGCCGCCGCCGCCTCGTCGGTCGACCTCGGGCGGATGCAGGCGCTGGACACGATCGGGCGCGATGCGCCGACGATCCGGCTCGATGACCCGATCAGCGAGTTCCAGGGCCTGGCCACCAGCCTGCAAGAGCAGTCAAGCTGGCAGCACGAGCCGGGAGCTTGGCTGCAGGACGTCGGCGCCCTCGTTCTGATCGCGAGCCTGGCCATCCTGGCGGCAGGACTCGCCTTACGTCGCCGGCGTCCCGAGGCATGAGCGGACGGCGATCACTGAGGCTGCGCCTGACTGTGCGCCGGTTACTCGTGCTCGGGGCCCTGCCCGTACTCGGCGGCTGCGGCCCAGCGGTCGTCCATCCGCCGCCGCTGACCGGCGGGAGCAGCGCGTGGCAGCAGCTCACCGCCACGCTACCCGCGGTCGCCAGTCCGACCTCGACCAACGTCTGTGGCGTCGGGTCGCCGGCGTGCATCGCGAAGGTGGTGGCCGAGATGAACAGACGCCTGGACGTGCTCGAGGTGCAGTGCAGCCACGAGGCGCCGTTCGCGCTGATGTACCTTCGCGTGACTCAGGGGGTCGGAGTCCAGGGCGCGCGCCGCTTCCGCAACCGCCAGTACCTCAACCATCTCGACGCGGTCTTCGCCAACCTCTACTTCACCGCCTACGACAACTGGCAGGCCGGACGCACGAAACTGGTCCCCGAAGCGTGGCGGATCGCCTTCGACGCCGCCGACCGCGGCACCGTGACCGTGCTCGGCGACATCATGCTGGGGATGAACGCTCACATCAGCCGCGATCTCCCGTTCGCGCTCGCGCGCACCGGTCTGCGAGAGCCCGACGGGAAAAGCGGGCAGGCCGATTTCAACCGCGTCAACGGCCTGCTCGGCAGCGTTACGCCGGCGGTGCTCAACCAGGAGGCCGCGCGCTTCGACCCGACCTTGACCCGAGCCGTGCTGCCGGCGATTGCGCTCGACCCCTCGAGCCTCCAGCAGGTCCTGGGCGACTGGCGCAGCGAGTCGTGGCACAACGCCGAGCGGCTGCTGGCGGCGCGGACGCCGGCTCAGCGCGCCCGGGTCGCGCGCACAATCGAACTCGGTGCCGCCGGGCGGGCGCGGCTGATCGCCTCGCTGACCTCCAATCTCGTGATCGGGCCCGACGTCACTCAGCGCAACGCCTACTGCCGGCGCCATCGCGCGTGAGCGCCGCCGGCGGCCGCCGGCCATCGAGGCAAAGGGCCGGATTAGACTGCGCCCATGTCGACTCTTCTCGCCACGCGCCTGGACCCGGAGATCTTCCGGCTGCCCGTGGACAGGATCCGCGCCGGCTACTACTCCGACGCCTACTTTGTGCTCACGAAGTCGCTGCTCGAGGCTGAGGGCGACCATCCGCAGGTCACGATGCAGGTCTTCCAGAAGCACGACTCGGTGCTCGGCGGAATCGACGAGGCGATCGCGATTCTCAAGGCGTGTTCGGGGCACGAGAAGGATGGGACCTGGATCTCCGGTTGGGACCAGCTCAAGGTCCACGCGTTGCACGAGGGAGACCGGATCGCGCCGCGCGAGACGGTGATGACGATCGAGGGCGACTACAGCCTGTTCGCCCACCTCGAAACGCCCTATCTCGGAGTCTTGGCTCGGCGGTCGCTGATCATGCGCAACGTACGCGAGGTCGTGGAAGCGGCCCGCGGCAAGCAGATCTTCTACTTCCCGGCCCGCCACGACCACTGGCTCGTGCAGACCGGCGACGGCTGGAGCGCGCACGTCGCGGGCGCGATCGGTGTGTCGACTGAAGCGCAGGCCTCGTGGTGGGGCGGACGCGGGATCGGCACCGTGCCGCACGGATTGATCGCCGCCTACGGCGGGGACACGGTCAAGGCGGCGGTCAAGTTCACCGAGCACTTCTACGGTCAGATGAACATCACGGTCCTGGTCGACTTCGAGAACGACTCGGTCAGGACCGCGCTGCAGGTGGCGCAGGCGCTCGGGCCCAAGCTGTGGGGCGTGCGGCTGGACACCTCCGAGCAACTGGTCGATCGGTCGCTGCAGGAGGAGATGGGCGGCTTTACCCCCACCGGCGTGAATCCCCGGCTGGTCGAGAAGGTGCGCGGCGCGTTGGACGGGGCCGGCTTCCCGGACGTCCGCATTGTGGCCAGCGGAGGCTTCAACGCCGATCGGATCAGCGAGTTCGAGGCCAAGGGAGTCGCGGTCGATGCCTACGGCGTCGGGTCGTCGCTGATCCGAGGCGAAAACGACTTCACCGCCGACGTCGTCAAGCTCGACGGACGCCCGGGCGGGAAGGTCGGGCGCGCGTTTGCGCCCAACCCGCGCCTGGAGAGGGTTTAAGGAGTTGACGCCAACGGTCGATCATTGGACTAGTGCCAATGATTCCCACCGGCTTTCTCGGTTACCCCGACGTCTACGACTGGCTGCACGACTGGCTCCCGATCATCTTCATGGGCCTGCTGCTGTTGCTGGTCTTCTCCCTTGTGCGCTTGATGCCGCGCACGCGCCCCAAGCAGATCACGCCTGACGCCGCCCCGCCGATCACCTGGGATGAGATCGCCGGCGCCGACGAGGCCAAGGCGGAGCTGCGCGAGATCGTCGATTACCTGCGCGACCCCAAGCGCTTTCGGGCGATCGGGGCGAAGGTGCCGAAAGGCATCCTGCTCCACGGGCCGCCCGGCACCGGCAAGACGCTGCTCGCCAAAGCCGTGGCCCACGAGTCGGGGGCAACCTTCTTCTCGCAGTCTGCGGCATCGTTCGTGGAGATGTTCGTCGGCGTCGGCGCGGCGCGCATCCGGCGCTTGTTCAGGACCGCGGCCAAGCGAGCGCCGGCCATCGTGTTCATCGACGAGCTCGATGCAGTCGGGGGGCACCGCGGTAGTGACACCTCCGGCGAGCGCGATCAGACCCTCAACCAACTGCTGGTCGAGATGGACGGATTCACGGCCAATAAGGACGTCGTGGTGATCGCCGCGTCAAACCTGCTCGAGAAGCTCGATCGAGCGCTGCTGCGGCCCGGTCGCTTCGACCGTCAGATCTTCGTCTCGCCGCCTGACGTCGGCGGGCGCGAGGGGATCCTCAAGATCCACGCTCGCAACAAGCCGTTGACCGACGACGTCGACTTCAAGCTGCTGGCCCGTCAGACCTCTGGGCTCACCGGCGCCGACCTCGCCAACATCTGCAACGAGGCGGCGATCAGCGCGGCTCGGCGCGGCGAGCATCGCGTGGCCATGTTGGACTTCGACCACGCGATCGAGCGCGTTCTGGCGGGCATGCAGTCGCGACGCACGCTGACCGAGCACGAGAAGCGGGTGGTCGCCTATCACGAATCCGGCCACGCGGTATGCGGCGAGCTCCTGCCCTCCGTGGATCGGGTGCACCGGATCTCCATCATCCCGCGCGGAGTCGCGCTCGGCTACACGCTCAACCTGCCCGAGGAAGATCGCTATCTGAAGACGCGCGAGGAACTGGTCGACTACATGACGATGTTGCTGGGGGGACGGGCCGCCGAGCAGCTTGTGTTCGGCTCGATCACCAACGGCGCCTCGGATGACCTCAAGCGCGTGGCCGAGGTCGCCTACGCGATGGTGCACGACTACGCGATGGGCACCGGAGTCACGTCGCTGCGCGTTTCCCCGGAGGGGGTGGCCGAGGCGACTCGGCGAGAGCGCGACGTCGAGGTTCGCGAGTTGGCCGACGAGGCGTTCCGCGCGGCGATCGTGATCGTCGAAGCCCATCGCAAGCAGCTCGACGATCTGGCCGAAACGTTGCTCGCGAACGAGGTCCTCGAGCGCGATGACGTCGACCGGATCATGCGCGGAGTCCCGAACGCCGCGCCGCAGCGGCGGGGTGGGGGCGAGCTGGGCATCGCCGCGGCAACGGCCGTCGCGCCCGCACCGCGCCCCGAAGTCCGCTGACCGTCAGCTGAGTGGTCGCCGCGAAGGATCGACCACGCGCGCGGATAGACTCCGCAGCCGATGCTGTCCACGATTGATCACGTCGGCGTCGCCGTCGAGGACATCGACTCGGCGCTGGCGCTCTACCGCGACACATTGGGAATGGCGCTCGTGCACCGCGAGACGGTGTCCGAACAGGGCGTCGACGCCGCGCTGCTGGACATCGGCGATGGCCACATCGAGTTGCTCCAGCCCCTGGGGCCCGACACCGCGGTGGGGAAGTTCCTCAGCCGCAGAGGTCCGGGGCTGCATCACGTCGCCTACCGGGTGGCGTCGGTGCAGCAGGCCCTGAGCGCCTGCGCGGACGCCGGCATGCGGCTGATCGACCAGACGCCGAGGACCGGCATCCGAGGCTCGCGCGTGGCATTCCTGCACCCCTCCTGCACCGGCGGTGTGCTCACCGAGATCGTGCAACCTGCTGAGGAGTCCTGAACATGTCCGACGATAAGCCGCAGAAGATCAACATTGGCTTTGTGGGCGGCCAGGTTCTGAGCGCCCGCGTCGAAGCCGTCCAGCTGTCTGCGCTGCGCGCCGCGCTCGGTTCCACCGGATGGCACGACTTGAAGGCCGAAGACGGAACGATCGCGCTGGACCTGACCCGCATCGTCTACGTGCTCGTCGACGATGAGGGACACCGGGTCGGATTCGGATCCTGAGCGCAGGGCGGCGCAGGGCGGGGCTGGGCTCAGACGATTCGGTTGCCCAGTATCCCGATCCCCTCGATCTCGAGCTCGATCTCGTCCCCGGGCTGGAGCCAGCGCCCGTCATCGTGCTCCAGAATGCACCCTGACCCGACCGTGCCCGAGCCGAGCACGTCGCCGGGCAGCAGACCGGGCGTGTTGCGCGCCGCCGCTTCCAGCAGCTGCGGCCAGGAGAAATGCATGCCGCCGGTGCGCGAGT
>Ga0302325_10016237_pt1 | contig 15789 bp, 18 predicted proteins | sample Palsa_T0_2_FD_201948 | JGI IMG/M metagenome (GOLD analysis project Ga0302325, IMG submission 201948) | Peat permafrost microbial communities from Stordalen Mire near Abisko, Sweden - Palsa_T0_2 | ecosystem: Environmental > Terrestrial > Soil > Palsa > Peat permafrost | place: Sweden: Abisko...
CATCTCGGAGAATGGGGATTCGTCCCATACACGTATTGACATCCTCAAGCTCCGCCACAACAAATGGAGACTGCATCTACATACATACTCACTGAGACGGCAGGGGATCGGCCTACTTTCAAGCGTCGCACTTGTGCGCGGAGGCCTGTCAGACGCCGCAATTACAATAGTTCATCCCTTTATTCTACCCATCTGACGCTAGCAATGGCCTTGAGAGAGATCCGCTATTACCAAAAGGAAGGCGGCTTAGTCTTCTCGAGATCTAGCTTCAACAGGTTGATCAAGCAACTATGCGATGATCTCGCGCCCCTCAGCGGACAGATGAGATGGCGAACCCTCTCTGCAGAGACGGAGGTCGAGAACCAACGGAGAAGAAAAAAACCAAAAAAAGCCAGGTATGGGTGGACTGTCCCCGTCTCCTCGGGCCTGTTCTCTGCAGGTTTTTCTGCGTGAGCACATGCATGCCAACGTGCATACGTTATGTGGATGGCTAGACCTCGGGTCAGAGTGATTTCAGAGCTTACGAGAACCTACCAGACAACCAATCCTTGCCAGCGCACTTTCGCTGCCAGGAAAACCAACTCCTCCATCTCCTCCATCTCCTCCCCCCATCTCCTCGCCTTCTTCGTGCTGTGGGAGTTCGAGTAAGCAGACTGTCATTAAAAACTGTCATCCCGAACGGTGTAGCCCTGGCACAGGAAAAAGGAGATACAACAAAACGCAAGAAACGAAGCCGACCTTGTCGTCCCGAGCGCGCACGCAAGGCACCACCATCATCCTAACAATATGCCCCGCCCACGCAAACGCAGCCAAAGAAGGCGTTAATCAGAAAACGAGGAAGACTTTCCGGGAGAAGGGGGGATAATGATACCTCCACAAGTGCCCCTCGCAACTATTCTACATTTGGTGCGGGCGTTTCGCACTTCGACTCCACTACCCGTCGCAATTTTCGCACATTTGGCGCGGGTCTTTCGGCTTGAGACGTTCGGGACTGTCGCCTGGCGGGTCATACTGGTCGTAGTCCCCCTTTTCATTTAACATTAATTGTAGTTTACACGTTGACAAACGGTGTGAGGAAGAATGCGGATGCGTGCATATGGGACTCGTTGGGACAAAGGGAGACGGCGTATCCATCTATTGCAATCGAAGTATTCAATGGCGATAACCAAAAGTAAAGTGCAGCAATGGGTGGAGTCTACGAATTGTGAAGTACTGTACTACACTGGAGTAATGACTGACAATACAGACAAAGATGGGTATTGGTATAAATATCAAAACCACCGGAAACCAGATTACGAAACTCGAGTTTGATATATGGGAGCTCGAGTTCCCAGTACCCTCCTCCTTTCTCATTTTAGCTTTCGAGAGAGAACTTCGCTGAGGCAACGTTCTAAAACAGCCATCCAACGAATACCCTCACCCTTTCTCATCTTTAACCATACATCGCTGGCAGTCCCGAGTGTCATCCTGAACCGGCGTCCTAAGTGAGAATTTGGGCACGCTTCCGTTTACCAGGGAGTAAATGTTTGATCCCGTTGAGAGGAAGTCCTTGCAGTAGAAGACCAAGTGAAGAATTTGTTGAGTACGTCCCCTGACTTACATGCTTACAGCTGTAGTTTGACTCAAATCTAATCCATCTGACTTTCAAAATTGGCTCGGGGTATATTTAATACCGTTCTTCGGGACTGGTTGTAGAGATCAAGACGCCTTTCGAAGTCTTCAAATTCGACTTCGAAAGCGAGGCAAGGAGGGAAGATGTTCATAGTAGTTAGTGTGTTGTATATACGTAATTTTTCTTTTTTCCTACAATGCTTGAATCCTGAGTGAAATGATTTATTGCTCATCTGACGCGGTTTCATTTTTGTGTCTCAAGCTCAAGAGGATTAACCTTTATCACGCTTGCCACGTTCCCCTGCGTAATCGGGGAGTCTGGCCCGTCAATCCGACACCACCATCGATTGTCCCCCACACCACGACTGGGCAGCCCATCACCGACCGACGACCCAGCACCCCAACCCTTCTCCGTCGCAGCATTTCGTCCCCAAAATGCGCCCTCTCGACGAGTCATTCTCATCGACCGTCCGTGGCAACAAATCCCGGCCATCATCCACGTCGTCGCGCTCGCCGTCGCCGGGTCTCCGTGGCGGGAGCAGCAGCACGGGACATGGTCTCGGAACAGCCGGTGGCTCCCATGCTGGTGGAATGACTTACTTTCTCACCGAGGAGAATAACTTTGGCGTGCACAGTATGAGCGAGAGTCACTTGTCGCCTGCCAGGACTAGTCCGCCGCCGGAAATCGTCGAGAGGCCTACTAGTACTACTACGATGGGGACTGGCGCGCAAGACACGGCGGCGCAAGAGACCACACGGGGGAATCCGTCACGTAAGGATGACGAGGCGATAGCTTCTGCGATTCCGCAATATTTGTTTGAGCGGGGAGGACATAGTCATACGCCGAGCGTGGGATCTCTCCTGTCGCCTGATATTTCCACGCCCTCGTCGCCGCAGCATAACTTGTCATCCAGTGCCATATCCGATGATTCAGATTTGGAGTTATCGTCTCATCATGAGGAAGAGGCTGTTGCTCCGTCGGATAGCATTACTTCCAGCTTTCCGCAGTTGGTTATGCCAAAGGTCAACATGCCTCGTCGGAAGGCATTTACTGAAGCTGGACGCACGATGGGCAAGCTCAAAATCATGGTTGTAGGAGATTCAGGTATCTTTCTCTCTTTCTCTCTTTCTCTATGTATATACAATGCTGAACGAGGACAGGTATTGGCAAGTCCAATCTTATTCAGGCTATTCTACATACATCGCCCGATATCGTTCACTATGATCCCCCTCAAATCGCTACATCCTCAACGTCGTCCTCCTCCTCATTTATCAAGCCGTCCTTATCGCGTCGAGGCACGCTCCAACCCAATACTATTCCACCCACAGACAACATCCTAGAAATCAAAGCCAGCACACGAGCATATCCACCATGGTGGAAAACTGAGACCGAGCGCGATATCAAGGCAAATCGCCCCATTATCAGTAGAAGGGAGAGCACGGGAGAAGTGCTGGAGAGAAATATCTGTTTTGTCGATACCCCAGGTTACGGAAGTTCTGATGATGTATTCCCCTGTCATTTCAATGGTTGACATTAGTTTAATGATGTTTTAGCGAGGGTTTCGGGATATATTGAGGAATGTTACGACAAAATCAATAGTCTGCTCAATTCTACGGCCCACCGCACCAACGATCTCCTATCTCTCTTCTCAAACGGTGTCAATGGCGTCGATTTAGTCATCTACGTTGTCCTTCATCGTAAACCCCTTCCTTTTTAAACCCCATTAACAAGTAGGTTTGAAACCCGTCGACGTAACCATCATGCGTCACTTATCAACGCTGACCAACATCCTTCCCGTAATCGCCAAATCCGACTCCCTATCACACACCCAAACCCTGACTCTCAAACTCTCTCTCCTACGTGACCTGCGCGCCAACAACATCCCGATCTTCACCTTCGGCAAGTCTCTGTCTGAACTCGAACGCAACGTCGTCAACGGTATTCCCTGGGCGGTATCCTGTCTGCGGGACGATACCAGCGAAATGGACGCCTCGCTCCTGATGCGCGATGATCCCCTTGAATTAACCATGTATGTGGACAGCGATCTGCCTCAAGTAGTGCGGATGATCTCGTTGCACGCGGCGTGGTTGCGATTCAGTGCCACGCGCAAGTTCCTCGATTGGCGGAATACCGCGCAGGGACAGGATATTGATCCACAGCCCGCGATGTCGATTGTTGCGCTCCCGCGCGATGCGGACGGCGGATACGCCATGGCGAGGGTGGGAGACCATATTGATCGGGAGGAACGACTTGCTCGGGTGAGATTGGTGCAGTGGGCAAGTGACATGCGGAAAACGGTGCATAAAAGAATGCAGGAGGAAAGAGAACAGTATGAACGGATCGAGTCCCAGGAACGCATAAAGTGGCTTGTCGAACGACTTAACGAGGCTATTTCCCAGCCAGAGACAGCTTTAGTTCCTATCACCAGCAGCACCACTTCGAGCATGACCCGACGACGCGGCTCCAGCTCACGCAGTTTATCCACCAAAAGATGGCGAAGAGTAGAAACAGATCCCCTGGGCTTGGTATGGGTGAAAGAAAGCTGGGGTCCCCGAGTCACCAAATCGATCGTATGGATTGTCGAAGCGGGCGTGGTCCTCGGGTCAGGATGGGTGGTCTGGAAATATGTTCTTGATTCGGGGTTGACGGGATGGTTTATGCAGCACTCTGGACGGCCAACGTAGAGTTGGACTTTTCGCGCAAAACGTCACGCTTTTTTTACGCATGGGGGGGGGAGGTTGGTTCGGGATATGCTGGGGCTTGCAATTAATGGCTTGGTAGGTACTACACAAATGTTCATTTCTTGTTTTGAGATATGGAGTTTGAGAATTGGGGGGGATATGTTTCGTTCATCCCAGAATGTAATAATTGATTTTCTGTTATTGGAATCCCAGTCCATCTGTTCTTGCATTCTTTTGAGGTTCTGATCCGTGCCGTTTTCTAGTCGACATTGTTTGTGATACTCGAAGGAGAAATTGGGAGGGCGTGAGCCGCGTCGAAGGGGAGATCGACGCGTAGGATGATTGCGAAAAGGAGGGAAGGAGAACGGATGTAGACATCGTTCAAGACGCGAGTTTGACGCGGGAGTAAGCGATGGTGAGTTATGGGAGAGATGATGGAAGGGATGATATACGACGACATCTGGAACAGCGCGAGTTGAAAAGGTGTGGTATGCCTATACACACTTTATATAAGTTTGGTGATTCTCTGTGATACTCAAATTGGTTCACATAAGTGCTGTGATGTGACGTGATCCGCGAGTCGATAATACTTATCTCAATGTTATATCTAAACCAGAGTGAAAGTGAACAATGGGATTCGAGTTGACCATCAATTGTTCGAGAACTGAGGTAATTATATCATTCCGTTGCGGGCCGTCCTTCCGCTCCGTGGTCAGAACCGGCCGTCGTCGAGCCGTCCCGCAGTGAAAACTTCTTTATCAACAACATTCACCACGGACCACATGACAAGAGCATCGAGCTCGATTGCTACAGGAAATCCTATGGATGATCCGACTTTGAAAACCCCCACTCCATTTGCCCCGAGATATCAATAACATGCACACCAAAAAAAATTAATAAATAAGTTGCCCCCCTGAGGTGACCACACTTGCACACACGCATACACCCATCGAATCCGTGCGAGGAACGCGGAAAAACACATTACCCGGCCACGCCAAAGTAACATCGAAAGCATGGGTATACGCCACGCATCAAAGAAACAGAGAAAAGAAGAATTATTACCGAGGACACCGATCCGTCTATCCGAAAGCTGACAACACCCTTGCCAAGGAATAACCCTGTTCATTGGCAAATTTTCCACATTGAACTTTTTCAAAGTCATCCTGCAACCAAAACATCGCTTCAAATCAATTAATGCAAGATCATGAAGTCGTTAATCACGAGCTTTTAAATGAAGGCGGGGCCATATGGGTCGAGGTGTTCGGCACGCGGCTGTTGACCGCCTTGTGATTGACCAAGTTGGGACGTCGCGACAATGGATGGGTCGGCCGGGAGTCGTACGTGCGGCGTCATTGCCGGCTGCAGGGGCTGCAAGGTCGCGGTACTGTACCCTGTTTGGTACCAACCGCCCGAAGGAGCATAGACGACGTTTTGGTACGCGCCGGGATGTCCCGTGTGATTTTGCCCTGGGGACGTGGGTGCGGCTTGTGGCATGAATTGCTGCTGGACGTATGCCTGCGCGAATTGGGAATGCGGCGTGCCCATGGGTATTCCTTGCTGGAGAGCCTGACTTTGTAGAGATGGCATGGGACGAAGGGTGCCCTGCATGTATTGCGACTGCCAAGCTGCTTGCGCGGGATTGCCAGCTGCGACGGTGACGTATTCAGAGGGCCGAGGCGTTTGTGTGGGAGATAGTTGAGCTTGCATCATTTGAGGGGACGACAAGGTAGCGGGTGCCATTTGTGGTGAAGGCTGACCTGATGCCCCCTGAAATTTATCCCATCGCACCTTGATGATTCGGCCCTCGACTTCCCATCCATCGAATGTTTCGATTGCATGTTGCGCTTCTTGAGCAGTTGCAAAAACCGCTGTGCCCCATCCTTTCGATCTCCCGTCCGGTGCCAGAGCGATATCGGCCCTGAGGATTCTGCCGGCTGGTCGCAGCAGGTCCTTGAGATCCTGCCATTGAGTTGAAAAGGGCAGCTACATCACGTCAACAAACACATGCGGGAAAGAGGACGGGGCAATACATTGCCGACAAACAGCATGGGACTCGCGGACTGTGACAGATAAGGATTCGTATTCAGGCTTGCGGGATACGGTTGCAACTGTGGGGAAAGAGCCTACCACACACGTCGCGTTAGCCAATCGTTCCAATAGTTGAAGGGAAAAGCCACAAAAAGACGCAGCCACAAACCTCAGCCCCACGAGCTGGCCACGTGTGGACGACCACCAGCTGCTGTGTCAAGCGGGAAGGAAGCTTGGCAGCAGCCCGTGTGTGTCACGCGCAACCAAGCTTTAAGGCATGGCGCGGATCCAAAGAGAATTAACAACACAGGGCGACAAAGCAAAAGAATGAATCCCTTACCTCATAGTCGGGAGGGCTGATTCCCACGCCTTCCCATATCGTGGCGCCCGCCATGGCGGCTGCGGCTAATGCATGATGGCCCCCGGTTTCATCGATTTTCACCCCGATCTTCCTTCCGAACCATTCATAACCATTCAAGTCGTTGACGCAATTCTCCGCTTCGCGTCGTGTTCGCATGGATACCATCCCGACCCCCCTGCTGCGACCATCCGGTGCGAGAAAGACATCTGCACGAGATGGAGTTCCGTAGCGCCGAAATAGATCTTTGAGATCTTGCCACCGGATACGGTATGGCAGATTTGTGACCGCAAGAGTCGTGGATCCCATGGGATCTTGTCCAGATTGAGCTTGCGCAGGCGCAACCGCTTGTAATCCGTACGGCGGCCCCATCTGCTGCAAATTTACCGTCTGTGTCATCCCAGGATCTTGCATGGTAGGCATGCCATTCATTGGTGAACCGCCGTATGCTTGTCGCGGATCCTGTTGCCCCGTGTGATTGTCCACATCCGCATGGCCATTCTCAGGTCGGTCGGAGGCCATGGGCCTATTGCGTCGTCGCTAGGTTTCCACCGTATGACTTGCCGCGAGCGTTGACCGACTCGACCAGAGGGCCGCGCGTCAGATGAACCGCAGGGATGCTGGGCGAGAGGGGATTCCGAATTTCTGCCGCCGTCAATAGCCCACGGAGCAGAATGTCGGATCCTTGGACTGTAAGGATGTAATTGTGTCGCCACCTTCAACAACTCCTGTCGCTGCTGAGTGCGAAATCTGAATCCAGCCTCTGAACGCCTACTGAATTGCGGCAGCCACCGAAACCACTCCGAAAACAGCTCTGCGTCTTTGCACCAGGTCCAATTTGTAGTCCTGCCACTGTCTGGAGTCAGCGGGCCTGGCAGAAGCAGAAGGTGCGCGACGAGTTACCTGAAGCTGCTGTATGATGTGACGGTGTGTGTGGTTCAGAGTCAGGCGTTGGAAAACGCCCCGGCTAGTACCCCAACCCTGCGGCAGTGCGGTGGTGGAAGAAGCGTTTAATTTTTGGGGCGTTCCACTTTGCTGGACACAAATTATCGGTTCCGCCTACCGTGCCTATCAATTGAGCCACAAGCCCATCCGTGTCTTCAGGCCTGTCGCTCGACGTGCATTCCGCTGACAGCAGGTCGCACGACCGCAAAGAGGGGGACACTCGAATTTTCAGCCCTTTGCGCGGGACATTTTTTTTCCAACGCTTGAAACGTATCGAATACGATCTGCATGGGAGCCAAACTCTAAAATTTGCCTGGGAGATCATAGCACCGCAACAGACAGATATGAGATAAATATTATCCTTGCGCAAAAACTTTATTCCCCTTTCAGGTGAGACATTAAATAGCGACATTATGTAGCATTGCATTCATTTATGCAGTCCCGCTGCACAAGGCGCGGCATTGGCCGACCAAGCAAGCCCCTGCAATTGCAATTTGCCTCGTCAGTCGTCGGCCGGGGGGAGGCTTCGTCTCAATGGGTGCAGGAATGGATCGTCGCTGTCCGCGCATGCAAGCCAGATTTGATAAGCGTGCAGGTGGACGTATTTTATCATCGGGTACGCCGGAACCTTCGCCCCGATCGCTAACTGCTGTGGTAACAGAGGCCCGACCGTCCAGGGAAATGAGCCAGCCGTTTCACTCAGCAGTAACGTTCCCGCGTCGTTGGAAAATGAGCACGCCATGGCCATATATACATGCAAGGCCGCGATTGCCCCTTTCTGGTGTGCGCGTGGCGTGTCCACGAATGTTGCTCTGGACATCCCATCCATGCCTTGGTTTACGAGCACCCGGAAGTCTATATCACCCCCGGGCGTTTATTTAGAATTTCTCTGGATACGAAGGATTCCTGCACAGAGCGGGAGGAGGTTAAATAAATTATCCATCCCCACGCCCTGCACGCGTCGATCACCGCCACGAGTTATTAATTTCACTCGGCGAATTTAAGTCCTTTCTAAGCGATCGATCCAGGAAATAGTTTACAGTAACTCAGTACATACATAGCAAACCCAAATCGGCATGTCAGACTTTTTGACATCGGGGATCTTGTGTCTCTTATTTCTTCTGCGAGCACAGAAAAAGACACCGTACTACTAGGCCTCCGTAATGACCGGTAGCAGCTCTATGGGCTTTGTTTGTCAGTTTACATGTCGTCGTCGCGTGTTCCTACCCGTCTGGGCGGAAGCCACAACCAAGGACCGGCTCAACCTAATTTCCCCGACACGCAGTGTATGCAAGCAACTCTTTACCAAACATAAAAAAGGGTTATTCCATGCGATCCATCGAGACGATAAGCACAGGTTGTGTATCCGCGGTTATCCGCCGTTGTCACCAATAATAACTCTTGAAGTCACCACCCGTTATCCGCGCCAGCTCGGGGGAATTAGAGTCGGGCGGATTAAAGTTGCAATTGATTGATCGTCCTTTGAGCCCCCCACGCACGCCTACGTACACGCTATTTCAAATCCGGGTAACCCTTGTTTGAAAAGAGATTAACTTTCCCGTATCAGTCAAATTGTCCCCATGCAGTGGGATCCGTACGATGGAATATCGGATCGATAGTACGGATCATGGACCTAATTCGGGTTGGGGACGTATAGTAACTGTATGAAGCAGGAACTGTATTACTCTGAATAAACTGAATAAATTGAATAAACTTGTGCGTACGCATCGGGCTTGTCGTCACCCCCTGCAGCTGAAATTATTGTACGAATTCGGGTGCAACTGCTGCGCAAGGGTTAGTTGTCCGTATTACGCGCGTCATCCCCCCCTTCATTCAGGCTTTGTTTGTTTCTTTTTTCAATTTCGGAAGAGGAAGATTTCCATTTCCGACATATACCGCAGTTGTCTCTCCGGCGACTTCCACCGCCGTCAACATTCAAACGCCCGGCGCATCCTGTTGTCCCAGTCCAATGTATTTTTGCCTGTTAAGCTCATGTACGGGAGAAGCATACGACATAAGCACTAGAGACCGAGTTTGAGGAAACAGTGATAGGTATGCCGTAGTCGGGTTGGAAAGGGGGAAGGGAGGGTGTTGATCGCGCGAGAGAGCTTTGTGCATTTGAGGATACATATCTATATAAATAAGCCTATTCTCTACAGATCAGAACGTCGTTAAACAGCAGAAACATACCCATCGGTAACAGCAGTAAACACCGATTGAACCTCCGTCGTTACACCGACAAGCAACACACTTCCTCGTGTGTATCGTCATTCAACCTTCATTCATCCCTCTTTCTGGCATTCCCAAGCACAGCCCACCCCCCTCCCCGGGCCATCGTCCTCGTTGCTTGCCCCATAGCAGCAGGACGAGAAGTCCGTACGTAGCTGGAAGACCGGCTGCGGTGCGGTGGGTAGTGGACGTGTGGTTTCGGGCCACGAGGCAAGATATTTTGGTCGGTTGTTGCCGTGGTAACACCTCTCGTGCGTTTTGCTTCTAATAATTTTCAGGGGCGATCCTGGACTCGATACGAAAACGAGTCGGATAGCAGGGAAGCGGGTAAATGTTTTGAATATTGGTATTATGAAGGGTTTTTGGACTAGTTAAGGCTGAAAGGGGTTTGGTGTTGATGAGAATCATGAACAAGCTAAATATTTATCGTACTCCGCAAATTGAGCAGCGGGGGAGCGTGCGGAGTGCGGTGTGCTATATATCAGAGATATGAGTCCCCGCCCTCGCAGTACAGATTAGGAATGCTTAGCGTTGCCGATTTGGTGCCGTTGTTGGTATTTACTAGTTCGGTGGAACGATTTGTGGAGAAGTCAACCGTCATCAGGGGCTCAGATATTGAATCCCCTGATTTTGACAGGACTCGTCATTCTAGCTCTTGGCTCTGAGGCATTTTCGCTCGAGATTAACGGGACGGGACTAAGGAAGAGATTCAAATGGTATATAAGTACAAACGAATTGAAAGACATGTAGCCGAGAATGCATATGAAGTACTCAACGGAGAAACCCCAGGCCTCCGCTTCGCGATCCATAACGAGCGAGACGACTCAGATCGCGAAAATCCCAATCCTCGAAACGAGCTACCTAGCCGCCCTCAGCCTGCTGACAATTTTCCTCGGAGATGGATCCTAATTTGTAATCCGAGATGAATCCTCCCACGGCGTGTGCCGGCATCCCTCCGCGCATTAAAGTTGTTTTCCATGTTTTACGCTTATCCTGTGATTGGTGGCACCATTGGCGGGGACCGGGCCCCGCATACATAAAAGCGAACGAACCAACGCCAATGGATGCATGAAAAACGGAAATCGGCATTTCATTTCAGTGCAGTATGTAGCCTACATTCCGTAAATCGCGCCGTAGGAAAGATTATCTACTGTCATCATCGGTCACACGACGTTGACAGCTCAGCTTGCTCAACCACTGCTGCTTCGTGTTGTTGCAGGTTGCCCATTGACGACGGACGACGCTCTTGGCCCAGCAGGACGCGATGAGGGAGGACGCGCTCGCCTTGACTCCTGAGGACAGAGAGCAAATAAATACCACGGCGCCGGTTGGTGTTTATGCTTCCTCCAGCAGTGATGTTGATATTGAAAAGCAACGCAGCTCGAATACTTCTGACGATGTGATTCACGACCACGTCGATATACAGTATGCGGAGCGCCAATTCGCCGATTTAAAGCGACGCTACTCCAATCTCTCTCGCGTCGCAAGCGCAACGTCCCACCGCTCACGGCTGCGAAACGAGAAAAGCCAACATCCCGCCACGGACGATATCGAAGAGAGTGAGGACGACTTTGATCTCGAGGATGTATTGCGGGATCGTCACAGGAAAGAGATGGAACATGATATAAAACCGAAACATCTCGGTATGGGCCGATTGTGTGCGGTCAATTGATTGTAGGCGTTATATTCGAGGATTTGACGGTCAGTGGATTCGGTGGGGCAAAGTACTACATTAAAACATTTCCAGATGCTTTCGTCGATTTTTTTAACCTGTGGGGCACTTTCAAGAGTATCTTTGGCAAAAAAAAGGGAACGGAGTTTGATATTCTGAAGGACTTTACGGGATGTGTTCGTCCGGGCGAGGTAGGAGATTTATTGACTTTGCTGATAGTAGATGTTGCTGGTTCTTGGTGCTCCAGGGAGTGGATGTACCACGTTTCTTCGAGTAATGGCAAACCAACGCGCGGGTTACACTAAAGTGGACGGCAATGTTGAATACGGGGGAATTGATGCAAAGACATTCGCAAAACTGTATCGAGGAGAAGCCGTTTACAATCAAGAAGGTATCCCCCCCGGGCAGTCTTTTCTAATCATCCACAGATGACACACATTTCCCGACCCTCACCGTTGCCCAAACACTTAACTTTGCCCTCGACACAAAAGTTCCCCGGAAACGCTTACCAGGCGAATCGAAAGCCCAATTCAAGCGAGACGTCATCAACACGCTACTAAAAATGTACAACATCGAACACACGCGAAATACCCTCCTTGGAGGCAGTGCACGCGTCCGTGGTGTCTCAGGCGGGGAAAGAAAACGAGTCTCCATTGCCGAGATGATGATTTCCCGCGGCTCGATATGTTGTTGGGATAACACAACGCGAGGACTTGATTCCTCGACTGCGCTGGATTTTGCAAAATCACTACGAATCATGACGGATATTTATAAGTTACCTACGCTGGTCAGTTTGTATCAGGCGAGTGAGAGTATTTATGCCCTGTTCGACAAAGTGTTGGTTATTGATCATGGGAAACAAGTATATTTCGGCCCGGCAAATGAGGCAAGAAAATACCTTGAAGGGCTTGGATTTGCACCAAAGCCAAGACAGACTACGCCCGATTATCTCACGGGTTGTACAGATCCGTGGGAACGGGATTTCGCCGACGGATGGGATGTGGACACCATTCCACAGACGGCGGATGATCTGGAAAAAGCATACAAAGCATCACCGATATTCGCACGAATGGTGGCGGACAAAAATGCATACAAAGAGGAAGTCAGAAGAGACTCGTCTGCACGAGAACAATTCCACCGAGCCGTCATGGATGCAAAACATTCGTTCACTCCCAAAAAGAGTGTCTACTCCATCCCGTTCCATCAACAAACCGTTGCGCTATTCAAACGACAATTTCAACTAAAACTACAAGATTGGTTCACATTGGCCACGAGCTGGGTCACGACGATGATAGTAGCCATTATGGTGGGTACTCTTTTCTTCAAACTTCCTGCAACGTCAAATGGCGCATTTACACGAGGTACCTCCTTCGTCATCTGAAGTACGCGTATTAATATTCAGGCTCCGTTCTTTTCATAGCATTATTGTTCAACGCCTTGCAAGCATTTGCGGAAGTAGGAACCACCCTGATGGGTCGTCCCATCCTGAATAAACATCAAGCGTTCGCCTTTCATCGACCTGCAGCATTATGGGTAGCTCAGATCTGGGTTGATCTCCCCTTTGCGGCATTCAATATCTTTTGTTTCTGTATATTCGTTTACTTTATGACGGGGCTTTATCGGAATGCGGCCACGTTTTTCATATTCTACCTTTTTGTGGTCATCGGATATGTCTGCATGAGTCTGTTCTTCCGCACTATTGGGGTTATTTGTCCGGACTTTGATTATGCTCTCAAGTTTGCGAGCGTCAGTATCACCCTCATGATCTTAACCGGAGGATATCAAATACCATACGAGGCCATGCCATGGTGGGTACGGTGGTTTTTCTGGGTCAAGTATTCCCCCCTAATGAGATGTTTGCTAATAATAGTCCACTGGCTTATGACTTTTCCAGTTTGATGTCCAATGAATTCAGCAATATCAATCTCACTTGCGCAGGCAACAACCTAATACCGAGTGGACCTACGTACACAGACATTGCAAATCAAGTTTGCACTTTGCAGGGAGCTATCACTGGAACGGATTTGGTTGTTGGAAGTGACTATATCAGCAAGACTTTCAGTTACTTCCCCAAAGACATATGGCGGAATTTCGGAATCATACTGGCATTCACACTCCTCTTTCTCGTATTGAATGGTCTGTTATCGGAAGTCATCTTATATGGCGCAAGTGGACGCACCATTACTTTCTTCCAAAAAGAGAACAAGGAGCGGAAGGCGTTGAATGCTGCCCTTGCGAAGAAGCGATCGGAACGGAAGAGGGGAGATACACACGATTCCGAGGCGGAGAAGCTATCCATCGAATCGAAACGGGTGTTGACATGGGAAGCATTGAATTACGATGTCCCTGTCAAAGGCAAGAAATTACGATTGCTAAAGGATATTTACGGATACGTCAAGCCTGGAGAGTTGACTGCCCTCATGGGCGCCAGCGGGGCGGGGAAGACGACGTTATTGGATGTGCTCGCGAATCGGAAGAACGTGGGCGTTATTACGGGAGATGTACTCATTGATGCTAAACCTCGAGGGATTGAATTTCAACGAGGGACGGCATATTGTGAGCAGATCGATGTTCATGAGGATACTCAGACTGTGAGGGAAGCACTGCGGTTTTCGGCCTATCTGAGACAACCTTACCACGTCTCGAAAGAGGAGAAGGATGCTTATGTTGAACAGGTCATTTCATTGTTGGAGATGGAGGGGATTGCAGACGCTGAGATCGGAAATCCGGTTGTAGGATTGAGTGTTGCAGAGCGAAAAAGGGTAACTATTGGAGTTGAATTGGCAGCGAAGCCGGAACTACTCCTCTTCCTTGACGAACCATCCTCTGGTATTCTCTATCTCATATCCCTCTAATTCAGGTTTGGATTCCCAAAGCGCTTACAACATTATTCGTTTCCTCCGCAAACTTGCGCAAGCAGGCCAAGCCATCCTCTGCACCATTCATCAACCCAACGACTCGCTCTTCGAACAATTCGATCGACTGCTCTTACTTCAACGTGGAGGACAAACCGTATATTTTGGCGAGATCGGGGAAGATGCGTGTGTCCTTCGAGATTACTTCAAACGCAACGGCGCCGTGTGTCCACCTCATAACAATCCCGCGGAATTCATGCTCGAAGCAATTGGTGCTGGCTCACGACCGCGAGTTGGGGATCGTGATTGGGCGGATATTTGGCGCGATAGTCCTGAACTTGAGGAAGTCAAGAAACAGATCACTCGATTAAAGGATGAACGAAAAGCCGCGCCACTGGACCTCAAAGCTGGAAAGGGAGAATATGCGACGCCATTGATGTATCAAATTAAAGTGGTATTGCGAAGGATGAATCTCACCTTCTGGAGATCTCCCAATTATGGTATCTTTCGCCATGTTTGTTGCTGACTACAGGCTTTACACGGCTGTTCGTTCATGTTGTGATTGCTCTCTTCACTGGTATTACTTTCTGGCAATTGGGAAACAAAGCTATGGATCTTCAATACCGGATTTTCGTCATTTTCCAAGCAACCATCTTGCCAGCTTTAGTCATGACGCAAGTCGAGCCTCGATACGATATGTCTCGCCTGATCTTCGTTCGGGAGAATAGCTCGAAAATGTATTCGCAATTCGCGTTTGTTGTGGGTATTGTTGTAGCCGAGATTCCGTACGGGATTCTTGCGGCAGTGGTGGTATGTTCTCAGCCCTAATCCCATCTGACGTGTAGTATTTTATATGTTTTTATTATCCGACCGGGTTCAACTATAGCTCGGACCGCGCAGGCTACCAGTTTCTCATGATTTTGATCGATGAGGTACCTCTTTATCTTGTTATGACACTTACATTAGTTCTTCTCAATTACGCTGGGACAAATGGTAGCCGCGGTCACCCCCAATGCATTCATTGCAAATCTCTTGAATCCCCCGATCATGATCACCTTCGGTCTTTTCTGCGGAGTCACTATTTCGCGACCCCTCATGCCCGAATTCTGGCAAGCATGGCTTAACCCCCTCGACCCGATGACCCGCTTAATATCCGGCATGATGTCAACCGAACTGCACGACCTGCAAATCACATGCGCTCCCTCAGAGCTCGCAATCTTCCACCCTCCCTCCGGCCAAACCTGTGGCCAATACGCCGCCACTTTCCTCGAAACCGCAATCGGATACGTCGCCAATCCGAATGCCACGGAGAATTGTGGCTATTGTGCTTTCAGCGTGGGAGATGGATATCTTGCCACGCTGGAATTCAGTTGGGATGAACGATGGAAAGAGGCAGGCATTTTTGCTGC
>Ga0302325_10016238_pt1 | contig 15789 bp, 13 predicted proteins | sample Palsa_T0_2_FD_201948 | JGI IMG/M metagenome (GOLD analysis project Ga0302325, IMG submission 201948) | Peat permafrost microbial communities from Stordalen Mire near Abisko, Sweden - Palsa_T0_2 | ecosystem: Environmental > Terrestrial > Soil > Palsa > Peat permafrost | place: Sweden: Abisko...
CACGCATGCAGTTTCTTCTTCAGGATCCGTTCGGCGAACTGGCGCGGCGTCATCAGTGATAAATCGCGCCCAAAGGGCAGCATCAGCACCGCGTCAACGCCCGTAGTTTCGAGCAAACGCAATTTTTCGGGCGTTGGAGTGAGCAGCTTCAATACGGAATCCGGTCGCAGAATTCGCGATGGATGGGGATCAAAAGTAACCGCGACGGCTTTCGCCGCGCTATCCCTTGCCCGCCGCACAATCTCGCCCAGCACATGCGCATGCGCGCGGTGCACTCCATCAAAATTGCCCACACTTACCAGCGAAGGACCGAAATCGGCCGGGACCTCCTCGAGATTGCAAAAAACATGCATAATAATAGTCAGTGGCCGGTGGCGGTAAGCCTTTCCGACCGGATCGCCGACCACCGAAGATTCAGATTTCAAACTCCAGCTTCATCCCGTCATAGGCCAGCCGCACCTGGGGCGGAAGCGACGCGTTGGTCGCCTCATGCGCCAGATCGTGGCAGATGTGAGTAAAGAAGGCCCGCTTCGGCTTCAACCGCTCCACGATGCGCAGCGAGTTCTCGACCGTTGAGTGCGTGGGATGCGGCTTGTGCCGCAGCGCATCCAGAAAGAGAATGTCCAGCCCTTCCAGTTGGTGATACGACGCCTCGGGAATCTCGCTGTGATCGGTGAGATAAGCCGTGCTTCCAAAGCGGTAGCCGTAGATCTCGGTCTCTCCGTGAATCAGGCGCACAGGTTCGAAGCTAGCCCCAAAAAACTCCACCGGGCCGTCAATCGGCCGCAATTCGAGCTGCGGCAGGCTGCCGTACTTGTAATCTGTGTCGAAAATATAGCTGAACATCCGGCGCAGAAAAGCCGCCGCATCGGGACGCGCGTAAAGCGGCAGCTTGCCGGGCCTGTGACGGAAACTGAGCGGTCGCAGGTCGTCGATACCCAAAATGTGGTCGGCGTGGGTGTGAGTGTAGAAAACCGCATCCACAGTCGTGATGTGCTCGCGAATGGCCTGCGAGTAGAAATCAGGGGAGGTGTCGATGAGCACAACCTTGTCCGCATACTCAATCATTACCGACGGCCGAGTACGACGGTCGTGCGGATCACAGGAGTGGCAAACCGCGCAGTCACAGCCCAGAGTGGGGACGCCCATGGACGTGCCACTGCCCAGAACCGTGAGAGTGGCCCTCATCCCTCGGTCCTCATGCACTTGCTTTCGTGCTCATCGTCCCCCGGTACCCGTGGCGGCGCCGGGCTGCGGAGGGCGTGACAGAACATTGGTTACCTCCACGTAAGCCAAGCGCACTTCATAAAGGCTGTTCTGCAGAAAGTTTTCTTCTGTGGCACTCAGGTTTCCCTTGGTTTTTTCCGCCAGCAGCGTCAGCGTGTCAATGGTCTGGCGCGCTCCGATGATGTCCAGGCGAGGCTGCTCGCCCTGCTGGTGCATCAATCCCAACTGCAACATCGCGGTCATGTAAAGCGACGCCAGAAAGCGCTCAAAGGTCATCTCAAGCTCTTTGGCAGATCGGCCGCTAAGTTCTACGCGCGAGTCCAGTTCTTGCGCTGAGGTTTTGTAGGCATCGGCCTGCGCCTGTTGCTCGGCGGCGGTAGGCGCTGGCGGCGGCGCATCCAGCCCCGCGACTTCATCGGATGGAAACGCAGTGACAGAGCCATCGCCAGCCGCGGCTTCTTTAGCCGCGGTTTGAGAAGGAGCTCGATCAGAGGCCGCAGGCGCGGGAGCTTTCGGCCTCTCCACTTCTTCCGCAGCGTCTTTCCGTAATTCTCCGTCTTCAGTAAACAAGCGTCGATCGGTTACGGTAAAACCTGATTCCTGTTTCTTCTCAGCCATAGCAACTTGTCCTCTCAAGTCTCTCGGTCAGAATCTTTACGAAGCTTTTTTATTGTCTTTCGCAGTTTGGTCTTTCCTAGGCCCGATGCAGCAGGGAATCTTCCGCCTGCCCCAGCGCAATATTCTGCAGCGGCGGCTGAATCACGGTGGCCTTGACCGTGCCAATCCACACTTCGCGCCCCGGTATGCCTGCCTCCCGCCGAATGTATCCCAGGGCAATCGTGCGTTCGCCGGATGGGGTGCCTAAAGTAGCGGCGCTCGTAACTTCGCCTACTTCTTTTTCGTCTTCCCCGACCTTGCCGGAAAGAATCCTGGCCCCGGCCACAATCACCGCCGTGCCATCGACCGTGAAGGCGGTAAACTTGCGATGAACGTTGCCGCGTGATCGAATGCGCTCCACGATCTCCTGGCCCACGTAGCAGCCCTTGTTGAAGTTCAGAGCGCGCGTCTGCTCGGTTTCCTGAGGCAGATCGCGCTCGCGAATATCGATGCCGTAGAGCGGAACGCCGGCCACGATTCGCTGAATTTCCAGCGCCTCACTTCCAACGGGCGTAGCGCCGGCTGCAATCAGCGCTTGCCAGGTCTTGTAAACATCCTGCGGCGCAAGCCAGATCTCGTATGCTTCATGCTGCGCATCCTCACCTCGGATAACAGTACATTCCACGCAGCCGCAGTCGCAGTTGCATAGCGGGCTGATCATCTGCAGCGGCTTCAGCTCCGGAACTTCGATCCCCGCCGAGTTGAGGATGGCGCGTGATCCTGGCCCCGCCAAGCCGAGAGTCGTGTGCTGCCCGCTGATGTCCACCACTTCCACGTCGTCCATGATGATGTAATGATCGAAAGTAGCGACGATCTTTTCGACCTGGCTGTGATCGGTTTCGACCGTGAGCGTTTCACCCAGGTTGTAGACGAACATGTCGCCGAGTATCCGTCCCTGCGGATTTAGCAGAAAAGCATATACGCCATGTCCCACGGCGAGATCGCGAATGTTGTTCGTAACCATTCCGTTAAGCCAACGCACGCGGTCGCTTCCCGTTAGGGAGATTCTGGCCCGAAAGCCGAGATCAGAAATTCCACATCCATTCAGCAAAGCCGCAAACTCCCGTTGTGGGTCGGCAAAGCGCGCCATCGTTGTTGCCCCGCGGTAATCACCTTCGCGAATGGCTTCCACACCATTCACCGCCTGCGAATAAAGAGCGCTTTGTAGCGGTGTGCGGGACATGCAAATTTGATTATAGCGAATGGTCTGATGATTCAATTGCCCACGGGCACCGCGTTTTCCTTCGCCCGGAGGCAATGTCTTCCGAGGAACGCACGCCAGCCTACTCATCCGGCTCGCCTTGTGTTAGCTTTTCTGCCGTGGATCCGCACGAGCCTTCCAGGAAACGTATCGCCGTTATTCCCGGAGACGGGATTGGTCGGGAAGTAATCCCTCAAGCTCTCAAAGTAATCCGGGCGTTGGGAGCCGATGTCGAACTGAGCGAGTTTGATTGGGGCGCCGACCGCTATCTCCGCGACGGCACGACCGTTCCGCCCGACGGTTTCGTCATGCTGGGGCGCGAGTTCGACGCCATCTTTGCAGGCGCCTTCGGCGATCCGCGCGTTGCCACCAACATTCATGCCAAGGAAATCCTGCTCGGCATGCGCTTCAAGATGGACCTTTATGCCAACGTGCGGCCGGTGCGGCTGCTCGATGCGGCGCTATGTCCCCTGAAAGGAATCGAGTCGAAGGACGTGGATTTTGTGGTGATCCGTGAAAACACAGAGGGCGTCTATACCGATGCCGGTGGAGTCTTTAAGCAGGGCACGCCGGATGAGATCGCGATTCAGGAAGACATCAACACGCGCAAGGGCGTGGAACGCATCATCCGCTACGCCTTCGAATATTGCGAGCGCCACACCAAGCTCGGCGGCTCGCCTCGGCGAGGTGTGCTCATGTGCGACAAGTCGAATGCCATGACCCATGCCGGTGGCCTCTGGCAGCGTGTTTTCAAGGAAGTGGGCGGCGAGTATCCTCAGATCGCAACACAGCACATGTACGTAGACGCTCTCTGTCTGCAGATGGTGCGTGATCCGCGGCCCTTCGATGTGATCGTGACCAACAACATGTTCGGCGACATCATCACCGATCTCGCCGCCGGACTGCAGGGCGGCCTGGGCATGGCCGCCAGCGGAAATATCCATCCCGGGAGCACATCGATGTTCGAGCCGGTACACGGTTCCGCGCCGCCAATCGCCGGCAAGAACGTGGCCAACCCTTTCGGCGCCATTCTGACCGCCGCGATGATGCTGGGACATTTGGGACTTACCAAAGAAGCCGAGAACATCGAGGCCGCGGTGCTCGAAGCCGTGAGGCAGAAAAAGACTACGCAGGATATCGGGGGAAAGCTCGGGACGCGCGAAGCGGGAGAGTGGGTAGCCAACTTCGTTAGTCGTGGATAACTTTTGAGCATTGTCATCCTGAACGAAGCGAACCGCTCGGCGAACGTGAATTGGTTTGGCAACCTAGGACCTATGCCCCACCAGCAACGCCAACTCCCGCCACTTCCAGTGACAATCCACATCGATGAAGCCGATCTCACGCAGCCACCGGAGCTGAGTTTCTAGATCCAGCAGCTTGTTCGACGGGTCCTCGGTTTCCGGGGTGTAACCGATGCTATATAAAAACTCTTCGTGCAGGCGTGCTGTCGGTGACGCGACATGCTCGAGATTACAGAAGACACCGCCAGGGTTAAGAAGACTATGAATCTCGCCGTAAAGGACGCGCTTGCGCTCGTGCACGAGGTGATGAATCGCGAAGCTGGAAACGACAACGTCGAAGTTGTCGAGGGCGGGCAGGGAATGATCCAGATTGTGGGTGACAATGGTGACGAAGGAATCACCCGCGAAGCGCTTGCCAACGGCTTCCAGCATCGCAGGGGAAAAGTCGATGGCGACGGATTCAATTTTGCCGTCGCTGTCGCTCCCAGGCGGCGTCAAGTGAGCCTTGACCAAGGCCAGCAGACGGCCGTCGCCGGTGCCGAGATCGAGAATGCGGCGAGTTTGGGCCGGAACAAACTCAAGCAGCGTAGATTCCCCTTCGGTTCGGTGCGGGATGGATGCGGCGCGGCCCAGGTAATCGCTGGCATGGCCGGATGAAGTCCAAAGATTGACGGGAGTATTTGTAGTCATGTTTTACCCTTGAGAACAGTATAGGGAAACAGGGTAGACTCGTTCCTAATGAATATTGTTGAGCTGTTCGGCCAGAGGTCTCGGTCGTTCCTTTCCGCGGTTGTGCTGCTTGTGGCGGTAAGCGGCTTGGTTTGGGCGAAGGTGCCGGATCAAACTGGGCAGGCTCCCATCCAGCAACATGATCAGAGTCAAAGTCAAAACCAGGATCAAAATCAAAAGCAGTCGGAAAAGAGTGTCCGGCCCACACAAGCGCCTTCTACTCAGGAGCCCGCGTCCGAAGAAAAAGAAGTCAAGATCACGCCGCGCGAGGCGGACGAATTGTTCCATTCCGTGGATGAGATTTTGGCTTTCGATAGCAAGCAAACAGGATTGCCGGTGAAAAAGCACGTCAAGCGCCGGCTGACCAGCCGCGACGAGGTGGTCGCTTACCTCACCAAGCACATGAAGGACGAGGATGTGAAGCGGTTGCAGCGGTCGGAGCTGGTGCTGAAAAAGTTTGGACTCTTGCCGCGCGACTTCAATATGGAAAAGTTGTTAGTCGATCTGCTGCGTGAAGAAGTGGCGGGCTATTACGATCCCAAAACGAAAACCGTGAACCTGCTGGATTGGGTTCCGATGGAAGAGCAAGAGCCAGTGCTGGCGCACGAACTTACTCACGCCTTGCAAGATCAGGCGGTGGGTCTCGACAAGTGGATGAAGAAAGGCGAGAAGGATCTGGGTGAGATCAAGAAAGATCCCACACCGGAGGACATCGACAACGACGAAATGGACGACGCCCGCGAGGCAGTGGTCGAAGGTCAGGCACAAGCCATGATGTTTCAATACGCGCTGGCTCCCGCCGGGCGCTCGATTGTCGATTCGCCGGACCTGGTGCAATCCATGGAAACGGAGACGTTGACCGGGACGCCAAACACCAAGGTGTTCAACGAAGCTCCCATTTTCATGAGGGAATCGCTGACGTTTCCCTACAGCTACGGCATGAATTTTGTGGTTAAGCTAATGGAGAAAAGCAAGGAAACGGCATTCGCGGGCGTGCTGGCGAATCCTCCGCACACCACGCGGCAAATCATGCAACCGGAAACTTACCTCTCGGGCGAGAAGATCGCGCCAATCCCCCTGCCCGAATTTTCGCGCGACTTCAAGAATTATCAGAAGTTCGATGTCGGCGCGATGGGGGAGTTCGATGTCGCGGTGCTGGTTGAACAGTATGCCGGAAAAGAATCGTCGAGGCGGCTGTATCCGGAGTGGCGTGGCGGGTACTACTACGCGGCGCGTCCCAAGGATGACGCGGCCGCGCCATTGGGGTTGCTCTACGTATCGCGCTGGTCGAGCGCGGAGAAAGCGGCAGAGTTCGCGGAGATCTATGCGCAGTCGCTGAGCCAGCGGTACAAGAGGGTGGAGATTGTCGATTCAGCTCCTGATCGATCAGCTCCTGATCGATCTGCGCCTAAAAATTCCCAGCCCGAGCCTGGGAGATTGGAAGGACGCCACTCCTGGACCACCGAGGAAGGTACGGTGGTGATCGACGAGCAGAATGACACCGTACTAGTGAGTGAGAGTCTGGATGCGTCGACGACGGAGATACTGGAGCGGGAAATATTTGGGTCGAAGTAAATAGATCGACTTGGAATATAGAGTAATCAAGCGCTCCTGTTAGTTCTTGCTCGATTTTTTCCTGGACCGGTCGTTTCCATCTGTTTCCCTTAGGAAACGTTGCGACTTGGCAAATGTGAACCAGAGAGGGCCACTCGCAGCGGCTTGGTATAATCACACGTTTGACTTACTCACGTGGAGTATTTCTGTAGGCTTCAAACTCGCGGAGGCTGAGTGGCACGGGCAGAGATTGGGATTATCGGCGGAAGCGGCCTTTATTCGATGCCGGGGCTCAGCAAGGTAAAAGAAGTGCGTCTGAAAACGCCGTTCGGGGCCCCTTCGGATGCCTACGTTTGCGGCACGCTTGAAGGCCGCCAAGTGGCTTTTCTGGCGCGGCATGGGAGCGGTCATCGCATCCTGCCCAGTGAACTGAATTTCCGAGCGAATGTTCATGGCTTCAAGCAGTTGGGAGTCGAAAGGATCGTTTCGGTTTCCGCCGTGGGGTCGCTGAAGGAAGAACACAAGCCGCTCGATTTTGTAATCCCTGATCAGTTTTTCGACCGCACCCGCCATCGCGTGGATACTTTCTTCGGCGCGGGAGTGGTCGCGCACGTCGCATTTGGTGATCCTGTGTGCGGCGAGCTTGCGGGAGTGGTTGAGACAGCATGCGCGAAGATCGGGGTGACCGGCAGGCGTGGAGGAACCTACTTGTGCATGGAAGGACCTCAATTTTCTACCAAGGCAGAGTCGAACGTGTATCGCGGCCTGGGCATGGACGTGATTGGTATGACCAATCTGCAGGAGGCGAAGCTAGCCCGCGAAGCCGAGCTTTGCTACGTTACGGTGGCCATGGTGACGGATTACGACTGCTGGCATCCGCATCACGATTCGGTGACTGTCGACCAGATCGTAGCAGTGCTGGTGAAGAATGCGGAGAATGCAACCAAAGTCGTGCGCGAAAGCGTGGCGGCGATGCCGCGGGGACGATCGTGCAAATGCGGTTCGGCGCTGGCGCACGCGATTTTGACGGATCACAAGAAGATTCCGGCGGCGACTAAGAAAAAGTTGAAACTGATTATCGGGAAGTATGTGAAAAGCAGTGTCCGCTAACTACTGAGTAGGAAAGAGAGTACCCCTTCGCAATGAGCATCGTCGTTGTCGGGTCGGTTGCGTTTGATGACATTACGTCGCCTTCCGGCAGCGTGGAGGGAATTCTCGGCGGCGCGGCGACATACTTCTCCCTGGCGGCCAGCTATTTTACGCAAGTCCGCGTGGTCGCGGTAGTGGGCGAGGACTTCAAGCCGGAGCACGAACACGTTCTGAAGCAGCGCGGAGTCGACACCCGCGGGATCGAGCGCACCGCGGGTAAGACTTTTCGCTGGGGCGGATCCTATGCAGATAACCTCAACGAGGCCAAGACCACTTTTACCGATCTGAACGTGTTTGAGAAGTTTCAGCCGCGCATTCCTAAGGAGTACGAAGACACAGAGTTTCTGTTCCTGGCGAACATTCAGCCAACCTTACAAGCCGATGTCCGGCGAAGGCTCGATGGCGTGCGCCTGACCGGATGCGACACCATGAATTACTGGATTCAGGGTGCGCGCAAAGAACTCGCCGAGACTTTGAAGCTGGTAAATGTGCTTTTAATCAACGATACCGAAACGAAGATGCTGGCGGATGAGAAAAACCTACCGCGTGCGGCGCAGAAAGTTCTTGCCATGGGACCGCAGGCCCTGGTAATCAAGCACGGCGAATATGGCGCGACCATTTTCTTTCGCGAGGGCGCCTTCGGTATCGGTCGTCATCCTTTTCGCGCGCCGACTTTGCCGCTCGATGAAGTGAAAGATCCCACGGGAGCGGGCGATTCCTTTGCCGGCGGATTCATGGGTTATGTGGCCTCGCAGGAAGAATTAAATCGTGAAGTATTGAAACGGGCGCTATTCTACGGTGGAGTCATGGGATCGTTCGCGGTGGAGAGTTTTGGCACGGAGCGGCTGCAGTCTCTGACCCGCGAAGAGATCGATGCCCGTTTTCAGATCTTCCGTGAACTTACCCACCTCGAATGAAGCAGCCATCCGCGCCGAAGACCCATTCCGAAGTTGAAATCGTTCGACTGGCATGGCTGGCGATCTTTGTTTCCGTATTTTCGTTTCTCTACTACAGCCGTCTCGGAGACGTGCTGTTGTATGGCGACGCGGTAGCACACATCAACATCGCCCGCCGCGTCTTCGACTCGAAAACTCCGGGCCTGCTGCAGTTGGGCACTGTGTGGCTGCCACTGCCACACCTTCTGATCATCCCCTTTATCGTGTCAAAGCGAATGTGGGAAAGCGGCTCGGGGGGATCGATTCCCTCGATGGCAGCGTTCGTGCTGGGAGTGTTGGGAGTCTTCCGGTTGGGGCGCCACGTGCTGAGCAGCGGCGACGTGGACAGCGCGGCCAAAGTGGGAGGTTGGGCGGCGGCAATTCTCTACGTGGCAAATCCGAATCTGATTTACATGCAGACCACGGCAATGGGAGAGTCGCTCTATCTGGCGTTCTTCGTCTGGGCCGTGGTGCATTTCGCCGAATTCGCCCGGCACACGGACACGGAGAGGGCAAATCGGTCGCTGACCAAGTGCGGGCTGTGTCTGGCAGCCGCTTGTCTAACTCGCTATGACGGCTGGTTTCTGGCGGGAGTCCTGGTCGTGGGGGCCGTATTGGTCTTCGTCCGCTCAGGCAAAGAGAGCAAAGATGGAGCGCCCCTAACGAGCGCAAAGTCGCGAATTGCGATCTTACGATTTGTCTTGATCGCGGCGGCTGGTCCTGTGCTTTGGCTCTCGTATAACGCCATCGTCTACCGCAATCCGCTGGAGTTTGCGAACGGGCCTTACTCGGCGAAGGCGATCGAGCAAAAGACCGCGACGGTAAATCCGGCCAAGGGCAATTTATTTGCGGCGGGCTCTTATTTTATGAAAGCGGCAGAGCTGAATGTAGGCGAGGCGACTTGGCAAGGACGTATGTGGCTCGCTCTTGCTTTACTGGGAAGTCTGGCTGCTGCCTTCAGCGAACGCGGGCGGATGGGGCTGTTGCTGTGGGCGCCGCTGCCTTTTTATGCCTTATCGATCGCCTACGGCAGCGTCCCGATTTTTGTCCCGACCTGGTGGCCCTTTTCGCATTACAACGTGCGCTACGGATTGCAACTGCTCCCGGCCTTCGCAATATTCGTGCCGCTGGGAGTTGGCGGGATCGTGAAATCCGCAACGAAGATATCGCAATTCAAAGTTTTCCTTAGCCGCCGGGCGGGCGCCGCAACATTGATAGCTGTGTTCGTTTTGGCTGCGGCAACATACGGCGCGATCTGGCACGCCGACCCCATCTGCTATAGCGAGGCCGCCATCAACATGCGGGGGCGCGTGGCATTGGACAAGCAATTGGCGGAATGGATCGAGCGGTTCCCTAAGGATTCCACGCTTTTAATGTACCTCGGCGAGCATGCTGGAATTCTGGAGCAGGCCGGCATTCCTCTCAAGCGCGACATCAACGAAGGCAATCACCGCGTGTGGAAGCAACCCGCAGATCCCGATGGTTTGTGGGAGCGCGCGCTCGCGGACCCCGCGGCCTATGCGGATTATTTAGTGGGTTTTGAGGGCGACCCCGTTTTGGAGGCGGCGGAGGAGCACCACTTGACGGCCCTGGTCGAAATCCACACCACCGGCCAGCCTAGCGCTGTGATCTTCCAAGGTAGAACACAAGGCCGGAATCAAGGCGATGCGCGGTAATCAGCCGGGTTAATGCCGCACTGCCTCGACGCGCGTTCAGCGATGATAAAATCCCGCCATCTAACAATTCCTGAAAGATCTGGAATCGCGCCAATGAAGTGGCAACATATTTTCGACTTGCTTCATATCGAGATGACAAGTGGAATTGTTGCAACTTCCATGGTCCGCTTAGTCCTGGCGGCCATACTCGGCGGGTTGATCGGGCTGGAGCGGGAACTGAAGCACCAGCCAGCCGGGCTGCGGACCAACATGTTCATCTGCTTTGGGGCGGCGCTATTCACAATTCTCTCCGACTCGCTTGCAGTGGAGCACCTCGGCGACCATACGCGCATAACGGCGCAAATCATTCCTGGCATTGGTTTCATCGGTGCCGGATCGATCCTGCACATGCGCGGCCTGACCACAGGCTTGACCACGGCGGCAACTTTGTTTGTCGTGGCATCGGTAGGAATGGCAACGGGTGGAGGACTTTATCTGACCGCGTTTTTTGCCACGTGCATAGTTCTCATCGCCCTGTTTGCCCTGGGTCACCTGGAGCTGACGTTCAACCTAAAGACTCTGCTCTCCAGCTACGAAGTTACCGGCGGAAGCGTGGAAGAGATTACACAGGAAGTCAATCGCATTCTGGAACGCAAACACCGCATGATGCAAAACATTGAAACTGGAAGCACCACCCAGCACGTGCGCTTACAGTTCGACGTCTCCGGATGCAACCGCGACCAAAAGGAACTGCTCAGCGATCTGAAGGCGTCGCCCGTCCTGACCGGCGTGACCTCACTCGGGCCGGTGGAAGTGGAGTGAGCCTAAGGACCTTGACGATTCCGTTTGTGAAGGCCAGCGCCTGCGGAAATGATTTTCTGCTCATCGATTCTTCGAGCGTCCAAGGCACCACGGCAGCGGCGGATATCGCCGCTTTCACGCGACGCGTCTGCGATCGGCACGAGGGCGTGGGGGCGGACGGAGTCGAGTGGATGTATCCGCACCTAGAGGCGGACGTGGAAATTCGTTTGATCAACGCCGACGGTTCCGAGGCAGAGATTTCCGGCAATGGCACGCGCTGCGTTGCGGCATATATTTGCGCAGAGCGGCAAAAAGATATGATCACAATCCAGACCGGAGCTGGACTCAAGATGTGCCTGCTGACCGGACGAAACGAAGCTGAGTACGAGTTTGAGGTCGACATGGGCGAGGCGGCGGTGGAAGCGGAGCTGACTGTGGTCTCGAACGCGGGCACGGTTCGCGGAATTCCGGTTTCGATGGGCAATCCGCACTACGTCGTCTTCGTAAGAGAGTTTGCCGAGAACTGGCAGGGCCGGGCGCGTGAAATTCAGCAGAACTCTCAATTCAAGAACGGCGTGAATGTCGAATTCGTAATGGCTAATGGCGTGCACGATATCGAAGTGCGTTTTTTCGAGCGCGGGGTGGGAGAAACGCAGTCCTCGGGAACGGGTTCCTGCGCCTCAGCGGTAGCCGCGATGACACTCGGCAGGGCCGAATCGCCGGTTCGCGTACACACACCCGGAGGAACCCAAACGGTCCGCCGGGAAGGGAAGTCGGTCTTCCTTCGTGGGACGGCGCGGTTGGTGTGTCGTGGAGAGTTTCTCTCGAGTTAGGCTGATGAGAAGGAGCGGCGGCGTTCGTTTCCCGTCTGTGCGATCTGATGTTGGTTTCGAAAACAGGCTATTTGACTGCATGTTCACGTCGCTACTGCCGCGCATCAAGCCGCCTGCCCTTCATCCCGGCGACACGATTGGCATTGTGGCGCCAGCCAGTCATTTCAGTCGCGGCGATCTTGATGCGGGTTGCGAGGCCCTGCGGCGCGCCGGTTACCGGCCTTTTTATTTCGATTCAATCTTCGAGAGGGATCTTTATTTTGCCGGCTCCGTGCAGCGCCGCGCGCGGGAGCTGGAGGAAATGTTTTCGCGCGAAGAAGTGCGCGCAATTATTTGCGCGCGCGGCGGCTACGGTGCGAACTATCTGCTCGAAGCGCTCGACCTGAACAAGATCAAGTCCCACCCAAAGATTTTCGTAGGCTACAGCGACCCGACTACGCTCCTGACTTACTTCTCCGACGCCCTCGGTTTGGTAACCTTCCACGGGCCGATGTTGGCGAAAGACTGGGCACGCGATGCCGGCGTGGACATGCTTTCGTGGCTTGCAGCCCTCGCTGGCATGGAACCTTGGGAAGTGAATCTGGGTGATGATTCTGGAGCGAGAGGGTTAGAAGACGGTACGGGCGACGGGATTCTTTACGGAGGCTGCCTTTCGATTCTGGTGGCTTCGCTCGGAACGCCATACGAGATCAAGACTGCCGGCACGATTTTATTTCTCGAAGATCTGGCGGAGAAACCGTATCGCATCGATCGTATGCTGATGCAATTGAAGCTGGCGGGCAAGCTGGCTGACGTACGCGGAATTGTCTTTGGTGAGATGCTGGATTGCCGGCAAACCGCAAAGAGCGAGAATCAGGGATACACGTTAGAGGAGGTAGTCCTCCGCATCGTGGGCGATTTAGGCGTGCCGGTGGCGTATGGCGTGCGCTCGGGACATGTGACAGCTGGGAATATTACTTTACCGATCGGAGTGCGGGCCAGCCTGACCGTGCGCGACGGGCAGGTGAACTTGAAGATTCTGGAAGGGGCAGTATCAGAGACCGGAAAAGAGTGACGCGACGAAAATGACGGAAGGTAAGAAGCACATTCATCTGATCGGCATCTGCGGAACGGCGATGGCATCGCTGGCAGGAATGCTGAACCAGCGCGGCTTTCGTGTGAGCGGATCAGACGCCGCGGCATATCCTCCAATGTCTGACTTTCTAACAGGCCTCGGAATTCCCGTCGCCCAGCCCTTTGAGGCGCACAATCTGCAGCCTCATCCTGACTTGGTGGTTGTTGGCAATGCGATTTCGCGGGGTAATGCCGAACTAGAGTACGTCCTCGACCAGCGCATTCCATTCTGCTCGCTGCCGCAATTGTTGCATGAGGAATTCCTGCGCGGTAAGGAAGTGCTTGTGGTTGCGGGCACCCATGGAAAGACTACGACCACCTCGATGTTGGCGTGGGTCTTTCATACTGCTGGTATGGATCCCTCGTTTCTGATCGGCGGCATCGCGGAGAATTTCGGCTCGAGCTTTCAGTTGGGCCAGGGCAAGCACTTCATTCTGGAAGGCGACGAATACGACACGGCGTTCTTCGATAAAGGACCCAAATTTCTCCATTATTTCCCCGATGCCGTGATTCTGACCTCGGTGGAGTTTGATCACGCCGACATCTACAAGGATCTGGATGCAGTCGAGACTGCATTCAAGCGCCTCGTAAATCTGATTCCGAGTCGCGGTCGCATTATTGCCTTTGATGGAGTGGCCGGCGACGCTGCCGGAAGAGCCAGCCTTGCGCGCTGCCTTAGCAAAGCGTTTTGTCCTGTCGAGCGCTACGGAACCGGAGCGGCCGCAGACTGGCTAGTCACGAACCTGAAGCTGGAAAGTGAAAAAACGTCATGGTCGGTGCTTCGCAACGGCCGCGTCTGGGCGGATCTCGAATTCCCCCTGGCAGGCGAATACAACGTTTGGAATGCGACCGCGGCGGTTGCCATGGCTGCGGCATATGGCGTCTCAAAGCAGGAGATTGCGGCCGCTCTGAAATCTTTCAAAAGCGTCAAGCGGCGACTGGAAGTGAAGGCGCAGGTGAATGGCATCACCATCATTGACGACTTCGCGCATCATCCCACTGCGATCGCCGAAACGCTGAAAGCGCTTCGGGCGCGTTATGCGGGCGCGCGGCTTTGGGCAATTCTGGAGCCGCGCTCAAACACTCTGCGGCGACGAGTGTTGCAGAGTGATCTGGCACGCAGTCTGGCGCTGGCCGACGAGGTCATCGTAGCGGGCGTTTTCCGTTCCGAAGCTGTTCCCGTCAATGAGCGCCTGGAGCTGCCAGACCTGGCTGTGGAGATTCAGGGACATGGCAAGCACGCGCGCCTTATTGGCGATGCCGATAGCATCGTGAAGACTATCGCTCCCGAGATGCGCAGCGGCGATGTGGTGGCAATTCTTTCCAACGGGGGGTTTGGCGGCATCTACGAGAAGCTGCCGGCGCGCTTGCGGGAGTTGGCATCCGAAGCTGTGAATTCGGCGAACGCGGCGGGAAGGGGATGACTGATTTTGTCGTAATGCGACGGCCGCTCCGCCATATCCTTTGCTTGACCCTGCTTCTGTGTTTGGCGCTTGCCCCTTCTTACGCAGCTGTCAACTACACTATCTCCTTCGCAGACCTCGAGCAGCACTTGGTAGAAGTGCATATCATCCTGCCGGAAGGGCCAGAGCAGCGCGAGTTGCAGCTTCCCGTCTGGAATGCGCTCTATCAGGTTCGTGATTTCGCGCAATACGTGAACTGGATTCGCGCCCGGGACCGCGCGGGACGGCCTCTCTCGATCCACGAATTGAACCCTAGCCGGTGGCAGATTGTAGGCGCTCAAGGCGGCGCCGTGATTGAGTATCAGATCTTCCTGGATTCACCCGGACCATTCGGGGCCCAGCTCGATTCGCATCATGCATTTTTCAATCTGGCCCAGCTTCTCATGTATCCCGTGGACGCCCGGAATACATCGATGGTGTTGCGCTTCAACCAAGTCCCTGAGGGATGGCACGTTGCCACGCCGCTGCGGTCAATGCCCGGGGATAGCTTTGGCGCGGAAAGCTACGACAGCCTGGTGGATTCTCCGGTCGAAGTCGGCACGTTTCAGGAATCCGACTTCGACGAAGGCGGCGCCCATTATCGAGTCATCGTGGATGGGGACCCGGGAGACTATGACATGAAGAAGATCGTAGTCATGCTCCGCAGTATCGTCACGTCCGCGACCGGTTGGATGGACGATCGTCCTTTCGACAGCTACATGTTTCTCTATCACTTTCCCCGAGGCCCAGCGGGCGGCGGCATGGAACACGCCTACTCCACCGCGATTTCGGTCAATGCAGATGTGGTGGCACGGGATCCTGATCTCCTCGCCTCAATAACGGCGCACGAGTTCTTTCATCTGTGGAACGTGAAGCGCATCCGTCCGCAAACCCTCGAGCCTGTGGATTACAGCAAAGAGAATTACACGCGTGCCCTTTGGTTCAGTGAGGGCTGCACCAGTACCGCGGCGGACTTTATTCGATTGCGCGGTGGCCTGCTCGACGAGCCCCACTTCGAGCAGGAATTGGCGTCAGGGATCGCCGAACTCGAACGTCGCCCCGCGCACCTGACCCAGTCAGTGGAAGATTCCAGCCTGGATGCGTGGCTGGAGGGTGACCCGTACTATCGTCGTCCCGAGCGCAGCATTTCTTATTACAACAAGGGTGAGTTGTTGGGAATCGCGCTGGATTTGGCGGTGCGCGAGGCGAGTCATGGGCAGGCGTCCTTGCGCGAGGTCTTTCAATGGATGAA
>Ga0302325_10016239_pt1 | contig 15788 bp, 19 predicted proteins | sample Palsa_T0_2_FD_201948 | JGI IMG/M metagenome (GOLD analysis project Ga0302325, IMG submission 201948) | Peat permafrost microbial communities from Stordalen Mire near Abisko, Sweden - Palsa_T0_2 | ecosystem: Environmental > Terrestrial > Soil > Palsa > Peat permafrost | place: Sweden: Abisko...
CGAAGCCGTCCACGTGGCGCTCAGCACGGCGAAACCGAAGGCACGCTACGCGGTCGTTCCGCAACGTTTCAAGAACTGGACTCTCCCCAGACTTCTTCCTACAAGGATGCTCGACGCTCAGCTCGCCAAGATGCTCGGACTCACAAAGCCGTAACCAGTTTGGCCGCGCCGAATTTTGGATCCGCGGAGCACCCGTTCGCACACGCAGAGAAGCACCTCTTTGAATCGCTGTTCCTCGCCGGAAAGGCGAATTCAAAGCGCAGGTGTCGCACAAACATTGCCGAAGTGTGGGCGAAGGGGCGGCGCAAGCTTGTCGGGATCGGCGCGGCGCTTCGATGGCAGCCTGAATTGGGTATCGCGGCGCCTGGCGTTGGTGGAGTTGCTGCCGGAAGCCATCCAGCAGCACGTGCGCGAAGGGAAGATTGCCGCACAACGGGCGATGATGGCCGCCGCTTTCGTCCAGTACCATTGCGACACGCGGCCAGCCGGGCAACTCTATGCCGCGTGGCGGGATGGCTGGCGTGTGGTCCGCGAGCGCATTCTCGCCGAGCCGGAGCTTGTTTTGAAGACGCAGCGGCAGCCGCCGTCTGCCAGGCCGGCCGTGGCCGGGCTGGAGCGCGAACTGGAAATGGCGGTGGCCATCCCGCATCGCGCCGGCCGGCGGCTCGCCGCAGCCCGGCCGGAGATGGATGGCCCGCGCCAGGAACATGCGCAGCGCCAGATCGAAAGCGCGCCAGGAACTGGGCCGGATGGCGGTGCCCATCGGAAAGGAACAGGAAGCCCAACATGCTGAGCCAGGCCCAACGCACCGCGATTCTGGAACTCGGTGCCAGGGGAGTGAGCGAGCGCGAGATTGCCCGCGTGCCGATCTGTCGCGCCCGAGTGCGCGCAAAGTCCTGCGCGCGAACTCCAACCAGGTTCCGGAGATCCCACGGGCGGAGAAAGCCGCACCCTGCCGGCAACGATCCTGGATCTGTTGGTTTCCTGCAAGGGGAATCTCGTGCGCATTCTGCCCCAAGCAGGGCATCGGGCAAACCCCGGTCGTGCCGGCGGGCCAGTATCACTTCGATCGAGGTGTGGAGATGCAGCACGATACCTCTCCGCACTCTGTCGAGGTGGGCGGCAGGAAATATCAGGCGCAGATGGCCTTGGGGGTGTTGTGCTACTCGCACATGCTGTTCTTTCAGATCAACCTCAGGTTCCAGAGGTTCGATTGCAAAGTGTTCCTCAGCGAAGGCAGCGGAAACTCCAAAGAGCCGTATTCCGTCAAGCCAGCCTTGACCAATGTCGCGCCCTCTTGCCAAGATGGCTTCTTTATTGTTGAAGTGCCGTTCGAGTACTCAGCCTGGGATGCATCTGAGCCGTCAGAGCGCCTATTTCCGGTCAACGGCACGTTTGAGGTCAGTTATCGGTTACGCAGCAACTACTGTCCGACGAGCGAGCAAATCGCATCTTTTGGCAGGGGAACGGTTGTATTTAACTGCCGGCCCTAAAGCACCACTAGTCCCCTCCTGGGGCACGCCTCCCTCCCGCCGCGAAACTGAGGAAACCTTTTTCGGTCACGTGGGGAGCCGGAATATTTTCGTCCTGTTTTCAATACTTTAGGACAAACGACTCCACTATTCCGCAAGCACCCGGCTTAGCGTTAAGGCGACAAGAGAGAGTTCGGTCCACCTGTTCTCCTGCCAGGAACTCCAAATATCCAGCCTAGAAAATCCCCGCTCCTTTGTGGAGCATCGCTGCTTCATCCGCCGGACTCTCTCTTCTCCTACGCCACTAGCTTCCAAGGCGCACGGTAATCTCTGGCCAGGAACCTCGCGCTCGTCCCAATTCAGGCGCATCCGGCGGCGCAGCGCCACGTTGCCCAACAGGTACGTCGCGGTCGGGCGGAAGCACTTCTCAACGTCACTGGCCGGCCGCTGCCGGGTGCGCAGGCATTCCAGGAAGTTGGCCCAGTGGTTCGCATTGCCGCTCGAACCGGACTTCACTTCCGTATGACGGGTGCCCTTACCCTCGGGTGTCGCGCGGTAGCCTTAAGTGGCCACGAAGCCCTGATACTCGTAAGTCACCTGCAGCGTATCCGGCGTCTCCCGGTTATCGGTGAACCACAGCTTGCCGCCCATGCGACGGCGCGCGGCATGGCCTCGTCGAAGGCCATCTTTACGATGTCCAGCCAATGCACGCCCCAGTCCGTGGATCATGCCGCCGGCGTAATCCCAGAACCAGCGGAAATAAGAGAAGTTGTTGGGATCCAACGCTTCATCCAAACGGGCCGCTGACTGTCCCCGCGCGGCGAAATCCCACACCACCCCGCCTCCAGCGGGGATGCTCTGACAACACTCCGCACGCCTGCGGCTTGGATGATACTGTTGGCCGTCCCTCTCACATCAAAACACACGCCTACGGCGCGGATGCCCGATCAACTCCCCTTCTACAAGCTCCAGGCTCTCCCGATCCAGCAGACCCGACGCCTCTGGAGTGGCGCACTCCGCGCGAGTCCATCGCTTTCGGGGCGGGTCGGCGGAAGCAAGGGGCGCCGGAATTTCGGTTAGGGCGATTGGCATAACCCCATCTTGCCCATTCTGTCGCCTTTTCGGCCGCTGGCCTGCGTTTTGGACATTTATCGTTCGGGGAACGCCGAACCTGTCGATCTGGCCGACTCTCGTTCGACCTACCAGTAGAGCCTGGAATGAAGCCAGGCTCCAAACTCAGACAAGGAAACTCAGCGATGAGATATTTTGCGCTATACACACCCAGCCGGAGAACTCCGCCGAACCAGGAGAGCATGGCCGGAATGGGGAAGCTGATTGAGGAGTCGATGAAGTCCGGCGCTCTGCTCGCGACCGGAGGACTAATGCCGATCGCCAATGGGGGTGCGCGCGTCCGCCGTTCGGGAGATGAGATCGCCGTGATCGACGGCCCCTTCGTCGAGACGAAGGAACTTACCGGCGGCTTCGCGATCCTTCAGGCGAAGTCGAGAGAAGAGGCGATCGAAATGGTCCGGACCTTCCTCAAAATTGCGGGCGACGGTAAGAGCGAGTTCCATCAGATCATGGAGCCGGCAACGGAGACACAACCATGCGATGCATGATGCCGATGATCCCCAATGGGTACGAGAAGGCGGCGCCGGGCGCCATGCCGGATGCCAAGGCTGTGGCCACCATGATGAAGTACAACGAGTCCCTGCGGAAGGCCGGCGTGCTGCTGACGCTCGACGGCTTGCACCCGCCCGCGATGGGCGCGCGCGTCTCATTCGCGGGAGGGAAGCCCATTGTGACCGACGGGATCTTCATCGAGACAAAGGAGGTAATCGGCGGATACTGGATGATTCAGGTGAAGTCGAAGGAAGAGGCCATCGAATGGGCCTCGCGTTGCCCCGCGTCCGATAACGAAACGATCGAGGTTCGCCAGGTGCAGGAGTTTTCGGACTTTCCTGCCGATGTCCGGGAAGCCGCAGGGGCGATCTAGCCGCCCGTCGGGAAGGCGTCCGCCACGCGGAACTGCGCCTGCGGCGCAGCCAGCGGCGACACGCTTTCGCGCTCGCTATAAGCAGCCACGTCCGCATAGGTCCCCGATTGCGGATTCCTGTGCACCAGGAGCCGGCGGCCGGCCACGTCGAGGACCCAGTATTCGGGCACACCGGCCCTCGCGTAAAGCGCGGCCTTAACCTTGAGATCGAAGCTAAGGCTGGTATGGGCTATCTCCACGACGAGGCGCAAATCCTGCGGTTGGGGGTTCGATGTGAAGTGCGACTCATCTTGCGACAAAACGATGAGATCGGGCACCGGCTCGTTGGTGGGATTGTCCTCCGGAGCCACATCAATGGGGGCCTCGGCGTTCACAAAGCTCCATCCGAAGACTTGCATCAGCCAAACTTGCAGCCGGGTGAATGAACTCACGTGAGGCCGTTTCTTCCCCATTTTGGCGATCAACTCCCCTTCTACAAGCTCCAGGCTCTCCTGATCCAGCAGACCTGACGCCTCCAGAGTGGCGCACTCCGCGCGAGTCCATCGCTTTCGGGGCGGATCGGGCGGAGCAACTGGCAACGGTATTTCGGTTAGGGCGATTGGCATAACTCTCTTGTCTATTCTACCGGCTCTTGCTGCCCGGCGGCGCGACCAGGGGGTTGCGTGCGGACGGGGGCGTCCGCCCCACCGGCTGGCCGAAATGGGACCCCACTTGCGCGTTGCGTTGCTTTTCGGTAAGACGGAAAAGTTTCGCGAGTTCCGCTTTCTGCTCCCGCGCTACCACTGTGAGCGTTCGCAGTCCGGCCGGGGGTGAGGTCCCGAGGTTCCACTGGTCAAACCCCGGTCGGAATATGGACCTGTCCGAACATTGACCCTCGCAGTTGTGAACCGTAGACACAGGCCATTGGGCTTGTGCGTGTATTTTGGCGGCCTGAAGCGCCCATCCGAACCAAGGCGGACATCGCCCAAAAGCAGCAGGCCGACCAGGCCGAATTGCGGAAGCGTGGTGTAGCCAGCCTGGTTACCGCGGTGGATGCCAAGGCGGGCGCGATAACCAATCAATACCCGAACACCGGAAGGGGCCACCAAGCCGCTCGTTATCGTGGCCGGGGGAGCAGACCGTGGTCAGCCAGGCCGAGAGATATTAAATTTTGGTTAATGAACACGCTGAGGCGATTAGGTTGGATGTAGAATTACAGGAAACCGGAAGCGAAAATGGAGGTCCGGTTGTTTCCTGCCGCTGGGATTCCCAAAAGGAGCGCCATGAACCGGACAAAACCCGCAATCAGAATATCGTTGAAATCTCTACCTATGCGGACCAACCTTACAAGCCGCTATACGGCGTTTGCTGTAAGTGTGATGCTCGTATCCGCCAACACTTTGTGCGCTTCGATAATCGTGAGCACGACACCAAATGACGGACGATAGTACTACGAAATCGGCGCCACTTTCAGCTACGTTCAGGCAATCGAGTGGAACCAAACCGATGCCTACAGCGCTGTAAGTATTTCAGCTTTGGTCGGCAGCCTTGACGGCAGCAGCGAGACCGTGTTGGCATACCTGACGACTGCGTTGGGACTCACGACTGGCGCCCCTGTAGCATCTGCCACCGTGACTGTCCTATCGTTCGCGTCGTCCGGGGATATCACTCCCGCGATGCTTTTTTCAGGGATAACGCTCGGACCGGGCAACTATTATCTGACCCTGTTCGACGTAGATCCGACCGCTGATGTCGCTTGGGCTGGAGCCAATTCGGTAACTACTGCTTCTGGCTTCGCTCGTCGGTCAGTACTTCGCCGGTACTGGGTACGGAACTGTGAACGAGACTAATCCGTGGCAGTCGACGTTTATTTCCCAGCCGATCGACTTTTTCTTTTACGACCCTAAAGGCTTGACAGTCACTGGAACACCTGCGGGTGCAGTACCGGAGCCGGGCACACTGGTTCTGACTGGTGCTGTAACCGGGCTCTTGTTGGCGAGATGCCGCCGTAGACCCCTCGGCACGATGCCGGCCCGCGCACAAGCCAGATGCAGCAGTGTCCACTCCACCCAGTTGCTGGCCCAAAACTCCGACCCGGTCGCCCGGCCGCAGGTTCAGGCCCGCTAGTCCGCGCGCGGTCCGCTCGGCTTCCGCGGCCAGCGGTCGGCCGCGCGCCCTCCTGGCGGACCACCAGCGCCTCGCGGCCGGGGAACCGGCGAACGGTTTCCTGAAAGACTTCGGTGGTGGTTCTGTCCAGCAGGGGCACGGCCGGCCCCTTGGTCTGGCTGAGCCCCGCCGACGGTAAACCAAGTGCTGCAATTGAAGACACTGTACTCCAGTTTATATCGGTTCCCGGCGTGTGGGGCAGCCGATAGCCGCCGTCGATGCGGACGATGGCCTTGCCTTCACGCGCCAACCCCTTTGAGATGCCGTTGGAATTCGATCCCCACTTGCGCACTGCTTCGCTTTTCGGTATGATGAAAAAGTTTCGCGAGTTCCGCTTTCTGCCCCCGCGCTACCACTGTGAGCGTTCGCAGTCCGGCCGGGGGTGAGGTCCCGAGGTTCCGCCGGTCAACCCCGGTTGGAATATGGACCTGTCCGAATAGTGACCCTCGCAGTTGTGAACCGTAGACACAGGCCATTGGGCTTGTGCGTGTATTTTGGCGGGCCAGAAGCGCCCAAACCGAGCATTAGAAAAGACTTAAGGGAAGGTTCGTGCCGACTTTTAACCAACTTGTGCGTAACGGGCGGAAGCCACCCCGCTGGAAGACCGCCAGCCCGGCGTTGCAGAGCTGCCCCCAGAAGCGCGGCGTTTGTACGCGCGTGTACACTTCCACGCCGAAGAAGCCCAATTCGGCGCTGCGGAAAGTGGCGCGCGTGCGGCTGACCAACGGAATCGAGGTGACCACGTATATTCCGGGGGTCGGCCACAACCTGCAGGAGCACTCCATCGTGCTGATCCGCGGGGGCCGCGTGAAGGATTTGCCGGGCGTGCGCTACCACGTGATCCGGGGAGCGCTGGATACGGCCGGAGTGGCCAATCGCAAGCAGAGCCGGTCGAAATATGGAGCGAAGCGGCCGAAGGCGTAGGCCGCGGGAATCGATATGCCACGAAGACGACGCGTTGAAATTCGGGAAGTGCCGCAAGATCCGGTATATAGTTCCACATTGGTCGAGAAATTCATTAACTCCATGATGTGGGAGGGCAAGAAGACTGTGGCGCAAGGCATCTTCTACGACTCCATGGACAAGATCCGGGAGCGGTCGGGCGACGACCCGTTGAAGCTGTTCAAGAAGGCGGTCGAGAACGTCAAGCCGCTGCTGGAAGTGAAGACGCGGCGGGTGGGCGGCGCCAACTACCAGGTGCCCATTGAGGTGCCCAATAATCGCCGCACCAGTCTGGCGATCCGCTGGATTGTCACGCAAGCGCGGTCGCGTCCCGAAAAAGGCATGCCGGAAAAACTGGCGAACGAGTTGAACGATGCCGCCAATATGCGGGGCGGCGCGATCAAGAAGAGAGACGATGTACACCGCATGGCGGAAGCGAATAAGGCGTTTGCGCATTATCGGTGGTAATGGCAGGGTAGGTTTTAGGGATTCTTATGGCACGTACGGTACCGCTCGAAAGTATGAGGAATATCGGCATCGCTGCGCACATCGATGCAGGTAAGACCACTACGACCGAGCGCATCCTTTATTACACGGGCCGCACGCACAAGCTGGGCGAGGTGCACGAAGGCACCGCCATCATGGACTGGATGGAGCAGGAGCAGGAGCGCGGCATCACCATTACATCCGCCGCCACCACCTGTTTCTGGCGGGATATTCAAATCAACATCATCGATACTCCGGGGCACGTGGATTTCACCGCCGAAGTCGAGCGCAGCCTGCGCGTGCTGGACGGCGCGGTAGCCGTGTTCGACGCGGTGGCCGGCGTGCAGCCGCAGTCGGAAACCGTGTGGCGACAGGCGGATAAATACAATGTCCCGCGCATTTGTTTCATCAACAAGATGGACCGCGTGGGCGCGGACTTCTTCCACTCCGTCGAGACCATTATCAGCCGGTTGAAGTGCAAGCCGGTGGCGATCCAGTTGCCGGTGGGCGCGGAAGACCAGTTCAAGGGCATTATCGACCTGGTTGAAATGAAAGCGCGCATCTGGCGGGATGAGACGCTGGGCGCGGAGTACGACGAAATCGAGATCCCCGAGGAACTCCTGGAGCAGGCTCGCGAGTACCGCGAGAAAATGATCGAAGCGGTGGCGGAGCATGACGATACGCTGTTCGAGAAGTTCGTCGAAGGCCAAGCGCTGACCGAAGCCGAGATAAAGAGCGGCATCCGCAAGGCGACCATCGCGCTGAAGATTTTCCCGGTGATCTGCGGCTCGGCATTCAAGAACAAAGGCGTGCAGACCATGTTGGACGCGGTGGTCGACTACCTGCCTTCGCCCTTGGACGTTCCGCCGATAGAAGGCACGGCGGTCGGCGACGCCACTCAGGTCCTGATCCGGCATGCTTCCGATAGCGAACCTTTTTCGGCGCTGATTTTCAAAATTATGACCGACTCGTACGTCGGGCAGCTTGCGTTCTTCCGCGTGTATTCGGGCAAGCTGGCTTCAGGTGAATCGGTTTACAACGTGGCCAAGGGCCGCAAAGAGCGCATTGGGCGCCTGCTGCGCATGCACGCCAACAAGCGCGAGGACATTCAAGAGATCTTTGCCGGCGATATAGCCGCCGCGGTTGGTTTGAAAACGGTGCAGACCGGCGACACCATCTGCGACGACGACTCGCCAATCGTGCTCGAATCCATCGATTTCCCGACGCCGGTGATTCAGCTTGCAGTGGAGCCCAAGACCAAGGCCGACCAGGAAAAGCTGGGCATGGCCATTCAGAAGCTGGCGCAGGAAGATCCCACGTTCCGCGTGGCGACGGATCCCGAAACCGGGCAAACGATTCTGTCCGGCATGGGCGAGTTGCATTTGGAAATCATCGTGGACCGCATGATGCGCGAATTCGGGGTGGGCGCCAATGTGGGTAAGCCGCAGGTGGCCTATCGCGAGACGATTCGCAAGCCTGCCGAGGCTGAGGGACGGCACGTGAAGCAGAGCGGCGGCCGCGGGCAGTACGGGGTAGTGAAGATCAAGGTGGAGCCGCTGCCGGCGGGCACCGGATTCGAGTTCGTCAACGACATCTACGGCGGGTCGATTCCCAAGGAATTCATCAAACCGATTGAAGCGGGCATGCGCGAAGCGCTCGAAGGCGGCGTGCTGGCCGGATATCCCATGTCCGATTTAAGGGCCATCCTGTACGATGGCAGCTATCACGACGTGGACTCGTCGGAAATGGCATTCAAGATCGCGGGATCGCTGGCCATCAAGGAAGCCGCCAGGCGCGCCAAAGCGGTGTTGCTCGAACCCATCATGGCGGTGGAAGTAGTGGTGCCCGAGGAATACATGGGCGACGTGATCGGCGACTTGAATTCGCGGCGCGGGCGCATTGAGGGGATGGAATTGCGGGGAACCACGCAGATCATCAAGAGCATGGTTCCGTTATCCGAAATGTTTGGCTATGCGACCGACGTGCGCTCCCGGACGCAGGGGCGCGGCAGTTTCACCATGCACTTCGGCAAGTACGAGGAAGTGCCCTCGGCGTTGGCCGAGGAAATCGTGAATCGGATCCAAGGAAAAGTGACTAGATAGATAGTTGGAGATCATATGGCAAAGGAAAAATTCGATCGCAGCAAGCCGCACGTGAACATCGGCACGATCGGGCACATCGATCACGGCAAGACCACGCTGACGGCGGCCATCACCAAAGTGCTGGGGAAAAACAACCCCAAGGTGAAGTTCCGCAGTTTCGACTCCATCGACAACGCGCCGGAAGAGAAGGCCCGCGGGATCACCATCGCGGTGGCGCACGTGGAATACGAGACGCCCAACCGGCACTACGCGCATGTGGATTGCCCGGGCCACGCCGACTATATCAAAAACATGATCACCGGGGCGGCGCAGATGGATGGCGCCATTCTGGTAGTGGCGGCCACCGACGGACCCATGCCGCAGACCCGCGAGCACTTGCTGCTGGCGCGGCAGGTAGGCGTGCCGTACATCGTGGTGGCGCTGAACAAAGTGGACATGGTGGACGATGCGGAATTGCTGGACCTGGTGGAGCTGGAGATGCGCGAGTTGCTGACCAACTACCAGTTTCCGGGCGACGACGTGCCGGTGAAGCGGGTATCGGCGCTGGGGGCGCTGAACGGCGAGCCGCAGTGGGAGAAGTCGGTGGAAGAGCTGATGGCCGCGGTAGACAGCTACGTGCCGCTGCCGCCGCGCGAGATCGACAAGCCGTTCATCATGCCGATCGAGGATATTTTCTCGATTCAGGGACGCGGCACGGTGGTGACGGGGCGCATCGAGCGGGGCATCGTGAAGGTGGGCGAGCCGGTGGAGATCGTAGGGTTCCGGGACACGCGGCAGACCGTGGTAACGGGCATCGAGATGTTCAAGAAGCTGCTGGACGAAGGGCGCGCCGGGGACAACGTGGGGTTGCTGCTGCGCGGCATCGAGAAAGACGACGTGGAGCGCGGGCAGGTGGTGGCGAAGCCGAAGTCGATCACGCCGCACAAGAAGTTCAGGGGAAGCGTATACGTGCTGAGCAAGGAAGAGGGCGGGCGGCATACGCCGTTCTTCAAGGGGTATCGGCCGCAGTTCTACTTCCGCACGACTGACGTGACGGGAGTGGCGGAGTTGCCTGAGGGGACGGAGATGGTGATGCCGGGCGACAACGTGAACCTGGTGATCGATCTGATTACGCCGATCGCCATGGACAAAGGGTTGCGGTTTGCCATCCGCGAAGGCGGACGCACGGTGGGCGCCGGAACCGTGACGGAAATTCTCGAATAGGGACAAGATGGCGCTTAGAGAACGTATTCGCATTCGCCTGAAGGCGTACGACCACCGTGTGCTGGATCAATCGACGACGGAGATCGTCGACACGGCCAAGCGCACCGGCGCCAGCGTAGCCGGTCCCATTCCGCTGCCGACGCAACGCAGCGTGACGACCGTGCTGCGCTCGCCGCACGTGGATAAGAAGTCGCGCGAGCAGTTTGAAATCCGCACGCACAAGCGGCTGCTCGACATACTGGAGCCGACCCAGCAGACGGTGGATGCCTTGATGAAGCTGGATCTGCCGGCGGGTGTGGATGTGGAGATCAAGGCGTTTGGGAAGGATCATAAATGAGAGGCGGGGACGCGGAGACACGGCGACGCGGAGACGGTTTGGCTCCGTGTCTCCCCATCTCCTCGTCTCCGCGTCAGTTCGCTATCGCTACAGCGCAGGGAAGTAGAACATGAGTCCAGGAATCCTTGGCAGAAAAATCGGAATGACGCAGGTGTTCCGGCCGGACGGGCAGGTGGTTCCGGTCACCCTCCTCAAGGCGGGGCCCTGCATGGTGGTGCAGCGTAAGACGCCCACTACCGACGGCTACGACGCGGTACAGCTTGGCCTGATGGAGTTTATCAAGCCGGCGCGCATCAACAAGCCGCAGACCGGGCACTTGAAGAAGGCCGGCGCGGAGAGTTCGCGTTTCATGCGCGAGTTCCACCTGCGCCCTGGCGACGACGATCTCAAGGCCGGCGACAAGGTGTTGGTCGACCAGTTCAAGCCCAAGGAAAAGGTGGACGTGATCGGGGTCAGCAAGGGCCGCGGTTTCGCGGGCGTGGTGAAACGCCATCACTTCCGCGGGGGCGAAGGCTCGCATGGCTCCATGTTTCACCGCGCGCCCGGATCGATCGGCGCATCCAGCTTCCCGTCGCGCGTTTTGCCGGGCATGCGCATGGGCGGACACATGGGCTCGGAACAGGTGACGGTGCGCAACCTGGAGATCGTCGAAGTGGACACCGAGGACAACGTGCTAATGGTGAAAGGCGCGGTGCCCGGCCCCAACGGCGGCTACGTGATAGTGCGGAGGGCCAAGAGGTAACGCCATGCCGACAGTGGATGTAGTCGATTTAAATAATCAAAAAGTCGGCGAGCTGGAACTGGCCGACGCAGTTTTCGGAACCGAAGTCAACCAGGACCTGCTCTACGAAGCCGTGCGGCACTATCAAGCCGGGCAGCGGGCGGGTACGCACAAGACCAAGGTGCGCGGCGACGTGGCGGGTTCCGGCAAGAAATTGTGGAAGCAGAAAGGCACCGGACGCGCCCGCAGCGGCTCGGTTCGTTCGCCGATCTGGCGCCACGGCGGTACGGCACACGGGCCGCAGCCACGCGATTACAGTTATAAGCCGCCGCGCAAGATGCTGCTGGGCGCGTTGCGCTCGGCGTTATCGGCCAAGCTGCGCGACGGAGAATTGAAAGTCGTGCAGGCGTTCGACTTGGGCGGAGTGAAGACCAAGGAAGCCAAGGCCGCGCTGACGCGGCTGGAGGCTACGCGCAAGGTGCTGGTAGTCGAGAACGGCGATAACCGCAATCTGGAGCTGGGCGTGCGCAATCTGCCTGGCGTGACCTTGATGCCCACCCGTGACGTGAACGCATATCACCTGCTGGGCCACGACCGTGTATTGCTTTCCGAAACTGCCGCCCGTAAATTATCGGAGGCGCTCGCAAAATGAACATACATGAAGTGCTCCGCCGCCCGGTCATCACCGAAAAAGGCGTGACCGCCAAGGATGAACATGCCACGCTGTGCTTCGAGGTGGCGCTGGATGCCAACAAGACCCAGGTAAAACAGGCTGTCGAGAAGCTGTTCAAGGTGAAAGTGGCTGGCGTGCGGACTTCCAATCTGGACGGCAAGCTGCGCCGCCGCGGCCGATTCGTGGGCTACAAGTCGAATTGGAAAAAGGCGTACGTGAAGTTGAAAGACGGGGAAAAGGTGCCCGACTTTGCTCAGATCTAGTATGAGACACGGAGACGCGGAGATAGGGACACGCGGAGAAGCCGAACTTGCCGCGTCGCCGCGTCGCCGCGTCGCCGTGTCAGCCGGAGTTATGTACAATGCCCATTAAAACCTACAGGCCCACGACACCTACGCGCCGCTTCCAAACGTCCGTGTCGCGCGCGGATATTACTAAGCAACACCCGGAAAAATCGCTGCTGGAATCGAAAAAAGGCACCGGCGGCCGCAACTCCACGGGCCGTGTGACATCTCGCTTCATCGGCGGCGGCCACAAGCAGGCATATCGCGTAGTGGATTTCAAGCGCGACAAACAGGGCGTTCCGGCGGTGGTGGCGTCGATCGAATACGATCCCAACCGCTCGGCCCGCTTGGCGCTTCTGCACTACAAGGATGGCGAGAAGCGTTACATCATCCAGCCGGACGGGTTGAAGGTGGGCATGACGGTGTCGTCGGGCCCGACGGCCGACATCCTCGTAGGCAACGCGCTGCCGCTCAAGAATATGCCGGCCGGCACGGTGGTGCACAACATCGAGCTAAAGCCCGGCAAGGGCGCGCAGATGGCGCGGTCGGCGGGCACGCAGGCGCAGTTGGTGAACAAGGAAGGCGAGATCGCGCTGCTGAAGCTGCCCTCCGGCGAAATCCGTCGCGTGCCGCTGGACTGTATGGCGACGGTCGGCCAGGTGGGCAACGTAGACCACGAGAACGTCTCGCTGGGCAAGGCCGGACGGAAACGCTGGCTGGGCAAGATGCCGCATAATCGCGGCGTCTCCATGAACCCTGTGGACCATCCGCACGGTGGCGGCGAGGGCAAGACTTCCGGCGGACGGCATCCCGTCACGCCCTGGGGACAACCGACCCGCGGCTTCAAGACCCGCAATAACAAGCGGACCAACAAGTGGATCGTCACCAGGAAGAGTAAGAAGAGATAACTATGGGGCGTTCAGTCAAGAAAGGGCCGTTCACCGATGGCCATCTGGAAATAAAAATCGCGGCTCTCACGGCCAAGAGCGAGAAGCGCGTGGTGCGTACGTGGTCGCGGCGCTCGACCATCCTTCCGGAGTTCGTGGGCCACACCATCGCGGTGCATAACGGCAAGAAATTCATTCCGGTGTATGTCACCGAGAACATGGTGGGACACAAGCTGGGCGAGTTCTCCCCCACACGGCATTTCAAGGGGCACTCGGTGAAGGCCGCTACGGAGAAGGCCGCCAAGCCGGCTTAAGAGAGGCGATATGGAAGCCAAGGCAGAAGCGAGATATATCAGGGTGTCGCCGCAGAAGGCGCGGCTGGTGGTGGATTTGATCCGCGGCCAGAGCGCCGATCAGGCGCGCACCACGCTGCGCTCGACCAATAAGCGCATCGCGCCGACAGTGCGGAAGGTTTTGGATTCGGCTATTGCCAACGCGAAGGAACGTTTTGAAGACGTGGACGTGGACCGGTTAGTGGTTTCGGCGGCGTATGTGAATGAAGGGCCGCGCGTGAAGCGGGTCCGCCCGGCGCCCATGGGCCGCGCCTACCGCATCCAGAAGCGCATGGCGCACATCGTCATCAAGGTGTCGGAAAAGGGCACGCACGCGGAGAAAGAATAACTAAATGGGACAGAAGGTTCACCCTTACGGTTTCCGGCTGGGCTTTAACAAGCCGTGGCGTTCCCGCTGGTTCGCCAAGCAGGGCTACGCCAAGCTGCTGCAGGAAGATGTGGAACTGCGCGAGACGTTGCGGGAGCGGCTGAAGTCGGCCGGCGTCAGCTCCATCGAAGTGGATCGTCCCGGCAACAAGCTCCGGGTGACCATCCGCACCTCACGGCCCGGCATCATCATCGGACGCAAGGGCGCCGAGATCGAAAAGCTGAAAGTGGACTTGGCCAAGCGCACCAAGCGCGACGTGTTCATCGACATCCAGGAAGTCCACAAGCCGGAGTTGGATGCGCAACTGGTTTCGGAATCGATCGCCTTGCAACTGGAGAAACGCGTGGCGTTCCGCCGGGCGATGCGTAAAGCCGTGGATTCGGCGCTGCGCTTTGGCTGCAAGGGTATCAAAGTGCGCGTCTCGGGCCGGTTGAACGGCGCGGAAATCGCGCGCAGCGAATGGTATCTGCAAGGCCAACTTCCGCTGCACACGTTGCGCGCGGACATCGATTACGGTGTTACGGAAGCCCATACCACATACGGCGTGATCGGCGTGAAGGCATGGCTCTATAAGGGCGAGATCCTGGACGCGGGCAACCGTATGCGGTCGCTATCGTCGGAACCGGAACCCCGGCGCGACCGTGTCGATCGAGGCGACCGGCGCGACCGTGGCGGCGATCGGGGCGACCGGCGTCCGCCAGCGGCGCGGCAACCACCGGCGCCCGCGACAGAACCTGCCCGCCAAGCCCCGCCCCCCGAAATGGCGCATCCGGCGCGCACCGGAGGACCGATCCTGCCGCCGCTCATGGCGCCGCAACCGCATTGGAAACAGGAAGCGCGCGCGGATGTCGAGCCGGCAGCCGAACCCCCGGCCGCGGCTTCATCCGAGACGCCTTCTCCGGCGCCTTCCACAGATGGCCCGTCTGAAGGAGAAAAATAAGCCATGATGATGCCGAAGAAGGTCAAATACCGCAAGCAGCAGCGCGGCCGCATGTGTGGCAAGGCGTGGCGGGGTTCGTCCATCGCTTTCGGCGAGTTTGGCCTGAAGGCCATGACCTGCGCCTGGATCACCGACCGGCAGATCGAAGCCGCGCGTATCGCCATGACCCGCTCCATCAAGCGCGGCGGCAAAGTGTGGATTCGTTTGTTCCCGGATAAACCCATCACCAAGAAGCCCGCCGAAACCCGAATGGGAAAGGGCAAAGGCGCGCCGGAACAGTGGGTCGCGGTGGTGCGGCCGGGCAAGATTCTGTTCGAGATGGAAGGCGTGCCGTTAAAGGTGGCCGCCGATGCCATGCGCCTCGCGGCGCACAAGCTGCCCATCCGCACCAAATTCGTAACGCGGGAGCAGGCGGAGTAGACCATGAAGTCGCAGAAGATTCGGGACCTCGACGAGAACGAGCTGCAGCATCAGTTGCGCACTATTGAGGAGCAGCTTTTCCGGCTGCATTTCCAAATGTCGATGGGCACCATGGAAGGCCTGAAAAAGGCGCGCGCCATGAAGAAAGACCGCGCCCGTATCTACACCATCATCAGGGAACGGGAGGGGCACGCCCCGGGTCCGGGAGCGAAGAAGTAATATGGCCGAACAGACGCAGAAGCCATTGAAGAACGAAAAGGTCGGCCAAGTGGTTTCCACCAAAACGGCCAAGACCATCATCGTGGAAGTCAGCCGGCGCGTGCCGCACCCGCTATATAAGCGGATCGTGAAGAAGCGCAAGAGATTCCACGCGCACGACGAAGAGGGCCGCGCCAAGATGGGCGACATCGTCAAGATTATCGAGTGCCGGCCGTTGAGCCGCACCAAGCGTTGGCGGCTG
>Ga0302325_10016240_pt1 | contig 15788 bp, 28 predicted proteins | sample Palsa_T0_2_FD_201948 | JGI IMG/M metagenome (GOLD analysis project Ga0302325, IMG submission 201948) | Peat permafrost microbial communities from Stordalen Mire near Abisko, Sweden - Palsa_T0_2 | ecosystem: Environmental > Terrestrial > Soil > Palsa > Peat permafrost | place: Sweden: Abisko...
GCAACTCTTTGGCCTTGGGAAGGGTGGTGACGATCTGCTCGTGCTTGATCAGGCTCGCCGACATGTTGGCGAACATGGCCGTGCGGTGGGCGGAGGTCCGGCCCAGCTTGCGGCGCGCGTAGCCGTGACGCATGGCGAAATCTCCCTTGGCGCCCGCGGGGCCCTAAATCTGGTCTTCGAACTTCCTGGCCAGATCCTCGATGTTTTCGGGTGGCCAGTTGGAGACGTCCATGCCCAGATGCAGACCCATGTTGGCAAGCACTTCCTTGATCTCGTTCAGCGACTTGCGGCCGAAGTTCGGGGTGCGGAGCATCTCGGCCTCGGTCTTCTGGATCAGATCGCCGATGTAGACGATGTTGTCGTTCTTCAGGCAGTTGGCGGAGCGGACCGAGAGCTCGAGCTCGTCGACCTTCTTCAGCAGCGCTGGGTTGAAAGGCAGCTCGGGCTTAGCCTCGCCGTCCAGCTTCTTCTTGGGTTCGTCGAAGGTGATGAAGACCTGCAGCTGGTCCTGAAGGATGCGGGCGGCGTAGGCGACCGCGTCAACCGGCGAGACCGCGCCGTTGGTCTCGACCTCCATGATCAGCTTGTCATAGTCGAGGCTCTGGCCCTGGCGCGTCGGCTCGACCCTGTAAGCGACCCGCTTGACCGGGCTGTAGAGGGCGTCGACCGAAATGAGGCCGATTGGCGCGTCCTCTGGTCGGTTCCTCTCGGAGGGGACATAGCCCTTGCCGTTCTGAACCGTGAACTCGATCCGCACCGAGGCGCCCTCGTCCAGGGTCAGGAGTACGTGCGAAGGATTGAGGATCTCGATATCGGAAGGGGCCTCGATCTGCTTGGCGGTGACCGGGCCAGGACCGGAGGCGCGCAAGGTCATGCGCTTGGGACCCTCCGAATGCATCCTGAGCGCGAGCTGCTTGATGTTGAGGACGATATCGACAACGTCCTCGCGCACGCCTTCCATCGAGGAGAATTCATGGACGACGCCGTCGATGTGGATCGCGGTCACCGCCGCGCCCTGAAGGCTCGAGAGCAGCACGCGGCGGAGCGAATTCCCCAACGTGACGCCGAAGCCCCGCTCCAGCGGCTCGGCGACGATGCGGGCCTTTCGCGAGGCGTCGGCTCCCACCTCGATCATCGGCTTGTCCGGCCGAATGAGTTCGTTCCAGTTTCTTTCGATCACGAGCGGTTATCCTAAGGAGAATACTTGAGGCCCGGCCGCCTTGGAGTTCTGGCCGGGTCGAATTGGAGAGCTTGCCAGTTTCGTCAGACCCGGCGGCGCTTGGGCGGGCGGCAGCCATTGTGCGGGATGGGCGTGACGTCGCGGATGGTGGTGATGATCATCCCGGCGGCCTGAAGCGCGCGAAGCGCCGATTCCCGCCCCGATCCCGGACCCGAGACATTGACCTCGAGAGTGCGAACGCCGTGCTCGGCCGCCTTCTTGCCGGCGTCCTCGGCGGCCATCTGGGCCGCGTAGGGCGTCGACTTGCGCGATCCCTTGAACCCCATCGTGCCGGCGCTCGACCACGAGATGGTATTCCCCTGGGCGTCGGTGATGGTGATCATCGTGTTGTTGAACGAGGCGTTCACGTGGGCGACGCCAGAGGTGATGTTCTTGCGCTCGCGCTTTTTGACGCGGGCTGGTTCCTTGGCCATCGGTTTCTCTTATTTCTTCTTGCCGGCGATCGGCTTGGCTGGGCCCTTGCGGGTCCTGGCGTTGGTGTGGGTGCGCTGGCCTCGGACGGGCAGCCCCTTTCGGTGGCGAAGGCCGCGATAGCAGGCCAGGTCCATCAGCCGCTTGATGTTGACCGCCGTTTCGCGACGAAGGTCGCCCTCCACCTGGTAGTCGCGGTCGATCGCCTCGCGAATGTGGATCACTTCCTGGTCGGTGAGCTGGTTGACCCGGCGCGCCTCGTTGATTCCGACTTTGGTCAGGATTTCGTGCGCCTTGGTCTCGCCGATGCCGTGGATGTATTGCAGCGCGACCACGACGCGCTTGTTAGTCGGAATGTTGACGCCTGCGATACGGGCCACGCAGATCCTCTCCTAAGGCACGCCTAGAAGCGCGAAAAGCGCACCCGGCCTTGCACCCTTTTGGGCGGCCAGGCCGGCGCGCCGATCGCGCCCTATCGCGGAATGTGCTTGTTATAGGTACGACTGGCCGAAGGTCAAGGACGGCGCGGGGAAAACCAGGCGCCGGGAGGCTGCCCGCATCCCTCCTGGTCCTACTCCGGTTTCTCGTAGTCGATGGCCGCGTCGATCGCGCGGGCGACGGTCTCGACCGGGGCCATGCCGTTGACCTCGACGAGCTTCTTCTGGGCCTCGTAGTGGGAGATCAGGGGTGCGGTGTCGCGATTGTAGGCGCCAAGCCTGATCTCGAACGCCTCCGGGTTGTCGTCCGACCGGCCACTCTGGGCGAACCTGCCGGCGATCCGCTCTTTGAGCACCTTATCGTCGACCTTCAGGCGGATGACCAAGTCGATCTTGTGAGCCCGTCGCTCCAGCATGGCGTCCAATGCCTCCGCCTGGGCGGTGGTGCGGGGAAAGCCATCGAAGATCGCCCCGCCGGAGGCGTCCAACTCCGGCAATCTGTCCTCGATGAGGCCGATCACGATATCGTCGGTCACCAGTTCACCGCGTCGCATGATGTCCTCGACACGACGGCCCAATTCGGAGCCTGAGGCGATGGCGGCCCTAAGAATGTCGCCTGTGGATAGCTGGATCATGCCCCGCGTCGCCACCAGCCGCGCCGCCTGCGTCCCCTTGCCGGCCGCGGGCGGGCCGAACAGGATCAGGTTCATCCCTCTCTGACCTCCCCCTCCGCCGCTTCAGGTCAGCGGCGGGCGCCTCTTAGTTTGGACTTCTTGATGAGTCCTTCGTACTGGTGGGCCAGGAGATGCGACTGAATCTGGGCCACGGTGTCCATGGTCACCGAGACCACGATCAGGATCGACGTCCCGCCGAACATGTAGGCCCCGGTAGGCCCGGCCAGGAACTCGGGCAGAAGGCAAACCGCGGCGATGTAGAGCGCGCCGATCGCCGTTAGCCTGGTCAGCACATAGTCGATGTATTCGGCGGTCCGTTTCCCCGGCCTGATACCCGGAAGGTTTCCGCCGTATTTTCTCAGGTTTTCGGCGGTGTCGTCGGGATTGAAGACGACCGAGGTGTAGAAGAAGCAGAAGAAGATGATCAACGCGCCATAGGCGACGATGAACAGTGGCTTGCCATGGGTAAGCTGGCCGGCGGCGAGCGGCAGCCACTGGGCCCATTCGGGCAGATGCGCGGAGGCCATGAAGCCGATGGCGGTCGCCGGCAGGAGCAGCAGCGACGAGGCGAAGATCGGCGGGATTACGCCGGAGACGTTGATCTTCAGCGGCAGGAAGGAATTCTCGCCGCCCATGATCCGATTGCCGATCTGACGCTTGGGATAGACGATGAGGAGCCGGCGCTGCGCTCGCTCCATGAAGACGATAAAGAGGATCACACCAACCGCCAGGGCGAAGTAGAGGAAGATCTTGCCGCTCTGTGATGGATCCACCCGGGCCGCTTGCAGAAGATTCCAGACGCTCACCGGCAGGCGCGCGACGATGCCGGCGAAGATGATCAGCGAGATACCATTGCCGACCCCTCGGCTGGTCATCTGTTCGCCCAGCCACATCAGGAACATCGTCCCGCCGGTGAGGGTGACCATGGTGGAGACGATGAAGAAGAGGCCCGGTTGGTCGACGATGCCCGGGCTGTTGGAGAGACCCACGGCGATGCCGAAGGACTGGAACATGGCCAGCGCCACGGTCAGATATCGGGTGTACTGGTTAAGCTGTTTGCGTCCGGCCTCACCGCCTTCCTTGCGCAGTTTTTCCCACGGTGGATAGGTCGTCTGCAGCAACTGGACGATGATCGAAGCCGAGATGTACGGCATCACGTTCAGGGCGAAGATCGCCATGCGCTGGACCGCGCCGCCCGAGAACATGTTGAACATGCCAAGGATGCCGCCGGACTGGTGCTGGAAGGCGTTGGCGAAGGCGGTCGCGTTGATGCCCGGAATGGGGATGTAAGTCCCCAGCCGGTAGATCACCATCGCGATCAGGGTGAACCAGATGCGCTTGTGAAGATCGGTCGCCTTCTGGAAGGCGCCGAAATTCATGTTGGCGGCAAGCTGTTCGGCGGCCGAAGCCATTCAACGTCCTCTAAGAGACTCGCACGTCATTCCAAATAGGGCACCGGGGGCCCTGGGGCGAGCCTTCATCCTCGCTGTTGAACGAGAAGGTGGCGGCGAGCGACGTTGGAAGCGGCGGTCAGGCTGCCTCGCCCTTATCCGCCGCGACCGGGCGGGGCCTGGTCTCCGTGAGCTTGCCGCCGGCTTTTTCCATCGCCGCCCGGGCCGCGGCCGAAGCCGCATAGACGGTGATATCGAGCTTCGAGGTCAGCTCTCCCACGCCCAGCAGCTTGACCCCGTCCAGGGGTCGCCGCAGCACGCCAGCGGCAACCAGGACCGCGCCGTCGATCGGCTTCTTGGCGTCGAGCTTGCCCTCGGCGATCGCCCGCTCCAGCCGCGCGAAGCTCAGCTCCGCCAGGGCCTTCCGGCGCGGATTGGTGAATCCGCGCTTCGGCATTCGCATATGCAGAGGCATCTGACCGCCTTCGAAGCTGCCGATGGCGACTCCGCTTCGGGCCTTCTGACCCTTGACGCCACGGCCGGCGGTCTTGCCCTTGCCCGAGCCCGGGCCCCGTCCGACCCGCATCCGCGCCTTCGCCGAGCCTCGCGGGGGGGAAAGTTCGTTGAGCCGCGTCATTTTCCCTCCACCACCTCGACCATATGGGCAACCTTGTCGATCATGCCCCGGACCATCGGCGTGTCCTCGAGCTCTGCCGTGCGACCGATGCGGTCGAGGCGAAGACCCTTGAGGGTGGCGCGCTGGTCCTTGCGGCGGCGGATCGGGCTCGCCGTCTGGCGAACGGTCACTTTTGGCATCGAAGCATCCTTTTCTACGCCTCGGCCGTATCCATGGCGCCGTCGGCGCGGCGACCGATGATGTCGGCGACCTTCTTGCCGCGCTTGGCCGCAACCTGCCTGGGCGAAGCCTGGCGCTTCAAGGCTTCAAAGGTGGCGCGGATCATGTTGTAGGGGTTGGACGAGCCGACCGACTTGCCGACCACGTCCTGGACCCCCAAAGTCTCGAGAACCGCGCGCATTGGTCCGCCGGCGATGACGCCCGTGCCGGGTGGGGCGGCGCGCATCATGATCTTGCCCGCGCCCCAGCGCCCCTCGCCGTCGTGGTGCAACGTGCGGGATTCGCGCAAGGGCACGCGGATCATGGTCTTCTTGGCTTCTTCGGTGGCCTTGCGGATGGCTTCGGGGACCTCCCGGGCCTTGCCGTGACCGAATCCGACGCGCCCCTTTTGGTCTCCCACCACCATCAAGGCGGCAAAGGAGAATCGCCGGCCGCCCTTCACTGTCGCGGCGACGCGATTGATGTGCACGAGCTTCTCGACGATCTCGCCCTCGCCGCGCTCCTCCCCGCGGTTGCGAGCCCGTCCGCCCCGCCGATCTCCGCCGCCCCGCTGTGGTTCACGCGCCATACTGTGCTTCTCTTTTCTCTCTCACGTCGCTGTTCAGAAGTTGAGGCCGGCTTCGCGGGCGGCCTCGGCCAGGGCCTTGATGCGTCCGTGGTAGATGTAGCCGCCGCGGTCGAAGACCACGTCCTTCAGTCCCTTTTCCACGGCGCGCGGAGCGACGAGAGCGCCGACCTTGGCCGCCGCCTCTTTGTCGGAGCGCTTGGCCGCAACGCCGCTTTCCAGCGACGACGCCGCGGCCAGGGTGACGCCCTTCGCGTCGTCGATTACCTGGGCGTAGATGTTCTTAGCCGAACGAAACACCGACAAGCGTGGTCGGCCGGCCGCCACCTTGCGCAGGCGGGTGCGCACGCGTTGGGCGCGCTTTCTGACCTGGTCGCGGACTGAGTGAGCCATGGCCTACTTCTTCTTGCCTTCCTTGCGCCGGACCTTTTCGCCGGCGTAGCGCACGCCCTTGCCTTTGTAAGGTTCCGGCGGCCGGATCTTACGGATACGCGCCGCAGTCTCGCCCACCAGCTGCTTGTCGATACCGGCTATCCTGACCTCCACGGGCCTCGGAGCAGAAAAAGTGATGCCAGGAGGCGGCGCGATGTCGACCTCGTGGGAGAAGCCCAGTTGCATGGCCAGCGACTGGCCCTTCATGGCGGCGCGGTAGCCCACCCCAACCAACTCCAGCACCTCCTGGTAGCCCTGGGTGACGCCAAGGACCATGTTGTTGACCAGGGTCCGCGACAGCCCCCACATGGCCCGCGCTCTCTGGGTGTCGGCTCGCGGCGCAAACGAGATCTGACCCTCCTCGAAGCGAAGCTCGATCTCCTCGGCGACGGTCCATGAGAGCGATCCCTTTGGACCCTTCACCGAAACCGTCTGGCCCTCGACGGTGACGCTCACCCCGGTCGGAACCTCGATCGCCTTCTTGCCTATTCGCGACATTTCAATAGACCCGGCAGAGCACTTCGCCGCCGACATTGGCTTCACGCGCGGCGTTGTCGGACATCACGCCCTTGGGCGTCGATAGGATCGAGATGCCCAGGCCATTCTTCACCGGCTTCAGATCGGCGATCGAGGAATAAACGCGTCGGCCCGGCTTGGAGACCCGGCTGATCTCCATGATCACCGGCTCACCGTCGAAATACTTGAGTTCGACATCGAATTCGGGGAAGCCGCCGGGCTTTTGCACCAGGGCGAAGCCGCGAATGTAGCCCTCGGATTCGAGCACGCCGAGCACGCGCTCGCGCATTTTGGACGCGGGGGTCGTTACTCTGGCTCTCTTACGCGTGGCGGCGTTCTTGATGCGCGCGATCAAGTCGCCGATCGGGTCATTGACCATCTAAGGCGCCCCTCTCACCAGCTCGACTTCACGAGGCCGGGAATCTGGCCTTGCGAGCCGAGTTCGCGCAGGGCGATGCGGCTCATCTTGAACGTGCGATAGTATCCGCGCGGCCGGCCCGTGATCTCGCAGCGATTGCGGATCCGCGTCGGGGAGGAGTTGCGGGGCATTTGCGCGAGCTTGAGGCGAGCGCTGAAACGCTCCTCGAGCGACAGGGCCTCGTTCTCCGCGGTCTGCTTCAGGGCCGCGCGCTTGCCCGCCAGCTTCTTGACGAGGCTGCGGATGCTGTTGTTCCTGTTTATGGCGCTCTTCTTGGCCATGCGTGGCTGACTTCTTTCTGTTGCTTCGTCTTAACTCGTGAAGGGGAACTGGAATTCCTTGAGCAGAGCGCGGGCTTCGTCGTCCGTCCTGGCCGTCGTGCAAACGATGATGTCCATGCCCCACACCTGATCGATCTCGTCGTAGTTGATCTCGGGAAAGACGAGGTGCTCGCGAAGGCCCATCGCGTAGTTTCCGCGCCCGTCGAAGCTGGTGGGCTTCAGTCCGCGGAAGTCCTTGACCCGGGGCAGGGCGATGGTGATCAGACGATCCACGAACTCGTACATCCTGTCCTTGCGCAAGGTTACCTTGGCGCCGATGGTCATCCCTTCGCGCAGCTTGAAGTTGGCGATCGACGTGCGCGCCTTGGTCGGGACCGGCTTCTGACCGGTGATGGCCGCCAGATCCTTCATGGCCGACTGGGTCTTCTTGGAGTCGGCCACGGCCTCGCCAATGCCCATGTTGATCACGACCTTGTCGAGCTTCGGGATCTGCATCTCGTTGGTGTAGCCAAACTGGTCCTTCAGCGACTTTCGGATGCGCTGACGGTAGTCGGTCTTCAATCGCGGTTCGTAAGGGGTGTCAGCCACCGATCGCCTCCCCTGTGGTCTTGGCGAAGCGCACCTTTTTCTCGCCCTCCGAGCGGAAGCCCACGCGGGTCGGCTTGCCCTTGGAATCGACGATCGCGACGTTCGAGACGTGAACGCTCGCTTCCCGAATCTTGATTCCGCCCTGAGGATCGCCCTGCGAGGGTCGGGTGTGGCGACGCACGACGTTGAGACCGGTCACGAACACGCGGCTATCCTTGGGGAGAACCTTGGCGACCTGACCGGTTCGGCCCTTGTCCTTGCCGGCCAGGAGCACGACCCGATCGCCCTTCTTGATCTTGGCGGCCATGGTCAGAGCACCTCCGGCGCCAGCGAAATGATCTTCATGTGGTTCTTGGCCCGCAACTCGCGGGGCACCGGACCGAAGATGCGGGTGCCAATGGGCTCGGACTGCTTGTTGACGATCACCGCAGCATTGCGATCGAAGCGGATGATCGAGCCGTCCTTGCGTTTGATCGCCGAGGAGGTGCGCACGACGATGGCTTGCAGGACCTCGCCCTTTTTCACCCGGCCGCGGGGAATGGCCTCCTTCACCGACACGACGATCGTATCGCCGACGCCGGCGTAGCGCCGCTTCGCGCCGCCCAGCACCTTGATACACATGACCCGACGCGCGCCGGAGTTGTCGGCGACCTCGAGATTGGTCTGCATCTGGATCATTTCGGTCTGCCCTTTGCCGGTTGTCTCTAAGCGGTCGCCGAGAGATCCGACTTGGGCAGAACTTCCCAAGTCTTCGTCTTGGACTTAGGAGCGCATTCAATGATCCGGGCGGCCTCGCCAATCTTGTAGGCATTGGCCTCGTCGTGCGCATGGTACTTCTTGGATCGGCGCACAGTCTTCTTCAGGACCGGGTGCAGGAAAGTCCGCTCGACCTTGACGGTCACTGTCTTGTCTCCCTTGTCGGAGACGATGACGCCTTCGAGAACTCGCTTGGGCATGCTCTTCTCTTTCTCTTCAGGCGCTCGCTGCGCGGGCGCGCAGGACGGTCTTTATTCGGGCGATATCACGGCGGACTACCTGCACGCGGTGGCTCTTCTCGAGCTGACTCGTGGCCGCTTGGAAGCGCAGGTTGAACTGTTCCCGCTTCAGTTCGAGCAGCTGATCGGTGAGCTGGTCGGGCGTCAGGCGACGCACTTCGTCGATCTTCATCTTCAGGCGGCCTCCGCGCCCAGCCGGGTGACGATGCGAGTCTTGATCGGCAGTTTGGCCGCGCCCAGGCGCAACGCTTCGCGAGCAACGGCGTCGGGCACGCCGTCGATTTCGAACATGATCCGCCCCGGAGCGACCCGGGCGGCCCAGTACTCCACCGCGCCCTTGCCCTTGCCCATCCGCACTTCGGCCGGCTTGTCGCTCACCGGCACGTCCGGGAAGATCCGGATCCACACCCGCCCCTGACGTTTCATCTGCCGGGTGATCGCCCGGCGCGCCGCCTCGATCTGGCGGGCGCTGATGCGTTCGGGTTGTATGGACTTAAGCCCATGCGAGCCGAAGTTCAGCGTGAAGCCGCCCTTGGAGAGGCCGTGAATCCTTCCCTTGAACTGCTTGCGGAATTTGGTCTTTTTCGGTGAAAGCATGGCGGCGCGGGTCCCTAGGCGCTCGCCGGCTCGCGCCGGTCGCGCCTGGGCGGCCGGTCGGGCCGATCGCCGCGGCCATCGCGTCCGGCGCCGTCGCCGGCCGGCCCGGACTCGCTGGCCAGACGCTTGTCCAGCGCCATCGGATCGTGTTCCAGCACCTCGCCTTTGAAGATCCAGGTCTTCACCCCGATGATCCCGTAGGTCGTCTTGGCCTCCGCGAAGCCGAAATCAATGTCGGCGCGCAGGGTGTGAAGCGGGACGCGGCCTTCGTGGTACCACTCCATCCGGGCGATCTCGGCGCCGCCGAGCCGTCCGGATACGCGGATCTTGACGCCCTCGGCCCCTAGTCGGATGGCCGACTGCATCGAGCGTTTCATCGCCCGGCGGAAAGCGATCCGGCGCTCCAGTTGTTGGGCGATGTTCTCGGCCACCAGTTGCGCGTCGGTCTCGGGTTTGCGGATTTCGACGATGTTGAGATGGACATCGCCCTCGGTCATCTCGGAGAGCTCCTTGCGGAGCTTTTCGATGTCCGCGCCCTTCTTGCCGATGATTACGCCCGGTCGCGCGGCGTAGATCGTCACCCGGCACTTCTTGTGCGGCCGCTCGATGATGATGCGGGAAACACCCGCCTGGTTGAGGCGCTTCTTGAGTTCGCGGCGAACCTCGAGATCGTCATGGAGAAGACGCGAGTAATCCTTGCCACTGGCGAACCAGCGGCTGTCCCAGGTGCGGTTGATGCCCAGGCGCAGACCAACGGGATTGACTTTCTGACCCATGGTTTCAGACGGCCTCGCTCAGTTCGCGAACCACAATGGTGATCTCCGAAAATGGTTTCTCGATGCGCGAGGCGCGGCCGCGAGCGCGGGCGGAGAAACGCTTCATAACCAGGTTCTTGCCGACGTAGGCCTCGGCGACGACCAGACTGTCTATATCGAGGCTGTGATTGTTCTCTGCGTTCGAGATTGCCGAATAGAGCGCTTTGCGCACGTCCTTGGCGATCCGCTTTGGACTGAAGTCCAGCTCGCTGAGCGCCTTTTGGACCCTCAGGCCGCGGATCGACTGCGCCACGAGATTGAGCTTGCGCGGACTGGTGCGCAGGGTCGCCAGCTTGCTCATGGCCTCGACAGATCCGAGGCGGCGCGGCTTTGCTTTCTTGCTCATGCCTTCCTCTTCGCCTTCTTGTCGGCGGCGTGGCCGGCGAAAAATCGGGTCGGTGCGAACTCGCCGAACTTCATGCCGACCATGTCCTCGCCCACGAGCACCGGCACATGCTTCTGGCCGTTGTGGACTCCGAAGGTCAGGCCGACGAATTGGGGCATGATCGTCGAGCGCCGCGACCATGTCTTGATCACGTCCTTGCGGCCGGAGGCCTGGGCGACCTCGGCCTTCTTCATCAGATAGCCGTCGACGAACGGACCTTTCCAGACAGAACGGGTCATCGCTTAGCGAGCTTTCCTCTGGTGGCGGCTTCGGATGATGAACTTGTCGGTCGACTGGTTAGAGCGGGTCTTGCGGCCCTTGGTCGGTTTGCCCCACGGCGTCACCGGATGGCGTCCGCCGCTGGTGCGTCCCTCGCCGCCGCCGTGGGGGTGGTCGATGGGATTCATCGCGACCCCGCGGACGTGCGGGCGGCGGCCCTTGTGGCGGACGCGGCCGGCTTTGCCCAGCACCTCGTTCATGTGGTCCGGATTCGAGACCGCGCCGACCGTCGCCATGCACCCGTCCGGCACCATCCGCAGCTCGCCAGAGCCCAGGCGGATCTGCGCGTAGCCGGCGTCGCGGCCGACCAGCTGAGCGTAGGCCCCGGCCGACCGGGCCATCTGGCCACCCTTCATCGGCTTGAGTTCGATATTGTGGATGATAGAGCCGATCGGCAGGCTGCGAAGGGGCGAAGCGTTTCCGACCTTCACGTCGACCTTCTCCGCCGCGATCACCTCGTCGCCGACCTTGAGCCTCTGGGGCGCCAGGATGTAGGCCAACTCGCCGTCGGCATATTGGACGAGGGCGATAAAGGCGGTGCGGTTGGGATCGTATTCCAGCCTCTGGACGGTCGCCGCCACGCCCCACTTGCGACGCTTGAAGTCGACCTTGCGGTAGAGGCGCTTGGCGCCGCCGCCACGGAAACGGACGGCGATCCTACCGCCCCCTCCCCGGCCGCCCTTTTTGTGGAGGCCCTCGACCAGGGTCTTTTCCGGGCCGCCCTTATGGAGCTCGCTGCGATCGACGAGCACGAGGGCGCGGCGCGATGGCGAGGTTGGGTTGTATTGTTTGAGAGCCATTCCCCTTCCCTCACAGCCCCGTGGTTATATCGATGGACTGGCCCTCCTGGAGGGTCACGATGGCCTTCTTGACGTCGGAGCGACGCCCCGGTCGGCCACGGAAGCGCTTGGTCTTGCCCTTCTGAACCAGGGTGTTGACCTTCACGACCCTCACCTTGAAGAGTTCCTCCACCGCCGAGGCGATCTCGAGCTTGGTCGCTTCCTTGGCGACCCTGAAGACGACCTTGTTCTGCTCGGAAAGCAGCGTCGCCTTTTCCGTAATGAGCGGGGCCCGAATGATCTCGAAGTGGCGTGGATTGATGGTCATGGTCAGCCCGCCTCCGCGCCCTGAAAGCGCGCCGAGATCGCCTCGACCGCCTCGCGGGTGAGGACCAGAGTGCGCCGGCGAAGGACGTCATAGACGTTGAGCCCGGCGTTGGGCAGCACATCGATCCCCGGGATATTGCGGGCGGCGAGGCGGAAATTGGCCTCGATCTCGGCGCCGGCGATGATGAGGGCGCTGGTCAGCCCCAGACCGTCGAGGCGGGCTCGCAGGCTCGAGGTTTTCGGATCCCCAATGCTGGCCGCATCCAGGACGATAAGGGCGCCGTCCTTGACCTTCGAGGAGAGGGCGTGGCGCAGGGCCAGGGCGCGCACCTTCTTGGGAAGCCCGATCTCGTGGCTTCGAACGACCGGGCCGAACGCTCTGGCGCCGCCGACGAACTGGGCGGCGCGCCGAGAGCCGTGCCTGGCGCCGCCGGTTCCTTTCTGGCGGTACATCTTCTTGCCCGTCCGCGAGACCTCGTTGCGGACCTGGATCTTATGCGTGCCGGCCCGACGCTTGGCGAGCTGCCAGGTGACACAGCGCTGGAGGAGGTCGGCGCGAATGTCGCTGATGCCGAAGATGTCTTCCGGCAGTTCGACCTGGCCGTCGTTGCTTCCCTCGAGACTGATGACCTCGACCTTCATTGGCCGTCCGCTCCCTCGATTGGCGGCGCCGCGACGGCCTCGGCGACCTCGGTCGGGGCTTTATCGGCACCGAACCCAGCCGGCTTCTTCACCGCCCCGGGCCTTGGAACATCGGCGGGCGCGGCGCTCTTGATGGCGTCGCGAATCCTGACGAAGGTCCCTTCCGTCCCGGGGACCGCCCCTTTGATGAGGACGAGACCGCGGTCGACGTCGACCCGAAACACCGTCAGATTGAGCGTGGTCACATTGTCCTGGCCCATGTGGCCAGCCATTTTCTTGCCTTTGAAGACCTTCCCGGGGTCCTGGCGCTGACCAGTCGAGCCGTGGGCTCGGTGGGAAACCGAAACCCCGTGGGTCGCGCGCATTCCACCGAAGTTCCAGCGCTTTATCGCCCCGGCGAAGCCTTTGCCTACAGTGAGGCCCGAAACGTCCACCTTCTGTCCGGCGAGGAAGTGGTCGGCGGTGAACTCGGCCCCGACATCGATCAGATTGTCTTCGGTGACCCGGAACTCGGCGACAAATCTCTTCGGTTCGACCAGGCCCTTGGCGAAATGGCCGCGCAAGCCCTTGGAAGTATTCTTGGCCTTCCTGGCCCCAACGCCGAGTTGGAGGGCGACATAGCCGTCCTTCTCCGCCGTTCGGTGCGCGGTGACCTGGCAGCCATCGAGGCTGAGCACGGTCACCGGCACATGGGCGCCGGTCTCGTCGAACAGGCGGGTCATGCCCAGCTTCCTCGCGATTACGCCGGTTCGCATCGCTGGGCCCTCTCCTAGAGCCTGATCTCGACGTCCACGCCGGCGGACAGTTCGAGCTTCATCAGGGCGTCGACGGTCTGGGGCGTGGGATCGACAATGTCGAGCACCCGCTTGTGGGTCCGGATCTCGAATTGCTCGCGCGACTTCTTGTCGATGTGCGGCGATCTGTTGACCGTGAACTTCTCGATCAGGGTGGGTAGTGGAATTGGGCCGCGCACGGTCGCGCCAGTGCGCTTGGCAGTATTGACGATTTCGCGCGTCGAATGGTCCAGCACCCGATGGTCGAACGCCCGAAGGCGGATGCGGATGTTCTGACGATCCATATCGCTCGCAACTTCCCTTGGGGTCTTGCGGACCACGTGGCGCCAGACCGTTTCAAAGACCAGCCCGGGCGACCGCAAGGCCGCACGGACGCGCAAGTCCGCAAAAACGAACGGCCCGCTCGAAGAAATCCAGCGGGCCTAAGACCCGGCGCGGGTTTATCGCCGCCCCCGCCAGGTTCGCTTCGCGAGCCGCGTCTGCCTTATTGGGGTCACCCCAGCGAGGCACAGCCGGTTCAACGAAAGAGGGCGGTCTCTAGACGCCGCCACCCTTGTCGTCAAGAGCGCGGGCGTCGACACTGGTCGCTCCGTGGGTGGGGCGGTTCGGTCCGGCAGGGCCGGCTGCTGAGTCCAAAAGGGGTTCCCGTCAGAGCGTGGCCAGATCGCGGAACACCCGTCGAGACGCCGGCGCGCTGGCCTTGTCGGCGACCTTGCACCTCCTCGTCATTGGCATGGTGTTGAACACCACCAGCCATCCCTATGATCTGCCGGAACCGCAGCCGCCGCCGATGGAGGCGGAGATCGTCCCCATGCAGGCCGTGGAGATCCCCCCTCCCCCGCCGGTCGTCGTTCCGCCGCCCAAGCCGAAGCCACCGCAAGAGCCGCAGCCACAGCCCCAACCGCCGCCGAAGCCCGCGCCCTCGCCGCCCCAGCTCCCCAAGGCGCAGCCGGCGCCACTAGCGCCGACCTTGCCGCCCAAGCCCACGCCGCCACAGCCGGTGGCGCCGGCGCCGGCAAAGCTCGCTCCGGCGCCCGTGGCGCCCACTCCCAAGCCGTCTCCCGCCCCTACGCCGAACATCACGGTCGCGCCGGCGACCCCGACGCCGACCGTGGCCCCGAAACCCGAACCCGCCGCGCCGACGGCGGCGGCGGCCCTGCCCAGTCACCTCAACCTGCACAAGCCCGCCAAGAAGACGCCGGAGGGCGTTCCGACGCTGCCCCTTGCGCCTTCGCCGGGACCATCGGGCCCGAGCGCGCCCTCCGCGGCCGGCGCGCCCCAACCGCCCGGCTCCCGGCTCAACGGCCTTTCCCCTTACCCCTATGGCGCAATGCCCAGCGGCGGGTCGGGATTGCGTGGCACCCTCGTAGGATGCGCCAACGCTGACGCCGTAGGCCTCAGCCGCGAAGAGCGCGCCCACTGCGAGGAACGATTCGGAATGAGCGCCGGCGATGCCCCGGTCCTCGATCCGATCCCCGCGGCCAAACGCCAGAACTTCGATGCGATCGCCGCAAAGCAGGAAGCCGATCGCAAATATCGCGAGGCCGTGCCTATCGGGACAGCGCCCGGCAGGCCCGGTTTCGGTTACGGCTTGACCCCGGTCCAGCCCTGAAGCCATCGGAGCAGACCTCATGCCAAGCCCAGCGCCACCGATATTCATCCTGGTCCTTGCCGGCGCCTCGGCGGCCGCGGCGGCGCCGGACACAATTAAACCCGGCTACTGGGAGTCCGTGAACAAGGTGATCTATCCTCTGCCCAAGACCAGCATCGATCGACGGTGCATCACGCCCAAGGACGTCGCCAAGTTCCTGATGGGCCCAAGCAATCATATCTATGCCTGCAGTTATCCAACGCAGTCGGCTGGTCACGGCGAGGTCAGCTTCGCCGGCGTGTGCGTCGACAAGAAGGGTCACAAGGTCAAGATTTCGGGTCACGGCGCCTATACCGAGACGAGCCTGCAGATGACGGCCGACGTCACCTTCAGCCTCGCCGGTATCCCGATTTCAGCGGAAGCAACGACCGACGCCCACCGGATCGGAGACGTTTGTCCCGATCCGGCGACCAAGTAGGGCGTCGCCCGTGAGCGTGGCTAGACGGGGACCTTCTCCGACTCGGCCTCGGCGGCGATCTCCGCCGGCAGGGCTTCCAGGGGCGGCGCCGGCTCCCGGCTTGCCGCGAGCGCCTCGTCGCGTTTGGCGGCGATCCGTTGCAGACCGCGGAGGTACGAGCCCGTTCCAGCGGGAATCAGACGCCCGACGATGACGTTCTCCTTCAGCCCCTCGAGAGTGTCGCGCTTTCCGTGGACGGCCGCATCGGTGAGCACACGGGTGGTCTCCTGGAAAGAAGCCGCGGAGATAAAGCTGCGG
>Ga0302325_10016241_pt1 | contig 15788 bp, 15 predicted proteins | sample Palsa_T0_2_FD_201948 | JGI IMG/M metagenome (GOLD analysis project Ga0302325, IMG submission 201948) | Peat permafrost microbial communities from Stordalen Mire near Abisko, Sweden - Palsa_T0_2 | ecosystem: Environmental > Terrestrial > Soil > Palsa > Peat permafrost | place: Sweden: Abisko...
GATCGGAGTGGGGAGCGAGCTAAGGTAGTCCACAATCTGAGCGACTCCGGGCTGAGATTTGTCGGAGCAGTTGGTGTAGGATCCTCCTCCGGAAACCGGCGAATTTGTGTACGGCGGAGGATACCCCTCGTTGTTGGCGACGCCGTACCCGTCTTCGGTGTACCAGTTGTTGGTGCCTTTGAGCGGATTCGGGTTTTCGACTTCATCTACAGTGCCGGCGTCGGGCGTTCCAGTGTAAACCTCAACGTTATGCGGAGGAGTGGCGGCGTTACCATTGCCGTCGCTGAACCAGATCGCGTCGCCATGTCCCAGCATGATGTGATTCGCGCCGGTGCCGCCCAGGACGGATTGATGGAAATTATCGCTCATCGCGTAATTGTCAGCCAGGCTCTTGAAGTAGGGAGCGTCGCCATTTTGCACGTTGTAGAATCCCATGGACGTCGAGCCTTCACCGGTGGTCTTCGCGCTGGCCGAATATTCGGTGCTAAAGCCCGACGGCGGTGCCGCGCCATTCGTGCCGGCGCCGACCGTAACTTCTACCCAGGGGAACAAGCCGGCAGTGCAACCGGACGGATTCTCATAAGTGGATTTGTCCGCGCTGCATTCCAACTGTTGCTGCATCTGGTAGAAGCGATGAACCGGACTTGCGGCGTAAGAGTCGTAAGTAAAAGTCGACCCATTCGTCAATTGAAAAGGACCGGGCGGCAATGCGTCGACGTTCTTAATTCGCGTGTCCGGTGTATGGGACGTTAGTCCGGTGCCTCCGGAAACCAGATATTGATAGTAATCGGACGGCAGCCCAACTTCAGATTCCTTCGCCAGCGACAGCTCTTCGCCTTTCACGTAGGAACTCTTGGGGCCTCCCACCAGGGGCGCCGGTAGAACATTGTTCTGGAACGACGTCGTAGGCGGGCTCAGCAGGAATGGCTCGGGAGCCATGTCCGTGGCGGCATGCTGCTCCGCATAGCGGAAATTCGGCCCGGGAGTGCCATCAGCGTTTACGATCCCTTCTGAAAGCAGGTTCCAGACCGTTTGCCCTGGCTGAGGCTCGTAGGTGGCAAAGACGTGATCGAAGCTGCGGTTTTCACCGATGATCACAATCACGTGTTTGATAGGTGTGGTGGTATTGGCGTCCCCGGTTTGCTGAGCGTTCAAAGACGTCGCGGCGATCAGCTGCAAAACCGCAAGGGATGCCATCCCCATGCGTAGGCGCTTCCAGGTAATGGACGCAATTTGTTTCACTGTCATTCGTTCTCCTTGGTTTGTGGCGCTCTGTAATTAAAACGCAGCCTATAATAGCCGCGAAAAATTTCAAATCGAATGTATCTTTGGTGAATTTAGTATTACTACCGTACAATTCAGGATCGCGGTTCCACGCGAATCAGCCCCATCATTCCGCCATCCTCGTGCTCCAGAAGATGGCAATGGTAGAGGAACGTGCCAACGGTATTCGGATCGCGAAAGTCCATTCGTAACCGAACGCTCGGATACACCAGCATGTTGTCCTTGTAATAAGGGACGTTGACGGTATCGCGCAGGAACGGTTCATTGAGCGGTTTGCCGAGGTAGTCCAGCAGCAAGAAGTGTAGTTGATGGATGTGGAATGCGTGCAGTTCATTCGAGCGGTTCTCGATGATCCAATCCTCAACCGTTCCCTGCTTCACGATAATGTCCGGTATCCCCGATTTTGGATCGAACAGCGCAGGAGTTCTACCGTCCACCGTGATGTAGAATTCAGTTGCGCTGTTCGGGTTGTTCGGATCGGTCAGCTTCTCGGAGAAGTACAACTTCCGGGTACGTACCGGCGCCACATCTCCCAACCATGTCGCGCTGGATGGAGGAAGCGATTCAGGCGAAGCGGCGAGCTTCGAGCGCGGCTCCGGCGCATCCTCGGTAGCTTTGATTATTGCGAGCGCGCGGTTGGGATCGTTTTCTCCGCCCGGTCCCGTGTCCACGGTTCTCGTCACCAGTAGCCCGCTGAGCCCCTTCGGAGGTCCTTTCACTATGAATTCCATGCGCGCTCCGGGCGGCACACCCAGGTGCGTTTGCCAGCTGACAAAATCTCCCGAAGTTCCGTTCTGGTTCAGTGGCACGCCGTCCAGAGCAACCAAGCCAAGCGGCTGGGGCTTACGGTTGAACAAAACTTCCAGATTGAGATACGTAATGGCTGAGGCATTCAACACGCGCCACAATTGCCGTTCCTCCGGTTTCATCTCGATGACGGCAGGCCGATAGTCGGGATAGGGGACCGGCACAAAATTGATGGAGAGATCCTTGGCTGGCTTGCCGAAGCCAGTACCATTGTTGGCAGCGTCGCCGTCGCGATCGAGGAGCAGTTTGGGCACAACCGGTTCCGATTTTGAGGGCGGCGCGTTCGGGTTCAGCAAGTCTTGATCGCGAATAATCAGCACTCGTTCGGGTAATCCTGCCACTTGCTTATTGGCGCGCTCAATTCCATCCACAATCAGCGCTCCCGATGCTCCACCCAGAACTTGCACTTTACTGAACCCGTGAATGTGGGGATGGTACCAATACAATCCAGGCGGCTCGTCGGCGGGAATGCGAAACCGATACTCGAACGGAGGATCGCTCGGACTGATGGAGGTCTTCACAACGTCGTCCTGGTGGCAAACCGGCGGAATGGTCAAACCGTGGAAGTGAAGATTGGTGGATTTCGCCGTCATGGCGCCGCTCGCGCATGGGTCTGCGTTCTTTTCGGCATGCATGTGAGCGTGAAGATGACTTGCCGCGGTGGCCGCTGGATCGGACACCTTTAAGTCGTTCTTCAAATGCAGGATGAGAAGATCGCCAGGTTTCAGCCTTAGATTAGGCGACTGGTTGCCGTTTTCGTCAATGTAACAGTAACGAGTTGCGCCGTCCGTGCCCGCATAGTTACGAATCGTGAGATCGACCTTCAGCACGCCCTCGCGGCTGCGCAGATCTTCGGGCTCTGCGACAGTGCTGCCCGCTGAGGGGCGAGGACAAGCGTCGGCTGCCACATCCGTGGCGCGAAGTTCCGCAGGCCCTTGCGCAACGAGTAAGCTCGCAAGCGCGCTGAAGACGAGTTGTTTCAAAGCTTACCTCGACACTATGAGCGAGATAGGTCAAGCTTTGATTAATACCAGATGAATGCTGGATGAACTTTGGTTCTAGCGTAGAATCATCGCGACCGCGGTGATTCGTTCCTCGAAAAATCCACCGGTCGAGAGCGGCTCCAGCGCCTGGCGCATGGCTGCTTCAAAAGCCGGCCGGCGGTCTCCGAGAACTTCGGGCGATGTCGTCGACATGGAAAGGGCGCGTCCGATCAAATCCGGGACAGTCACTCGATGAGTTTCGGTCACCTCGACATCTTCCACTTTGCGAAATCGCGAACCGCGGAACCATTCCTCGTAGTTAATGTGGTAGCAAGTCTCGTCCGGGTTTGACGACCAGGCTCGGCGGATGTCATGGAACTTGCCCGTCCATCCTTGCCCGGCCTCGCTCTGTCCCGCCGCGCTATACCCCTTAGTCCCGCAAATGGCGATCCAGCCGTCTTCAGCGACGATTCGATCCAGCGCCACAAGGGCGTCATCACGATCGAACCAATGCAAAGCACGTCCGATAGTGACGGCCTGGAAGACGCCGATATCGGCGGGCAAGTCCTCAATTCGCGCTTGGATCAAATCGACATGCACACCGGCTCGGGCCGCTTCCACCCGCGCCGCCTCGAGCATTTCGGTCTCCACATCGACGCCCAAGCAGGATCGCGCAAAAGGCGCGAACCCAACTGCCAGCGAGCCCGGCCCGCATCCTATGTCGATCAGCCGTTGCCGGCCGTCGAGCTCCTCGCGGCGCGCTACTTCCCGAAAGAAACTGGGCGGGTAAGGCTCACGATATCGAGCGTAAAATGGAGCGGTAGAATCGAAACGTCCCACAAGCAGCCCATCGGAATTCTAGCAGAGCAGGAGTCCCGTCATTCTGAAGATCGCTCACATCGACACCGGCCGGGATTTTCGCGGCGGGCAAGAGGTGCTTTTGTCATTGGCGCGCGGCCTCCGGAGGCGGAATCACCGGCAATTGATCGTAACTCCCACCGGTAGTCCGCTTGCCAGGCACGCGGCAGCCGAAGATTTTGAACTGACGCCGCTCGGGTTCGGCGCGCTCGTGAGCTTGCGCCGGCGTTTGTCTTCGGAACAGTTCGATATCGTGCACGCGCACGATGGAAAGGCCCAGAACATTTCTTTCCTGGCGTCTGCGGGCCTGCCTCTGAGGCGCGTGGCCAGCCGTCAGGTGGCGTTTCCACCACGGCATCCGCTGATCCATCGCTGGAAATATACCAAGACATGCCACGGCATCATTGCGAACTCGGAAGCGGTGCGGCGAGTGCTGATCGACGCCGGCATTTCGGCTTCCAGCATTGAAGTTATCCCACCGGGAATCGAAATCCCCGCCCAGCTACCGAGCGCCAGTTTGCGTGCTCAAGCGCGGGCGCGATGGGGTTTCTCCAAGGATGCTTTCGTGATCGGCCACGCGGGCGCCTTTACGCGAGAGAAAGGGCAGGACATCGCTCTGGAAGCGGCTCGGCTCTTAGCGCCAAGACATCCGCGCGCACGAATGCTTCTTGCAGGTGACGGCCCCGAGCGGCGCAATCAGACCGAAGGAATTGCGATCCTGCCGGGATTTCTGGACGACTTGACCGAATTCTACGCGGCTCTCGATCTGTTCATTATGCCTTCGCGATCCGAAGGTTGGGGGCTCACGGCGCTGCGGGCTATGGCCAACGGGCTCGCGGTGATCGCAACCGATGTCGGTGGCCTTCCGGAATTGGTGGAGCAGGGCAAAACTGGCTGGCTGGTGCCACCGGATTCGCCGCCGGCTCTCGCGGAAGCGATGGAAGCCGCGGCATCGGATCCCGCTCGCCGCTGCGAATATGGCCACAACGCGCGTGAGCGCGCGGCACGATTTTCCATCGAGCGCACGGTGGACCTGACCGAGCAATTTTACACGCGCTTACTGGCAGCTTCCCAAACAGCTACGTAGCCGCAGCCCATTACCGCGAGAAACATCGCGAGTACTTCGCTGTTATTCAGATTCCACGAGTAGAAGCCGCTGACCAGTACCGCAATCGTCACGGCTACCGCCGCGTGCAAAATCCAGCGCTCGGAGGCATTCGGCGGCAAGCGGCCCAGGGCGCGCACAAAATCGAACAAAGCCCAACCGATCATCCACAACAACGCCAGTGCGGTCGGCACGCCGCGTTCGGCCGCGTATTGCAGATAGTCGTTCTCCAAGTGGCCGTAATACTCGGAGGGGCGCGGGTGGGGCATGTCCGGACGAATGTAATTCTGATATTGCCGCGAGACCTGTTCAGGTCCAACGCCTAGCCAGGGATGCGCCTTGACCATCTCCCAACCGATGCGGCGCAGTTCGGCTCGATGCTGGTTGGAATCGGTTTGGCCCGCGTGGGGCGAGACAGCCGAGAGCGCACGCTCGCGAAGGCGAAACGGATTCACGAGAAGAACAAAAGCGATGAGCACCGGCAGGGTGAAGAGCATCCACGGCTTCCAAAACCAGATCAAATACACTGCGCCGCAGAACGCGCCCAGCCACATGCTTCGCGTCCAAGTGGCCGCGAGCGCGACTGCTATGGGAAGCGCGGCTGCGATCACCCATTGGGTCCCTCTGCGATCCGTCGCGAAGAAAACCAGAGCTCCAACCCATAGGAGAACGATCATGAGTTCTCCTCCCAGCGTCATCCAATGACCCATAAAGCCGGTGATCCGCGCGTCCACATAGAAGCTGTAGAAGTCCTGGTGCGCCTGCCGGGCGGCGCGGTACCGTTGCAGGAATTGCCCGAGCGCCCATAGCGACGAAAGAGCCGCGGCCAGCGCCCAGCCGAGCGCGACCCAGCGGATTTGCCGCGCGTTTTCGAACGCGCTGGTTACCAGAAACAGCATGAGGTAGACATAGAATTTCCTGACCTGCGGCAGTCCCGCGTGCACCTGGCCGGACGCAGCTAGCGAAATCAGCGTGCCCAGCAGGAATAGCGCTAAGGGAATCCAGACCGGCGGAAGACGCCATGGGCGGCGCGCCACGATCAGGGCAAGCAGCGCCAAGACCATCAGAATCTCGAAGGCGCGGATGGAGACGACGGTTGTGACCGCGGCCGCGCCGGCGAGATAGAGCGGCGCGTCCTTACGTTGAACCGCGGTTGGCAATAGCCTACGAGCCGGCTTTCTTGAACACCATTTCCCGATGGTTGCCGCCGCTGCCATTCATGGTCAGCTTCAGCATGCCGCCCGCAAGCGAACCCTTATACTCCTGCTTGGCGCCGCTGTGGCGAACTACCTTGAACGACACTACATTTCCGTTGATCACTCCTTCCGAAATCGCCGCCGGCGGCCCGGTGCGTTGCGACGTCCCGCTGAGCTTGTTCCCGTCCGCTTTGAGCACGAGGGTCTCCGTCACCTGACCGCCCCCTTTGCGTTGTGTGTCGGCCGTCCACTTGCCATCGATGTCCGCCGCCGATGCCAGCCACGATGTCAGCGCCATCAAACCTAGGAGCGCAAATATCTTCATTCTTTCCTCACCTTCCTTGAGACACGATAACAGATAAGGAGACCCCGAAACGGGTTACGCCGGCCGGAACTCCAGCAGATCCAGGCTGAACGTCACTCGCATCGCTTCGGGCGGCTTTGTTTGCATCGGCCGATAAATGGAAAGCAGAACATCGCGAACGCCGGCGGCGTCGAGGTCTGCCGCCGTGGTGACTCGGCGCCGATCGACGAGCGTGAAGTCCTGCGCGAATTCCTGGACGGTGCGATCCACCCGATCGCGCCCCGCGCCGCGTAGTTCCACCAGGTCGTCGGGTGCTGGAAGCCCGATGACGAGCCGTCCGTCAGGGCGCAGCACACGCCGGAATTCGCTCGGATTCATACGCGCGGTAATCGACAAGACGATCGAGAACGAGCTGTCGGAATAGGGCAGGAAGCGATCGGCATTGGCCACGATCCACTCGCATTCGGGGTAGCGACGCGCGGCCGCATCCACGGCCGGAGTAGAAATATCGACGCCATGCCCATCGCAGCGGGTCAGCCGGGCGATATTGCTAAGGTAAAATCCGTCGCCGCAACCGGCGTCGAGAACGGTGTCGGCGGGCGACGCGGCCAGCATCTCCGCGAGCGCGCGCAGCAGAGGATCGCTCACGCCACGATCGTGCAATCGCCGCCGGGCCGCCGCGGCAGCCCTCGAGTCGCCGGGCGTCTTGGATCGCCGCTCCTGCGGCTGGAGCAGGTTGATGTATCCGCTGCGGGCGACGTCGAACGAATGTCCCCGCGGACAAATTACCCGCCGGCTGTTTTCTCTCTCCGCCTCACGCGCCAGCGCCAGGTGGCAGTCGCGGACCGGGCAGAGCAGCATGCGTCAAGTCTAGTAAAGCATGAGTAAAGTATGGTGGAGCGCGGTTTAGGAGAGAATAGGAACATGCGAAAAAGAATTACCGGTTCGGTGGGAACGGTTGCCAAGCCGGGGCCCCGCCCGCACTGGATGGATCTGGGCGAGATCGCGACCGTCGAAGTGACGTCCGAGGATGCCGGGTTTCCCATCGAGTCCGTCTTTAGCGCCAGCGGCGGTCCAGGCTGGCGAGCGTCCCAAAAAGGCGAGCAGCAAATTCGGCTGATCTTCGATCAAGCTCTGGCATTGCATCGAATACAACTTCATTTTCTCGAGCCCACGCGCGACCGCCTGCAAGAATTCACCGTGCGGTGGTCATCGGCGGACGGCGGCCAGCCCAAAGAGATCGTGCGGCAGCAGTGGAACTTCAGTCCCGAGGGTTCGACCAGCGAGCTTGAAGACTATGAAGTGAATTTGGATGGCGTGTCCGCCCTGGAATTGGTGATCCGGCCGGACCTGACTCACAATGAAGCGCCGGCGACGCTGGCCGCCTGGCGCGTGGCGTAGATTCGGCGGACGCGCTTCGGTGAGCTATTGGATTCGTGTCGCAACCAGCCAAAGAGATTGGAAGAAACCGGAGGGGTGTGAATCGTTCGATAACTCCGGCCCCGCCGTCGGTTGCGTGCGCCGGCGAATCCATTCCACCATCATCCGGCTCCCCTCGTAAGCGCGCCAATAGGGATTGGTGCGCAGCAATCCGTTGCGTGCGCTCAGGACTTCACGACGCGCAAAGCGCTGTAGTCTATCGCCGTGTACGGGGAGCGGCCTGGTGTCGACGGTCTCGGTCGACAGCCGCGGCGCGTCACAGTCGTTCAGTTCCACCACCACCATGCGTCCGTCCGTTATCAGAGGATCCCCTGTGGCGTTGCGCGCGAATCGCGGAAAATCTGCCCGGTCCGTCCAATCCAGCAGGTTCCCACAGGACGTGAATGCCAGATCGTAGGCGACTTTGTCGCGCTCCTGGTCGATGTCCGCATCGATTTTATGCGACAGCCTGCCGCCCCGCCGCATGTACGCGAAGTCGATGTCGCGGGTCGCGGCTCCTACCCACATCTCGTGGCCGGCCCACGTAGTGCCTTCTTTCCACATCCGTATATGGTGGCGCTTGGAAACATCGTTCAGACCTTTTTCCCAGGACATATCCGGTTCGGCGCCGTTCAACAACAACAGGGACATGGGCGCGGCAACATCGCCCCGGAGTTCCCCCGCTGCCCGGATCCAGCTAATGCGGCGACGCAGCGACCCGGGATTCGCCTGCGTCCAGCCGGCGGCCACGAACGCAGCCGCAATCTGGCTGTGAGAACCGATAAACAGCACGTTGGTCGGGTCCGACCAATCCCCGGACTTAGGCGCCTGAGTCCGATACGGCATGGCGGCCACGTCACCCGCCAACTCCTCGCGCTGATCCTGATTGAGCTGGCTGGGAGCCTGCAGTCCATAGTTGAATGGCGATTCCACACTCAGGGGTCGAGTTAAGGTCACCGTCATTTCAACTCCGGCAGGGTAATAGATCTCCGGCTCTGGAAGTTCCATGATGAAAGACCGGATTACCCATTCGGCAAGTTCCGCGTGCAACTCCCACTGAAGCAGCGCTCGTATGTAGCCGCTCACCCGGTAGCTTAAACTGCCGGTAGAGCGAACGCCCTGAATGCTGCCATCCTGCGTAACGCGCTCGCGGCTGTTGTCTACCTGCGTCACTCGCGCGGAAATCGGCATGGCGCCGCCATCCAGCGGAGCAAGCTTGTTGAATTCCAGATCGAGTCCAGCAGTTTCGTGGCGCACTCCAAAGCCCACTTTGGTAACCGCCTTCACCATCCCCGACAAAGTGCTGCCCGCTTCCAATACCGTTTCGCCGTCGATCGCTAACGGGGCGATCAGAACCGCGCTCACGGGCGATCCCAGCACGCTCGCATACGAGCCCACCGTGGTGGTCAGCCGAATATGAAGTTGCGTGCCCCGGGGCAACGGGTGAGTGGTCAACGCGGCAATCGCTAAGATCGCACTGAGGACCGCCGCCATCATGCTAGTAGGTCACCTGGCGGGCGCCGTTCCCGGATCATGGGCAAGTGTAACCCACAAAGGTCGTTCTTCCTGTTCAATAGGGAACACTAGATCACTGGGTGTAAATCGCAAAGGGCGGGCTTTTTGACGACGGCAAGGTCACATAAATCATGCCGTTGGATGGAAATGAGCCAACCTGGAAATTGATCTGGCTAACGCCCGCAACCATGTAGGGCGCAGGTCCCGCATAAGTCACGTCGAATGTCACGTTGAAATTCGTCGGGGACGGAATTCCCAATTGGTAAACCCCATCGACCTCGACTGCCAGAACATTATGGGGCAGGGGAAAATCCACCAGCGTACCGTCGGCTTGGGACGGCGTAATCGGGCCAAGCCCAGTCGCCCACACCGTAACGATGGAACCCGTCGCCGCAGGGTTGTTTATCGAGTTAATGCTCCCGTCCTGATTCAGCGCCGCCGCGTAAGTGCCGTCCACCAGGAACACTGCCGGAGCCGTCTGCGCCACCGGGCAGATCAGGCAGTTCGAACTGCCGTTGTAGGAAACGCAGACCTGCGCGTTCTGCCCGGGAGTCAGCGACCACGGCGCCACAGCGTTGATCTGTTCATCCTGCACCCACAGCAGCGGCGCCAGGGTCCCATTGAAGGTCACCTCCACATTCGCCGCTTCGGTTGGGAAGGGACTCTGCAGCGTTGCCTTAGTCGGAACCCCCTGCTCGGGCCCGAGCCGGTTTCCAAACAACGTGACAAGCTCTCCCGGAGCGATGGCCCCGGCCTCAAAGCTAGCCGCGTTGGTCACTGCTGAAATACAAGGGCCAGGACTCGTGCAGCTCTGCGGCGTGGCACTGGCGGCGCTCAGCAGCGCAAGGCACAATGATAATCTCACAGGCTTGACTCCAGCAAGGATCGATTTGATTCTGTGGTGCGGATGAGAGGACTTGAACCTCCACTCCCTTGCGAGAACTAGAACCTGAATCTAGCGCGTCTGCCAATTCCGCCACATCCGCAGGATGGTGGGTCGATCTTATTGTCGAGTAGGCCGCCCGCGACTGTCAACCTGCGCCAACGTGGATACCGTCTCCGAGCCCACCGTCTTGCGCGAGCGCAGCGTCTCGATTAATCCCAACACGCGCCGCTCAATCTCGTCGCGCACTTCGCGGAACACTTCTTCCGACTCGCCGATCGGATCGGTAACGTCCCATTCCTCCACCGGTACCGGATTTTTCAACTGCAGCTCATAGCCCGACATGTTGATGACCATGTCCACGCTGCTTTGAACCCGGCCCAGCTCCTTGGGATAAAAATCACCCAGGTCGATGTCCTTTTCGAGCATGACCAAGTGCGTGAGCGGGGCCACCGCCAGGGCGGGCGCAAGTCCGGCGCTCTGCGCTTCCAAAACGTCCGAGCCCAAAGCGCGCGCGAATCCTTCCGCCATCGGACTTCGACAGGCGTTGCCGACGCATACGAATAATACCCGAGTCATTGCCACTGACTATCAGTCTACCGGAACCGGCGCGCATCGTAGCTAGCTAAGGGATTTTCTGGAGAAACATAAGGTGAACGCGGGCATCGTCGGTGAGTTCCGGATGAAACGTCGCAGCCAGGTGCCGCCCTTGCTCCACCAACACCGGATTGCCTTCATAAGTCGCCAGCACCCTGGCGTCCTTGCCCACCCGGCGAATTATGGGCGCGCGGATGAACACAGCTTCCAGGCCTCCGTCCAGGCCCTGCGGGTTCAGGTGGGCAATGCGGCTGTCGAGCTGGCGTCCATAAGCATTCCGCTCCACCTCCATATCCATGAGTCCCAGCGAAGCCTGCGGTGAGTTGGCAACATCGGTGGCGAGCAAAATTGCGCCGGCGCATGTTCCGAAAATCGGACGCCGCCGGCCGAAATCGCGCAAAGGATCAACTAGCTTCTCTTGTTCCAACAGCTTCATCATGGTGGTGCTTTCGCCGCCTGGAATCACAAGCCCCTGAACGGACTCCAGATCGGCCGCGGTTCGAACTTCCACGGCTTCCGCGCCCGCGTGTTCCAGCGCCCGCTGGTGCGCCAGAAAATCTCCTTGCAGCGCCAGCACCCCCACGCGCTTCTTACTTCCCATTACCAGCCTCGCGTTTGCAATAGCTCCGATTCCGGCAATTTCGCGATGTCGATTCCGAACATGGCCGTGCCCAGCTCTTCGCTGGCTTCCAGCAGCTTGGCGGGATCGTTGTAGTACGTGGCCGCCTTAACGATCGCCCGGGCGCGCGCTTCCGGATCCGACGATTTGAAAATGCCCGAGCCGACGAACACCGCCTCGGCGCCCAGTTGCATCACCAGGGCAGCGTCGGCGGGCGTCGCGATTCCTCCGGCCGAAAAGTTGGGGACCGGCAGCTTGCCGTTCTTGGCCACGTATTCAATCAGCTCCAGCGGCGCCTGGTGCTTTTTCGATTCAGCCACTAATTCTTCATGCCCCAGCACGGTGAGCTGTTTCATTTCTTTTACGATCGTCCGGATGTGGCGCACCGCTTCCACGATGTTCCCCGAGCCCGCTTCGCCCTTAGTGCGGATCATGGCCGCGCCCTCGGCGATCCGGCGCAGAGCTTCGCCCAAATTCCGCGCCCCGCACACGAACGGCACTTTGAAGTCGCGCTTGTCGATGTGATGCTCTTCGTCGGCCGGCGTCAGCACTTCGCTTTCGTCGATGTAATCCACCGCCAGGGCTTCCAGGATCCGCGCCTCCGTGAAGTGGCCGATGCGAGCCTTGGCCATCACCGGAATGCTGACCTGCTGCATGATCTCGCGAATCTTCGAAATCGGCGCCATGCGCGCCACGCCACCCTCTTTGCGAATGTCCGAGGGCACGCGTTCCAGCGCCATCACCGCGGTGGCGCCCGCCCTCTCGGCAATCACAGCCTGTTCGGCGTTGGTGACATCCATGATCACGCCGCCCTTCAGCATCTCGGCCAGCCCGGCCTTCAGGCGAAAACTATCATCCAGAAACATAACGTTCTCCTCTCTTTCTGAACCGCGCGCGTGAGCAAGCGGCCTCTTTTCCCTACACTAGCGCCGCCATTTCCCCCATCGGCGCGTGCACCCGCGCCCGCTCCAACTCTTCTCTGAATATGCGACCCAATACGGCCAGCCCCGACCGAATTTCTTCCGGCGTCATGGCCGCGAAACTAATGCGCAGACCGTTCGGCTGCGGCCGCGACACTGCGAAATACCTCCCCGGCAAATAGGTCACGCCTTCGCGCTCGGCGCGCGGCAGCAACTCCGCCGCATCCAGTGCCGCCGGTAGCTCCACCCACAAACTCATCCCTCCGCGCGGACGCGTGAATTTGGTCCCCGCCGGCAAATATCTTCCGCAAGCCTCGATCGCAGCTTCCAATCGCTCGCGCCCGGCCACCAGCATGCGCTGGCGATGCTGCTCCAACCGCCCCGACTCGGCGAACCGCAGCAGCACGGCCTGCGAGAGCTGATCGGTGTGCAGATCGCTCCACTGCTTGGTCTCGGTCAGCTTCTCAATCAGCCGGCGCGGCGCGATCACCCAGCCCACGCGCAGCCCGGGAAAAGCCACCTTGGAAAAGCTGCGCAGCAGCACCGTTTCACACGTCTGGTCCAGATGTTTGATCGCGGCGATCGGCTCGCCTTCGTAGCCCAGCGGGCCGTAAATATCGTTTTCGATCACGATCACGCCCGCAGCCTGCGTGATGCGCAACAGGCTCTTGCGCGCGGCCAGCGGCATGGTCGAACCGGTTGGATTCTGAAAATTGGGCGTCACGCAAAGCAGCAGCGGACGCTCGCGCGCAATCGTGCGCTCCAGGATTTCCAGATCCAGCCCTTGGCGGCCCACTGGAACGCCGATCAATCGAGCCCCCGCGCGCTCAAACACGCTGCGCGCACCCGGATACACCGGGTCTTCCATCAGCACCGGCGTTCCCTGCCCAACCGTACGCTGCAACAAGTCGAAGGCCTGCTGGCAGCCGCTGGTGATCAGGATGTCGTCGGACTCGCGCGCCACGCCTTCGGCTCGCGCTTGTTCCAATAGATACCGCCGCAGCGGCGGATAGCCGGACGGCGAGCCGAGCTGAAGAATGGATGCTGCGTCATCGCTCGCGATCACTTCGGCGCAAGTCTTGCGAAACTCCTCCAGCGGGAACAGCAGTTCGGAAGGACGCGAGCGCGAAAAGCTGCTCGGTCCCGAGTAGGCCGGCACATTCGCCACCCTGTCTACTGAACCGCGCACGTCAGTAAGCGGCGTTCCCGCCACCGAACCGCGCACGTCAGTAAGCGGCGTTCCCGCCACCGAACCGCGCACATCAGTAAGCGGTCCGCCCGCCACGAAACTTCCCCGCCCCACATGCCCAGTGATCAAGCCCTCCGATTCCAGCAGCGCATAGGCCGCCGAAATCGTCGTCCTGTTCAGTCCAATCTGATCAGCCAATTCGCGGGTGGCTGGCAAGCGGCTGCCTTTCGACAACCTGCCCGATTCAATCAACTCCTTCATCTGCCCGTGGAGCTGACGGAAAAGAGGGGTCTTATCCCGTGGATTCAGTTGGGTGATCGGAAGCATGCCAATACATCCAAAGCATATCATAATTGGCTGGCCAGCATCCCAATATTCCCAGCCAAAATTTCTCTTTACTATAAGGTGTTACTTATATAAGATAATAACTATGCAAGTGACGTCGAACCTCGATGCCGCCTTCTCTGCCCTGGCCGACCCCACGCGTCGCGCGATTCTTGCGCGCCTCGCCCAAGGAGAAGCCACGGTGCTGGAACTCGCGCAGCCGTTCGAAATGACCCAGCCGGCCATCTCCCAGCACTTGAAAGTACTCGAACAGGCGGGACTCATTGCCCGTCGAGTCGACGGCTCCAAGCGCCCTCGCCGGCTGGTGGAAACCGGTATCGAAGCCATGGACCAATGGCTTGCGATGGTGCGGAAAGCTTTGACGAAAAACTACGACCGGCTGGACCAAGTTCTGGCCGCCATGGAACCCGAAAAAGGAAAGGAAACCCAATGAGCAAGCTGACACTGACAACCGAAGGCGATACGCATGTGGTTGTGACCAGGCGCTTCGCCGCGCCTCCGGAAGCTCTCTACCGCGCGCACACCGAGCCGAAATTGATTCAACAATGGCTGCTTGGTCCCGAGGGATGGACCATGCCCGTCTGCCTCAGCGATGCTCAGGCCGGGGGAAAATTCCGCTACGAATGGACCAACCCCAAAGGTGGAGCATTTCATGTGACCGGTGAATATCTGGAACTGGAGCCGTACCGCAGGATCGTACATGTGGAACGAATGTACCTGCCCGACCCAACGCCGGACAACCACGTGGAAACGCGCTTCGATCCGGACGGCGCAGGCACGCTGATGACTATCCGCATGACCCTGCCCGACGCCCAAACGCGTGCGGCCATGCTGGCTACCGGCATGGAGCGCGGCATGGAAGCGAGCTACGTTCGGCTGGAAGGGGTGCTCGGTCATCACTGAATACCTTGGCCGCTGGTTGCTATACTTTCTTCGTAGCCCCTCCACCGCGCAGTGGACGACGATTCCAGTATGCACCCTCACCGCCTCGCCATCATCACTGCAATTGCCCTGTCTAGCGCGCTGATTGCCGCTCCGCAGGACAAGCCCCCGCAACAGACTTTGCCGCGCACGGCCGACGGCAAGCCAAACCTGCAAGGCATCTGGCAGGCCTCCAGCACCGCTGCAGCCGATCTTCAGGATCACGTCGCGAGTCTCAACATGCTGGCCGGCCGTTCGGTGGTCGCCGGCGGCGAAATCCCGTATCAGCCCTGGGCCGCGAAGCAGAAAGCCGAGAATTTTCAGAATCGGCGAACGGCCGATCCGCTCTCGAAATGCTACATACCGGGCGTCCCTCGAGTCATGTATCTGGATTTTCCGTTTCAGATTTTCCAGACGCCGAAAGTGATCGCGATGGCCTTTGAATGGGAGCTGGACTATCGCCTCGTTTACACCGACGGCACTCCTCATCCCAAAGACGCCGATTTCTGGATGGGCGATTCGCGCGGCCACTGGGAGGGCGACACCCTGGTTGTGGACGTCGCCAATATCAACGACAAGACCTGGTTCGACATGGCGGGCGATTTTCACAGCGATGCGCTGCATGTAGTCGAGCGCTACCACATGACCGGCCGCGACACCATCCAGTACGAAGCAACCATCCAGGATTCGAAGGTATTCACCAAGCCCTGGACCATTCATATTGCCTTGCAACGGCGCATGGATCGGGACCGGCTTTTCGAATACTCCTGTCAATCGGAAGTCGAAGAGGCCAACGGCGCGTTCACGCGTGAGGATCGAACCTGGTATCCGGGTAGCGCAACC
>Ga0302325_10016243_pt1 | contig 15787 bp, 15 predicted proteins | sample Palsa_T0_2_FD_201948 | JGI IMG/M metagenome (GOLD analysis project Ga0302325, IMG submission 201948) | Peat permafrost microbial communities from Stordalen Mire near Abisko, Sweden - Palsa_T0_2 | ecosystem: Environmental > Terrestrial > Soil > Palsa > Peat permafrost | place: Sweden: Abisko...
AGCCACGCCCGGCCTGCGGCAGCTCGAACACGCGCAGCCAGTAGACCTTGCCGCGATTGGAGAAGCACAGCAGCGTGTCGTGCGTGTGGGCGACGAAGAACTTCTCGATGAAGTCCTCGTCCTTGACCGCGGTGGCGGATTTGCCGCGGCCGCCGCGTCGCTGCGCCTGGTAGTCCGATACCGGCTGCGCCTTGGCGTAGCCGGCGTGCGAGAGCGTCACGGCCACATCCTGCGGTTCGATCAGATCCTCGGTGCTGAGATTGAGATGGTCGCGGCTGATCTGGGTGCGCCGCTCATCGCCATAATTGTCGCGGATCTCGCTCAGCTCGAGCCGCACGACCTCGATCAGGCGCGCCGGGCGCGCCAGGATGTCCGACAGGTCGACGATCTCGCGCAACAGGTTCTGATACTCCTCGACGATCTTGTCCTGCTCCAGACCGGTCAGCCGATGCAGCCGCATGTCGAGCACGGCCTGTGCCTGCTGTTCGCTGAAGCGGTAACCGTCGGCGAGCAGCCCGGCCTCCGGTCCCATGCTCTCCGGCCGGGTTGAGACCTCACCGGCGCGCGCGAGCAACTCCGGCACGATCCCCGGCGGCCACGGCCGCGAGAGTATCGCCGCGCGCGCCTGCGGCGGCGTGGGCGAGGCTTTGATCAGCGCGATGATGGTATCGATGTTGGCCAGCGCCACCGCCAGGCCTTCGAGCACATGGGCACGCTCGCGGGCGCGGCGCAGCTCGAAGATCGTGCGGCGCGTGACCACTTCGCGCCGGTGCCGCAGGAAGGCATCGAGCATGTCGCGCAGCGACATCAGCCTCGGCTGTCCGTCCTGCAGCGCCACCATGTTTATGCCGAACACCGTCTCCATGGGCGTCTGGGCGTACAGGTTGTTCAGCACTATCTCGGCCACCTCGCCGCGCTTGAGCTCGATCACCACGCGCATGCCGTCCTTGTCGGACTCGTCGCGCAGGTCGGCAATGCCGTCGATGTCCTTGTTGCGCACCAGATCGACGATGCGCTCGAGCAGTCGCGCCTTGTTGACCTGATAGGGCAGCTCGGTGACGATGATCGACTGGCGGCCGCGATCGTCCAGATCCTCGAAATGCGCGCGCGCGCGAATCGATAGGCGGCCGCGGCCGCTCTTGTAGGCGGTGGCAATCTCCTGCGCGCCGTTGATGATGCCGGCGGTGGGGAAATCCGGTCCCGGCACGTGCTGCATGAGCCCGGCCAGCGAGATCGCCGGATCATCGAGCAGCGCCAGGCAGGCGTTGATGATCTCGCTCAGATTGTGCGGCGGGATGTTGGTGGCCATGCCGACCGCGATGCCCGAGGAGCCATTGACCAGCAGGTTCGGCACCCGCGTGGGCAGCACGTTGGGTTCGTGCTCGGACTCATCGTAGTTGGGGACGAAGTCGACCGTCTCTTTGTCGATGTCGGCCAGCAGCTCCCCGGCCAGCTTCGACATGCGCACCTCGGTGTAGCGCATGGCCGCGGGCGGATCGCCATCCACCGAGCCGAAGTTGCCCTGTCCGTCGACCAGCAGGTAGCGCATCGAGAACGGCTGCGCCATGCGCACCATGGTGTCGTAAACCGCGACGTCGCCGTGCGGATGATATTTGCCGATCACATCGCCGACCACGCGGGCGGATTTCTTGTAGGCCCGGTTGTAGTCGTTGCCGAGCTCGCGCATGGCATGCAGCACACGTCGATGCACCGGCTTGAGACCGTCGCGAACGTCGGGCAATGCGCGCCCGACGATGACGCTCATCGCATAGTCAAGATAGGATTGCCGCATCTCCTCTTCGAGGCTGACGGACACCACTTCGCGCGCTATTTCACTCACTACTATTCGGGTCTTTTAAGTTGAATTTTCAGCCGAAAATTATAGCACAGCGGCCCGCTTTCTCCGGCTTTGAACGCCACCGGCGGCGCGCGCCGCGCGCGCGCCGCTATACTGCCCGCCATGAGCTTGCAGACCGCCCCCGCGCAGCTGTCCTCCGAGGTGCAGAAATTCGATGCGCTGGCGCATGAATTCTGGGATCCGCGCGGCGCGTTCCATCCGCTGCACGCGCTCAATCCGGTGCGCCTGCAGTACATCGCACAGCGCGCCGCGCTGTCGCAGCGGCGCGTGCTGGACATCGGCTGCGGCGGCGGCCTGCTGGCCGAGGCACTGGCGCAGCGCGGCGCGCAGGTGTGCGGCATCGACCTGTCCCCGGCCATGATCGAAGTGGCGCGGCTGCATGCGCATGAGACTCAGGCGCCGATCGACTATCGCCTGTGCTCGGCCGAGGATCTGGCGCGCAGCGAAGCCGGCACTTTCGAGCTGATCACCTGCATGGAGCTGATCGAGCACGTGCCCAGTCCGGCGGCGCTGCTGGCTGCGATCGCCGCGCTGCTGCGCCCGGGAGGGGATCTGTTCGTATCGACCATCAATCGCAACCTGCGCTCCTTCCTGCTGGCGATCGTCGGCGCCGAATACCTGCTGCAGCTGATTCCGCGCGGCACGCATGAGTATGCGCGGCTGGTGCGCCCCGCCGAGCTCTCGCGCCTGGCGCGCGCCCAGGGGCTGCAGTTGCGCGATGTCAGCGGCGTCGAATTCAACCCGTTCGCGCGCACGGCCCGCATCAGCGCCGATGCCCGCGTCAACTACCTGGCGCACTTTCATCGCCCCGGCTGAGCAGCCCTTGGAGTGCGCAACGCCATTGGCCGCGGTGCTGCTGGATCTGGATGGCACCCTGCTCGATACCGCGCCGGACATGGCGCGCGTGGTCAATGTGCTGCGCGCCCAGGAGCAGCTCGCGCCGCTGCCGTACCCGGAGATTCGCCCGCACGTCTCGCACGGTTCGGCGGCGGTTCTGCGCATCGCCTTTCCGGGCAGCGCGCCGGTGCGGCTGGCGGCGCTGCAGAGCCGCTTTCTCGAGCTCTACCGCGAGCAGCTGGTGGTCGAGACACGGCTGTTCCCCGGATTCGAGCAGGTCCTGGCGACGCTCGAGGCACACGCCATCCCCTGGGGCGTGATCACCAACAAGCCCGGCTGGCTGACCGAACCGCTGCTGCGCGAGCTGTCGCTGTACGAGCGCGCCGGCTGCGTGCTCTCGGGCGACAGCCTGCCGGTGTGCAAACCCGATCCGCTGCCATTGCTGACGGCGGCGCGCCGCCTCGCGGTGGCCCCCGAGCGTTGTCTGTATCTGGGCGATGCGCTGCGCGACATGCAGGCCGCGCGCGCAGCCAACATGGTGGCACTGGCGGCGCGCTACGGCTACATCGGGCCGCAGGAGAACACCGCCGATTGGCCGGTGACGGCATGGATCGATTCGCCGCTGGATCTGCTCGGCTGGGTCGGATTGGACCGGGTCGCCGCGCCGCTGCGCGCCGGCGCCGACAGCTGACGCGTGCGATCGCGATGCAGATCGCCCTGGTTTTTTTGGCGGCGTTGCTGGCGGCTCTGGTCGCGGCCCTGATCACTGCGCGCGTGCTCTCGCGCCGCGGTGCGCGCGAGCTGGCCGATTCCGAGACGCGTCTGCGCGCGGGTTTCCACGAGCTCGCCACCACGGCGCTGCGCGACAACAGCGATCTGTTTCTGAAGCTGGCGCGCGAATCCTTTGGCCGCGAGCAGGCCGGCATCCAGGGCGTCTGGCGCGAGCGCGAGCAGGCCTTCAATGCCCTGATCGATCCGATCCGCGTGGCGCTGGAGAAGACCGAACTGCAGGTGGCGGCCTTGGAACGCGAGCGCCGCGATGCCTTCAGCACTCTGCGTGTGCAGATCGAAACCCTGGCGCAGGGCCAGTCGGCCCTGCAGCGTGAGACACGCAGTCTGGTCACGGCGCTGCGCCGTCCGGAGGTGCGCGGCCGCTGGGGCGAGCTCACGTTGCGCCGCGTGGTCGAGCTCGCCGGACTCTCGCAGCATTGCGATTTCACCGAGCAGCTCAACGTCGCCGCCGGCGCCGGCATTCAGCGACCCGATCTGGTGGTGCACCTGCCCGAGGGCCGCGAGCTGGTGATCGACGCCAAGAGCCCGCTGGATGCCTATCTCGAGGCGATTGATGCCCCGAGCGAGGAGCTGCGCGCCCTGGCGCTTGCGCGCCACGCGCAGCAGCTCGAGGCGCGTGTGCGCGAGCTGGCGTCCAAGAGCTACTGGGCACAGTTCAAGCGCAGTCCGGAATTCGCCATTCTGTTTCTGCCCGGGGATCAGTTCCTGAGCAGCGCGCTGGCCGAACGGCCCGATCTGCTCGACAGCGCGCTGCGCGCCGGGGTCATCATCGCCACCCCCTCGACGTTGATTGCCGTGCTCAAAGCCGTCGCCTACGGCTGGCGCCAGGTCGCCGTGGCTGAGAACGCGGCGCAGATTCGCGATCTCGGACAGGAGCTGCATCGCCGTCTGGCGAACTTTCTGAGTCATTTCGGCAAAGTCGGGCGCGGGCTGGGCGGCGCGGTGGATGCCTACAACAGCGCCGTGGGTTCGCTCGAACGCCAGGTGCTGCCCGGAGCGCGGCGCTTCAGCGAGCTCGGCGCGGCCACCGGCGAGGCGCTCTCGAGCCCCGAGCCGATCGAGCAGCCGGTGCGCGCGCCGCTGCGCGCTGCTGGCGATGCGGGCGATGCGGGCGATGCCGAACCCCCGGCCGGTGCCTGAGCCGCCGCCGGTGACGCTGCCGCCGGCAGCGCAGCCGGGCAGCGCGCGTTATTTCGCGCTGCTCTACACCCCGGCGGCGCGCCGCGGTTCGCTCGCGCGGCTGCTGGGGCTTGGCGATGAAATCGGCGCCGGCGTCGCCCGCGGACTGGATCACGAGGTGGCCCATGCGCGCCTGGACTGGTGGCGGCATGAGGCCGGACAGTACGCGGCAGGCCACGCGCAGCATCCCTGGCTGCGCGCGTTGCCGGGCGATCCCGACTGCGCTGAGCACTTCGAGCTGCAGGAGCTGGTGCAGGCTGCGGCGCTGGATCTGGCGCAGGGCCTGCAGGGCAGCGCGACCGGCGAGCGGCTGCGAGGCGCGGTGTTCGCGCTGGCCGCGCAGGTGCTCGGCGCGGGGCACTTGTCCCCGGCGCTGCGTGAGGCGCTTGGCGCATTGGGCGCACTGACCTGGCAGCTGGAGCGAGCGGCGTCGCCCGCGAAGCGGGCGGCAGCCGCATCGGCCCTGCCGGCCGTACTGGGGCGATTCGGGCCCGCGCTGCAGCCGAAGCTCGCGCCGCTGCTGATCTGGGCGGCGCTCGCGGCGCGCCCGAAAAGCGCCTCGCGCTGGCAGGTTTTCGCCGACAATATCCGCGCCTGGAGCCTCGCGCGTCGCGCGGCGGCCGGCAGCTTCAGCCAGCGATGACCATCACCCAGCCCGAAACCACAGCTGCGCCGCATCAGCGCTTCGAGCCCGCCGCCGATGCGCTGCGCGGGCGCGTGATTGCGATCACCGGCGCCGGCGACGGCATCGGGCGCGCGCTGGCGCTGACGGCGGCCGCACACGGGGCCGAGCTGGTGCTGATCGGGCGCACGGTGTCGAAGCTCGAGCAGGTCCATGGCCGCATCGCCGCATTCGGGCAAGCCGAGGCGAGCATCGCGCCGCTGGATCTGGAACGGGCCGTCGCGCGCGACTACGACGCTCTGGCCGAGGCGCTGCAGCAGCGCTTCGGCCGCCTGGACGGCCTGGTGCACAGCGCCGGCATCCTCGGCACGCTGGCGCCGATCGAGCACTACGACGTGCCGACCTGGTGCCGCGTGCTGCATGTGAATCTGACTGCCGCGTTCGCGCTGACCCAGGTGCTGCTGCCGGCGCTGCGTGCCTCGCAGGACGCCTCGATCATCTTCACCAGCAGCGGCGTCGGGCGCGTACCCAGGGCTTACTGGGGCGCGTACGCGGTCTCGAAGTTCGGCATCGAGGCACTCAGCGGCATCCTTGCCGATGAGCTCGGCGGCGCCGGTGTGGTGCGCGTCAATGCGCTCAACCCCGGACCGGTGCGTACGCGCATGCGCGCGCAGGCCTATCCGGCGGAGGACGCGGGCTCACTGGCGCGGCCCGAGGACATCATGCGCCCCTACCTTTGGCTGCTCAGCGCCGCCAGTCGCGGGGTCACCGGCCAGAGCCTGGACTGTCAAGCACACTAGCGAGCTCTTCGCTGGTGAGCTCGCGGCAATGGCTGCGAGCCAGGCTGCGCGGCAGGGCCAACCCGCCCACGCGCGTGCGCAGCATGCGCACCAAGGTCACGGCGGCGCGCTCGATGAGCTGGCGGATCTCGTTGCCGCTGGCGCCGAGTGCGATCAGCCGATACCAGCGGTTGCTGCCCTCGCCGCCGGAGGGCTCGAGCAGTACGATCTGAATCGCGGTGCCCCGATCCAGCATGCCCAGCCGGATCGCCTGCTCCTGCTCGGCGCTGAGCTGCCCGCGCACGCGCAAACTGAATTCCATCTCCAGAGCGCGCATCGCGCGCTGCAGGCGCGAGGCCACGGCACCGTCGGCGCTCAGCAGCTCCAAGCCGCCGTCGACCGCCGGCATTGGACTGACGCTGATGAAGCGCCGCCCTGCGCGGCGCGGCAGTCGCGCTGCCATGCTGGTCGTGGCAGCGGCCTTGTCGGCGGGATTGGCGCCGGCGCGCGCGGGCAGCAGCGGCTCGCCCGGTGAGCGGTGGCAGATGAACACGGGCACGGCCGCGCCGCGGGCACTGCGCTGGCGGATCAGACGGCCGTCGAGCTTGAGCTGATCCTGCGGTATGACGCGCATGCCGAGCTCGGCGGGTTTGCCGTTGACCGTCAGGCGGCCGGCCCGGATCCAGTCCTCAGCCTCGCGGCGCGAGGCCAGACCCAGTTGCGCCAGCACTTTCTGCACCCGCTCCGCGCCGCCGGGGCGTGAGAGGGGCGATGCGGCCATGGCCTTTCAGTCCAGGTCTGCGGGCGGCGCGGCGACCAGGCCCGAGGAGCGCGGCGAGGCCGCTGCATCCTCCTCGGCATCGCTCGAATCGGTCTCGACGAACTCCTCATCCGCGGCTTCGGCAGCGGCTGATTCGAGGCCGACGACCGGCAATTCGAACTGCGGATCGATTTCTCCGAGCGAGCGCAGCTGCGCGAGCGGCGGTAGATCATCGAGACTCTTGAGACCGAAGTACTCGAGGAAATCGCGCGTGGTGCCGAGCAGCTCCGGGTGTCCGGGCAGATCGCGATGGCCGACCACCCGGATCCACTGGCGCTCCAGCAGCGTCTTGACGATGTTCGGATTCACCGCGACCCCGCGCACCGCCTCGATCTCCGCACGCGTGATAGGTTGCCGATAGGCGATCAGCGCCAGGGTTTCCAGCAGCGCGCGCGAATAGCGTTGCGGTCGCTCCGGCCACAGACGCGCGACCGTGCCGGCATATTGGCGGCGCACCTGAATGCGAAAGCCCGCGCCGGTCTCCTGCAGCTCGATCGGGCGTCCGGCGTAATCCTGTGCCAGCGCCTCGATGGCGCTGCGAATCACCGCCGGCGCCGGCCGCTGCAGCTCGTCGAACAGCGACGACAGATCGCTCAGCGTCAGGGATTTTCCGGCCGCCAGCAGCGCCGCTTCGATGATGTTTCGGATTTCACTGTCGCTCATGAGGTTGCGTCCTCATCGGCATGCTCGTCGCCGTCGGCATTGTCGGCGACCAGGTGCAGTGTACGGTGTGCGGAGGCGCTGCGCACGTGCAGCGGCGCGTAGGGCTCGGTCTGCGTGAGCTCGATCAGTCCCTCGCGCACCAGCTCCAGTATCGCCACGAACGCCACGGTCACGCCGGCGCGGCCCTCCTCGGGCGTGAACAGGCGCGAGAACTCGACAAAGGCGCCCTGCTCGAGCGCCGCAAGAATATTGCTCATGCGCTCGCGCACCGACAAGGGCTCGCGGCGCACGTGGTGGTGCGCGAACATCTCGGCACGCTGCGCCACCTCCTTGAAGGCCAGCAGCATCTCCTGCAGCGTGACCTGGGGCACCGCGCGCACGGCCGGTCGATCGCGCAGCTCCGCGCTGGCCTGCCAGACGTCGCGCTCCAGACGCGGCAGCTGGTCGATGTCGGCCGCGGCGCGCTTGAAGCGCTCGTATTCCTGCAAGCGCCGCACGAGCTCGGCGCGCGGGTCCTCCTCGCCCAGATCGCCGGCACCGGCCGGGCGCGGCAACAGCATGCGTGACTTGATCTCGGCCAGCGTCGCGGCCATGACCAGGTACTCGCCGGCCAATTCGAGCTGCAGATCCTGCATGAGCTCGATGTACTGGGTGTATTGGCGCGTGATCTCGGCGATGGGGATGTTCAGGATGTCGACGTTCTGGCGCCGGATCAGATACAGCAGCAGATCGAGCGGACCCTCGAAGGCTTCGAGGAAGATCTCCAGCGCCTGCGGCGGGATATACAGATCCCGCGGCAGCTGCGTGACCGGTTCGCCGTTGACCACGGCGAAGGGCATCTCGGCCTGCTCCGGGGCTGCCTCGAGTTCGGGCAGCGGCAGCGGCAGCGGCAGCGGATTGGATACTACGATCTTGAGATCTGGTTTCATAATTGCTGCTTAACTCATTGAGAACGCAGATGCATTGCGCGCCGAACCTCGTCAAGCGTCGCGCGTGCGACCTCGCGGGCCTTCTCGCCGCCCTGGTTAATCAGATTTGACACCAACTCGGGATTGTCCTGAAATTCCTGGGCCCGTTTGCGCATACCCTTGACCTCCTCGACGATGCGCTCGATCACGGGCGCCTTGCAATCCAGGCAGCCGATGCTGGCCGTGCGGCAACCCTCACTGGCCCATTGCCGGGTCGCCTCATCCGAGTAAAGCTTATGCAGATCCCACACCGGGCATTTCTCCGGGTCGCCGGGATCGGTGCGGCGCACGCGCGCCGGATCGGTCTGCATGGTCTTGAGCTTGGCCGCGACCGCATCGGGATCCTCGCGCAGCGAAATCGTATTGCCGTAGGACTTGGACATCTTGCGTCCGTCCAGCCCCGGCACTTTGGGTGAGGCCGTCAACAGCGCCTGCGGCTCGGGCAGGATGCTGACCGAGGAGCCCTCGAGATAGCCGAGCAGGCGCTCGCGATCGGCAACCGTGATGCGCGAGTTGCTCTCCACCAGCGCCCGTGCGCGCTCGAGCGCCGCCTGATCGCCGGCCTCCTGGAAACGCCGGCGCAGCTGCCGGTACAGCGTGATGTTGCGTCCGCCGAGTTCCTTGATGGCGCGCTCGGCGTTTTGCTCGAAGTCGGCCTCGCGGCCATAGAGATGATTGAAGCGGCGTGCGATCTCGCGCGTGACCTCCACGTGCGCGACCTGGTCCTCGCCGACCGGCACGAAGGCGGCCCGATAAAGCAGGATGTCGGCGCTCTGCAGCAGCGGATAGCCGAGGAAGCCGTAGGTCGTGAGGTCCTTTTCCCTGAGCTGCTCCTGCTGATCCTTGTAGGTCGGCACACGCTCGAGCCATCCCAGCGGAGTGATCATCGACAGCAGCAGATGCAGCTCGGCGTGCTCGGGCACATGGGATTGGACGAACAGCGTCGCGACGCCCGGATTGAGTCCCGCGGCCAGCCAGTCGATGATGACCTCGTGGACGGCCGCCGGCAGCCCGGCGGTGTCCTCATAGCCGGTGGTCAGGGCGTGCCAATCGGCTACGAAGAAATAGCACTCGTATTGATATTGCAGCTCGACCCAGTTGCGCAAGGCGCCGTGGTAGTTGCCCAGATGCAGCGCTCCGGTGGGGCGCATGCCTGAGAGCACACGCTTGCCTTGGGGAACAGCACTCATCCTGGTCGGTTTTCCCGCGTCGGCAACGGGCCTCTGGCGATACAGAGATGATTATACGGAGTTCGCTACAACTTCCCACTCGGCGCCGGCCAACTTGCCCCGGCCCTGGCGCACCACCACCGGCGGCGAGACCGCCAGATCCACCACGGTGGTGGGCTCGATGCCGCAGTGACCGCCATCCAGTATCGCATCGAGCTGATGCTCGAGCCGCTGGCGAATCTGCGCGCCGTCGGTCAGCGGCAGCTCATCCCCCGGCAGCAGCAGCGTCGAGCTCATGAGCGGTTCACCCAGCTCGGTCAACAGCATGCGCGGCACGACGTGATCGGGTACGCGGATGCCGATGGTTCGCCGCTTCGGGTGCTGCAGCCGACGCGGGGTCTCGCGCGTGGCCGGCAGCAGGAACGTGAAGGGTCCCGGGGTCGCGGCCTTGAGCAGCCGGAATTGCCAGGTATCGATGCGCGCATAGTGCCCGATCTCGCGCAGGTCGCGGCACACCAGGGTGAAGTGATGGTGCCGGTCCGCCCCCCGGATGCGGCGCAGACGCTCGAGCGCCTCGGCATCGCCAATGTGACAGCCCAGCGCATAGCAGGAATCGGTCGGATAGGCAATGACGCCCCCGGCGCGCACGATTTCGGCGGCGCGGCGAATCAGTCGCAACTGCGGATTGAGGTGATGCAGGTCGAAGTACTGGCTCATGATCTACATGCTGAGGTAGTTTCGTTATCATAGCGGGATGCAAGCGCTGATCGATCTCGCGCCGGTGGCGGCATTCATCGTGGCCTATTACCTCGCGGGTATCTATGTCGCGACCGCCGTGCTGATGCTCGCCATGGCGCTGCTGCTGCTGATCGACCTGCTGCGTCTGCGACGCATACCGCCGCTGCATTGGCTCAGCGCCGCGCTGGTGTTCGTGCTCGGCAGTGCGACCCTGATCCTGCGCGACGCGCGCTTCCTCAAGTGGAAGCCGACCATCTTTCTGTGGTTGGTTGCGCTCACGGCGATCGCCAGCGCCTGGTTCAGCCGCATGCCGCTGGCGCAGCGCCTGCTGCAGCCGATCGTCGCGCACAGCGAGCTGCTGCCGCGCGCGCTGTGGCTCAAGCTCAACTGGCTGTGGGTGGGCTTCTATGCGTTGCTCGGTGCCGTCAATCTTTGGATCGCATACCACGGCAGCGAGCGCACCTGGGTCAATTTCAAGTTCTTCGGACTGACTGCGGCCTTCGCGCTGTTTGCAATGGCGCAGGCGGCCTGGCTGGCCTCGCGCGCCAAAGTTCGCGAGGCGCAGGCCTGATGAGCAAGACCACTGCCACCGCCGCGCGCATCGAGAGTCTGCTGCAGCAACGCCTGCTGCCGGCGCATCTGGAGGTGCGCGATGACAGCGCGGCGCATGCCGGACACGCCAGTGCGGGCGGCAAGGGGCACTTCCGGCTGCGGATCGTGTCCACTTGCTTCGCGGGTCTGAAGCCTCTGCAGCGCCACCGGCTCGTGAACGACGTGCTTTCGCCACTGTTCGCGACCGAATTGCACGCCGTGGCTATGGAGACTTTGACTCCTGATGAGTTCTTTAAATAATCAACGTAACTAACTGAGAGATCTGATGAAAATTCTTCGAACGCTGCCGCTGGCAGCATTGATGCTGCTGGCCGCCTGCAACAACAAGACGGCGCCAACGGCCGACGCCGCCAAGCCGGCTGAAAAGCCGGTCGCGACGGTCAACGGCGTGCCGATCAGCCGCGAGATGTTCGACTATTACGTCAAGAACACGGCCGGCAAGCCGGTGACCGAGCTTACCCCCGACCAGCGCGCGCAGCTGCTCGACAACCTGGTTCGCGGCGAGGTCATCGCCCAGCAGGCGCAGAAGGACGGTCTGGACAAGACCGGCGACACCGCCTCGCTGCTGGCGCTGTCGCGTCTGCAGATTCTCGAGCAGGCCGGTGCCGAGCAATATCTGAAGGATAAGAAGCCCTCCGATGCCGAGCGGCAGGCGGAATACGATTCCCAGGTCGCCGCCATGCCTAAGACGCAGTACCACGCCCGGCATATCCTGCTCTCCAGCCAGGATGCGGCGCAGAAGGTCATCGATCAGCTCAAGAAGGGCGCGAAATTCGAGGACCTGGCGAAGAAGGAGTCGATCGACTCATCCAAGGAGCAAGGCGGTGATCTGGGTTGGTTCTCTCCGTCCAACATGGTCAAGCCGTTCGCCGATGCCGTCGCCGGCCTGAAGAAAGGCGAGATCACGCAGACGCCGGTGCAGTCCCAGTATGGCTGGCATGTCATTCAGCTGATCGATACGCGCGAGACGCCGGTCCCGCCGCTCGACTCAGTCAAGGATCGCGTCGATCAACTGGTGCAGAACAAGAAGTTCAAGGCCTACCAGGATGAGCTCATGAAGACCGCGAAGATCGAGAAGAATCTCTAGTCCAGAGTCTGGGCGGCCGGCGGCCGGGGCGGTTCCCGGCCGCGCAGCAGCCGGGCCAGGCCCGACTCGTCCAGGATCGCGACGCCGAGTTCGCGGGCGCGGGCCAGCTTCGAGCCCGCCTCCGAGCCGGCGATCACATAGCTGGTCTTCTTCGAGACCGAGCCGCTGACCTTGGCACCGAGCGCCGCGAGACGCTCGCTGGCCTGCTCACGCGTCATGCTCTCGAGCGTGCCGGTCAGCACGACGGTGAGTCCGGATAATGGCGCGGGGCTCGCCTGCGCGGCCTGCTTTGCGGGCGCTGCCTGCGGCCAGTTGAGCCCGAATTGGCGCAGTCGCGCCAGCTCGCGCACGTGGCGCGGGTCGGCGAAAAAACCGCGCACGCTGGCGGCGATGACCGGGCCGACGTCGGCTACCTCCAGAATCTGCTGCTCGGAGGCGTTTTGCAGCGCCTCGAGTGAGCCGAAATGATCCGCCAATGCCCTGGCCGTACTCTCCCCGACCCCGGGAATGCCCAGGCCGTGCAGCAGCCGCGGCAGGCTGGTGCGCTTGCTGTGTTCGATCGCCGCCAGCAGATTCGAGGCGGATTTCTCGCCCATGCGCTCGAGTGCGGCCAATGCATCCGCCTTGAGCGCATAGATGTCACTGGGCGTGTGCAACAGATCCTGATCGACCAGTTGCTCGATGAGCTTATCGCCCAGGCCCTCGATGTCCAGTGCGCGCCGACTGGCAAAATGCCGCAACGATTCCTTGCGCTGCGCGGCGCAGTTGAACGCCCCCGTGCAGCGCGCCGCCGCCTCGCCTTCCACACGCACCACCGGTGAATCGCACACCGGGCAGCGTTTGGGCAATTGCGGCTGCCTGGCGCCGCGCGGCCGCCGCTCGGGCAGCACGCGCACGATTTCCGGGATCACATCGCCGGCGCGCCGCACGATGACCGTGTCGCCGGAGCGCACATCCTTGCGTGTGACCTCGTCCATGTTGTGCAGGGTCGCATTGCTGACCACGACGCCGGCCACCTGCACCGGGTCCAGCCGCGCCACCGGTGTGAGCACGCCGGTGCGGCCGACCTGAAACTCGATCGCGCGCACCACGGTGAGCGCTTCATCGGCCGGGAACTTGTGCGCGATGGCCCAGCGCGGCGCCCGCGAGACATAGCCCAGCGTCTCCTGTTCGCTGCGTGCATTGACTTTGTAGACCACGCCGTCGATCTGATAGTCCAGCGCGCTGCGCCGCGCGCCGAGCGAGCGGTAGTAGTCGAGGCAGCCGGCGACGCCGCGCACACTCCTGATCTCCGGACAGGTGCGCAGGCCCCAGGCATCGAGCTGCGCCAGCAGGGCGATCTGGCTCGCCGGGGGCTCACCGTCCTGCCACTGCCCGACCGCGTAGAAAAATGCCGCCAGCGGCCGCTTCGCGGTCACCCGCGGATCGAGCTGGCGCAGGCTGCCGGCCGCGGCGTTGCGCGGGTTCGCGAACACCTTGTCGCCGCTGGCCGCGGCGGCGGCGTTCATGCGTCGAAAGCCGGCCAGAGGCATAAACACCTCCCCGCGCGCTTCCAGCAGCCTGGGCGCGGCGCCGCGCAGAACCAGCGGCACGGCGCGGATGGTGCGGATGTTGGCGGTGATGTCCTCGCCGGTGGTGCCGTCACCGCGCGTGGCGGCCTGCACCAGTTTGCCTTCGCGGAAGGTCAGCGAGACGGCCAGGCCGTCGAGTTTGGGTTCGGCGCAGTATTCGAGCGGGCCCTCTGGCGCACCCAGGCGCGTACGCACGCGCCGATCGAAGGCCTCGATGTCCTCATCGCTGAAAGCATTGTCGAGCGAGAGCATGGGCACGCCATGGCGCACTTCGGCGAAGCCCTCGGCGACCTGGCCGCTGACACGCTGGCTCGGGGAGTCCGGGGTTACCAGTTCGGGATGTCGCGCCTCGATCTCGCGCAGCGAGCGCATGAGCCGATCGTATTCCGCGTCCGGCACAGCCGGATCATCCAGCACGTAGTAGCGGTAGTCGTGGTCGGCAATCTGTTTGCGCAACGCGGCGACACGCCGGTGCGCCGCCGAGTTCACGCCGCCGGCTCCGCGTGCAGCCCGGAGCGCGAAAGCCGCTGCATTGCGCCGCGCAGATCATCGAGCCGGTCGGCATCGAGCGGTTGACCCTGCTCGTCCTGCAGCCGCGCCGGCAGGCGCTGCGAGAGCTCGCGCGCGGTATCGATCAGGTGGTCGAGCGCCGCCGCGGGCGGCAGCGGCCCCGGCAGCACCGTGAACAGGCTGATGCCCGCCAGGCGCTGAAAATCCATATTGACCGGATCCAGTATGCCGGGCTTGCTCAGACTCGCGACGCTGAGCAGCGCGCGGCCGTCGGCGTCGGGCTGATGAAAAATACCGAAGCGGCCATGCACGAAGCCGCAGGCCGTGATCGCCAGGCGCACGGCGCGTCCGGACAGCCGCTCCTCGGAGGCGGCGACGATGCGCAGCGCGACGATGTGGCGCTCGCCGTCAGGCGGCCAGTCGACCCGCAGCGGCATCGCTTGCGCTGCCTCGCCGGGCGGCGCGGGCTCTGCCGGGGCCTGGGCCGGCGCCGACGTCGACGAGCGCTCAACCGCGGCATCGCTGGCCATCGGCTGGAACTCGAACACCGGCAAGGCGTCGACCTCCGCCATCATCGATTGGTCGCGGATCGCCTCCATCGTCGGCAAGTCGATGCGCGGCGGCGGCAGCACGGGGCGGCGGCCTGGCGCCGGAGTCGGCGCGTGCGCGTCGGCGGACGGCTCGGGGAACGAGCCCAGCTCCGGTTCATTGCGCTGGACTGCACCCGAGGCGCCATCGCCGGGCGCCTGACGCGGCCTGCGCTTTTCCCAGACCGCCAGCACGCCCAGGAACACCAGACCTGCCACCAATAGAATCCAGCGCAACGCCGCCATGTTTGTACTAATGAATTGTTGACAAGGCCATGCTCAGCTGGCCGCGAGCTTGACGGCCTCGTCGATATCGACCGCGACCAGGCGCGACACACCCGGCTCGTTCATGGTCACGCCGATCAACTGCGACGCCAGCTCCATGGTCAGCTTGTTGTGGGTGATGAAAATGAACTGCACGCGACCGGACATCTCGCGCACGATATCGCAAAAGCGCCCGACGTTGTGCTCATCGAGCGGCGCATCGACCTCATCGAGCAGGCAGAACGGCGCCGGATTCAGGTCGAAGATCGAGAACACCAGGGCCACCGCGGTCAGCGCCTTCTCCCCGCCCGAGAGCTGCGAGATGGTGCTGTTGCGCTTGCCCGGCGGTCGCGCCATGACCGCGACACCGGCGGCCAGCGGATCCTCCCCGACCAGCTCCAGATAGGCGTGTCCGCCACCGAACAGGCGCGGGAATTTCTCCTGCAATCCGACGTTGATGCGGTTGAAGGTATCGTCGAAGCGCGAGCGGGTCTCGCGGTCCATTTTGCGCATCGCCTGCTCGAGCGTCGCCAGCGCATCGCTGACGTCGGTGAACTGGCGATCCAGATAGCTCTTGCGCTCGCTCTGCTCGGCCAGTTCATCAATCGCCGCCAGATTGACCTGGCCGAGCTTGTCGATCTCGGCGCGCAACTGCGCCAGGCGCTGCTCCCACGGCTCGATCTGCGCGCCCGGCGCAAGGCCCGCGAGCACGGCGCTGAGCTCGCACTGGG
>Ga0302325_10016245_pt1 | contig 15786 bp, 9 predicted proteins | sample Palsa_T0_2_FD_201948 | JGI IMG/M metagenome (GOLD analysis project Ga0302325, IMG submission 201948) | Peat permafrost microbial communities from Stordalen Mire near Abisko, Sweden - Palsa_T0_2 | ecosystem: Environmental > Terrestrial > Soil > Palsa > Peat permafrost | place: Sweden: Abisko...
CAAATGGCGGCCGTCTTTACGCATGGAAATTCTATGGTAACGAGACGGCTCTCGGCAGGCACTCAGATCGCTATCAGTCCCAAGCTGATTTTTATGGCCAAATCGACTTGCTCCGTGGCTTCATCATCCACCCGGCCGAGGCGCTTGACCAACCTCGTGCGGTCCACGGCACGGATCTATCGTCGGGTCGAGGGTCGTGAGGTAGATTTCGCCGCGTCTTGGGTAATCCTTGTTTTCTCTTCTTGTATGTCTAGCCGTCGCCATGCTTCTTCATCGACATCAAGCCAGTCAGCCGCAATCTGACGGTTTAGGTCCCGGTCGCGCGCCACAGCGGATTCCAGTTGCGTCCGCAGGGCTTCCGCGCTGTGATGCGACACGAAATGTTTCACGGCTTGATTGCGTATTGGAGCGTGATGAGGCTTCGCTCTCATTCTACATGCAGGGTGTGTATAGGAGGAGCAGATCCGCCTTCGCCATTCAAGGCACGCCACTTTCACCCCGCCGAACGCAAAGAGAAGAACACAATCAGCGACAAAACCAAAAGACCCAGGACGATGATGATGAGGCAAGGAATCGCTCCTTGGCGCGGCATCATGGAGGCTGGGGTGGAGGCGGCGGACTTCTTCTTGATTTTTGCAGAACCCATTCGCGCGTGCTGGCTACTTCTTGAACAAGCTATCGAAAGCGGCGCGGGCATCGCTCGAGTTGCGCGGCGCGGGCGTGTTCTCCACCACTCTATTCGAGTGGCTGGCCGGGACGGCGTCGCGCGCAACAGTGACCATCGGCGAGAAATATTCGCATGTATTGGCCTGGTCTTTTACCGGAATCCGCACCGGCACGGGCTTGTGGCACTGAAAACGCGTCGAGGAATCAAAATGCACGCACTGTTTACAGCAATGCAGAGCCGCCCCGCATTTCGGGCAGTTTCCTCGAAAGTCTGCGTCGGACGCAAGCGCCACCGCGCAGCTAAAGCAGCGCGAAGCGACGACGTTCTGCACGAGCCGGGGAAGTTTTGGACCCGTAACATCAATTGGCGGTTTGGGGCCTTGCGGTTTCGGGCGGTCAACTCGGAAAGAACCGTTGCTGCCACGTTCTGAATCTTGATAACCGTTTTGGCGGTATTTGCGATCTCCGTCCATGAGCGTTGATCGACTCCTTGGGAAATCCAGTCCGGCGATTAGGAAATATTTTCAAACGATTTACTACCGCGGACCGGTAAAAGTCACACAGGTGCAAACTTCGGGCTTCTCGAAGACAAAACGCGTTGAAATTAAGAAACTCAAAATGCTGCGGGAAAGCGGAAGGTTGAAGTGCAATTAAGTTCCCCGCTTGCACCTACCTTGTATTTACCACGGATTGAGCGAGCATACTAGCGGTATTCGATGAATTTTTGCTTTTTGTAGCCTCTGAATGGGCAGAAGGTACTATTCCCGACCTTATCCTTCGTTCTTTCGCGACGCTTTTGCTCACTGTTAGGTTCAGGGGAGCATCGGCCCAGCGTAAGGGAATCCGTGGCTGAGCCGCGACTGTAAAGAGCGGTAACGATAGGCCCGCTTTTGGGGCGCACCTGTACGGTGATGAACCCGGAACTCGGCTGGCGGAAGCCGGTCCAGAACGCGTTGCCATGAAACGCCAGCAGATGGACCAAGCACCCTATTTGCTCGACCGGCACCGCCGCGCGACGGTACTCGATGCTCTCCGCGAAGTCTCCTGGCAGCGCATGTGCGAACCAATCATGTTCATGCGGTGGCGGAGGCGGATGTTCGACCCGAGAAAATCAGGCATGCGTTGGGCGCGTCATTGGCAGTACACTCTGGTTGTGGAAGGATGAAGATGTCCAAGGCGAAGCCATGGAGGTTCATCGGGTAGAGTTGCTATAGCGTACCGCTCCTTCGCAGTCGCGGCTCTGAAACGCTGGCCGGCCGCGTTGGTTAATCGGAGACCCATTTGAGGAGCGCATTGCACGGGCGAGTCAGTGGGTTATCGAAATGATTGGGGCTGATCCGCACCGAATAACCCAGCCGGCCGGTTTGCTGCACGGTGAATTCGTTGGCGAACAGAACGGCGTTGCCGCGCTTTTCGGCGGCTTTCAGCGGTAATGTAACAGTGCCGAGCAATTGGCCATTTACGCCAATCTGTCCCACAACGGCTTCCACGCGCACATCGGCTGGATCGAGGCCCGCCAGTTCGAGCAAGGCCTTGATTGGGACGGCCGCGCCACTCATCACTTGATCGGCCGGACCTTCGGCCAACTCCAGGAAGCGTACGGCGTTCCAATTGCTGTTGATGCGGGCATCCCAACCGGTTTTGTTCCGCGCCAATTGGAAGCTGTTCTTCGAAACATTTTGCCAAAGGACGTGCGCGGGTTGGTAAAGTTCCGACATGTATTCAGCGAGCATGCGGCCGCAGCCAAAGCGCGGGGTAAGATTCGCGACGCTGATCTTCATGCGCTGCACCCAACCGGTGGGAATCTCGTCGTCGGAATCCTGATTCTGATAAAAAAGCGGGACGATCTCGTTCTCCAGCATGGAGTAGACGGCGCTGGCGTGTAAATCGTCCTGATCGTCGGCGTAGGGTTGACGGCCGCCGATCGCCCAGCCGCCTGAGATCTCGTAGGCTTCGTCGAACCAGCCATCCAGCACGCTGAGATTGAGGACGCCATTCATGGACGCTTTCATGCCGCTGGTGCCGCAGGCTTCTTCGCCGCGCTGCGGATTGTTGAGCCAAAGATCAACCCCTTGCACCAGCTCACGCGCCACTTGAATGCTGTAGTCTTCGACGAAGATCAGGCGCTTGGAAATTTCCGGATCGCGCGAAAGAGTCACGATTTCGCGGATTAGCGTTTTGCCGGGATGGTCTTTTGGATGCGCTTTACCCGCAATCACGATTTGTACCGGCATCTTCGGGTTATTGAGAATTTTCTTCAGCCGGTTGACGTCGCGAAAAAGCAGTGTGGCGCGCTTGTAGGTCGCAAAGCGGCGGGCGAAGCCGATGGTGAAAACGTCCGGGTCGAGAACCTCCTGCAAACGCCGCGCTTCCGCAGCCGAGGCCTTGCGGTGGATCGCCGAATTGAAGGCGCGCTCGCGCACATACGCCACCATGCGGCGTTTGCGCTTGCGATGCATTTCCCACAATTCCTGGGTGGGGATTTCCTGCACGGCCTCCCACATTTTGACTTCATCCAGCCGCTCGCGCCAATCCGGCTGCAGATATTGGTCGTAGAGACTGGCCAAATCGCCGTTGATCCAGGTGGGCTGATGAACGCCGTTGGTTACCGATGTGATGGGCACTTCTTCGAGCGGCAGTTTGGGCCAGAGATGCTGGAACATTTCCTGCGAAACGGTGCGATGGAGTACGCTCACCGCATTGCGGAACGCCGACGTCTTCAATGCCAGGACAGCCATCGAGAAACGCTCCGACATGTCTTGCATGTTCGTGCGGCCGAGGGATAGCAGCGTCTCAAAGGAAAATCCGGCTTTGTAGCAATAGTCGTTGAAATGCTCGTAGACAAGGGTGGAATCGAATAGGTCGATTCCAGCGGGCACGGAAGTGTGAGTGGTAAAAACATTGCCGACACGCGTAGCTTCAAGGGCCTGGTCGAAGGAGAGCCCATGCTCGTGCATCAGTACGCGAATGCGTTCAATCGCCAGAAAGGCCGAGTGGCCTTCGTTCATATGGTGAACGGTGGGGGTGACGCCAAGCCGGGCGAGAGCGCGCAGGCCTCCGATGCCGAGGACAATCTCCTGGCGGATGCGTTTCAGGATGTCGCCGCCGTAGAGCTGGTCGGTGATCTCGCGGTGTTCAATCGAACGGTTCTGCGGGATGTTGGTGTCGAGGAGGTACAGTTTCACCCGCCCCACATCGATGCGCCAGACCTTTATAAACAACTCGCCGGTGGGCAGATGCACGCTCACCACAATCTCGCGGCCGCTGGCGTCGAGCGCGGGGCGCACGGGCAACGTGTAGAAATCGTTTAGCGGGGTGCGTTCTTGTTGCCAGCCATCGGGATTCAAATACTGTTGAAAATAGCCGCGTTGATAGAGAAGGCCAACGCCCGTAAGAGCAAAATCGCTATCGCTGGCGCCTTTCATATGGTCGCCCGACAGCAGGCCCAGACCGCCGGAATAAATCTGCATGCAATCGAGCAGGCCGTACTCCATGGAAAAGTAGGCAACGCGCGGGGTGGCTTCGGTGGGTACGCTCGAATGCAGGTAGGCATCGTAGCGTTCGCAGGCGCGCCGGTATAAAAGCGTGAATCGCGGGTCGGCGGCGGCACGATCCAACTTTTCTTGCGGTATGCGGCCTAGTAATTCAACTGGATTGTGATTGCATTCTTTCCAAAGCTGCGGGTCCAGGCGGCGGAAAAGAGAGCGCAACTGGTGATCCCAACTCCAGACCAAGTTGTAGCCAATTTCAGATAAGCGGTTCAGACTCTGGGGCAAAGCAGGGCGAACAAGGAATTCTTTGAATGGCTGAATTTGATAGGGCATAGAATTACCACGAAGTAGTCCCGTTAAGAAGGTGGAGGCAGATCGTTGTAATTCTAATGGGAATACAGACTTTCACCCTCATTCCTTCCAAGTAGTTTGAAACGTTTAACTGCCAAAAACTTATTTTCGCACGGCGGATAATAGGTATCGAGGAGCCACCTTGCCATTCTTAACGTTCGACTCCGTCTCCTACGCTACCGGCGTACGAAATATTCTCGATGGAGTGAGCTTCGAGGCAGAGCGCGGAGAAATACTCGTCCTGCTGGGGCGGAGCGGGTCGGGGAAAACCACCGCGTTGCGTCTGGTGAACCGGCTGCTCGAACCGAGCGGCGGAGCTATCTATCTGGATGGGAAAAACACTGCCGATCTCGATGTGATTGCCTTGCGACGGAAAACCGGCTACGTCATCCAAGAACTCGGTTTGCTACCTCATTGGACCGTGGAGCAGAATGTGGCGCTGGTGCCGCGGCTGCTCGATTGGCCCGTTGAAAAGCAGCGTGCGCGGGCGCGCGAGCTGCTAAAGCAGGTTGGACTCGAAGAGGACGGGTTGGCCGAGCGCAAGCCCCGGCAGCTTTCCGGCGGCCAGCGCCAGCGAGTGGCGGTGGCACGGGCGCTGGCTGCTGAACCGGATTTGTTGCTGTTCGACGAGCCGTTTGGCGCGTTAGATCCGGTGACCCGCCGTGAAATGCAGCAGCAGCTTTTGGCTTTGACCAAACGTTATAACGTGGCGGTGGTGTTTGTCACGCACGACGTTTCGGAAGCCTTAATCCTGGCCAAACGCATTGCCGTCTTAGCAAATGGGAAACTGGAGTGTGTCGTCCCTCCTGATGAATTTATGCACGTGCAGACGCCAGTAGCACGGGCGTTTTTGGATACGCTGCCTGGGAGGGTGGTGACGCGAGGAACCGCGTTGTGAGGCACGCAATCTTGACGGCTTTTATTTTGGGTGGCAGTCTGGCCGCGAACCCAGGTGACGCGCCGCTGCCCGATCCCCAAGTGCTCCGTCAGCGTGCGATCGTCAGTTCGCAGAAGCTGAGGAAAGACCGCGAAAACTATTCCTGCACGGTTCGCGAAGAGACCTATGAGCTCAATACGGACGGGTCCGTGAAAAAGAAGAAAACTATATCGGAAGAGCGTTTCTTCGTGAACGGCTGGCCGGTTGACCACGTGCTGGCGCGCGACGGCAAAACGCTGAGTGGCCAAGACGCGAAAAAAGAGCAGGAACGCACCGACAAAGAAGTGAAGAGATTCAGCGATACGAAGAAGGCCGATAAAGAGGAAGAGCAAAACGAGCGCCAGATCGATATTTTCTTGCGAGCGTTGCGCTTTAGTAACGGCCATCGGGAAAAGCGCGACAGTCGCAGCACGGTGGTCTACGATCTGGCGGGCGATCCGAGTTTTCATCCGCAAAAATTGGAGGAACGATTCGCGCAGGCGCTCACCGGCAGGATTTGGATGGACGAAGAATCGGGCGTACCGTGGGAACTGAAGGTGGAAACAGAGCGTGATGTGAAGATCGCCGGCGGAGTAGCGGCGAATCTCCACAAAGGATTCCAATTGCACCTGGTGCAACAAAGGCAACCTGACGGCGTGTGGCTAACGAAGGTGGCGGAAGGGAGCGGGGACGTGCGCGCCGTTCTCTTTCTGCGGCAGCGCTTTCGGTTTCGCGAGGAATTGGAACAGTGCCACCTGTTTTCGGTAAATATGCAGCAAAAAGTGCAGGCGCCGAGACCGGAACAGTGAGTGAGCGGGAACGTTATAACATCATCTGGATACTGCAAATTGGTAGAAATCAATGATCCGCAACGCCAAAGATCTCTCTGTCGACAAGAAGGCCGCCATTGAAAGCCCGCTGGGACGCCGCGTGCTAGAGAATGAGGCGATCAGCGTCGTCACCATTGATCCGCCCGCGATCCCGATGACCGGCGTCTGGAAGTGCTTCGGGGTCTTGAGGCGTACTTCACTAGCCAGGGCTACGAAATAGGCACATCCCCCTCAGCGGTCACCCAAATCCGGCCAATAGTTGTCACCTCAAAACCGGCCAATAGAAAGGTAAGTCAGGACATCGAATTCGAGGGGGGAAGTAATCTGACCCGTTTCGGGATCTAGGTCCGCCATGCTGCTTGGCCACAATGTGCTCGAGGCGGAAACGCCGTCCAAACAGAGCTTACGGAATCAAACAATATTCGCAGTGATGACCGGCTCGCGGGCGAACTTCTGTCGCGACATCGCTCACGAATTTTGCTGTAACGCTTGCCTGGCTTTGAGCTGCCAATAGGCAAGCAGATCGGCGACGTTGGCATAGACCTGCAGTTCCTCCCGCTCGGCATACGGTGCGGGACTAATTGAGACTTGCGCCACTACAAGACCAGTCAGTCTACCTTCGTCGGCTTAAGGGGAAGCTCGTTAAGGCCTATAGCTTCGGGATGGAGTGCACTTGTCAGACATGTCAAGAGTTCCTTTGCTGTTGGGCGGCGCGCAGCCGCGCCGTTTGCGCTCTAAGGCACCGGGATCGCGAATTCCAGCGGCGCCTCCAAATGCATCGATCGAATCTTCATGTATTCCAAGGACATCGTCCACGCTCGAATAGCTACTGCTCACAGCCAGCCTATTGCGCCAGCAAACGCATGAGCGTAGGATTCTCTCGCATGAACCGGCGCGCAGCCCGGCGCGCGGGTGATAGCTCCTGGTCCGGCGTGGCAAAATGGGGCTCACTGTCAGTCAATTCAGCAAGCAAGGCCGTGCTGCCCTCGACGGTTCTGCTCCATCACCGCGACTCACTACCAGCAAAAATAACGAAAAAAATCGAAATCCGCTGAAATGGATGAGCGGTCCACGTCACTAGTCGAGCAGGGGCACTCATCAGGCCAGTCCAGCGCTCTCCATGGGCCGGTGATGTCCCAGAAGAAGAGGAACTATGGCGACGTTTCAACGAAGGACCCCACTTGGCATCATTCCGCACGATGCACTTCTCCGCATCACGGCGGCGGCTGAACTCAGTCATTTCCAGCATTATCCAAACGTGCGCGTAGCCGGGTTCAAAGCGTTTCAGGAGATGAAAGCCTACATTGCAAAGATTCACTCGGGGATAGATGCGGTGCATAGCTACGAAGATGGCTCCGGGCAAATCTTTGACTGCATTCCCATCGAGCAACAGATCGGGTTGCGGGGTAACACAAAGCCGATCCCAGCGCCACCGGATTTAAGACTTGAAGGTGGCGCGAGGGCGAGTGGTTCACTACCAGCCGCCCGGCCGATGGCAACGGCCCCACGCGACCGCCACGGGAATCCTCAACAAGCACCCGCAGGCACCATTCCAGTACGCCGCGTCACACTGGAAGACCTAATCCGCTTTGAAGATTTAGATAGCTTTTTTCGAAAACACCCGAGCACGGTAGTGGCCAGCGCGCCGATCGCCAGGCCCTCCCTGCCAGATCCAGACAGCACCAAGAATCACCGTTATGCAGTGGGATACGAGCAGGTGGACAACATCGGGGGTCATGGTTTCATCTCGGTGTATGCGCCGACGGTAAACAACAACGAGACTTTCTCTCTGGCGCAGCACTGGTACTCCGGCGGCAGCGGTTCGAACTTACAAACTGTGGAGATCGGCTGGCAAGTGTTCCCGCAGATGTACGGTCATGCCAATCCGGTGCTGTTCATTTACTGGACTTCCGCGGCTTACGCGAATGGAAGCGGCGCGTACAATCTGGATTCTCCGGGCTTCGTGCAAGTGAATAGCAACATAGCCATCGGTGGCGCGCGCTCTCCTGTAAGCACGGCTGGCGGCGCACAAAATGAGATGGAGATTGCGGCGTACTTTACCAGCGACGGATGGTGGCTATACGTCGATGGACTCTCGAGCGACAACGCTTTAGGCTACTATCCAATCTCGCTCTTCGGCAGCGGCCAGATGGCTTCCGGCGCAGATACGATCGAGTACGGCGGCGAAACGGTGTCCGGCAATCCGCCTTCGGGTGACTGGGGGCCGATGGGCAGCGGTGCGTATGGCGAGAAAGGGTGGCAACAATCTGCTTACCAGCGCTACATCTACTACTACATGGCCGGCGGCGGATCGCAATGGGCGACGCTGAACGTTGTTCAGCCGGTCTCAGCATGTTACTCATTCGCAGGGGGCTTCGACCCCACAAACTGGGGCACTTATTTCTTCTTCGGTGGACCTGGCGGCGGCGATTGCTAGTTTCGCAAACAGGAGGACAACCATGAAAAGCGCTACCAAGAAGAAAGCAACGTCAAAAAATCAGAGCCGGCAGAGCAGCCAGAAAAAACTTGCTCCTGCCGTGGCGCCGGCGCTGGCCACCGGAGCGGGGGCGGCGGCGGTGGCCATTAGCAGTGTGAACGTGGCGAGTCGTCTGCGCGTGCCGTTCACGCTAGATCCGCTGGGCCAGTCGGGAACGAACATTGCGACCGATCTCAACAGCGCGCGCGTAGACGCGGTATCCAATCTGTTCAATGGAATCCAACAGGTTCATTCCAGCCTTTCGGCGCTTCTCACCACCTTGGCGGACCCACTAGCGCCAACGCAGTTGATCAGCTCATTGGTCCAACCGGACGGAACACCTGCCACATCTTTACAAGTGCAGTTCGATCCTGCGACGCTGGCAAGTTCGAGCCCGGTGGTGACGACACTCACCGATTCGTCCAACGGATCTTTTTCGCTGAATCTCCCCTCGGGAATGCGCCTTCCAAGCAGCGGTTCGCTCGCGCTAGCTATCCACGGTTCAACAGGAAATGCGACGGTCTCGGTGCCTGCCTCTCAGTTGGCGTCCAACGGGCTTTCGCCCGCCATCGTCCTGCCGAGTTATATTGCGCCATTGCAGACCAGCATTGTAGCGTCCTTGTTGAAACTGGTTTCTTCCCAGCCCGGATCGACGGCGCCACCGCCACCGGTGAACCCGCCCCAACTGGCTGCGGTGAAACTTGGCGAAAACGATGGCTGTCTCTTGAAATATGGCGCTAACTCCTCGGTAGACCGGTTCCCCTACGGGGTTTTCCACAGGCTGATCGAGCCGCGGGCCAGCATTGTTTCCCAGGTCGAGAACTCGACAATTGGAAATAACTTTACCTTTCTGCCGTACTACGGAGGTGCGTTCCAGCCGCCTCCCACCGGTACCGTCGGCGATGTCAGTTACGTGGATCGTATCCCCGTCGAACAACCAATCAGCGTAGACGGTTTTAGAGATCAGTTGATGGGCTTGCAGGCCGACGGGACCTTCACCGCCGACGAGACTCGACCCATGGCGGGAACCTTGGGTCTCGGCTATACACTTTGGCTGGCGCAGCGCTGGACTTTTCAAGGACTGGCCTTGGGCAATCTTGTCTATTCCTTGCCGCTGGCGCCGGGCGAGCAGCAGGAGGTCGCGATTTTTGAAAGGACCGATACCGCTGCCGTATTCGAAAGCGAGTCCTTCACGGAAGAGCAGCAACTGGAGGAATCCGCTATCGCAGACACGTCAACCAACGCAACTTTCAATTCGGCATTCAACGAGGCTGTGAACGGTTCGAGTGCATTTCAAACCGACTCATCGTCGTCGAGTTGGGGTGGCTCACTGATTCTAATCAGCGGCGGCTCCGGCAGTTCTTCATCAAGTGGCACCTCATCCTCCTCACTCCAAGGCCAGCGAGACACGACGCAACAAGCGGCACAGACGACGCACTCAGCGGCGGAAAATCAGGCTGCCGCCAGACGGTCGGCGGCGCGGACTGGGATGCGCGTGGCGACGGCGAGCGAGTCGGAACAAGTGACTACCAAAGTCATCACCAACCATAACCATACGCGCGCGCTGACCATGCAGTACTGGGAGGTACAGCGGCTGTACAATGTCACCACAACGATAGAAGGGTTGACGATGACGATCCTGGTGCCGCTGCAGGTAGTGCGGTTTATGCCAGCCGGCCAGCCGCAAACCATTACCGACCCGACCCAGTTATCGTCGCGGCAGGACCTACTGAACCGGTACGGCGTGATCGTCAAACATGCAGACATACTAATTCAAGCACTCCCGCGCAAATATCAGAGAGGCCTTGAAATGCTGCTGGAGTTCGCCTCAGATCCCTCTGCACAAGTGGACGCGGCTAATGCGTCGGCGGAAGACATCATCAATTTCTCGCTGACTGGGTCGTTTATCACAGGCGAGTCCGTCTGGGTTACCGCGGTCACTTCGCGCAACACGCGCGTCGGCCCGGCGTATCTTCAGAACACGGCGCCGACTCTCACGCAAAATCTCTATACGTCGCAAGATGAGCTGGTGGCGGCTCTAACATCCACTCGCCAGAGCGGAAGCAATACCCTAACCGGGGCAATGGCACTGCCCCCGAACGTGAGCCGTTCAGATATTGTAGGGTTTGAAATTGCGCGCTCATTTTCGCCCATTACTTATACGCTGGCGACGCCGGCCATGACAAATTTACAGTTCCTGCAAACGCTTCTTCCCGGCACCGACTGGGTGAATCAGGCTTTGCAATACGCGTACAGCACTGGAAACTCCCAGCGCACCACGATTACGCTCAGTCCAGCGCAGTTAGAGTCATTGCTGGGCGGACCCATCATGAGCACTTTTAGCGCACAAGTCAGCGATGGTACAGGGACGAATGAGCAATACACGCCCGCCAGCAGCTTCGGAACGGAATTGCCACAACAGCCCTATCCGGTGGCTGCGGCGCATGTTCCGCCGGTCCTAAAATACCAGCAAATCCTGGAGATCGAAAAGATGGCCACCCACGTGGTACGCCGCACTCTCACTTATTCACGAGCTATTTGGGCATCCATGTCGAGCGAAGAACGCGCGATTCTGCTGGAGGCCTATACAATCGGTGTTCCCCCTGGAGGAGTGGAAGACGCGACTCAAATGGTACCCCTGCTGAACTGCGTGGAGAACCGTGTCCTCGGCTTCTTTGGAAACTCGATGATGCTGCCGTTTATCATTCCCGACACTCTCGCCGGCCAAGGTAGCACGGATGACAGCAGCACGGATGACAGCAGCCTGGATCCATCGGAGGTGCAGGAAGCGCTGCTGTCGTATCAGATGGATGGATTTACACCGCCCGTCTCAACGATTGCTCTTCCCACTAGAGGAGTGCTCGGCGAAGCAGTGCTCGGCAACTGCCCCTCGGCAGAAAAGATCGACATCACGCGCTTTTGGAACTGGCAGGATTCGCCGGGAGACACGGCGCCCCAAATTTCGCCGACTTCGCTGCCAACGAGCAGCCCGTCCATCGCTGCGGGATTGACCGCACCCAATTCTCTAACGAATCTGCCATCGCTCATTAACAACGTTCTAACGGCGCCGTCGCCCGATAACAGTCTCCTTCAGTCTTTGGGCCAGAGCGCAGCCAGCCAGCAGGACTTCAGCACAGCGCTTACCGGCGCCACGCAGCTTGCCGGTCTATTGACCAACGCGCAGAATAATGCCAATTCAGCTCGTGCGGACGCCTTGAAGACAACCAAGGATCTCACCAGCCAGGCAATAGCAACGGTCGCGAATCTAGTAGGCGGCGGTTCCGGAAGCAGCAATCCAAATGCCGGCAGCAATGCTCTGGCTGCGCAGAATGGGCAGAATCCTGGCGCGAGCAACACCGCCGGCGCGAAAGGCACGACTGCCAAGAAGGGCACCGCGACGACCCCGAATCCCGGGGCGGGTCCGGGAACGACCGCTGGAACAACAACGACTCCGGGAGGAACTGGGGCTTCGTCTTCGGGTGCACTCGCTGGCCTCGACGCGGGATCGATCGCCGATTTGGCAGTGTTGGCCGCGCGGGCGCCCAAGCCAAATCGTAAACGAGGCGTTGGAGCAACAGCGGCATTCGAGAACCAGGAGGATTAGGACAATGCCATCACACCCTTTATCCGGCCAAGCGGCACCCATCACAGTGGGGGTTTCAGGCGGCTTAGAAAACACTCAAACCACAGCGGGCAAGTCCGATAAAGAACTGGTCCAAATCAACATCTATATGCGCGATGCCCCCGCTGGCCCGGCTGCGGGCCCAGGCAGCACTCCAGGTTCTGGACCGGGCACGGGCCCAGGTTCAGGTACACGCCCGGGAGCGGGCGCTGGGTCTGGTCCGGGCGCTGGTCCAGGTTCGGGACCAGGTACCTCAGGTCCTGGCTCAGGTCCAGGCGCTGGCCCAGGCTCGGGATCCGGCACTACAGGTTCAAGTTCAGGTCCGGGTGCCGGCCCAGGTTCGGGACCCGGCACCACAGGTTCAAGTTCAGGTCCGGGTGCCGGCCCAGGTTCGGGACCCGGCACTACAGGTCCAGGCTCAGGTCCGGGCGCCGGCCCAGGTTCGGGACCCGGCACCACAGGTTCAAGTTCAGGTCCGGGCGCCGGCCCAGGTTCGGGACCCGGCACCACAGGTTCAAGTTCAGGTCCGGGCGCTGGCCCAGGTTCGGGACCCGGCACTACAGGTTCAAGTTCAGGTCCGGGTGCCGGCCCAGGTTCGGGACCTGGCACCACAGTTTCAAGTTCAGGTCCGGGCGCCGGCCCAGGCTCGGGACCCGGCACCACAGTTTCAAGTTCAGGTCCGGGCGCTGGCCCAGGCTCGGGGCCAGGGGTCACCACCAATTCCGGCGACGCCTTTGCCGATCAGGCTGCCAGCACTTTCTTGGGCCTTATTAACCAAGCAACTTCGGGGGACGCGCAGGAAGCACAAAATATCATCCTGCGGAGAATCGCACTGGAAGGCGACGTGGTTCCATCTCGAGTGCCTGCGCCTCTGAACATTACCGAGATCGGTGGGTATCTTAACCTCCTCACTAACCTGAAAGAAACCGCGATGCGATCGCAGGTGCTCGCCGGTATTCTAGGCGTGGCTGGGCCAGTCGATGCGGCGGGGTGGATTCCCACCAAGCCTCCGCAGATCTTCCGAATGGTGCTCAACGACCGTCCAGCAGGCGCAGCTCAAGCCTCGATTCCCGTAACGGTGCCGATTCGAAGCGATTTCGCCTACGGCCTGCTACAGGCAATTAAGGCGCTGCACGCTCAAGGATGCATGCTGCCTTTGCTCGGCGCGCCTATAATGCTCCCCACATCGGTTCTTGATCCCACTACGCCTGTGGATCCGATGCCGTACCTAGGGAGAGTTCTCACATTGGCCGCGGCAACCGCGCTTGCTCAACCGTCGAGTGACGCTTTGGTCCTAGCGCGGAATACTGGCACCACCGATCTCTTCCAGGTCGCTGCTAACAGCCTCAACGTGGCGAGCGCGGCCGTTACTCCGGGTAACTACGACGCGCTACAGGGCAGTGCTACAGGGATTTCAACCATCAGCATCACGGGCGCGTCCTTGGTTTATGTGAATCCGCTGTTGGCTGCCGCTGGCTTCTATCCAGCCTCACCCTTGCCGCAGCCCGCTTCGATATTCGATACCACTTGGGCAGTCTATAAAAATGTGACCAGCTTGACACCCGGCCAAACTCGACTGGGCGATGAACTGGGTCAACTCTACGCCTGGACCGATATCGCCGGAAGTGTCTTTTCCAGCATGACTAGTTATGTCTGGAACGGCTCAACATTCGCCTCTAGCTGAGGTTATCAGGGGTTCTGAGCGATCAGTCTCATCACCAGGAACGAAAACCATCACACTCACTTGCGTAGTGCCACTCGTCGCAGTGGTTGTGCTACCGCCGCAAGCGTTCCTGCTTGGCCAGCTTAGCCACCGTGCCGGGCGATCGGGCGGGAAGCGCAGGCGAATGGTCTGGCTGGCGTGGCGGCGCGATCCAACGCTGAGGCAACCGAAACCGCATCGGTCGGCGAAGGCCTCGCGTTGTGGGTCCATCGCGGGCACGGCGTCGATTCGACGAATGGTATCCCGATCCGATTCCCGGATAGACGCGCGGGCGCCCCGTGCCGCTCGATTAGAATGAAGAGCTAACGATGAAAAACTTCTTTTCAGCCATGCTCTTTTGTGCGATAGCAGGCCGCACGTTCGCGCAGCAGCCCAACCAGGATGCCCAGCTGATCGCCAAGCGCAATGCGCTTGAGAAGGAACTGGAGTCGGTGGCCATTATCGATCGCAAGCTGATGATCGCGATGCAGGATGGCAAGCGAATGGCAGCCGATGTGTACCGGCCGAAGGACACGACCAAGAAATACCCCATCATCTTTGTGCGCACGCCGTACAACTTCAACTACTGGGATGTGAAGCTGGGAGCGCCGCGCGATATGACGGTGGAACTGGACGCGGTCAAGCGAGGCTACGCGTATGTGGAGATGAATGAACGAGGACACTTCTTTTCGGAGGGGGAGTACGACATTTTGGGCGCACCGCTCTCTGACGGAGACGACGAACTCACTTGGATGTCGAGTCAGCCGTGGTCGAACGGCAAGGTTGGGACCATTGGCTGCTCATCGACAGCCGAATGGCAGCTGGGCGTGGCAGCGCTGAAAAATAAAGCGCTGGCCGCGATGATTCCGCAAGGTTTCGGCGCGGGCGTGGGGCGAGTGGGTCCTTACTATGAGCAAGGCAACTGGTATCGCGGCGGAACGGTGCAGATGCTGTTCATTGCGTGGCTGTATGGCGAACAGAATCAGGTGCGGCCGATGTTTCCAGCGAATACTACGCAAGAGGATTTGATTCGAGCGTCGAAGGCATTCGACCTGGCGCAGCAATTGCCTCCCATCGACTGGGCCAAGGCTCTGACGCACCTCCCGGAAAAAGACATTATCAAGGCGGTGGATGGTCCGCATGGAATATTCGCGGACCGGGAAGAGGTGTCAACGGGAGGCGCCATGATCAAGCGCCAGCCGAACGATCCAGCGTGGTATCGCGGAGGGTTGTGGGACGATAGCAAGCCGATCAACGTGCCGGGATTCTGGTTCATGTCCTGGTATGACGTGTCAGTCGGGCCCAATCTGGCGGCTTATAACTATGTGCGGAGGACCGCGCGGCCCGAGATTGCGAACGAGCAATATGCGGTGATTGCGCCTACTTTGCATTGCTCGTACAAACGTGCGACGGAAGACACGATTGTGGGTGAACGGAGCATGGGAGACGCGCGGCTTGATTACGACGCTCTGACTTATGGCTGGTTCGATTATTTTTTGAAAGGCGAGAAGAATGAGTTTCTGGAGAAAACTCCGAAGGTTCGTTACTTCACCATGGGCCTCAATAAATGGCAGACCGCCAACACTTGGCCGCCCGAGGGTGCGCATGCTCTGCAGTTTTTCCTCGGGAGCGGCGGCAAAGCGAATAGCTTGAATGGCGATGGTGTATTGACTGAGAAGGCGGAGGAGGAGGATCGCGCGGACAGTTTCACCTATGACCCAATGAACCCGGT
>Ga0302325_10016246_pt1 | contig 15785 bp, 12 predicted proteins | sample Palsa_T0_2_FD_201948 | JGI IMG/M metagenome (GOLD analysis project Ga0302325, IMG submission 201948) | Peat permafrost microbial communities from Stordalen Mire near Abisko, Sweden - Palsa_T0_2 | ecosystem: Environmental > Terrestrial > Soil > Palsa > Peat permafrost | place: Sweden: Abisko...
GTCAGTAACACCGTGACCGTCAACGCCAACGCCTGGGAAAGTGGGTATAGCAACAGCGTCGTGGGCACGGCGTTGTTCGTCATCCTGCCCAACGCCTACTTCACCGGCGCGGCTGGATTTTCCAATGGGATGTTTGAGATGCAAATCTCAGGATTACTCAGTCAATCGTATGTCGTTCAATCTTCGACCGACTTGCTGAACTGGATTCCGCTGGTGACCAATCTCGTTATTACTAATCCATTTTCAGTGGTTGATCCTGGGGCCACTAATCATCCAAACCAATTTTACAGAGCCGTTCAGAAACCATAATTGAACAAGTTCATGAAGGTTGTGGTCGCCCAGAAAGGTTCGCGGGAACATTTTGCCATAGCTCGCTCCTTGCATCGGCGAAGTTCGCTGGCGCGCCTTGTGGTCGATTGGTATGCGCCGCGATCCAGATTCGCCCGCTTGCTTTTGTATTGTTTACCAAAGCAAATCGTCCAACGAGCGATGGCCGCGCAAGCGCCCGAGTTACCGGTGGAATTGATTCAAAGTTCAAATTGGTTCGGCTTGTGGCGCAGGATTCCCGAAGCCTGGGCGCGCCAAAGGCGGCGACCATATGAGGGCGATCTGATTTCTGGCGCGATGTTTGCCCGCAAGATCGCGTCCCTTTCTTTTCCTCCCCACGACGTATTTTTTGGATATTCCTATGATTCGCTGGAGGCTCTCCTGGCAGAAAAGTCGCGCGGCATTTTGACAATAGTTAACCAAGTCGATCCTGGCGCTTTCGAGCACGAACTTGTCCTGGAAGAAGCGGAGCGATGGAAGTCTTATGCCATGGGCGAGGCGCAACCGCCGGCCGCTTACTTTGCCAGGAACCGCCAGGAATGGGAAACGGCTGATGTCATTATTGTGAATTCGTCATGGTCCAAACAGGCCCTGATTGCCAGCGGCGCTCCAGAGCACAAGCTGGAGGTCCTCCCGCTCGCTTATGAAGAAGAGGTCATTGCTCCACCTGAGCTGATGCAGCGCGACACCGCTAATCTTCGAGTTTTATGGCTGGGAACTGTTTGCCTGAGAAAAGGCATTCAATACTTAATGGAAGCGGCCAGGTTACTTGATTCGCATCCAATTGAATTTCTGATTGGAGGATCAATTCGTATTGCCAAATCGGCGGTCAGGGAAGCGCCACGCAACGTCAGGTTTCTTGGCCAGATTCCGCGCAGTCAGGCGCGCGCATTTTATCAGCAGGGCGATGTGTTTGTGCTCCCCACGATTTCAGATGGATTCGCACTGACCCAGCTTGAGGCTCTAGCTCACGGCCTGCCGGTCGTCGTTACGCCGAATTGCGGCCGCGTAGTGACCGATGGGAAAACGGGATTCGTTGTTCCGGCAAAGGATCCCAAAGCGCTTGCTCAAGCGCTGTTGCGCTTCGAGCGAGATCGAACTTTGGCGGCGCGCATGAGGCCGGCTTGTCAGGAAGCTGTCCAGGAATTCTGGCTGGCTGCCTGCGGGGCCCGTTTGGTCGAAATCATCAACAACGCCAGGAATAGTCAGGCCCGGTCGCGCGCGAGTTTATGGCCAACGACCGTTTAGATGCGGTTGTGCTCCATGTGGCGCTTGATCCGATTACCGGCGTTTGGAGCGTGATGCGCGAGCTGGCCTGCGCGCAAGCAGCATCCCGAAATTATGCTGCGGTGGGGATTGGTGTTGTCGCTTCGAAGGCGTGGCCGGATCGATATGGCGATGAATTGGCGGAAATAGAATTAAATTCGTACCGATGCAAAACGCCAAAGTTATTCGGCACCGCTCAGTTTCTTTGGCAACGGGTGCAGCGTCCGCCCATCCATCAGTGGGCGGAGGATTTGATGACGAAGGCCGGCGTTTCTAATGCGATCATCCATTTTCATAATGCCTGGATGTCCGGCGCTTTTCTGCCTTTGAAAGGACGCGGCAAGGGGACCTTAAAAATCGTGGCTACGATGCACGGCATGTTCGCGGACTTCAACGGAAAACCACTCCGTCACCGTTTGCACCGTTTGATGGCGTCAAGACTAATAAAATACAACGCGCGATTGACTTCGGTCGATAGCGCGGGAACGTTTCAAACTGAGAGGCTTCTTGGAATTCCTCAGAACGTGTTCGCTGTCATTCCTAACGGCATCACCGAAAAGCCGTCGTGGCGCGCAAGTCCTTGGAATGGAAAAGGCGTCTTCCAACTTGGTTTTCTTGGAAACTTGGAACCGCGCAAAGGCTGGGAAATCGGGGCCCAAACGGCTCTTGATTTAACAGCCAAAGGCAAGCAAGTCCGCTATGTGATTGCGGGGGACGGACCGGAGAAAAAGCAAGCGCAAGCCTGGCAAAGACGACATCCCGACATCATCGAATATCTTGGCCACGTCGCTCAGCCACGCGCAAATTTCCTGCCGAAGCTTCATGCCCTTTCGCTGATGTCCTCCCATGAGGGTTTGCCCATGTCGATTATCGAAGCTCTTTCGGTCAGGCTGCCGGTCATCGCGAGTTCGGTGGGCGGAATTCCTGAGGTGCTCACGGACGGGAAAAGCGGGCTGCTCGTTTCTCGCGACCCGGAAGCGCTCGAAAAAGCGATTTTGAAGTTATATGATCATCCAGAGGTGCATGCTAAAATTGCCGCTGAAGGCTGCGAAGTTTTCATGAAGAACTTCGAGATGAAAACCATTCTTCAGAAGTATCATACTCTATATCTCGAGTCTTTGCAGGAAGGGTCTTTACAAGCCTTCGCGAAAAACGTCCATCTATGATCGTCTGTAGTTAAGGCCGGCGCAAAAGAATGACTTCGCCCAAGGCAACCGTTCTTCGAGAAACTCCATATTGGAATCTCAGGCTGACAGGGCTTGAAGCCATCCTTCTGGGATTGGCCTTTACAGGAATATTTTCGCTGCATTTGCAGGCGGTTTTACAGTCTCCATTTGCCATTCCACTTACAGCGCTTTTGGCCGGGGTGTGCTACCTGTCTCCTGTAACCGGATTCTTGTTTATAGCTTCCTCTCAGTATCTTCCTTTTCCCGAAGAAGCGTCATTGAACCCGTCACAAATTGGTTTCCTGGTTTGGTTGCCAACCATTTTATTTCGTTATTCTCGTGTTCAGTTGACAGGTCTCTGGAGACTCTGGCCCGTGTTGCCCTGCTTGATTTGGCTTTGGTTAATGACGGGAGAAAAAATTTATTTGCCGGAAAATAATTATTTCAAAGCGCTCTGCTATGCAATGATCGCCTGCCAACTGGCCAATGAAGCGCGTGGCGAGTATTTGAAATGCCTCTTCGGCCTATGCCTCGGCGCCACTCTTATCATGTGCGCGTATTGGGCTGATGGCCTGGGCCTGCGCGTGGAATTGAGTGACTGGGGAAACAGCCGGGAGGGGATCGCGCGCATGGGCGGGCCACGGGCGGATGCCGTCATGGTCTGGCCGGCTCTGTTAATTGGCCTTGCGGGATTGATAGGGCTGCAGTTGGTATTGGGATTGCAACGGAGCGCGCAGTCTTCACCGTCCTGGCTAACATGGATGACCGTAATCCTTTTTGCTGCTTCGCTCCCTGTTCTCGTTTCGACAATGACTCAAGGCGCCATCCTGGCTTTTGGTCTGCTTTCGATTGCCATCCTGGCGGCATTTTTGAAAATTCTCCAGCATGGTGGGTTTACCCGAAAGCTTGTGCGCGGCAGCGCCGTCCTGGGCATAACCATGGCGTTGTTTCTATCTATATGCCATGTATTTGACTTTTTTAGCATGCGCACCAAGACCAAAGCGATGGAGGATTATTATCGGCAAGAGGCGGTTGAAACAGGCGTATTGACAACACGTAATGATGTTTGGGTTTATTCCATTAAGACAATTCTGAAATATCCAATCTTCGGTGTCGTGAATGCCGGAGAGCCCGAGGATATTCCCCCTGAATACAGTGATAATCCGGAGGGCTACGTCTCTCACAATGTGTTTTTTGATTTTGGCCGCACTAGCGGGATCGTCGGCATGGCTTTGGTGGCGTTATTCTTCTTTTTGCCGGCTGCAAAAATGTTGGCGAGCCAGCGCTGGATGTTTTACCTGCCTTTTCTTTTCACGCACTTGGCTATGTTCATCTTTTGGATGAGTCTCTCCTTTGTGCATTATAAGACGTTCTGGGCTTTTTGGATGTTAGCGTCGATGGCCCCAGCGCTACGGGCCAACGCGAAAACGACCCTCAAGCCAAACCGCCTTCACACCGCAAGAACGGAGCTTCTGGTAGAGCATTCAGGAAACTAAGTGGTCTCGAGAATTCAAATTTGCAACACGATGGAATTTTCTTGAGGAACTTGGATCAATCCGGCGCAGTGGACCTCGCAAAATTTCGCACGGGCCAATTTGACCGAGGCGCGGGAGCTTTGCGGGAAGGACTTTGGGTTCTTACCAGCTTCGTGTTGTTTCGATTGTGTCCATTCAAACTCTCTGCTCTCAAGCGGTCCGTTCTTCGAGCATTCGGAGCCAAGGTGGGCCAGGGAGTTGTCATTAAGCCGCGGGTCGTCATTACCTTTCCTTGGAAATTGACACTCGGTGACAATGTCTGGTTGGGTGAGGAATGCTGGCTGCTGAACCTCGATCAGATCGCCATTGGCAGCAACGTTTGCCTATCGCAGCGCGCTTTTCTCTGCACAGGAAATCATGACTATGAGTCAACAAGCTTCGATCTAATCATTAGACCGATTCGCGTTGAGGAAGGCGCCTGGGTCGGCGCCCATGCGTGGATTGGTCCAGGGGTTTGTGTCGGAACTCATGCCGTGGTGTGCGCAGGTTCTGTGGTAACAAAAGATTTGACACCATTTGGGATTTACCGAGGAAATCCGGCCGTCCTCGTTAAGCGACGGCAGCTCCAGCGCTAACGTCGCTGTTCCAGAGTCAATGAGATTTCTTCTGTTGAACCAAACATTTTATCCGGATGTCGTAGCGACGGCTCAACACTTGAGCGAGCTGGCCGCGGAATTGGTCAAGCGCGGCCATGAGGTTACGGTGGTAACGGGAAGGCACGCTTATGAGAATCGCCAAGTCACATTTGCGCCGCGAGAGAATTGGAGCGGCGTGGAAATTCACCGTGTTTATTCAACAGGTTACCAGCGAAAAACCAAATGGCGGCGCGCCTTAGACTTTGCCTCATTCATGGTGTCGTGCTGGATCCGTCTTTGCACGCTGCCGAGGCATGACGTCGTCGTTGCGCTGACCACGCCGCCGCTGATTTCATTTCTTGGCGCGTGGCGCGCCTGGCTGTGGGGCGCGCGTTTTTGCTATTGGGTGATGGATCTTAATCCAGATGAAGCCATCGCCGCGGGTTGGTTAAAGGCTGACTCACTCCTGGCGCATATTCTGGAGCGAATGTCACGGTTCAGCCTGCGAAGGGCGCATTTGGTGATTGCCTTGGATCATTTCATGAAGGATCGCCTTGTGGCCAAGCAAATTTCCGCTGAAAGCATCATTGTCATCCCACCGTGGTCCCACGATGACATCGTGCGATTGGATGCGGCGGGACGAAGTCAGTTTCGCAAAACACACGCGCTTGAAAATAAATTCGTGGTCATGTATTCCGGGAATCACAGCCCGGTCCACCCGCTTGAAACCCTGCTCCGAGCTGCTGAAAACCTGAAGGATAAAAATGAAATCACTTTTTGCTTCATCGGAGGTGGGAGTGAATTCGAACGTGTCCAAAAATGGGCGAGCGCAAGGAAAGCCAACGCGGTGTGCCTTCCTTATCTGCCATTAAACCAGTTGGCGGCCTCACTATCTGCGGCGGACGCTCATGTCGTCGTCATGGGCAGTGCGTTCGTTGGGTTGGTTCACCCCTGCAAAATTTATAATATACTGGCCGTAGGCGCACCGGTTCTCTACATCGGGCCGCAACCAAGCCATGTGACGGAGATTTTGGAGCGGCTCGACCAAGTCCACCTGAGCCAATCTTGCCGGCATGGAGAAGTTCAATTGGCAACCGACCATATCCTTAGCTTGGTGAATGCGACGCGTCATAGGTCTCGAGAAGTCCCGATTGAATTCACTTCCTGCTTTTCGAAGAGTGCCTTGCTGGCGCGCATGGTCGCTAACTTGGAATGTCAATAAGAAACGTCCGCGTGAAATGCCACCGGCGGACACGGTTTGTTAATCGTCGATCTTGTAAATCAAAATGCTGTAGCCGATTTTTGCCACCGGCTGGCGCCGCTTAAGACAGTCAAATATATTCACATCTTCAAAATAGACACCTTGCAGATTTGTGGCACTGATGGCGACCCATCCTTTCGGCCTAACGCTGTGCTGGCCAAGGTTGGAATCGTGCAAGACAAAGCTCGGGAGCCAGTCGTAATCAATGCCATATCGTTCCGGGGAGTCGGATCCAAAATAGCTCAAACTGATCCTGGCAATGCCCTGCTTCTGCATAAAGGACTTTAACCCTTTCAAATCCTGTCCCCAGCCAAGATTGGAATCCACCAGGCACTTGTAGCCATTGTTTGGTCCCCCAACCAGTTCGTTAAAATAAGCGAGATAGTGCGGGTGAATGAAGCACGAAGCGCCGATATACCATGCGATCATTCCGAAATAAAGCGCCTTGAGAAAATTATTGGACAAGAACCACTGCGCAGCCTTCCCGGCCCACACGAACAAAAAGGGATAAACCGGCAGAAGGTAACGAATGCCAATTTCGTGCTTGCTGAGACTAAAAAAACAAAGAATTACCACTGCGGGAACGAGGAGAAAAGCCTCGTTGACCCAATCACCTTTAGCCAACTTGCCAACCAACAAAGCCGCCGCAACGCCAATGAAAATAATAGTCGGGATCGGCGTTTTGATGGCGAAAGCAACCAGGAAGTAATACCACCAGCCGCTGGTTGAATACCGTCCCATAAGAAAGCGTCGATAAGCCGCGTTGGCATCATGTTCGCGCTGATACGACATCCCGTCAAAGTAAGCGCCGATATGTCCTCCATATCCGAGAACCAGCACTCCAATTCCGATCGTGGCAAAAAGGCAAATATGGGGAAGCTTCAGGTCTTTGACCCTTAATTGCCAGAGCAAGATCAGCACAAAGCAAATCGGGAACAGTAAGACGCTGGTAAATTTGGAAAGCAGAGCAAGCCCAAGGCAAGTTCCTCCAAGAATCGAGTCAAGAAGATGTTTGTGGCGCAACAGACGCCACAAATAATAAAGCGTAATGAACGAGAATGTCGTGAGGGTGATGTCAGGAGTGATGAGGCGGGCGTGAGCCAGAATATCAGGTGAAAATGAGAAGAGCAGCACGGCCAGAATCGCGCTCCATTTTCCGTAAAGGGCATAAGTCCACAAATAGACAAACCATCCTAATAACACCGCCGTGAGCACCATCATGAAACGGGAGAGTGCAAGCAATCGATCATTTTGGTTTTGTGAACTCGAAAGCAGGGCCTGCCCTCTGAGCACGTCACTGTTGCCAAGGTATTCAAGGTCCTTTACCCGCCGAGGATCCGTTTTCCAAGGCTCCTGGTCGGTTGGGACAAATAGCAGCGGAATGCTGTGAATATAAAAGGATAGCGGTGGATGCAGAATGGAACCAGGCACATCCCATCGCTGATGTTGCAGGAGATATTTGCCCATGCCGAAGTAGCAGGTCTCGTCCCAGGTCGATGATTCCTGAACCAGGCTCGTCAGCGCCTTGACCGTAAAGAGGCCGAGACAAAGCACAAGGATTACCAGCGGAAATATCTCCCTCTTAGGATTGCTACCGCCTTCGCCGTTCATGGAAGAAGCGAATGGAACCGGAAAATTAAAACTACGCTCGCTTGCGGACTAGAACGGAACTTCTGGGAATAAACCATTCCACTCAGGCGGCTTTGAAAAGTGACCCGCGTTGATCGTTGTCTTTCACCAGCGCCCGGCGATCAATCTCCACCACGGTCTGCCTTCCAAGAAAATCCATGAAAATGGCCACCCGTTGACTGGCAGGCATCACCTGGCTGACTATGGCCTCAAGTCCCCTGAAGGAACCTTCGATTATTTCGACCTTGTCGCCGGTTGAAATGGACGCCGAAAGAACACGGATTTTTTCACCACCCCATTTTTTCTCCAATTCTTCGATGGTTTCATTCGGAATCGTCGGCCAAGCGTTTCCAAAATGAACGATGCCGCGAACTTGCGGCGCATAATGCACGCGCCGCAGCGAGGCACGATCCACTTTGGCGAAAAAGTAGCTGGGGAATAAGGCCTCTGTAGTCCAGCGGGGGCCGTTATGCGTCGGCCGACGAAATCGAATCCTTGGCGCGAAGACCTTGATTCCTTGCTGCTCAGCCAATTGTGCGGCCGCAATGTGTTCATGCTTTCGAAGCGATATGAGACAAAACCAAGCCGATTCATTTTGCGCCTGCGGGGTTTGCATCATGGAAGGTCTGGGTTAAGATTGAGCAGGCGGAAGAGGCGGATAGTATTCTTTGTACTTGTAATAATAGTAATCGCTGCCGGCGCTCACGCCGTTAAAAACGATACCGAGGAACTTGGCCTGGCGCAAGTATAGTAGGTCCAGTGCGGCCCTCGCCACCCGGCCGGACGTATGACTGGCCCGAATGACCATTAGAACCACATTCACGTACGGCACAAGGTTGGAAACGTCATCCGCCGCCATGACCGGAGGACTGTCCAAGACCACATAATCGTATTTGAGGCCGGCTTCTTGCAGGAATTTCTGCTGGACGGATTTCGCCAGCAACTCCCCCGGGTCGCTCAAGGCGGTTCCTCGCGGGACGATGAAAAGATTGGGCACCGAATTTTGCGTGACGACGCTCGCCCAGTCCAATTGTTCACGCAACACCTCAGCCAGCCCGGGACTGGCCGCCAAGGCAAAAGCCTTGTGAATTTGACCCTGGCGCAAATCCGCGTCCACCAGCAAAACTTGCGCGCCCGAACGCGCCAGCATCACCGCCAGATTGGTGGCGGTGGTTGATTTTCCGTCTTTGGGAATGGCACTGGTCACCAAAATGATTCGGGACTGTTTAGCGGCGGGCGACAAGAACAAAACGGAAGAACGAAGATTGCGGAAGGATTCCGCCAAGGCGTGCCGATCGTCATTTTCCATCAGAACAGGAACGCTCCTATTCTTGCCTTTCGCCGAAATGAGAGGAATTTGTCCCAGGACCTCCTCCTCAAAAAGATCCTTCACTTCGACTAGAGAATGGGGCCGGTCATCCAATCGGCGCAGAATGATCAATAAACACACCATGAGCACGAGGCCCAGCAAACCGGCAATCAGAAGTTGTTTGGTGATGTGACGAGGAACGAGCACGGCTGCGGTAGCCGGTTGAAGAATGGTGACGCTCTCAGGATTAATCTCCTTTTCCATGTCCACCGTGCGCTCGCTGGTAAGCAACCCGTCATAAGTCGATTGAAGGCGCTGAATTCTTTCCTTAATGGCCGTGTAATCGGACATTTTCTTGCTAATCTCAAAGGCGTGGGCCGTCCATTGTTCAACCTGCCCATCAAGGTTTTGAATCTGAAGATCCAGCGCATGCTGTCGGCTGGCTAATTGCTCCTGCGTTTGCGAACGAAAAATCTCAAGCAGGCTTTTCTGCCGCCCAATTTCATCTTGCAAGGCGACCATCTTCGGATGCTCAGGCCGTAGATAAACGTTCATCTCCTTCCATTGCTGCTCCAAAATGGCCACATGCTGCTTGGCTTTGAGATATTCTCCTTCAGAACCCACCAGGCTGGACTGCGTTTGATCCTGGCCCGCATTCGGGGCCTCTTGCTGAGAAGTTGCCAGGCCAGAATCAGAACCTCCCACAGGCGAGGCGGGCGCTTGTGTCACTCCCAGTTTGATAATAGAGGAGGAGGCCAAGCTCTGCTGCACCATGCTTTGACTGACGTCCACATTTTCATCCAAGGTCAGCATTTTCAGCAGGCGCAGTTCGGCTTGAAACTCGTCACGCTGTTTTGTGAGTTCAGCCAGCCGGTTAGCGGCGCTGTTCCCCTGGTCCTGCAGAAAAACCACGTTATTGCTGGACCCGTAGGCAATCAATTCACTCTTGCTTTGCTGCAACTCCTGTCCAATGGAGGCCACCGCATCCTTAAGAACAGTTTTCGTGCTTTGCGAAGTATGCTCCACCAATTCCTTTTTCACCTTGATATATTCGTCCATGACCGCTTGCAGCCAGGCCTCGACATAAAAAGAGTTCGTCCCCACTGCCAGCAGTTCGAAAATGCTTGTCTTAGGCGAGACGCTGACATGGAGCTTCACCTCGGTCGCCGGCAGGTTTGGCTTCTCCAACTGCACGCGGAGCAGGGCGCGGTTGGACACAGTATCACTCTGTAAGAGTGCGGCCTGTGTTCCGAGAAAATTATTCAGTTCCTCCGAGTAAACGTTGCCTGTGGGAAGGGACAACTTGACATTCACAATCATGAGTCCTTCCGACTTGTAGGATGGCGGAGTGATCGTGAACAGGTAATACCTGATCCCCACCGCGCCGGCTGCCAGGAGAAGCAGGAGCCACCACCAGGCCAGCATTAGGTTTTTGTAATGCTGCAGTTCGCCAAAAAATCGCGCCAGGGCGAAACTGCGGGAGGACGCGGATATTAGTTCTTCGTTCAAGGTGCTTTCCTAGAAATTCACGGACCTGGCCGGAACAATGACATAGTCATTGGGTTCCAAAAGAATATCGTTCTCCGGATGACCGTTATCCAAAACGTCAATCATATTGATTTCAAATGTCTTGGGCTCCGTGCCGGCCTTGTCCGCGCCCCTGACGACGCGAACCTTTCTTTTATTGGCAAAGTCCGCAAACCCGCCCGACATGAGGATGGCCTTGCCCGCGGTCAGTTTCTCATCAAACAGCAAATCGACGGAACCTTGGGAACGAACTTGTCCTTCAACATAAACTTTCCCTCGTAATTTGTTGACGGAGTCCAAGCCTAAAATGACCGTGGCGCGATAGTAATACTTTTGCTCCAGCAAGGCTTTCAATCTGCCGGCCACTTGCGCACAAGTTTCGTTCGAGATGGAAAAGCGTCCAAGATAGGGGACATCCAATTCGCGCGAGTCGGCCACTAAGAGCATCTTCGCGGGGTCTTTGTCCTCGACGATGCGAAAGCTTAGCCGATCACCCGGTGTGAGTATATGTTTGTCGTCAAGAACATAGGCTTCGGCGGCCCGGGTTGGGACGATGGCCAGGTTGTTCGCATTGGTTACAGGTTGAGCCAATACGGCCATAACGCTTGCGAAAAAAGCCAGGATTGGAAAAGACAAACGTATAAACATCGATTCAAAATTTGTAGGTGGCGTCTAGTATCAGTCTGTTTTGAACATAACCGTAATTGTAAAGGTCGGAATTTTTGCGCCAAAACTCATAGGTTATGTTTGCCGTCAGGTTCTGGCTAATGTTCCGGCTAAGATAGAGTCCCGCGCCAAAACGATCAAATTCCTCATCAAACCCACCCGCCGTGTCGCCATGGTCGTAGGAGAAATGAACTCCCACCCGGGTATAGCGAAGGCAATAAAAATTGGCCTGGTAATACACGTAATCGTGGACGTAGAGGCTGGCATTGGGTGTTCCGCCTTCGATCATGCGGCCCGTGGAGAGCCATTGGCTGAACCATTTGTTCACTTGATGATTGAGCGTGAAATCAACGTAGTAGGAATCGAAGCCGTGCAGGTCGCTAAAAGAATTGGGATCAAAAAAATAGGCCACGAACCCGGCCGAGAATTTCGTCCGAAGATATGGAGTGATTTGATTCTCGTAGAACGGCCCGACGGCAAATTCGGTGTTGTTCTCAAGGTGATTTTGCGCATAGTCGGTGAAACCCCCTTCCACCTCCAAACCCATGCGCGCGCTTGCATTGACAAGAAAGGTCGTTCTCTCGCTAAAGAGATCCGAACCATGGCTAAAGCTGGTGAATGGGCCGCTGAGCACGCTCACCAAGTCGTAATCGTAAGTCAACGAAAGCATCAGTTTGTTAAGATGCCAAGTGGCGTCCGCCCCGGATATATTCTCAATTTGGAAATAGTTTCCAGTGCCGCTTAAGGACGGAGTTTGCAGAACGTTGTCTTGCGCAGAGAACCGGTCGTGCAGATTAAAAACGAAATCTCCGGCAAAAATGTTCACGGCCAGCCTTGAGTCCGGGGCCACATACGGATGATCAAGGGTGCTGGTGCGAATGTACTCAACGTAGCCAAGACCCGACGAAAAGAAAAAGCTGTTGCGTTCGGTTAAAGGCCACAGGATTTCTGTGTCCAGGCGCGGGCGCAAAATCACGTCAGCTCGGCGATTCGTCTCCGTGTAATTCACGTTGTCATTCCATTCGACTCCCATCTCTCCCTGGAAGCGCAGATAGGCGGAGCCTATTTGAACGTTGTAGTAGTTGGTTGGGATGATGGGGCTCGGCCCGGCCGCCACTTCTTCGCTGGCCACAGGTATGCGGATGGTTTCTTGACCGTGACATCTGGCTGACAACATAACGATGAAAGCACCAAGCCATATCGTCATTGAACGCGGCATGACTTGATTGAACCTTGCCAAGTTTCGTGAAGCGTGGCAAGGACTTAAAAAATGCCCCACAAATTCAAGCCGTTTGGTTTACATCGCAAAACTCGACTGTCAAGAGCAATTTGAATCGCCCCTACAATAGAAACAAAATCGACTTCGCGCAAATTTTTACGACTTTTTCCGTTGGCATCTCAAGTCGTTCATGGTTAGACCTATGTGTAGACTTGAAGGGCCGAGGGTGTCGGAACAGTTTACAGATTTGCAACACAGCAAATAGGCACGGGAAAATATTTCGCGTTGTAATTTGGTCTGCCCGTTTATTTTACAGATGCGCAAGCCTAGTCTTGAAAAACTGGCACACGGTCTGCTTAGAAATTGTCCTTTTTTCCAATAACCTGACAGAAAGAACTGGGTGGTGAGTTTTCTGCCAGAGGAATGTTCCGGTCAAGCCACCAGAACCCAATTGCGACGATGATATTGAGCTTGATTCTGTTTGCAGTGATGGGAGCGGCGGCGGCTTATCTTTTGATTTGTCTGATCCATTCCTCTCCAGGTCTGCTAGAGCGCAGACGCGTTGAAAGCCCACAATTTCACCATGGCCCAAAGAGCGAACCTTCGCGTTTGGGCGGTCTGGCCATAGCCGGCGGTTTTGTAGCGCTTTCGATTGCCGCCCTATTACTCTATCCATTTGACGAAGCCCAAGGACATATGGCGCGGATGGTGTTTTGCAGTGGTCTGGCCATGTTTCTTCTCGGCTTTTTGGATGATGTGAGACCCTTGGGCGCCAAGAAGAAGCTTCTTGGCCAAATCGTCATCGCGGCCTTTGCCTGGTGTGGCGGAATTCAAATTGAAACGCTCAAAAATCCTTTCGATGGACACATATTTCAACTTGGCGCTTATGGCTCCGGTTTAACCATACTCTGGCTGATTGCTCTGCCGAACTTAATCAACCTTATCGACGGCATCGACGGCTTGGCCGGGGGAATTTCTTTAATGCTGATGGCGCTTTTGAGTTATGTGGGCATCGCTAACGCCTGTTTTTATCCTTCGTTATGCGCGGCGGGCATGGTGGGAGCTATCCTGGCCTTTTTGCGCTTCAATTTTCCGCCAGCCAGGATTTACATGGGCGATGGAGGCGCCTATTTCCTGGGTTTCCTGGTGGCGGTACTCTCTATCGTCAACTCCCACAAAGGCACGATTGTCGCCAGTTTGCTGGCGCCGTTGTTTGTGCTGGCCTTGCCGATCCTGGATGTGGCCCTGGCCATCGCTCGACGCGGCCTGAAAGGGTTGCCGATCTTTAGACCTGACCGACAGCACATTCATCATCATCTCTTGGCCATTGGCTACTCGACTCGCAAGGTGGTTTTATCCATGTATGTTGTGACCTTGGTTTTTCTTTCGTTCGGAGTGGCCGTGTTTTGGACGAGAGGACGCTGGGCGCCGATATTATTCGGCATCGTATGCCTGGCGTGCATCATTTCGGCCCGTTCGTTCAGCTTTAGCCGGGAGTGGTTCGCCGTAGGGCGGGTTTTGGGGAACTCGCTTGAAATGCGGGAATCCATCCATCATGCTCTCTCGCTCGGGCGATGGCTTGAGATCGAAGCCGCCGGCTGCGATTCCGTGGAAAATCTTTGGTCGGACTTCCAGTTCATGCTTTTGAAGTTGAACTTTGTCCGGGCCAATTTGATTTTGCCGAATGGCCGGCGCGAATGGAGGAAAGGCGGCGGTGCAGATCCATCGATTTCATTCGCTGTGAGCCGCCATGAGTTTTTCTTCCTCGGACAGGCCTCATCCATGGAACTCGCCATCGAAGGCAAAAACGTGGACCCACATCTTTGCTATCACTTGTCTGAGATTGCAGCCGAAGCCTGGCAAAAATCAGCCGCGCGCTGGTGCTCGCGCCACAACCTGCCGTTATGCTTTAATTCCCGGGTCCAGAGTCAAAAAGGCCGGGCTTACGTCCCTTTAGTATGGGACGGATCGTTATCCCTTCAAGCACCGCGACGGATCACTGAATCGGGGTACCAGTTCGAGCTATTCTAAATCAGTCAACTTACGGTTTTTCGTCTTCGGTGATATTGCGAATCCAAATGTTGCGATAGCGCACGGGGGTATGGTGGTCTTGTAATTCAATCGGTGCTTTGTCGCTCAATTCTTTGCTGTAACTGGCGAGGGTCTTGTGGCCGGTCGGGCCCAAGAGGGGTTGTTTGTGATGAATAAGCAGTCCGTTCTGGATTACAGTCACACTGGCAGGGCGAATCAATTCGTGATTTTCGTTCCAACGCGCGGCCTCGAAGAAAATGTCATAAGTCTGCCACTGGCCGGGCTTTTTGCAGGCGTTGACTAAGGGAGGTGACTGCCCATAAAGCGCGCCACACTGGCCGTCCGGGTAGGTGGGGTTGTTATAACAATCCAAAACTTGCAGCTCGTAACCTCCCTGGCCTTCCCGCCCATGCAAAAAAACGCCGCTATTGCCACGCTCCTGGCTGTCGCCTTCAACTTTGAGGGGCTCGGCAAATTCCAAGTGCAGTTGGAAATCGTCGAATTTATCCTTGGTGTGGATGTTCCCAGTGTTCGTCTTGACCTCCATGTAATCCTCATGAATGGCCCATTCAGGCGCCGCTCCTTTTGCGCCCTCCCACTTGGAAAGATCGGTGCCGTCAAAAAGAACAATGGCGTCCGAAGGCGCTGACGCGCCATGACTGAAAGTGGCCCCAGAATTTACGACGGGCGGTTTGGGGCGATCGGGATCATGCACGTGCCATTTGCCGGAAGGCAGCATGGGAGTATCGGTGTAACCAAGGTCGGCTGCCTTGGTGAAAGCTTGATTGGCCACGCCCAAGTACCCAAGAATAATAGCCAGACGGACGGCGCTTAACAAAGATTTGCTCATGAGGGGATTCAACCGAAATTGTTCCGCAAATGCAAGCCGGTTAATAAATAATCCCAAATCGAGAAAGAATACTTGCATTCGATGGAACTCACTGAGGCGAATCTCCCCGTCTGCTTATCTGCCTAACAGCAGGCGCCGCAAAGAATGAGGCCAACCCGCCTATCAGTAATAAGGGAAAGGATTGGGATCACCACTCACAAGGGCTGAAGTGCGGTTGGCCACCCAATACACATCTCTGTTCTTGCTGATGGAGGGAGGAGCGACCCAATTGGCGGAATAAACTGTTGTGGGGATTCCCCTCGGATTCATCCATTTATGAACCTCAGCATGGCCATCCATAAATCCGAAGCCTCCCGCATTTCCGTGCAGCTTGGAGGGCATATCCACCCAATCTGTCGTAGAGCCATCGGGCATGGTAATGGCC
>Ga0302325_10016247_pt1 | contig 15785 bp, 18 predicted proteins | sample Palsa_T0_2_FD_201948 | JGI IMG/M metagenome (GOLD analysis project Ga0302325, IMG submission 201948) | Peat permafrost microbial communities from Stordalen Mire near Abisko, Sweden - Palsa_T0_2 | ecosystem: Environmental > Terrestrial > Soil > Palsa > Peat permafrost | place: Sweden: Abisko...
CGCGACGGCCTGGCGCGCCACGTCGGCCGTTTCTGGGGAGGGCCGGAAGACGTCGACCAACCCGATCTGCTCGGGAACGTCGGCGAGGGTGCGGTAGACGGGTTCCCCGAGGATCTCTTCGGCGTGCGGATTGACCGGAATGATGCGCCATCCGTGTTGCTGCATGTGCGCCGGCACGGAGTGCGCTGCCTTCGTCGCCGTCGCGCTCGCCCCGACGACGATAATGGTTCCGTAGGTCCGGAGCATGTGTTCGACAAGTTCATCCGTATCGACCATGCGCATAGCGTGCCTCTCCGTGATCGCCCGCTGCCGTGAGTCGCCCTGCAGTGCTGACTGGAATGCCCTCTATGGCAGAGTTCAGAATCACCGACACCCGGGAGCGGTGCAGCGCACCAACTATGTGACGGGCGGCGCCACCGCGCGGTTGATCCTGGCCGGGCGCGGCTACGGGGAGTCACCCTCGCCGACGCCTGACTCTTCGTCGTGCCGAGGCCGGAGGATGCAGAACTCGTTGCCTTCGGGATCGCGCAGAACCTGCCAGCGGGGGCCGTCGTAGACGTCGTCGGCGCGCTGAGCCCCGAGGGCGACCGCGGCCCCGACGGCTGACTCGAAGTTCGTGGCGCGCAGGTCGATGTGCAATCGGTTCTTTCCACTCTTGGCCTCCGGCACGGCCAGGAAGAGCAACCGGACATCCCCGGTCCGCAGCGCCACGTCGCCGTCGGCGTCGACGTGCACCTCTCCGCCCACGAGCCGCTGCCACCACGCGGCCAGTGCCGACGGGTCTGCGCTGTCCACGCAGACACACTCGATCCCCTCTTCGAGGAAGGGGATGCCTCCGGAGGTCATGGGCGAATCCTACTGAAGCGCTTGTGTCCGCCCCGGGGCCGAGCACGCTCGATGCGCTGTGAGGGTCACCGACGCCGACCCGTGGGGACGATCTGAGAAGTGGCAACGGTGAGTAGGCTCGCAAGTCGATGCGCCCCCCGGGACGAATCTCCGTGAGACCGCACACAAAGAGAGGAGGGCACCGGTGACGAGCAGCGAGATCTTGGCGGACGCTTTCGAAAGGGTCCGCGACGCAGTGCATCCAGCGGTCAATGGGCTCTCGCGTGAAGAGTTGGCGTTCCGTCCCGACCCCGAAGCCAATTCGATCGCCTGGCTCGTATGGCACCTGACCCGCATACAGGACGATCACGTGGCCGGGCTGGACGGCGGCAAGCAGGTCTGGAAGTCCGGCGGGTGGGCCCAGCGGTTCGCCTTGCCGCTCGATGATGCCGATACCGGCTACGGGCATGGCCCCGAAGACGTGGCGGCGGTCGTCGCCGACGCGCAGATGCTGCTCGGCTATTTCGAGGAGGTGCACCAGAGGACCCTGCGATTCGTGGGTGGTCTTGCCGAACCGGAACTCGACCGGGTGGTGGACCGCGATTGGGATCCACCGGTGACGGTGAGCGTCCGGCTGGTGAGCGTCATCGCCGACGACCTCCAGCACGCCGGGCAGGCCGCCTACGTGCGAGGCGTCCTCCAGCGGCTTTGAGCGTGCCGCTCCTGGTGGAGGATGGAAAGGCGTTGGTCCCGTGATCGTCCCCGACGACAAGGACTGGACATGGGTCCTGGACCGGAACTGCGCGGATTGCGGGTTCGATGCGAGCGCTTGCGCTGCCGGCGCGGTACCCGAACTCGAGCGGGGGAATGCCGTGCGGTGGCAGCAGCTTCTCGAGGGCGGGTTCATCCACCCGGGTCGACCTGACCCTGCGGTGTGGTCACCGTTGGAGTACGCCTGCCACGTCCGCGATGTGTACGACCGTTATGACCATCGGATCTCGCTCATGTTGACCCACTGGAGCCCGCTGTTTCCGAATTGGGACCAAGATGCGACGGCGATCAGCGATCGCTACGAGGAGCAGGACCCGACCGCCGTGGTCGACCGACTCGTCCTCGCCGCTGAGGCGCTGGCGAGTCGGCTAGAAGGTGTGTCGCCCTCTGATCAGCACCGCCCGGGGCGTCGGAGCGATGGCGCGCAGTTCACCGTCGACTCCATCGCGCGGTACATGATCCACGATCCCGTTCACCACCTGTGGGATGTCACGACAACCGGCCGCTGACGGCCGGTTGTCGCACCGGAAGCGTTCGCTTCGGCTCAGGCCGCGACGGCAGGGGCGAGCTCCACAGTCGCCGCCCGCTCCATCGAGGTGTGGAACACCTTGTCCGCCACAGTGGGAGCGATTCGCAGGATCGACCGGAACTCGCTGGCCGAGCTGACCAGCACCCCGAGGTCCGTGGTGGCGGTAGCGGTGGCATTGCGGGGTGAGCCGGTCAGAAGGGACATCTCGCCCAGGAACTCACCGCTGCCCACCTCCGCCACGGTGGCGACGCCGTCGTCGGTCTCACGGGAGACGCGGGCCGACCCGCTGTTAATGATGATGAACTCCTGGGCCCGGCTGCCTTCCCGGATGAGCACGCGGTCCTTGGGGATCCGCAGGTAGGTGGTCAGCGAGCGGATCTGCCGCAGTTCCGCCTTGGTGCAATCCGCAAACAGGTCAAGGTTCGCAATGTCTACTTCTCGTGGCGTTTCCATGATGGAGCGCTCCTCTCTGAGGCCAAAATCTCGCTGCCCCAAGTATAGCGGGTCTCATCTCCCAAACAAATCAATTTGGTCAGGACCATCTGATTAACAGATGTAGCGGGATCGCATTTCACGAAGAGCAATCGGTCTGCAACTTTTGCGAAACGCCGGACCCTGCGCCCCTCGGCCGGACCCGTTTAGCCTGGTGGGGCGGGTGCTGCGCCTCCCGTGGGAGCGCAGATACTGGTGCGCCGCCCTACTCCTCGCCGTCGTCGACCGCGGCGGCGTCGCCTTCTGTGGCGGGCTCGGATTCCTTCTCCTTGGGCCGGTACGAGGCGGCCAGCAACGCCGCCGCTGAGGCGACGCCGAGGACAGCCGCTCCGAGGGCAATGCCCGCTCCACTCCGGGCCTTCCGGCGCAGCAGCCGATCGACGGACCATCTGCCGTTGCCCAGGCCAGCGAGGGCCGTCGCCGCAGCCGCGACCACGGCGGTGTACTCCCAACCGCCCTTGAACACGAAGAAACCCTTGCCCCGGTGGTCCGTCGCGGCAGCGGTGGCCATCAAGCCGACGACAGCCGCACTCGGGAGCGGATTGCCGGCTCCCAGCGTGATCAGCGTTCCCGCCCCGATCTCGGTGGCCGCAGCCATGCGGGCGTGGACGTGGGCGGGCTGGAGGCCGAGCGAGTCGAACCAGCCGGTGGTTCCCTCGAGACCGCCGGCTCCGAAGACCTTGTTCGTCCCATGGGCGATCAACATCGGTCCGATTGCGGCCCGGAGTACCAGGGCGGCGAAGTCCTTTTCTCTGACGCTCATTTTGCGTCCCCTCTCGTCATCGTGAGTGAGAAGGTGGACGCTAGCGCGGCACGGCAGGAACTCTGAATTTCCCCCACCCCGATCGAGTACGACGTGAAGAGGGCCGCCCAGGCTCCCGCGTCCACCCGTCCGGGGCGAGGCCCGTGGCTATAGTTGGGGGCAACTGAGCGAGGAAAGTGCCCTTCACGTGTACCGAAATGTGCAGGAACTGCGGGTGCCGAGTTCCTCGCGGTGCGGACCGGGGTCGTGGGACCGTTCTCGATTCGGGGCCCGAATGAACTTCAGCCGCGGGCTTGATCCGAAAGGGTCCCGGTAGATGGCGTCGGAAAAGCGATCCATCGAAACTCCGTCGCGCACCATAGAGATCTCGAGCCCGGACAAGGTGTACTTTCCCGAGCTCGGCGCCACGAAGTTCGACCTGGCCACCTACTACGTGGAGATGGCAGACGCTCTCGACGTGACCGCGGCCGGCCGACCGGCCATGCTGCAACGATTCCCCGAGGGTGCGGGAGGGAACTCCTTCTTTCAAAAGCGTGTCCCTCAGAACGCTCCGAGCTGGTTACAGACGACGGATGTCACGACGCCCAACGGAACCAAGTCGAACGCGCTCGTCGTGGCCGACGTGGCGCACATCCTCTGGGCGGTCAACCTGGGGTGCCTGGGGTTACACCTGTGGCCCTACCGGGCGGATGACCCGGCCCACGCCGACGAGCTGCGCATAGACCTGGATCCCCAGCCCGGCGTCACCTTCGATGCGGTCCGGATCGCCGCGGGGCACGTGCGATCGTTGCTCAGTGAGCTCGGCATAGCGGGCTACGCCAAGACCTCGGGCAACCGGGGCATCCACGTCTACGTCCGTCTCGAGCCGGCGTGGGACAGCTTCGAGGTCCGTGCGGGCGCCATCGCCTTGGCTCGAGAACTCGAGCGTCGGCACCCCGATCTGATCACGGCCCAGTGGTGGAAGGAGGAGCGGGGCGAGCGCGTGTTTGTCGATTTCAATCAGAACGCCCCGCACAAGACCGTCTTTGGCGCCTGGTTCGCCCGGCCCCGGGTGGGGGGGCAGGTGTCGACGCCGTTGCTCTGGGAGGAGATCGACTCGATCGACCCCGACGCACTGACAATCGCCACGGTGCCCGAGTTGGTCCGTCGAAGAGGCGACCCCTGGAGGCACATGGCCGACGAGCCGCAGTCCCTTCTCCCCCTGCTGGCCATGGCAGAGCGCGATCGGGCCAACGGCCTCCACGATGCGCCGTGGCCGCCCGAATACCCCAAACAACCGGACGAGCCTTCCCGGGTGGCGCCGAGCCGCGCCAGGAAAGCCTGACGGCATGGACCCGGTCTTCGCGTTGCGCCGCATCGCCTACCTGCTGGAGCGGGACGGGGCAGAGACCTATAAGGTGCGCGCCTTTCGCAACGCCGCCTCCGCCATCGCCGACCTCTCCGTCGAGGACCTGGCGGCGATGCACCCGGCGTGGCTGCAGAAGATCCCCCAGGTTGGGAAGACCAGTGCGCAGGTCATCACGGAAGCCTTGGCGGGGGCCACGCCGACGTATCTGCAGAAGCTCGAATCGTCCGAGCTCCCGGAAATGACCGACGGCGCGGTCGGCCTCTTCGAATTGCTGCAGGGTGACTGCCACAGCCACTCGGACTGGTCAGACGGTGGCAGCCCGATCCGGGAGATGGCGGAGGCGGCCAAGGAGCTGGGCCACGCCTATTGGGCCCTGACCGATCACAGTCCACGCCTGACGGTGGCCCACGGGCTCAACGCTGAGCGGCTGCGCCAGCAGCTCGAGGTGGTTGACGAATTGAACGAGGAGATGGCGCCGTTTCGCATACTGACCGGAATTGAGGTCGACATCCTCGAGGATGGTTCGCTCGATCAGGAGGACGAGCTGCTGGCGCAACTCGACGTGGTCGTGGCCAGCGTGCACTCCAAGCTCAGGATGGAGGGCCCGGCCATGACGGAGCGGATGCTGCGGGCCATCGAGAGCCCGCACACCGACATTTTGGGCCACTGCACCGGTCGCATCATCGTCGGTCGAGGGCGCCCGCCATCGAACTTCGATGCCGAAGCCGTCTTCGCGGCGTGCGCCCGTACGGGCACGGCCGTCGAGATCAACTCGCGGCCGGAGCGTCTCGATCCGCCCGAGGACCTGCTGGCCCTCGCCCTGTCGCTCGATTGCGTGGTGACGGTGGACACCGACGCGCATGCGCCCGGGCAACTCGAATGGCAGAGTTTCGGGTGCGAGAAGGCCGCCTCGGCCGGTGTGCCACCGGAGCGCATCATGAACGCGCTCCCGATGGAGGAATTCTTGAGCTGGACCGCGAGCCATAACAAATGAGTTTCCCCATCGCCCCACCCCTGGCTCCCATGCTGGCCAAGCTGGTCCGCCAGCTTCCTGTCGGTGACGGTCTCTTCTACGAACCGAAATGGGATGGTTTCCGGTCCATTGTCTTTCGGGACGGGGCGGACGTCGTGCTGGGCAGTCGCAACGAGAAGCCCCTCGACCGCTACTTCCCCGAACTGATCGAGTCGCTACTGGCCAACCTTCCCGATCGATGTGTCCTGGACGGTGAGATCGTGATCGCCGGACCGTCCGGCTTGGACTTCGACGCGTTGTCGCAGCGGATACATCCGGCGGCGTCCCGCGTGCTGCTTCTCTCCCGGTCCACGCCGGCGTCCTTCGTCGCCTTCGATCTCTTGGCGCTCGGTGATCAGGACCTGCGGGAAGATCCCTTTTCGGCCCGGCGCGCCCGGCTGCAGGAGGCGTTGGGAAGCGCGCAGTCACCGGTGCACGTCACGCCGACGACCACCAGTCCGGACGTGGCCCGAGACTGGTTCTCGCGTTTCGAGGGCGCCGGTCTCGACGGGGTGGTGGCCAAAGGAGGCGATCTGCGCTATCAGCCCAACAAGCGGGTGATGATGAAGGTGAAGCACGAACGCACGGCGGACTGCGTCGTGGGCGGATTCCGCACGCACAAGGACGGAGGCGTCGGTTCCCTGCTCCTGGGCTTGTTCGACGATGCCGGCGTCTTGCACCACGTGGGAGTCGCCTCCGGGTTCAGCGTGGCCCGGCGGGCCGAGTTGGTGGACGAGGTCACGCCGCACCGCCAGGGTGCAGGGGGCGGCCATCCGTGGATGGCCGAAGGTGAGCGCGGCCAGCGCGTCCCCGGAGGACCGAGTCGCTGGAGCGCCGGAAAGGACCTGTCGTGGGAGCCGCTGCGCCCCGAACTGGTGGCGGAAGTGAGCTACGACCACCTTCAAGGCGACCGGTTCCGGCACGCCACCTCCTTGAAGCGCTGGCGACCGGACAGAGCCCCCGAGTCGTGCACCTACGCGCAACTGGACAGCCCCCTACCGGCTGAATTGGGGGAGATCTTCGGCATTCAAAGCTGACGGCCAACGGTCCTAGACGACGGGAGGCGGCCTCCCGTCGATACTGGCGAGGAGAGCGGAGTCCCAGTCACACACCACGCAGGCGTGACGGAAGGCCGAACGGGCGAACTCCAAGGCAGCTGACCGCGGGTCGCCGGTGCTCCGGATGTCGTCCCAGTTCAGGATGTACTCGCCCAGCGCGGCGTCCCAGTGTGCCGGGGCGGGGGAGAGGGTCGCGGCTGCGAACCCCTCAGGGGCCGGGTGGGCGTACGCGTAGAAGGCGGCCTTGCCGTACCTGGGGTCGCCGGGCCACCAGCCGACGGCTATCTCCTGGGCGTCCATCGCGTTGCGCATGATGAAATCGTTCGAGGGGGGAGCAGCCGGACGTCCGGAAAAGAGGCCCACGGCGAGATCGAACGATCCCCACCATGCGTTGACCGGGGTCGAGCGTCCACGATACGGCGCGCGGAACTCGGCCAGCACGAGCGCGGCCTGGGACGCGGCCGCCAAGTAGGACGTGACCTGCTCGGGGTCGTAGTGGGCGTGGATATCGTCCTCGTCGAGGGGCACGCTCCACGGGACTTCTTGTGGCTTCGGGTCGATGTTGACCCGGTCGGTGAGCTGACGGATGGCGTCGAGGGCCTCGCGGGTGACCGCGCCCACAGGACGATCGGGAGCCAGCGCGATGCGACGGCTCCCCTTGGCACTCGTCTCGACGGCCAATTCGTGATTCCGCAGATCGAGCGCCACCACCAGGGACCCGGAGCCGTCCGGGGCCGGCAGCGGAGCCGTCTCCCACCCGCGCGCCGTCAGGCGCAGCGCCGCATGTTGGAGTTGCGGCTCGGGTGGTGCGAGCGCCACCGCGAGCTTGCCCAGGAACTGGGTGTGCGCGTGCAGGGTGTCGCAGGTCTCCGCCCACGTCTCGTAGGAAACCTCACCCCACTGCGACGACATACGCGCACGCTACTAAACCAGGGCCGGGCGCTGCAGGGGCCGAACCAAACGGGACAGGTCGGTGCGGCCGTACTAGAACCTGGGGCCATGGAGGAACATGACGTGTTGGACCGCCTGGCGGATTGGTTGGCCCGCCGCCACCCCGAGCCAGGCCGGCCCGCCTTGACCGCGTTGGGCAAGCCGGGCAGCGGCTATTCGGCTGAGAACCTGGTGATCGGGGCCACGTGGGACGACGGGTCGGAGGAAAAGCTCGTGTTGCGGCGCGACACCTCCGAACCACCCATCTATCCGGCGCAGTCGGCGCACACGACCACCGGCGTGCTCCACCAGCACTCGGTGATGGATGCACTCCGGCGCGGCGGTCGGGTTCCGGTGGCCGACAGTCTGGGGCTCGAACCCGATCCCGAGGTCCTGGGGGTGCCCTTCTTCGTCATGCGCTACGTGGCCGGGGACGTACCAGTCGAGGACCCCCCGTATACAAAGAGTGGGTTCTTCGTCGGGGCCGCGCCGGCCCAGCGATGCCAACTCGTTGCGGAGGGACTGCGGACCCTGGCGCGGGTCCACGAGACCGACACCGACGATCCCAGCCTGGCGATGCTGCACGCACCAGGGGTCAGCGACGGTCCGGCGCGGCAGCTTCAGGTGTGGGAGGACAGCCTGCGTGAAGGGCTGGCCGGGCGCAGCTCCCCTCTGTTCGAAGAGTCCCTCTCGTGGCTGCACGAACAGACACCTCCCGAGACCTCGGTCGTGTTCTCGTGGGGCGACTCCCGCCCCGGCAACATGATCTGGCAGAACTTCGAGGTGGCCTGCATCACCGATTTCGAGGGGGCGGCCCTGGGCCCCCGGGAGTTGGACGTGGGATGGTGGCTCATGTTCGACCGCTGGATGCACGAAGGCTCGGGTGTGGCCCGGCTGGACGGAGAGCCCGAGCGGGCGGAGCAGCGGACGATGTACGAGCAGGCGGCAGGCGTCTCGATCGGGGACACGACCTGGTACGAAGTCTTCTCGGCCCTGCGGTTCGCCGTGACGGCTGTGCAGGTGATGAACCGCGCGGTGGCCCGGGGCGCCATGCCCGCGGACCAAACCGTCTGGCGCGACAATCCGGCGACGGCCCTCTTGGCCGACCTGTTGGAGGAGGTAACGAAGTGAAACAGGGCGGGTCGCTCGAGGGGACCAGGCTGCTCGTGGTCGGCGCCTCCTCTGGTGTGGGTCGGGCCATCGGTCTCTCAGCCGCGGCCGCGGGAGCGTCCGTCGTGTTTGCGGCGCGTCGCCTCGAGCTGCTGAGGAGCGCGGTCGACGAAGCGGGCCCATTGAGCCACGCCATCGTCTGCGACGTGACCGACCCGTCCTCGGTCGTCGAGACGATCGAGGGGGTGGTGAACGTCCTCGGTGGTCTCGATGCCGTCGTGTACGCCACCGGTGTCGACCCTCTCATACGGATAGCCGACGTCGAGGCGGACGTGTGGTCCAACCTCTTCGCCACCAACGTCATCGGCGCGTCGCTGGTCGTGCGGGCCGCCCTGCCCCATCTGCGTGCCGTCAACGGTCGGGCCGTCTTCATATCTGCCACGTCCGTGGGCCGGCCGCTTCCCGGAATGGGTGCCTACGCGACCAGCAAGGCCGCCCTCGAAGAGCTTGCCCGCGCCTGGCGATCCGAGCACCCCGAGGTGTCGTTTTCTTCCGTCGCCATCGGGATGACCCTCGGGACCGGGGTGACCGATACCTGGGATGGCGACCTGTTGGGTGAGCTGTCCACGGTCTGGTACCAGCGCGGTCATGTGTTCGATAACGGCCCCGGGTACATGCAGTGCGCCGAGGTGGCTGACACCGTGGTCTCGGTGCTGGCAGCACCAACGTGCCTTCCGTTCGTCTCGGTGCTCGCCGACCCGGCGCGCAGCGGTCCGACGGCGTAACGCGTCAACGAGCCCCGAGCGCCGAATGGTTGCTCTCTACTATTTGGTGGTGGCCTCGTTCATCAAATACGTGACGTTTGATTGTGCCGATCCGGGTCGTCTCTCGGCCTTCTGGTCCGAGGTGACCGGATATCAGCAGGTCACCGTGCGGGACGATTTTGCGGCCCTCGCCGCGCCCGACGGGCGCGGGGTTCGCGGAATCTTGTTCTGGAAGGTGCCCGAACCGAAGTCGGCGAAGAGCCGCATGCACGTGGACCTGGCTTCGAAGGATCCCGACGACGAGGTCGAGAGGCTTGTCGGACTCGGTGCCCGCAGGGTGGCGCGCTGTGAAGGCAACGGGACGAGTTGGACGGTCATGCTCGACCCCGAGGGCAACGAGTTCTGCATCGGCTGAGAGATGGGCCCACCACCTCCGGCGGTGGGCCCATCTTCGGCCTTGAGTGCCTCCGATCGCTCACGCAGACCGGAGGCGGGCCGTATCGCCACGGGAATGGGGAGGACGGCCGAAGGGAGAAACGTTTCCGGGGGCCGACTCTTGCGGTCTCGACCGGTTGTTTCCGCGGGGTGCTCACCGCCCACATGTTCGAAGCCGAGATCCTCCCATCGGAGCTCGCCTGATGCTTCGGCCCGCAGGTAATGTCCTTCCCGATCCGGGAACGGGGGCGCGAGGAGGCAACCATGGTGGGTGAGCCCGACGATGCCCGGACCCCGGAGAGCGACACGACCGACGCTCCGGGCCTACCCGGGGTGGTCGACCGGGCCACCTTCACCGCTGAACTGAACACGCTGCGGGTTCGGGAGAAGGGGCACACACGGGAGGGCGACGCGATCGCCGCCGCCCGCCGGCGGCTGCCGATGGTGGAGATCGATCCGACGATTCCCCTGGTCGGCCCGCGTGGCCCCCTCACCCTGCTCGATGTCTTCGAAGGACGCCGGCAACTCATCGTCTATTACTTCATGTGGCACGCCGACCACCCCGCGGCTGAGCAGTGTGAAGGCTGCACCTGGGTCACCACCCAGGTCGAGGAGCTGTCGTACCTGCACTCTCGCAACATCACCTACGCCGTCTTCTGTCAGGGTCCCTACGACGAGAGCATCCGCTACCACGACTTCATGGGCTGGAGCATGCCGTGGTACTCCGCCTCCCAGAACTCCCTCGCAGCGCTCCTTGAGGGACGCCGAATCGGCCGGATGCACATCGTGTGTTACGTACGCGAAGGCGACAGAGTCTTCGAGACCTACTGGACCACCGTCCGCGGCGTGGAGACCATGGACTACAGCTACGCGCTGATGGATCTGACGGTGTTCGGACGACAGGAGGCGTGGGAGGACTCGCCTCCGGGTTGGCCCCAGCAGAGCTCCAACATGCGTACCGAGGGCGGCTCGCCGGATGGGCCCCCCGTGTCTGCGTGGCCGGAGGGGCGCCCCATCGCCCAATGGTCTCGACTCCAAGCTGGACGCTCGGACGAGCTCGGAGGACTGGGGGCGTAAGCGGGAGGCGACACGTGTGAGCGATCTGTGGTTATGTCTGCCTGTGCGTACGCTTCCGGTTCAGTTGTCGGATCTCACGCCGGCGTGGTTGTCCGGGGTTCTGGGTCTCGACGTTGTCGACGTGACGGTCCTCGATCACGCCTCCGCCACGAACCAACGGGCGCGTCTCGGTCTCAGCTACGCCACGGCGACAGGAGGTCCGGCGTCGCTGTTCGTGAAGCTGGCCTCGCCTGACCCGGCCCACCGGGAGATGATCGGTGCCAGCGCCATGGGCGAGCGGGAGGCGAGGTTCTACGTCGACGTGGCCCCGTCCGTCGATTTGCGAGTGCCTCGCTCGTACTACGCCGCCTCAGCCGATGACGGTAGCTTCGTCCTGCTTCTCGAGGACCTGGCCGCCGGCGGGTGCGCATTCTCCGACGGCGCGTGGGGCGTGACGGCCGACGCCGCCGCCGTAGCCCTCGAAGAGTTGGCCCGCTTCCATGCCCGATTCGAAGATCCCTCCGTGCGGGCCGCCGTCGCTCCTTGGCTGGCCGTGGTTCAGCCGCAGCACGGTGATTTCGTGGCCCAGCTGATGCGTAGCGTCCTCGAGGAGCACGCCGACGTCGTGTCGCCGGCCTATCTGGCCGCCGGCGAGCTGTACGTCGAGCACCACGACCGGCTCGGCGAGTTGTGGGACGCCGGCCCACGGACTTACATTCACGGCGACACCCACATCGGAAACGTGTTTCTCGACGGCGGCCGCGTCGGCTTCCTCGACTGGGGGCTCTCCCGGGTCAGCACTCCGTTGCGTGACATCAGTTACTTCCTCACGATGGCGGTCGACCCCGAGGAGCGTCGAAAGTCCGAGCGCGATCTCCTTGCGCTCTACCTCGATGCTCTCCGAACTGCCGGGGGTCCCGACATCGACTTCGATGAGGCGTGGTCCGCCCACCGGGTTCAGGCCGGCTATACCGTCGTCGCCACCTTCCTGGCCTTCATGCCGTCGTACGCCGGCGATGGCCAGGCTCTCGGGATCGCATTGCGCAGGCATTCGGAGATGGCCCTCGATGACCTCGAGGTCGTCGACGCCATACGGGCGGCCGTGGCGTCCTGAACGGGCCTTCGCCCACCGTTTGCTTCCGGTGGGCACTGGTCCCGCCGGGAGGCACCTACAAGGCAGTAGCCCTGTCCGTCCGATGCAGCCGCAATGCCGACGATCGGTGCGTTGAGGTTCTGGCCTCCCCACACGCGGCACACTGGCACTGGCCGTAACAGGGCTCGTCATCGCCGAAAAATGCAGCGATCAACTCTGCGTGGATATCGGCGGTGATCATTCGACGTCCTTTCGACTGAGTGCCGCGACGCATCCGGTGTGGAGGGCATCTCTCCGAGCATCTCCACCGTAGGAAGTAGCGGGCTCCCGCACCAGAGGAATTAGTCCTGTGACGCACCGGGCCCAAAGACCTATATGGCGAAAAGGACCGGCCGTCCTGCTTTGGTCACTCTCTACGACGAGGGGCATCATCCGGGCGACAACACGCATGAGATCCGTCGCGCCCTGTTCGCCGAGCGAAGCGAGAGCGCCTCCCGAGAATCGATCGTCGTCGGTGACATCCGCGATCGCACCGGGTGGCATACCGAGTCGCTCATCATCAGGAGCCAGTTCGACTTCAGCCAGCACGAGACCGCACAGAGGACCGTGGAAGTCGTCGGCGGCCATGGACCGACCAGAGAATTCCCATTGCCATCGGGTCTTGCTCAGCATCCTCGCATCCAGATTGATCAATGTCAGATATTCCTGCTCGCTGAGATAGGTGTTCGTGAGCGTTACCAGTTCGGGAGAGCCGCTCCGCTCCCGCACCTTTTGACCGAGCTTCCAGAGGACTTCGTTGTCGGATTGCATGCGTCTCAACCGCAAGCGGGTGTCGGTCACATAGCGATCGAGAATCTCTACGGGATCGTGTCGGTGGCGCGGCAGCGCGTCCAGGAGCCACCGCTGCTCGCGCTCCGAGCGGGAGTAGCGACCTTCTCCCGGCGCTCGTGACAGCACATGGTCATTATGTCCTCGGGGGTGGCCGGTATCGCCCTTGGGAAATCGAACATATGTTCGACTAGTCTTCAAGGTGTGATGCCGCGAGCGAGCGGGGCGACGATCCTTCACGCCGACCTGGACGCCTTCTACGCGTCCGTCGAGCAACTTTTGGACCCGTCGCTGCGGGAGCGGCCCATCGCCGTGGGTGGCAGTGTGGTGCTGGCGGCGTCCTACGAAGCCAGGGCCTACGGCGTCCGGGCCGGCATGCCCGGCTGGCGGGCACGCCAGCTGTGCGGCCACCTCCTCTTCGTCGGCGGTCACTTCCGCTGCTACCAACAGTTCGGCGACGAGGTGGTGTCGGTCTTCCACGACTTCACCCCTCGAGTCGAGCGGGTGTCGATAGACGAGGCCTTCCTCGACGTCGCAGGCGCCGTCCACCTCTTCGGAGCGCCGACTGAGATAGCGGCTGCCCTCCGCCGAAGGGTGCGGGACGAGATCGGTCTGCCCTTGTCGGTTGGCGTAGCCCGTACCAAACACCTGGCCAAGGTGGCGTCACAGGTCGCCAAGCCCGACGGCCTGGTGGCGGTGGACCCAGCCGATGAGCGCGCATTCCTCGACCCCCTTCCGATCGGGCTGATATGGGGCGTCGGGCCCACGACAGAACGTCGCCTCCACGAGGCCGGGATCCACACCATCGGCCAGCTCGCCGACACCGGAAGTCCGATCCTGGGGATGCTGCTCGGCCAGACCGCCGGTGCCAAGCTGTCGGCGCTTTCCGCCAACATCGACGCCCGCACGGTGCAGACGCCGACCCGGTCCAAATCCATGGGCGCCCAGGCCGCTCTCGGACGTCGCCCGGCGAGTCCGGAGCTGATCCGCGAGACGCTCGGCTATCTGGCCGACCGAGTGGCCGGTCGCCTCCGGAAGGCGGATCTGGCCGGACGGACGGTGACCGTCAGGGTCCGTTTCGTCCATCTGCGCTCAGTGACGCGGTCGATCACGCTGCCCGTTGCTTCGTCGACGACCTTGACCCTGACCGAGGTGGCCGAGCAACTAGCCCGGTCCGCCATCGCCGACAACCGAGAGGAACGGGAGATCACCCTTCTGGGCGTGTCGGTCTCCAATCTGTGCCCGGAACATTCACTGCAGCTCGAGCTGCCTCTGGACATTCCCGACCGACAGCTGTCCAAGGGCAATCGACCGGGGTCCGAGGTCGAATCCTCACGATGGGGAGTGGACCGGTCCATCGACGCAATCCGCGAGAAATTCGGGCGCACCGCCGTCGGCTACGCCACTGCCGTATTTTCCGGTGCGGACCGGGTTCCCGAGGAGTTCCGCGAACTGGCGGAGCGGGCGCCTGGCGGTAGTCAGGAATGGGATTGAGATTCCTGGGTGGCGAGGAGCGCAGCGACGGCGACCTCGGCTTCGGCCGCGGCCGGCAGCGCGGCGGGCACGGCGGGGATCGCCCGTAAATGACCATCCGACTCGTACCGCTTTATGAGCCGGGGGTCGATGTAGGACTGGCGTGCGACGGTCGGGGTGTCTCCCAGCCAGGTCGCGACACCGCGGATGCTGGCAGCGATGGTGCTCTTGCGACTGTGCGCGGTCGGCGACGGTTCCGCGTTCGCCAGGAAGAGCGCCATCAGCACCGTGGCGTTCCAGGTACGAAATTCCTTGGCGGTGAAGTGTCCCCCCGCATTGGCGGCGATGTAGTTGCTCACTTCGCGAGAGTGAAGAGGTCGCCAGGTGTCGCCGTCCTGAAAGCAGAACAGTGAGCCGAGATTGTTGCCACTTCGGACCAGCGCACGCACGGTCGGCCGGATGGCCGCGTCGGCGACCGTGATCATGCGTCGCTTGCCCTCCTTGGCGATGTAGTCGAAGACCACACTGTCGCGCGTGACCTTCACGTCACGCTTCTGCAGCGTCGTCGCGCCGTAATGATGGTCCAGCTCTGCGTATTTCTCCCCGCCGATGCGAAACAGCCCGAGGTCGATCAGCCGCACGGCGCCTGCGGCCACGCGATCACGGTCGAGGTGGCGGCCGCTGAGATCTCGTACGGTGGCCGTCCGCAGCGCCGGCAGCGCGGCGGCGAACCTGAGCATGTGCGCGAACTTCTGGGCGTCGCGCTGCTCACGCCACAACTCATGGTAGAGATACTGGGTCCTACCCCGGCTGTCCACACCCGTAGCCTGGATGTGACCGAGGGGGTCTGGCGAGATCCACACGTCCTTCCAACCCGGCGGAATGGCCAGCGCTGCGATACGTCGCAATGTCTGGGTATCCGTGACAACCTGACCCAACGGATCGCGGTACTGAAAGCCTTCACCGGTTGCCTCACGGTTGATCCCAGGACGGCGCGGGTCGCTGCGGGTAAGCCCTGCAACCGCGGCCTCCGACGGCGGTAGGTCGGCCTCCATCAGCTGTCTCCTTTCCCGGCACCGGAGAACGTCACAATATATTTTGCTCAACAGTGCAGGCACTTGCTCACCTGGAAGGCACATCGGTATGGGCGCGTCCCACAAGGGGCGCTCATGCGGGTCGAAGCTGAACCGCACCCACGGGCGCCGGGGGCCGATGCACTGGTTCGGCTGGTTTGCGCCATCGGTGCGCGCGCTGCAGATTGAGCTCACCATCGAACACGCTGCGGGCCGAACTCACGC
>Ga0302325_10016248_pt1 | contig 15783 bp, 15 predicted proteins | sample Palsa_T0_2_FD_201948 | JGI IMG/M metagenome (GOLD analysis project Ga0302325, IMG submission 201948) | Peat permafrost microbial communities from Stordalen Mire near Abisko, Sweden - Palsa_T0_2 | ecosystem: Environmental > Terrestrial > Soil > Palsa > Peat permafrost | place: Sweden: Abisko...
TCGCAACTACGCGGCCATCGCGAACCAACGCCGTGACCCGCGAGAGCTTGTCTTCCGGTAACAACTCAGCCCCCACCTCCGGGATACCAAGTTCGTGAGCGACCTTGCCGGCCACCGCTCGCGTGTCTCCGGTGAGCAGGATGATCCGCATTCCCATGTGACCCAAGAGCTCAATTGCCCGTTTGGCTTCTGGTCGTACACGATCGGCGATCGAAATCTCGCCCAGAGCCTTCCCGTCGCGAGCCACATAGACCTCGGTTCCGACGTCAACTCCGTCAGCCGCCACGGGAAGCTCGACTCCTTGATCGGACAAGAGCGCGCGATTGCCCACCAAAATGCTCGTTCCCGCGACCGTCGCCGTGATGCCGCGGCCGGGCCTGTATGCAAAATGCTTTGGCTCGACAATGCTTCGTCCCTGCGACCTTGCGTAAGCGACAAGGGCTTGGCCGAGGGGATGCTCGGAGCGTAGCTCTGCCGCCGCGGCCGCATCGAGGAGTTCATTTAACGAACATCCCGCGAATGGAATCAGTTGCTGAACTTCGGGCTGGCCAAACGTCAGTGTGCCCGTCTTGTCGAGGACGACGGTATCCACTTTACCCAGGATCTCAAGATAGAGTCCGCCCTTGATGATCGCACCCAAGCGGGCTGCGCGGCCGATTCCGCCTAGAATCGCAAGGGGTGTGCCGGCGGCGATACCGCAGGCACCTGCCACGATCACGACCGAAATGGTTGAGCGGATGTCGCGGGTGATGAGGTACGTGAACACCGCGGCTGCCAGAGCAAAGTAGACCAGATACCCCGCCATCCGGTCGGCCAGTCGTTGAACCGGCGCGCGCGAGCGCTCTGCGGTTTCGACAGCTTCGATGATCTTGCCGTAGCTTGTGTCACGACCGATGCGTTCGGCTCGAATCTCGATCGCGCCGGATTGGTTGATCGAGCCTGCATACACGGTTGAACCGGAAGTCTTTTCGGCGGGCATCGACTCACCCGTGATGCGCGCCTGATCGACAAACGAATGTCCCTGGATGACAGTACCGTCGACGGGTACGCGTCCGCCCGGATTGACCAGAACGGCATCACCGACTCTAAGTTCCTGAGCCTCAACCACCGCAACACCGCTCGCCCGACGCACCGACACCGAGCGCGGCAGAAACGCGAGCAGATCGCGGATCGCGTGGCGGCCGCGCGCCACCGTCATGCCTTCGAGCACTTCGGCAACCAATACGAAAAGCGTGATTATGAGTGCCGTGAAGAATTCCCCGATCGCCGCGGCAGCGATGATCGCGATGCTCATGGACACTTCCATGGTCATCCGTCGTGCGAGGATGTTTTCCGCGGCCTCGCGGATGATCGGCCAGCCGCAAATTACGAGCCCGACAACTCCGACCACGCTGATGTGTAGAAATGGCTCCCAAATACGAAACCAGACGGCGGCGGCGGCCAGCGCAACAAGCGCTATCCGAAGCGCCTCGGGCCAGTCGAAGGCGTGATGGGGATCGTGCTCAGGTTCATCGTGCACATCGGCGCCGGCCGCCCCGGCCGGTGTCGCTGAATTGGCGTCATTCGTCGCCACTGGAGGGCGCAGCTCAACGTGATTCATAGAAACAGCAAGCCACGCCCTGGTCACTTCAAATACGCGTGCAAGACTTCGATGAGCTGTTCGGCCCCCTTGGCACGATTCCGATCGCGATCGTGGTCAGGGTCCGCAACATGCATGCGGATGTGATCCTCCATCAGCTCCGTCATCAAGCCGTTTGCCGCACCGCGCACCGACACGACAAGCTGCATCACCTCATTGCAATCGACCTCCGCCTCGAGTGCTCGCTCGATCGCTTGGACTTGGCCGCCAAGGCGGCGGACGCGATTCAGCAATTTATCCTTACTGCGAATCGTATGGCTCATGGGCTCGAAGATCCTGAACGGTATACCATAGGGGCTATGGTATATTATCTGAGCTTACCAGCGACAAAAAAAGCCGATCAATGCCGATGCGGTCTCATGCAAGTACTACCGTTGATGTGCCCGTAGCGATCACAACAGCCGTGCGATTGAAGGGGTAACAGAGTGGCGCGCATTGGGTCTTGTGGTAGTCTCGGGACGTAGTTCTGCGCAAGACCATGAAAACTTCCCAATTTCGCCTTGCACTGATTCTTCCGCTGCTGCTGGTCTTTGCCCAGCAGGGCGCAATGCTGCATGAACTCAGCCACATCCATCCGGTGGGCAGCGGCCAGGTTCGCTACGACAACAATCTCGTCGCCGGCAAGATTTGCGACATCTGCGCGGCATTTGCGCCGGTCGGAAATCCGGCATCGGCTTCGGTTGCGGTTCTACCTGAAGTCGCGGCCGTTCGTTATTACGTTCCTGCACCCCTCTACTCGATAGCCTCCGCCGAGGCTCTTCCTCCACGCAGCCGCGGTCCGCCGCGCGTCTGATCCTACCGGGCCCGATTCCTCGGGTCCCTGCACCTTTGGTGATTTGCGTACAGGCCATGGCCTGCACGCCATTTGTCCCATTTGCACAGGATCAGATCCATGTCATATCCCATTCTTAGAACGGCTGCGCTTGCCGTGGCCGCAATGCTTGTAAGCCCGACGGTTTTTTCACAGGCCACTGATGACTCCGAGCCGCTGGCGACAATCGTGGTCACCGCTCAACGCCTGAATGAAGCGCGCAGCGGCATCCAAACTCGGACCGGCGCGAGCACCTACACGATCACGGCCGAAGCGGTGGCCGCGACCCCGGGCGGCGACAATACGCTTCTCAATCAGGTGGTCATGCAGGCGCCCGAAGTGGCCCAGGACTCGTTCGGGCAGTTCCACGTCCGCGGCGAACATAATGGCCTCCAGTACCGCATCAACGGCATCATCCTGCCCGAAGGGATCAGCGTCTTCGGCCAGTCCCTCGATCCTCGACTCATCGAATCGATGACCCTCGTCACCGGGGCGTTGCCGGCCGAGTATGGCCTGCGCACTGCGGGCATCATCGACCTCACCACCAAGAGTGGACTGCTCGAGCCGGGCGGTGCTGTGTCTGTCTATGGCGGAAGTCATGGCACCGTGCAACCGAGCGTCAACTACGGCGGTTCCTCGGGTTCGCTCAGCTATTTCGCCTCCGGCGACTTCCTGCGCAACGACTTGGGTATTGAGTCGCCGGATGGCAGTTCGAACCCCATCCACGACCACACGACGCAAACCCACGGTTTCGGCTATCTGGAAGACATCCTCAACAGCGAAAACCGCATTGCGGTAATGCTCGGCAGTTCGGTCGGTCAGTTCCAAATCCCGAACCAAAATGGTCTTGAGCCGCCACTCGGATTGACCGTCAACGGGCAAACCGCGTTTCCGAGCCAGAATCTCGACGAACATCAGCGTGAAGTCACGCAGTTCGGCGTCCTGAGCTGGCAGCACTCGGCGGGCGCACTCGATGTGCAGACCTCGCTCACCGCCCGCTACTCCAGTCTCACGTTCATACCCGATTTCCCAGGTGACCTGCTGTTCACGGGCATTGCACAGGACGCCTTCAAGCAGAACGTCGCCTACGCCCTCCAAAGCGACGGTGCCTACAAGCTCAACGACACCCACACGATTCGGGCGGGACTCTTCCTGCAGTCCGACCATTCGATCAGCGACACCACCTCGCAGGTGCTCTTGACCGACTCGACCGGAACGCCGCTCAACGATGTGCCAACGTCGATCGTCGATAATGGGGACAAGACCGAATACATTTACAGCGCGTACCTGCAGGACGAATGGAAGCTTGCGCCGACGCTGACGCTCAACTACGGCGTGCGGCTCGATCGCTTCACCGCCTTCACGAGCGCAAGCCAAGCAAGCCCCCGGTTCAACGCCGTCTGGCAGGCATTACCCGACACGACCGTGCATGCCGGCTATTCCCGCTACCTCTCCCCGCCGCCATTCGAACTCGTGGGCGGCAAAGACATCGCCTTGTTCCAGAGTACGACATCTCCACCCTTGACACCGCAAGCCACCGCACCGCTTGCGGAGCGCGCGAACTATTACGACGTCGGCGTGCAGCAGAAATTCGGTCGCGCGCTGACACTGGGACTCGACACCTACTATAAGCAGTCGGTCAACCTCATCGACGAGGGCCAGTTCGGGGCGCCGATCATCCTGACGCCTTTCAACTACCGCTACGGCAAGCAGTACGGCGTCGAATTCGCGGGTAATTACACGACTGGCAATTTGTCGGTCTATCTCAATCTTGCGGCGCAGAGTGCCAAGGGTAAACAAATTGACTCCGCGCAGTTTAACTTCGCCCCGGAAGATCTCGCCTACATTGCCAACAACTACATTCATCTCGATCACGAACAGGAACATACGGCCTCGGGCGGCGTGTCTTACCTCTGGCACGACACGCGTTTGAGCGCGGACTTCCTTTACGGCTCAGGGTTGCGGTCGGATCTGGATTTGCCGCCCGGTGTCGTGACGCCCTACGGCGGGACGAGTATTCCGAATGGCGCGAGCTTGCCTATCTACACACAGGTCAACTTCGGATCGACGCATGTGTTTCACATCCCGAATGCCGGCACATTGACGGCACGTTTTGACGTCATCAACGTGTTCGACAGAGTCTACGAGATCCGCAACGGCACGGGAGTGGGGGTGGGCGCGCCGCAATTCGGGCCGCGACGCGGCTTTTTCTTCGGCCTGTCGAAGTCGCTACCGTAGGAACCGCAGTTTGACCCGTCGGGAACGCATGGCTCTGTTCTTGCCCTCGTCAATTGTCCTTGCAAGATTCAAGCGCTGATCCAGATGAGCGCAATTCGAGCGTCATGTCGCAGTTGCAGGAGGACGCGCGTGGCGGTCCGAGAGACTAAACACTTTCGATGCTCACGACGGTCTTCGAGTACTGGAAGCGATTGCTGTCTGCGGGGCAATGAATTCAACTACCTGAGAAAAGACCAGGTAGTTGAAAGTCCCGCAACCACCTGGCTTCGACGCTAAGCCGGCCGACCAGGGGTCAACTAAGTAATTGGATCTAAAATGAATTTTTGGCGCGCCCGGAGAGATTCGAACTCCCGACCCCCTGGTTCGTAGCCAGGTACTCTATCCAACTGAGCTACGGGCGCGCTGAAAGAAACTGCCTGATAAATCTTGCCGGATTCTAGGTCCTTAGAATACCCGCATCGTCGCTAACTCGCTGAAAAATAACGAGTTCTTTATCCATTATAATGCTCTGATTCCGGGGTGCGGCGGCAAAGGCTCTGCCGCAGCGCGGGCCGGCATCCTACCATACCTGCTCTGAGCTCCCGGCTCGTCTTATAGCCAAGCCGAAGAAATACCAAGCCCCCAAAGGGATGCCAAATCATGATCGTTATTCAGCAGGCAACAATCTATGACCTCGATCGGCTGGCTCCCCTTTTTGATGCCTACCGGCAGTTCTATGGCCAACGAAGCGATGTGCCGGCGGCACGTGCGTTTTTGCTCGACCGTTTTAGCCATTTCGAGTCGATTATCTTCATAGCTTTCCGAGATCGCGAGGCCGTTGGCTTCGCGCAGCTGTACCCAAGCTTTTCATCTATCTCTGTGGCGCGAATCTACGTGCTGAGCGATCTTTTTGTTGCGAGCCAGATTCGCAAGCAAGGTGCTGGGCGGCAACTTCTTGAGGCGGCAGCCGACTTTGGCCGTGCTGCCGGGGCGTGTCAGCTGATGTTGGAAACAGCCAAGACAAATCTCACAGCACAGGCCCTGTACGAATCCTGTGGATGGGTGAGAGACACGGAATTCTACGTCTACCAACTCACGCTAACACCCACTTAGAATTCACACCGCGACCCTCTCGCACTGCAGCTGGGCTTCCTGCCGTGGTTGATTGTCAGGGCGATCTCGAGAGCGTGATACTGACGGGGCAGTGATCGCTGCCCATGACCTGCGGGTGAATTTCCGCGGACTGAATAGACTCGCGCAGTTGCTGTGACACCAGTACGTAGTCAATCCGCCATCCGATATTGCGGGCGCGCGCATTGGCGAATGGGCTCCACCACGTGTAATGCCCGCTACCCTCTTTAAACAGGCGCAGCGTGTCGATGAAGCCGGCATCGAGAATATTCTGAAAGCCCTTGCGCTCTTCGTCCGTAAAGCCCTTCTTGCCGCGATTCGACTTGGGGTGAGCCAGATCGAACTCGGTATGAGCAACATTGAGGTCGCCGCAGAAAATGACCGGCTTGGTTTTCCCGAGCTGACTGCAGTAGGCGAGAAATGCCGGATCCCAGTGCCCGAAGCGTAGCGCGAGGCGGCTCAAATCGTCCTTGGTGTTCGGCGTGTATACAGTCACGACATAGAAATTCCTGAACTCCGCCGTAATGACCCTGCCTTCTTCACTGCTATCGCGCCGCAGCTCGTCTGCGAACTTGAAGCGTTTGGCAAAATCATCGGGGAAGCCCTTGATGACGGCGACCGGTTCCTCTTTCGAGAAAATCGCCGTACCCGAATAACCCTTCTTGACCGCAGAATTCCAATATTCATGATAGCCGGGCAGATCGATCTCAATCTGTCCGCGCTCGGCTTTGGTTTCCTGCAGGCACAGGATGTCCGGCTGGTGCTCCTTTAGAAACGGATGGAATAGCTCTTTTCTCAATACGGCGCGAATGCCGTTGACATTCCAAGAATAAATCTTCATTCGAATTTGCTCGCGGACGAAATGGTTTAGCGCAATCCTTGCAGTATCCGGGCATGAGTATGACGGCGCACTCCAAAATACTCAGCCGAGCACTCGGTCGGCGCCGTGGCGCGTGGCTACCGCATTGATTTTATTAATTACACAGGCCGACCGCTAGAGCGCCGGCTTCGGATCCGAACGGCTCGGTTCTTTGATAATACGGCATCGCTGCAGGCATTCACTGCCTCAGAACGCTTGTACTGGGCGCGGTCAATTCAAGCGCAAGTTCCGAAGTGCCGGTGGCGGCGTCATCTGTAAGGCTTGCCGCGGGGATTCACACATTGGAGTAAGGCCCATGTCTGCGGCAACCGAAGCTCGGGAGGCTGCGATGGAGTCGGGCAATTGCGATATCCACGGAATGGATCGTGGGGACGCCTTGCTGGCGGGCAAGGCGCAGGTATGAGCGCAGATTTCGGCAATGGTTCGCAGGCGCGAGGCATTTCCGGGCACATTGGGAAACTCGACTGGGGCCAAATCGCAAAGGATCTCGATGCAAACGGCTGCGCTCTCATCGAGGGCCTCATGCCGCGGCACGGCTGCGCTGCACTCGCCCGGTCTTACTCGCGCCAGGATATTTTCCGCAGTCGGGTAGTAATGAGCCAGCATGGTTTCGGCCGCGGAGAGTACAAGTACTTCAGCTACCCGCTGCCCGCGACAGTTGCGAGCCTGCGGACGGCCTTCTACCGGCGCTTGGTTTCGATCGCGAACCGCTGGAACAGCGCACTCGGAACCGCTGTGCGCTACCCGGCGAGCCACCTCGAATTCATTGCCCGATGTCATGCGGCCGGCCAGGTGCGTCCGACTCCTCTCCTACTGCAGTACGATGTGGACGATTACAACTGCCTGCACCAGGACCTGTACGGCGAACATGTATTCCCGCTGCAGGTTGCGGTTCTGCTGTCCGAGCCTGGGCGTGATTTCACCGGCGGCGAGTTTGTGTTGACCGAGCAGCGGCCGCGCATGCAGTCACGACCGCAGGTGGTGCCCCTGAGGCAGGGTGATGCCGTGGTATTCGCAGTTTGCCACCGGCCGGTAAAGGGCACCCGTGGATCCTATCGGGCCACCATGCGCCACGGTGTCAGTCGCTTGCGCTCGGGCAAGCGCCACACCGTCGGCATTATCTTCCACGATGCCGAGTGACAAGGCGGGTGTGCATGCAATGCGCGCTTCGCGACGCTTCGAATCGCCTGCGCAATTGACTCACCCTCAGCCCGCTCCTTAGCGCTATGCTCGTCAGACGAGTGAACTGCCGGTGGGCGGCTCCTCGCGTCTCGGCCACGCTGATTATGGAGTACTGCTCATGACAGATATTCCCTACCGTTCCGTCCTAATCGTCGGGGCCGGCACCGGTATTAGTGCCTCGCTGGCACGCGCACTTTCTGCAGCGGGCCTTAGAGTTGGACTCGCAGCGCGCAATGTTAAGAAGCTCGCCGCGCTTGCCGGAGAAGCCAAAGCGCAAACCTTTGCGGTGGATGCCTCTGACCCAGCCGCCGTCGCGCGCATGTTCGAGGACGCGGATCTGCAACTCGGAGAGATCGATGTGGTGGTCTACAACGCGAGCACTCGCACGCGCGGCCCCATCGTGGACCTCAATCCCGAAGACGTCAGACTGGCATTAGAAGTGTCTGCCTTTGGGGGCTTTCTGGTCGTTCAACAGGCCGCGCGCCGCATGCTTCCGCGCAGCAAGGGCGCGATCCTCCTGACGGGCGCCTCTGCCAGCGTCAAGGGGTTTGCGCTCTCCGCCGCCTTTGCGATGGGCAAATTTGCCTTGCGCGGGCTCGCGCAAAGTGCGGCGCGTGAGCTCGGGCCAAAGGGAATTCACGTTGCCCACTTCGTCATTGATGGTGGCGTGCGCAGCGCGACGCGACCGGATAGCGGAGATCAAATGCTCGATCCGGACGGGATTGCTCAGACCTATATCGATATCCTGCGACAGCCTCGCAACGCCTGGTCGTTCGAGGTTGAGCTTCGGCCCTGGGTGGAGAGTTTCTGAATACGGCCAATTTCACCTCTGGAGAAGGCCACGAATTTCGCTTCGGGGCGCGGCAACAGATCGCTGCAGGGGATAGAGACCTCCAGTGCCCCAAGGTTCCCGCCGCCGCAGCGCAGGCGCGCGGTGCTGTCCTGCGTCACGCTCGCACCGCGTCGCTGATGCAGCGATATCTGGCCCAGGATCCTTGCTAAGCCCGAGTCATATCCATGAGGATGCCGGCACTGGCTGCCGTTGGCGTCCGACGAAATCTTCTATGCTAAAGCGATCTCTTCGAGCGCCAGTACTTGCGCTTCTTGCCGTTGTCTACGGCGTGCACGCGGACGAGAAGCCGCTTTGGGAGGCGGGACTTGGGATCGGCGCCATCTCCTTCCCGGACTATCGGGGCTCGGATCAAACGCACTTCTACCCTGTTCCAGTGCCCTACTTCGTATATCGCGGCGACTTTCTCAAAGCTGATCGCAATGGTCTGCGCGGCGAGTTCTTCAATCTCCAGTACGTTGAGCTGAATATCAGCGTGAACGCCACCGTTCCGGTCGACAGCAACGACGATCATGCCCGCCGCGGCATGCCAAACCTGCGGCCCACGGTCGAGGCCGGACCCTCCCTCGATTTTCATATTTGGCATTCGAGCGATGATCATCTGAAGCTTGGTGCCGTGCTGCCGCTACGAGTTCCCATCACGGTCCAGAGCTCGCCACAGGTCATTGGCTGGAATTTCTCCCCGCGATTGAACCTTGATGTGCAGAATGTCGCAGGACGTGCCGGCTGGAATTTTGGCATCGGCGCCGGGCCGCTGTTCGCGGCGCGCAAGTACAATCAGTATTTTTATACTGTCGATCCGCAGTACGCCACCGCCGATCGACCCGCCTATGAGGCCAGAGGCGGCTACTCCGGCACTGAGTTCATAACGGCCTTATCGAAGCGCTTTCCCAAATACTGGGTGGGCGCATATATCCGTTATGACACGCTGCAGGGAGCCGCCTTCGAGGATAGCCCGCTCGTCAAACAAAGATACTATATTGCCGGCGGCATCGGCATCGCCTGGATGATTCGCGAATCGGCGCGCAGTGTCGAAGCCGATGACTGATCGCTGGAGCTTCGACCGCGGAGGATTCAGATGCACACCTGCACTTCATTGAGGTTGAGAGTCGCCGCGGCGGGTTCGCTGACGCTGCTGCTTGTCACTGCCGTCGCGCTGCACGGCCGAGGCAACTCTGCGCGCGCAGGCGAGGCCGCGGGGCAAGAGCCGCCGGCGCTTGCGACCGAACTCCGGCGCAACACGCAATTGCTGCTCGATGCCATTGCGCCCGGGAATGTTGCCGTTTGGGACAGTCTGCTCGATCCCGCAGTGCTCCAGATCGATGAAAACGACGTCGTTCGAACCAAGCCTGAGATATTGGCGGACCTCAAGCCCCTTGGACCGGGCCTGGTCGGCCATCTTGATATTGACGATTTTCGCGTCGCCGTGACTGGGGACGTTGCCGTCGTCACCCATGAGGACAGTGAAACTCTGGAATACCACGGCCAGATGATCCGCAGCCGCTTCCGGATGACGGACACCTGGCGCAAGGCGTCGGATGGGTGGCGACTCCTGGGATCGCAGGTCCTGGCGGTCCTCCAGGATCCACCGGCAGTGTCGCTTGATCGCAAGACGCTCTGCAGTTACGCCGGGCGCTATGCGCTCACCAGCGCGATTGTGGCGACCATCCGCTGCGCCGGCGATCGACTGCTCGTTGAGCGCGTGGGACAGCCCGAGCGGATATTCCTCGCCGAGCTCAAAGATGTCTTCTTCGAGCCCGGCCTGCCGCGCACGCGACGCATTTTCCTACGGGACGCCCGCGGGCGCATTACGTCCTTCGTCGACCGGCGCGAGGCTCGCGATGTACGCTGGCTGCGCCAACCTGAAAAATCCGGCTGAAGAGTACTCGAAATCCGCGCATGACAGCCAGGTTCGACAATCCCTGCGCCCCAAGCGCAACCTGCCGGATCGCTGCGCGCCTGCTCAACGCTCCACGGCCGCTTTGAGCCTCATCAGCGCGTCATCCCACTGCTGTTCGATCAGTTGTAGCGAGCGCCGCGCCCTGTCGAGCTGCGCGCGCTCGCACTCCCATAGGCGCTCGCGTCCGATTTTTACGTCGCGCACCAAGCCGGCATCCGCGAGCACGCGCAGATGTTTTGCGATCCCCTGCCGAGTAATCTTCGTTCCGGAGGTGACCTCTGCGATCGACATCGCGCCGCCGGCGCAGAGCACGGCGATGATATGCAGGCGCGTAGCATCCCCGAGAGCTGCGAAAATCGGCGCAGCGTTGCGCAGCGCGGCACTCTTTGGCGCTTTTTTCGACGGTGTACTACGGCGCTGCGACATGTTTATTGATGTTGTCAATCTGTCCATCCCAGCCTTCACTGTTAAGGCGGAAAGCTTCCAAGCGGCGCGCCGGCGGAACGCCATCAAAGTCCGACTCGACGATGTTCAGGCGTCTGCCGCCCTGAACCTCCTGCAGGTCGAATACGACGCGCGTCGTCGGCTCCTGTGAGTAGTCAACCCCGGGCGCAATCGGCGCCGGGTGCCAGCGCCATGATAGCAAGCTCTCCGGTTCCATGCGTTCGATCAACATGTCGAGGACAACATGTTCGTATCCCGGATAGGTAACATTGCCGCGCACGCGCTGACCGGCCGTGAACGACTCTCCCTTGAGCGCGACGCCAAACCTGGCGCCGAACTCCTCCGCGTTCGAGAGCGCACGCCAGACACGCGAGCGTGGCGCCTTGAGCAGGATCGACCTTTCAATGCGATCCAAGGGTGCAATCATAGGCGATTACGGATTCTCCAGCTGCGCGCGTATCCACTCCTGAAACTCCAGCACCAGATACTCCTCGGGCATCAGCACACCCTGCTGGTGCGGCGCGGCATGCAGACCTCTTTGGTTCAACTCGCACACCTGCGCGTCCTCCGTCATGACACGGTTGGCGAAATCAACCGCATTACTGATGTCAAAGCCCGGGTCGGCCAGCGTTTGCGGGGAGAACAGATACTCCACACACATTTCCGTCTGCTCCGGGCCCAAGGGCCGCAGACGCACGATGCGCACATAGTCCGGATGCCCTACCAGGAATACCGAGGGCAGGCTCGTGACGTACACGTGTGCCGCCTGACGATCCTCTGCGGTCAGGCCGGGCAAAGGCGCGCCAACCACCTGCCCATTCATCGACCATGTCGTGGCGCCCGGACGCAGCCCGCCTTTGAACTTCGGATCCGTGCTGCCGGCATGCTGCAGCCACTGCGGATCGTCGCGTTCCTCCAGCAAGCCACGCCCGAAGATCGGCACGAGCTGCGCGAGCTGCACATGCACGCCGGGGCAGTGCAGGCATTCGCTATAGTTCTCCCAAAATATTTTCCAATTGCATTGCATCGTCTTGACTAGGACGTGGCCGATGCGCAGGTCGCCCAGTGACCAATTGTCCAGGCGATTGAGCGGCTGGTCGAAGTTCTTTTCCAGCGGCGGCGCATCAGCGGTCAGAGCGATGAACACACAGCCGTTCCACTCCTGCACGGAAATCTTATAGAGCGAATAGTCGCCCACATCGAATCCTTGCGCATGCGCCTTGGATGAGGTGCGCAGCAGTTCTCCATGCAGGTCGTACGCCCACGCGTGATAGGGGCAAATGATGGCCGGTGAGCGCAGCTGACCCTGAGCCTCCCGGCACAACGCAGCTCCTCGGTGCCGGCAGGTGTTGTAGAAGCCCTGCAGCTCTCCCGCGTCGTCGCGCACCAGCAGAATGCGCTGGTCGGCAATCTCAAAGGTGCGGAACGAACGCGGCAGCTGCAGCTCTTCGGAGCGCCCAACGTATATCCAGTTACGAAACCAGATTCGGCGCAACTCGCGCTCATAGTGAGCGCGGTCGAAATAATAGTGCGCCGGCAGAGCCTGCCGATGTTCGGTCAGTCCGTTGTAGCCGGTCGTGCGCTGCCCCGGCGCGTTCTTAACTTCCATCGCCTTCCCCCAATTCGAGCCACATAGCCGGCATCATATGCCGCGCCTCATCCGCCTATCGATCGCTTCAGCCGTCAGGTCCTCTTCAGGGAGTGGCAATCTGCCCAGCATAGCCCCAGGAATCTTCAACCATTGCACGCCGATCACCGTATGGCAGGTCCATCGGTATGCCGGCCGCCCGGCTGGAACCTGACCATCTTCTCCTCTCCCAAAGAGGTAGCGAGCAATATTCGCATTCGTGCCGAGGACCCGCAACGGTTGCACGTGGGGTGCGATTCTCCCCCGTACATAAGGCTGCTGGTGGTCGGCCGGCAGCATGCACGGCGGATTTGGTGGTGCGCCATCGAGCGTTGCGCGCGCCTTGAGATAAGGCACGACGGCGGATCCCGTTGGCCGCGACGATCACCCGCCTCTCACCGATCCGGGTGAGATCAACTCACGCTGCGTGCCGCAATATCAAGGGCCTGCTGAAAGCCGCTCGCCTGCGCGCCGAAGCCCACGCGAAAATGTGCCGCAGCTTCAAAACAGTCGCCCGGGGCGACGAGTACGCCTTCACGGGCAAGTGCCGCGCACATCGGCCGCGTATTGTGGCCATCCAAGCGCCACGGAAAGGCGACCGTTCCTCCGCCGGGCCGCACCCATCCAAGCGTGCTGACGTGGGCGTTCATGAACTCATCGAGGCTTGCGAGATTCGTGCGCGTGACCTCCTCCAGGCGCGCGAGAATCACCCGCCGGTGCGCAAGGGCGTGCACGGCGATTGCTTCGGTGATCGGGGATCCCGAGACGGTGAAGTAACTGCGCAGGTTAATGAGCCGCTCACGCCGGCGCGTATCGCGATCGATGAGCCATCCAATGCGCAGGCCGCTCAGCGACAGCGCCTTGGAAAGATCGCTCACAACGATGGTGTTGACCGCCTTCGCAGCGGACGGCATCGGGGCGCCGAAATACAGCGGGTGATACACCTCATCAACGACCAATGGAATGCCGCGTTCGGCAAGCGCTGCGGCAAGCCGCTCCACTTGCGCGGGCGGCATGAGGCTCCCGGTTGGATTGTGAGGCGAATTGACGATCACGAGACGGGTGTCGTCATTGACCGCTGCCAGCACGAGATCGGCGCTTTGCACGAATCCTCGTGCGCGCTCAAGCTCATAGCTCGTCACGTTCAAGCCCCACGCGCGCGCCATCGCGGCAAATGCCGGAAATCCCGGATTGGGTACAACGATCGAAGCCTTCGGCCCGGCCGCCAGACAGTAAAGTATGGAGAGGGCCTCCGAGGCGCCGGTCGTTACGACCACCCAGTCTGGAGCGATGTCATGAAGATCCGCGATGGCTTGCCGCAGTTCTGCCGTGCCTTCGGGTGGAGCGTACGAGACCTTAAGCTCCTTGAGCGCCGCCACGATCTCGCCACCTCCAAGAGCCGCAAGTTCGCCGAAGGTCCACGCGGGACCGGTGCTTGAGGCCAGGTTGTAGCGTATCGGCGGCGAGGCGAACTCATGCGCCGCCAGCCACTGATCCAAAAGAAAAGGTGGAAGAAGCATAGCAACAACCCCAGATCAGCTCACGACCATCCCAGTCGTGAGGAATCTCTAAGTCGCAAACAGTTGGGCCGCGATATTCTTGAAGGCCTTGAACTCGAGCGCATTGCCCGAAGGGTCCAAGAGAAATAGGGTCGCCTGCTCTCCGGGCAGGCCCGCGAACCGAATATACGGCTCGACCACAAATTTCATTCCATAGTCCTTCAGTCTTTGCGCCAGCACCGTCCAGTCCTCCATCTCAAGCACGACACCGCAGTGCGGTACCGGCACGCTATGGGCGTCGACGGGATTGTGATGCGCGGTGACTTGGCCCCGCGGGCCGAGCGCGGGATTCACGTGACAAACGAGCTGGTGACCGTAGAGATTGAAATCGGCCCATTGTGCGGCGCTGCGACCCTCGGGACACCCGAGGACCGTCTTATAGAAATGTCGTGCCTCGTCGATGTCCCGCACCTGTAAAGCCACATGAAACGGCGTCAAACGCATTGGCATTGTCTCCACATCGATCACTCGTTTCTCGCGCGTGCCCGTGTCATTGCAGTACCCCGTCGTGCGCATCTTTCTGCGGATTCCCAGCCTAGCCGCTGTCTTCATAATTCTCCACCCCGATCGCTCCGCGGCGCGCCCGCGCCATAGTTCTCGCAGCGGCAGCGCAGTCTTGCGCGGATATCTGAGCCAGCGGGCGCCGGTAGTGCTGACAGTCGCTGACCGGCCCAACTCCGGTCGGCGGAAGCGGTCATTCGCAGCTTGAGGTAGGCTAGGTTCATCAGATGGGGACCGGCATGGCCAAATCAGGCGGAGTGTCAGGAAGTCTAGGGGCGGATAGCGAGTCGCCTGCTGAAAGCTCGACCCCCGAGACTCCGACGCCCCTCGATCCGACCGCTGCGGCCCTTGCCGCCGAAGTAGCCAAGACTAATCCTGAACTGGCCCAAGAGGCATCCGCCTACTTTCGTAAACAGAGCCATCTGGTCGAGATTCAGACCGAACACTTGCACGAGCAGCGCGCGGTCAACCTGCAGTTGCTCAAACTCAAGCGTTTTGACGAACGGTTACGAGTGGGGCTGCGCCTGTTTGTGATCCTGGTCGCAACGGTCGTTGGCCTCGGTGCCTTGATAATGATCCGCGATGCGATCGCAGATCATGGCCTTGTGGTGGAATCGTTTTCGGTGCCGCCCGATATGCTCCGAGACGGGCTAAGCGGCGAGGTGGTCGCGACTCGCTTCCTGGACAGACTGCAAGCCATGCAGGCAGCCACGGCGTCTGATCGCCCCGCAGATTCTTATCAATACAATTGGGGGTCGGACATCAAGGTCGAAATTCCAGAGACCGGCTTGGACCTGCGTGCTGTCAGTAAGCTTTTCCGGGACAGGTTTGGTCACCCCGATCGCATCAGCGGCGAAGTGATTCGCACCCCTAGTGGAATAGCCGTAACCGCGCGTTTTGACAATGTGCCGCCCGCCACATTTGTGGGCCCGGAAAGCGACTTTGACGAACTCGCCGGTAAGGCGGCGGAGGCGGTCTATCGCACCAGCCAGCCCTATCGTTTCGCTCAGTTTCTTTCTGGGCAGAATCGCAATGCAGAGGC